>Ga0210390_10006193_pt1 | contig 10018 bp, 8 predicted proteins | sample IncBWH11OmetaG_FD_161050 | JGI IMG/M metagenome (GOLD analysis project Ga0210390, IMG submission 161050) | Forest soil microbial communities from Barre Woods Harvard Forest LTER site, Petersham, Massachusetts, United States - Inc-BW-H-11-O ...
ACCAGCGCCGCCACCACGGCCGCCGCGCGGCCCGACCAAAGAAACCTTCCCCGCGTTCAGCTGCCCCCAGAATGGATTTTGCATGATGATCAAGCCCGCCGCATTCGCCGCCCTGGTCACTCTCGCCCTGGCGCACCCAGCTCAGGCTGCTTCTTGCGTCAACGGCGTCTACCGCGCCGGCTGCGTTGGGCCGAATGGAGCCGCCGTCGTCCGCAAGGGGCCGGTCTACCATGCCCCGGTGTATCGCCACGGTGGCGCGGTCCACTGTGCCCACGGCGTCTACCGCGCCGGCTGCGTTGGGCCGAATGGTGGAGCTGCCGTCGTCCGCCGACCGTACTGAGGCTAGGAGACGTGGGTCGTCCTTGCCGACGATCGACGCAGGGTGAGGGGGGGTAGCCTTTCACCTGGACCAGCGCCGTCACCACGGCCGCCGGTTGGCGAGGAGCGTCATCAGTGCATCAAGCCGGCCGCGCAGATGGTCGATCACGACATCCTTGTCGACGACGCGCTGCTCAGCGCGATCGGCGCGGCCGCGCTCCGCCTCTGCCCACTGATTCGCCTTCGCCAGTTGCCCGCGTAAGACCTCGACGGCGCTTTCCAGTGTCCGGATTGTCAGGGGGATATCCGCCCCGGATATCAGGGGTGACGTCAGGGGGGACAGCCCGGATATCCGGACATCGCCGCTGTTGTCAGGGGACATGCCCGCAGCCGCTGATTGCCTGCGGTTTCGGGCCTCTGTCAGGGGGACAAGCACCCGGACAATGCCGTCATTGCCGACCTGGCGCGGCCAGTGGCGGCGGCGGACAAGGCGCTCGGCGGACACTGCGGATATCCCCCTGACAGCCGCCAGCTCGAGCATAGCTCATGCGGCGAGCGCCGTCGCCGACCGCAAGGCTGATATCGTTCGCCATGAATCCCCCTCTGCCCCAGGTTGGGGCGCCCTAACTCGGAACGCACGCCCTGGCGCACCGCCGGGGGAAAGCGCGGCCAGTTGATCTACGGGAATGCCTGTAGACCTTGCGTGCACGGCCGGGGGGAACGGCCGCCGTGGTGTGCATATCACACGGACCGCGGTAAATCTCTCGCCCTGCGCGAGCCGGCAGGCCCAAAATCTTGAAGTTCCGGCAGGAAGATTGACGCAAGAGCCGGCGATGTTCTCACGCGCCAAACGGGTGCGAGCGCGGTCAACGGCTTGGCAGCCGGCTTTTGGCGCGGTCTGGATGTTACGGAAAAGCGGCGGGGCTGAGCGGCGGTTGATGCGGCCAGAGGAGGTGATGAACGATCTGAGAGACGACGTCCAGATAATCCTACCGAAAAAGGGGCGCCCCGTCTTGGCGGGCCGCGCCATCTACTTCCGCCGCGAGGCAATGCGCCAGCGGGTCGGAAGCAATCGTTTTGCAAAACCGTGAGGAGAGCGAACCATGAGAAGTCACGACACCGAGCGCGAGGCCGCCAATGCGTATTGGCAAACGCTGGCCACACCGCAAGAGAAACAAACCGGCGAGGAGGCCGAAACGGCCAAGCCGGCCGAGAGTTCCGAACAGCAGGAGTCGGAGCGCCGCAGCGCTGTGCATACCGTGCGGCGGCACTGATGATGGGACCCATCCCTTTGTTGAACCGAAAAGCCAACCATCCCTCCGTCGCTGCCGAGGAGGAGTAGAGCGCCGCGCGCAGGGGCGGTCAGGGGTGCGCTAGGCACCGCCGGAGGCGGCGCGCAGCGCCCTTGACCGCCTCGAGCACAGCGCTACGCTGCCACATTCGGGGCCCTAGGTTGGTGCTAGGCCTTGTTGTGGACCTTGCGACGCGCCTCGGAGCCGGAATATCACCGAGGGACGGGCGAGGGGAGGGCACCGTGTCGGCAGTGACCGAGGCTGGGAATGATCCATGTAAGCTGCATCATCCGAGAACCGGAGGATCCAGCATGAGGTTCGGCGATCCCGAGCTGATCTTGACACCGTGCCCGACTTGCGGTTGTGCCGAGGTTTTCACCGCTGTTGCCCCGCCGGGTGAGCGCGAAATGCCGCTCTATCCCGCCTGCTGTCGGTGCCGATGCGAGCGCGACGACCTCACCGATTTCTACGCCAATCCGCCGATGCAGCCATGCCGCTTTGCCGGTTCCTTCCAATAATCATGACGAGCTCGGCATTTGGCGAGCCATGACGCAATATAAGCGACTCGCTCGGCGCGCGGCTCCAGTATGATCGCAAGAGCGGCAGAGGAACGCCGCTCAGAACTCTATTTACGGGGATTAAAGGGTCGAATATGGAAAGGTCGAAGGCACTCGAAGATGATTATATTTCTCCTGGCCTTGAGGTTATTTCGCTCGACGGGGCGTTTCCGAATATGATTGTCGGAACGAAATCCTCGAATATGTGGCCCTATCTTCGTCGTGAGATAGGGCATCACTGGTATGTAGATCGCCGCAACCCTACGGTCGGCTTCCTCTCGCGCGACGAGGCGATGCTCCTTTTCAACATCGCACGTCAACATTTCGGAAAGCCGTGCCTCGAAATCGGCTGCTGGCGAGGCTGGTCTACTGCGCACATGGCGCTTGGAGCCGGTAATCTCGAAGTCATTGATCCCGTCCTGGCCGACCCTGAGTTTAGCAAGGATGTCGCACAATCTTTGCAGAGGGCAGGTGCAGGAAGCAGTGTCGTGCTCCATGTCGGATCAAGTCCAGACATGGTGGTCCAGTTGTCTGAGGAGACCGGCAAGCGTTGGTCGCTTGTGTTCATCGACGGCGACCATGAGGGAGATGCACCACGTCTCGATGCGGAAGTAGTCCACCGCTACGCTGGTGAAGATGCTGCGATCCTTTTACACGACCTGACCTCGCCCTACGTAGCGACGGCCCTGGCCTGGCTACGCGACCACGGCTGGACCACAGCCATTTACCAGACCATGCAAATCATGGGGATTGCCGTGCGCGGTGTGGTCAAGCCGGTGGCTCATTTGCCCGACCCGCGGCAACGTTGGACGTTGCCACGGCACCTCGCTTCCTTTCCCGTCATCGGCGAGACGCGTGGACTGCGATTGCGCAGGATCGTGACGGATATCGAAGGGCAGCCACCCGAGCCGGAAACGGAAATGGCGAACTCCGGGCTTGATGTCTTGTCCGATGCGGACGCTAAAGCGCTCGACGCGCTGCTTGCATGGGTCGCTGACAGCTTGGAGCACCGACATGAGATCGCCATCGCATTCGACGAACTGCAAGCGCGTTATTTGAGACTGCTCGACCGCCTTGCGACGCGTGAAGCCGAACCTGACCTCTCGCAGGAATTCTCACGGTTGCAGGCTAAGCACCTCGAAGCGCTGTCGAGAGGTGCCGACCTCGAATACCAGCTTGATGCCGTACAGAGCGAGTCCGAGGCAGTTGCCGAACAACTTCGTCAAGAGCGGGAGGTGACGCGGGGCCTGGTGGTCGAACGCGACCTGCTAACGAAAATGCTTGACCGCGTGCAGCGGAAGCACGTGGAGGTGTTAGGGCACCTCAGCCGGCTACAGGCGCGCTGCAGCCAGGCGGACGTGCAAGCTGAGCCAGCCCGGCGAATTTCCGAAGCCCTAGCGCAGGCGGCTCTGGCCGCCGAACACTCGGTGGAGTTGAGGGTCGCAATCGATCGCTTCGCCTCCTGGATGGCCCGTAAGCGCGTTCTTTTTGGACTCAGCCGACGTCTGTTGGCGGGCCGGACGAAGGAAGTACAAGGTTTGATTGAACACAACCTGCGTGTGAGCGGCGTGCCTGACAGTCTGATCCCCGCGGCGATTTGGCTCGCCCGGATGCGTGTCGTGCTCGGCCTAGCCCGACGGTGCGCGCTGGCCGATGTCTTGTCGGCGCAAGGTCACCTCGTGCTCTCGCTAGAACGCAGCTTCGACATTTCCTGGGTCGGAACGCATTATGCTATGGCGCAGGGTGCCGCAGCGGCTCCGATGCGCACTACGGAACTTAATCTGCGTGATCAAGTGGGTGAACTGGAAAACCAGCTGAGGGCGGCCCAGAAGCGTTTCGCCGCGCTCGAAGCTGCCAAACTTGCCGACGAGAAGGCGCTGCTTGAAGCTGACCTCACTATTGTCCGGCTACAAAAACCACAGGAGGCACAGGTCAGCTGATGATATCTGTCCAGGGTATTAGTAAGCGACTTGGGCGCGGCCGCGTGATCATCGTCACGCCGGATATTGTAGGCCCGGTGAAAAACGGTGGCATCGGCACCGCCTGCTTCCACTACGCCCGAACCCTGGCTAGCGCCGACTACGCCGTGGACGTACTGTTCTCCGGCGAAATTGGCGCGGAGAATCAGCAATACTGGGCCAGCTGGTACGCCGAGCAAGCAATCGGCTTCTACACGCTGGACGACATCCCTCCGCTGCTGCCCCATTTTTGTGGGCATTGGTACACTGAACGTTCGCTACGCATCATGGAGTTCCTGCGGCAGCACGATTACGAATACCTCATCTTTCAGGACTGGCACGCAAACGGCTTCTGGGTGGCGCGGGCGCGGCAGATGGGGGTTATCTTCGTGCGCTCCCTGGTCGGCGTGATCGCCCATTCACCGAACCAGTGGCAGAAAATCGGCATGCGCAGCTTCGGTGGAAATCCACACGACGAGGCAGGATTGGAATGGGCAGAGAAGGAACAAATAGCGAATGTGGACATTTTGATCAGTCCAAGTCATCATATGGTCGGCTGGCTCCGCAGCCACGGCTACAGGCTGCCCGACCGCGTCGTGATTTGCCCCTACACCTTCGAAGACCCTGTGGTGGTGAGCCGTCCGCACCAACTGGATCGCGATCATCTTGTTTTCGTCGGTCGATTGGAAACGCGGAAGGGCCTGCATCTGCTGGGCGATGCGCTTCGTGCCATGAAGCAGGCGGGCAAACCGCTCCCTCGTTGCGTCTCCTTCCTGGGCAAGCACGCTGAGGTAGACGGGGCTCCATCAGCTGACTACCTAGCCGTGCTGCATAGAGATCTCATGTCGGTTGAGTTCCGAATCGAGACTGATTGGGACTACAGGCAGGCTGTGGACTATATCCGGCGCAGCAATGCAATCGTTGTGCTGCCCTCCATCCTCGACAATTACCCATTTACGGTCATAGAAGCGATTGCGAACGGCTTCTGTTTCATCGCCTCCGATGCTGGCGGCATCCCAGAGATGGTCAACCCTGCCGTGTGCTTCCCTGCCACTGTAGAAGGGCTGCAAAAAAAGCTCGATAGATTGCCACAGATCGACTTTGCCGGGTTACAGCACCCTTACAATCCCAATTCTGCGCGGCGCGCCTGGCTGGCTCACATCGGCGACGTGATAGCGGAGGCGCGGGCAGCCCCCTTACCCGCGCCGACCCTTCTAACTCGTGAGAATGTGCCTCCGGTTTCGGTCTGTGTGCCGTTTTATCGGCACGACCACTACCTTGCACGCTTGGTTGGTGTTTTCCTGCGGATGCACCTACCCCACTTGCAGCTGGTCGTGGTGGACGACGGTACCCCGGTGGGAGAACGGGCCGAATTCGATCGTCTAAAGCGCGAGCTAGAGCCACTCGGCCACGTGCTCCACTACCAGCCAAATAGCGGCCCTGGTGCCGCGCGCAATCGTGCAGCGGCGTTGGCGCGGCATGACCTGCTACTGTTTTTCGACGCTGATAACGTGCCCTTCCTGGATATGGTAGAAAAGCTTTGCTGGGCTATGGTACGCAGTGGCGCTGACAGCATCTCCGTTCCGTTTCTCAGCGTTCCGCCCATGGCGCGGCGTCCCGTGCTCGAGGACGCGACTGGGCTTTTGCAGTTACCGGGGGGACCTATTGCGCATGCGATGGTAGAGAACGTGGTGGGTGACGTCTGCTCGCTAATCCGCCGGCCGATGTTCGAGGCGTTGGGCGGTTTCACTACCGAGCGCGCAGCGTGGGAGGACTGGGAGTTTTTCACACGCGCGGTCGCTGCCGGATACAGCCACTTAGTTTACCCCGAACCCCTATTTTTTTACACAGATGACGAAAACGGCCGGAATAAGCTGGCCAGAGATTACGATAACCGCATCAACTTGCTGGGTTCTCTTGACCAGATGCCAGTAATGCAGGTCGCCGAGATCGCGCGGACGTTCATCTTGGACTTCACCGTCCGTCAGCGCCAGGGCTGACGCCCCCGCCCTACCCGCCTGAGGTTCTATGGTGAATACTTTTGTTACCAATGAGACCGAACACCTGCTGCTGCCGGGAACGCCGGGCGACTACCTCGACACTGTTGTACTCGGAGATGAGAATCGTGCACTGCTGGCTGAGCGGGAGGTAATGTTGCAGATATTGCGCGACCAAACGCCGCTGCCGACGACCGAGGCGCGGGAGGGATATTTCGGTCCGCGCCATATGGAGTACTGGCTCTCAGGTTTGCGAGACATGCGTAAGGTGATCGCGGCGACCGGACTCAATGAGATCGCCGAGCCTCGAGTGCTCGATTTCGGCGGAGCTTCCGGCCGCGTGGCACGGCACTTTGCCGCATGGCAACAATCCTGCGAGGTATTCAACTGTGACATTAACCCGAACCACATACTCCTTTGTAAGCGACTATTTGGTAGTAGGGTGACATCGTTTCACAGCCGTGGATTGCCGGCCCTCCCATTCCCGGATTGCTACCTGGATTGCGTCACAGCGTTCTCGGTTCTGACTCATATCGATTCAGAGGATACTGCTTGGCTGCTCGAACTGCGCCGCATCGTGAAGCCAGGTGGGCATCTTTACCTAACAATCCACGACCAAGGGACCTGGAACATACTGCCAAATACCGTAATCGCGGACCTCAGCTTCTCGAACGACGACTTCCGACGCTTTCATGGCGAGCACCCGCGACTCATCGGCCGCGTTGTACACACCTACAGCGATGCCACTGACTACAACTGCAACGTCTTCTTAGGGATCGACTACATAGAGCGTTACTGGGCCCCGCTGTTCCACGGCTGTAGCCTTTCGTCATTGGCGCATGACCATCAGACAGCCCTCATATTGACAGTTTAGGGCTTAGGGTGACGACGTGCTTTGCACTAGCCCTGAAGAAATGTGAGATCGTTGCAGCTCAACTCTCCGGGCAAAGAGCGAACCATCTCCAGCCCCTTTCAGCGCGGTTTGACTGATCTGATGCCGCATATGCGACCGATTGTTCCATTGCGCGGCCGAGTGTACACGCTGCGATTCGCGCTAACCGCGAGCAAAAGGATGCTCTGATGTCGATGTTCTCAGGCTTTAGCATTGGCGGCATCGACTGGTTCTGGCCCGACCTGGAGGACGCATCGGACGAGGCAACGAAAGCTGCGCGAATCGAACTCAATGGGTTCGAAGATGCTCGGTTGACCCATGCAATGGGTGGTAACATTTTACGGGTGTTCTTTGACCTCAGCCACGTTCTGCAATCATTGTCAAACGAACCGCTCGATTCTACGGGTCTAGGCGTGGCCTATGAGCGTCCTTGGTACATGCGCAAGGACGACGAGAAGCTGTCCGCATGCGACCAAGTCATGGCTTTTCTGTCTTCCACTCGCGAAGGGCTGCAACATTACCCGGACAATGGAGAGGGCCTAAGGTTCTGGTGCCTTGACGCATATTTGGGTGGGGTACGTCGTTACTGGGAGCTCAGCGAGGAAGCTCTTCCGCCCGTTCGCGTACTGCTGACGCATGTTTCCGCGCCGCCGGTGCCAATCCTCGAGGCGCCGCGGGACGCCATCTTGGCAGCCGCCGACCGGACCTATCGTTTCGCCGATCTATGGAACACTTACTGCGATATCCACGCCCGCTTCGCTCGCATGGTGACGAACCGGTATGCTGTCGCGCCCGGCGGGCTGCGTGTAGTCTGTGCGATCGAGATAAACAACGAGCCGGACTACGAATGGTTGCCGGACGAGTTGCGGATCGAGAGATCGGCGCGCCCGGGAGCGCATCCAATTCATAAATACATCACCGAACTTCACAACAGCCAAATACCTGACAAGCTCGATCGCGGTGTCAGCTGCGAGCCCACCCCTTGGGGCGGCTTCCGTGAGCAGCAGGGTCAGTGGACGGAAGCCACCGACCCTAAACGGTCGACCACGGTTCTCGACTATGATTGGGGCGCGAAGTTCGACTGGTACGTGACCCACTACGCCGAGTATGCGGAGCACTTCTCTTATGCTGTCTTCCACGAGACGCGGTCACACGGGGTGGACATTGGGGTGATCTCTGCCGGGGTGACGCACAATAATGTCGATTATCTAATTCGTATGTACCGAGCAAACCCTCGCTGCTTCCAATACTGCACGGGGATCGGCCTACATCCCTATCATTGGCCGGCGCACGACATCCACAATGCACAGTTCGTTCGGGGGCACAAGAGATCGGCATGGCGTCAGGCCAGCCCACGTGTCTTTGCACATACACACTTCAAATGCTTCGACTTTTTCACCGAAATTTATTATCTGACACAGCAGGAAGGGGAACATGCCTTCGGCATGCAGGGCAAGGAAATCTGGCTGACCGAGTTCGGTCTGCCGACCAAGCTTCTTGGTACTCACAACGAGCACGACAGCGAGTTCGTTCCATTCATTCGTCCCCGCACCTATCCATCTGATGCGCTACCGCACCAAAGCGCAGTCTGGGAGGACCTGTGGGATGCGTTCTTTGACCAGGTGCCGCTTGAGCTCCTGACCGAAAACAATGTGCGCGCACTGGTGTTCTACAGCCTTCGTGAGTCCGTTGTACCCGGCTTTGACAAGCATGATGACGACCGAAGTAATTTCGCTATCCTTCGCCGCAACGGCCTGCCCAGGCTTGATGCGCGCACAATCGGTCGCCTCACGTGCTTCATCGGGAGCGCAACCGGCATACCCCGCGCGCCGGCTGACGTTCGCTTTGAGCCGATGCCTGCTTGGGCGCGCCGCAAAAACTATTCGCTCCAATTACTCGGATCCGCACCCTGGCGTGGCACATTGCTGCCGCCCGAAGTGTCTGCTTGCGTGTCCATGCTGCAGCCAGATGAGAAACAACTCCTCTACTGGCTAACGAGCGAATACTTCAGCGGCGCTGGTGCGATCGTTGACGCGGGGTGTTTCGTGGGGGGCTCGACCGTGGCTCTCGCGGCGGGCCTCGCTACCGCCCGCGGACGTGAGACCTGGGGTGAACGGGCACGGATCAACAGCTACGACATGTTCTTAGCAGACGATTTTATGAGAACCCATTACTTTGACACGAATGGCCTACACACAGAAGGTACCAGCTTTCGCAACATTTACGACCAGAATACTGCGCCCTGGCGTGACATATTGTACGTGCACGACGGAGACATCACAACTTTCTGCTGGAACGAGGTTCCTATCGAGATCTTATTTATTGATGTTTGTAAGCTCTGGCACATCAACGATTATGTCACCCGAGAATTCTTCCCACACCTTATTCCAGGTCGCTCGTTAATAGTACAGCAGGATTTTTTTCATCATATGGAGTTTTGGGTGATAATAATGCAAGAATTGTTACACGAGTATTTCGAGTATGTCGGTTTTGTGCGCTGGAATTCCGCAGTGTTCCGATGCGTGAAGTCGGTCCCGATCGACGCCATCCCGACGAGTCTCCGTGACCTTGGGCTTGCCGAGCTCAGTCGCTTAATGCGGCGTCACATTGATCGGCACCAGGAATCTTACCAACGGGGCATGCTGGTCTGTGCGCTGGCGTTCCTCCACCTGGATTTTGGCAACGTTGACGAGGCGCGAAAAATCCACGCGGAGGTGGGCGCTAAGTACGCAGCCGAATATTGGGTGGTGGAGGCCTTGAAGGATCTTGCTGCACAATTGGCAAGGCAGGGCGAGACGATGTTCTTACTCCCCGGATTTTCAAAATGACAACCGAGCTCTACTCCACCTACATGTTCCTATATGTGATAATGTCGTTCTCTGATTGCGGATTGCCCGCAACCAGCCTCCGCTCCTTCTTTGATTTCGACGCCACCGTGAGGCTCGTGCTTCTCTACGAGGTCGGCCGGGGCCGCCTCAGGATGGGGTCCGAAGGCCGGCGCTGC
>Ga0210390_10006194_pt1 | contig 10018 bp, 10 predicted proteins | sample IncBWH11OmetaG_FD_161050 | JGI IMG/M metagenome (GOLD analysis project Ga0210390, IMG submission 161050) | Forest soil microbial communities from Barre Woods Harvard Forest LTER site, Petersham, Massachusetts, United States - Inc-BW-H-11-O ...
TAGTCCCCGCCCTCGCCCTCCTGTGGCTCCGCAAATACGTGAAGGAACGCGAGGTCTGGGTGAAGAATCGCCAGCTGCGGCGCCAGCACGACAAAGAGATCCCCGCGCCGCTGACCACCATCTTCATGCCCGCAGCGCTTAATAACACGCTCACCGCGTGCCTGTGAATGGCGAGCAGCTTCGTGATCGACTACTCGATCTGGGCGCTGTTCGCGAAGGACCGGGACCGATCGCCACGCCGATCGCCATCGTCGCACCGATGTATCTGCTGAACGCCGACCCGGCCGGGATCATCGGCGGCTTCTTCCTGCACGGGTGCTACGCGGGTGCAATCTGTGGCCGGAACCCGAGCTACCTGACCGGGCGATTCTCCACCAAAGTGCGCTCGACCGCGGCGGGTTTCTGCTATCATCAGGGCGCGGGCGGCTTTGTGGTGCCGATTCTCACCTGCTTGGCTCCGGTATCGGTTTTGGTGTCCGAATGATGATCGGCGCCTGCGCCGGTTCGGTGCTGTTCATCATCGCCCTGCTGTTTGGCCCTGAGACCTAGGGCATAGTGACGGCGGGTGACCTCGATGCCCTCATCCACGAGCCGGGCGGCGACTAGTCTACGCCGCGGCGTTTGATCGCGCGTTCCGTGCCGTCAGTCACGCTTGGCCGCCGGCGCTTCCCTGTACCGGCGCGCAATCGCGGCCGCGCTTGCATCGCTGCGCCGGCTGACGCACAAGCTTCGGGCCGCCACGCAGGGAATCGTTTCGCGCAATGCGCTCCGGCAAACTGGTCACACGACTCGATCGTTACATATTTCGGCAGCTTCTGGTTGCGCTGATCGCGGTGACCGGCGGGCTCACAGCGTTGGTCTGGTTGATCCAGTCGCTGCGCTTCGTCGAGCTCGTGGTGAATCACGGCCTTTCCCTACTCGTGTTCGTCGAGCTCACCGGCCTGCTGGTCCCCAGCTTTGTCGCCGTGATACTGCCGATCACCACATTCGTCGTTGTGCAGTTCGTCTATCAGCGCCTGGCCGGCGACCGCGAGATCACGGTGATGCGCGCCGCCGGGTTATCTCCGCTTGCGCTATCGCGTCCTGCATTGGCCCTGGCGGTGCTGGCCGCGATCTGTGGCTACGCGCTCAACCTGTGGATCGTGCCCGACAGCCTCACGTCGTTCCGCGAGTTCCAATGGGAGATCCGCAACCGCATGGCAGCGTTCCTGTTGCAGGAGGGCGTGTTCACACAGATCTCCGATGATTTGACGGTGTATGTGCGTTCGCGCGATCCAGACGGCACACTGCACGGCATCCTGGTGGACGATGGCCGCGACAAGGCGGCGCATGCGACGATTCTGGCTGAAAGCGGCCGGCTGACGGAGGGCCCGAACGGACCGCGCGTGTTGCTCATCAACGGCAGTCGCCAGGAAATCGATCACCAGACTGGCCGGCTCAATGTGCTGACGTTCGGCCAAAATGAGCTCGACCTTTCGGACAACCAGGCGAATTCCAACGAACGCCTGCGCGACATGACCGAAGTGTCGCTCGGCGAACTGCTGCATCCACATCCGGTCTTCGCACACGACATTCCGCGATGGATTGCCGAAGGACACAAGCGCCTGGCGTCACCGCTCACCGCGATATCCTATGCGTTCGTCGCGCTGTACGCGGTGCTCAGCGGCACGTTCCGCCGCCACGGCAGCTTCGTCCGGCCGCTGGTTTCTGTCATGGCGATGGTGGCGCTGCTGGCGTTCGGCCTTGCGATGGAGAATCTGGCGGCCCGCGACAATGCAATGCTGCCCATGATATGGCTGCATGCTGTCGCGCCTGGCGTGATCAGCGGTTGGCTCCTGTTGGGTCCGCAATGGCGGCAATCGCGCCGCCATCCCGTCGAGGCCACATGAGCACATGACGCCGCCCATCACCTTGTCGATCTATATCTCCAGACAGTTCGCTGGTGCAGTGGTCGGGATGCTGCTCGCGCTGTCGGGGTTGGTGGCGCTGTTCGACTTCATCGAATTGCTGAGACGTTCCACCTCGAAGCCCGACGCAACCTTTGGGTTGGTGAGTGAAATTGCGGTGTTGCGTCTGCCCTATGTCTCGATGCAGGTGCTGCCGTTCGCGGTGCTGCTCGGCGGCATGTTGTGCTTCTGGCGTCTGACGCGTTCATCAGAGCTGATCGTTGCCCGCGCCTCGGGGGTGTCGGCCTGGGAGTTCCTCGCTGCTCCGGCATTCTGCGCGCTGTTGTTCGGCGCGGTCGCGACGATGGGGGTCAGCCCGCTGTCCTCGGTGATGTTCGGACGCGCCGAAGCGTTGGACAACGTTTATCTTAAGACTGGTGGCGGCCCGTTGGCGTTGACCGGCGACCAGCTTTGGTTACGGCAGTCCGATCACGCGCTTTCGCCGCAGGGCGTCGCCATCATACACGCGCACAATGTGGGGCTGCATGGCAAGCAGTTGACAGCCTCTCAGGTCAGCGTGTTCCGGCTGGATGGGCGTGACCGTTTGCTCACGCGGATCGAGGCGACGCGGGCGACGCTCGTCGCGCGGGTTTGGCAGTTGCAGGATGCCCGTGTGATTCGACCCGAGCAGATGCCGGAACCTCCCGTGACGATCAATCTGCCGACTGACCTTACGGTGGCGCGCGTGCAAGAGAGTTTTGCCTCGCCTGATACGCTGTCGTTCTGGGCATTGCCGGGCTTCATCGCGCTGCTGGATCGCTCAGGCTTCACGTCGATCCGCCATCGGCTGCATTTTCAGGCGCTGCTCTCGCTGCCGCTGCTCTGCGCGACGATGGCGCTGGTCGCCGCGGGGTTCTCGATGCGTCCGGCGCGGCGTGGCGGCGTGGCTCATATGATCGGCAGCGGCGTCGCCGCCGGTTTCGCTTTGTTCGTGGTATCGAAGATTGCTGAGGAGTTCGGACAGAGCGGTGCGCTGCCGGTGGCGCTCGCCGCGTGGGTGCCCGCGGTGTCCGGCATGATGTTGGCGGTCGCGCTGCTGCTGCACACGGAAGATGGCTGAGGATGGCGCCCGTCGTCATGGTCGCCGCTCGCCGATTCGCTCCTGTCGTGCTGCTGGCGATATTGCTCGCGTCGGTACTCACCGGCGCGGCGCAGGCACAGTTGAGTGAGATCGCCAACCTTGGTGCGCATCAGCCGGCCTCGCGCAATCAGCCAGTGACCTTCACGGCTGATACTGTGGAGTACGACCGCGAGAATTCGCTGGTGATCGCCCAGGGCCATGTCGAGGCGTGGCAGGACGATCACGTGCTGCGCGCGGACCGGATCACCTTCGATCGCAATACTGGCGTGTCGGCGGCCAAAGGCAATGTCGTGTTGCTGGAGCCGGATGGCCAGGTGCTGTTCGCCGACTATGCCGAACTGAGCCAGGACATGAAGAGTGGCGTGTTGCGGGACATGCGCGCGATTCTGGCCGAGAATGCCAGAATCGCGGCCAACGGTGCGCGTCGCACCGAGGGCGAAATCAACGAGATGTCGAAGGTGGTGTATTCTACCTGCAATCTCTGCGCCAAGGATCCCACCCGGGCACCCCTCTGGCAGATCCGTGCCCTGTCGGCGGTGCAGGACCTCGAGCACAAAAAGATAGAGTTTCAGGACGCTGTGATGGAGATGTACGGCGTGCCGGTTGGTTATATGCCGTATTTCTGGACTGTCGACCCATCGGTAAAGCGCGCCAGCGGCCTGCTCATTCCCTCGATGGGCGTGTCGTCGCATATCGGCGCCTTCTTCGCACAGCCGTACTACTGGGTGATCGACGATCAGTCGGACGCGACGTTTACGCCAATGATAACGTCAGAGGCCGGCCCACAGCTCAGCGCCGAATATCGGCGCCGATTCAACAATGGCTCTTTCGTGGTGGACGGGTCACTGGGCTATCTCGATAACTCCGTGCAGGGGACGATTTACTCCAAGGGTCAGTTCAATCTGGATGACACCTGGCGATGGGGCTTCAACATTGCCCGGGCCTCGACGGCCGACTATGTCCGTGATTTCCACATCGGCGCCGCTGAGCTTGGCAGCGATCCCACGTTGCTGACCAGCCAGATCTACGTCGAGGGCTTCGGCCAGGGCTCCTATTCACGGTTCGACGTCCGATTTTATCAAACATTGAACGAGGTCGTGGTCTCTAGCGAACTACCTCTCGTCCTGCCGCGGTACCAATACAGTTATTTTGGTCAGCCTGATTCCTGGGGCGGCCGTTTCAGTCTCGATGGCGGCGCGTTCAACGTGGTACGCACCGACGGCACCAATACGAGACGAGCCAACGTCACGCTGAACTGGTCGCGGCCATTTGTTGGACCGCTCGGCGATCTGTGGAAGGTGACGCTGCACACCGACGCGATTGCGTACGACGCCAGCGCCTTTAACGAGCAACCGAATTTCGGTCCGGTGAGTCAGGTCAATACTGCACGGGCTCAGCCACAGGCAGCCCTGGACTTTCATTGGCCCTTCATGCGCGATTCGGGCGCGTGGGGCACGCAACTCATTGAGCCGATTGCGCAGATCGTCGTTGGGCCGCAGGTCGGCAACAGTCAGAATACCAAATATCCCAATGAGGACAGCCTCGATCTGGAATTTACCGATGCCAATCTGTTCGGCTTCAACCGGTACACGGGGGTCGATCGACTGGACGGTGGCGTACGCGCGAATGTCGCGCTGCACGGGACCTGGTACCTGGGCGGCACGACCTTCGACGGATTGATTGGACAGTCCTATCGCACCAGTGTGGACAATCAGTTCTCTGAGGCATCGGGTCTGCACGATCAGGTATCCGATATCGTCGCGCGCGCTACGCTGGCGCCGACGAGCTGGCTCAACCTGACCTACCGCACCAGGCTCGATCACAAGGACCTTGCGACTCGAATGGCTGACGCGCTCGCCACTGTTGGCGTGCCGAAGTTCTCGGTCAATGCCGGGTATATCTACACTATCGATAACCCGTACACGGAGTTCGACCAGCCATTGCCGCCGCCCGCGGGCAACGCCTTCTACACGCCACGCAACGAGGTGACCGTGGGCGCCTCATCGAAGTGGGGCAACTATCGGTTCAGCGCCTATGCCCGGCGCGACCTTCAATCCAGCCAGATGGTCGCCGCGGGTGTAGATGCGGTGTACGAAGATGAGTGCTTTATCTTGGATTTTCGGTTCTTCCGACGCTATACCTCGTACAATGGCGACAATGGCGCAACGACCGCACTGATCCAGTTGACGTTCAAGACAATCGGCCAGTTCGGCTTCAAGGCGCTCTGACACTCAGGAGATCGGGGTCATGGCCCAGACGAAATGCGTATGGAGCGTGATCGCCCTGCTGCTGGCACAGCCGGTCGCGATGGCCGCTGTGACCGCCCCTCCTGCCCCGACGGCACAGGCGATGCGCATCGTTGCCGTGGTGAATGGCGACGTGATCAGCAATGCCGATGTGGACAACCGCACTAGACTGTTCGCGTTGTCCACCGGCTTGCCGATGACACAGGATGTGCTGGATCGGCTCAAGCAGCAGATCACACGCCAGCTGATCGACGAAAAGCTTCGCATGCAGGAGGTGCAGCGCCGACACATCGTGATCCCGGACAAGGCGATCGCCGATGCGATCCACGATATCGAGACGCGGAATAATCTGCCGGCAGGTGCATTGCGGCAGAAGCTCAGCGCAGGTGGCGCGGGCTACCTCACGTTAATTGATCAGATCCGCACTCAACTTGGCTGGACCCAGGTGCTGCGCGAGCAGCTTGGCGATCAGATCAAGGTCACCGATGCCGAGGTGGCCGAACAGCAGCGGCTGCAGGCGCAGTTGGTCGGCAAGCCGGAATATCGCGTCGGTGAGATCTTCATCCCGGTCAACGATCCGGCGACCGCCGCCGATGCCCAGCGTTTCGCCGAGACGGTGATCAGCGAGCTGCGCTCCGGCGCGCCGTTCCCCGTGGTGGCCGCGCAGTTCAGTCAAAATCAGACCGCTTTGGCCGGCGGCGAGCTAGGCTGGGTACAGCCGAACCAGCTCGACCCCGAGGTGGCGCGTCTGGTCGCGGAAATGCCGGTCGGCGCGATCAGCAATCCAGTAAAGGTAGCTGGCGGTTTCTCGATTGTGACGCTGCAAGGCAAGCGCGAGATCGGCAACGACATGGGCACGGTTGTCGCGCTGCGTCAGGTGTTCCTGCCGTTCGCTACCGCGCTTAATCCGCAGGCACCGACCGAGCAGCAAAAGCAGGAGTTGGACAAGGCACGCGGCATCAGCGCCAGCGTGCATAGCTGCGACCAGATGGAGCAGGTGGCGAAAGCGAATAATTCGGCGCGTCCGGCCGACCCCGGAGAAATTCGGCTGGAGACGGTGAACCCGCCGGCGTTTCGTCAGATGCTGACGAGCCTGTCGTTCGATCGTGCCAGTCAGCCCATCGTCACGAGTGACGGTATCGCCGTCATTATAGTCTGCTCGCGCGAGCAGAAGAATCTGGCGCAGCAGAGCAAGCAGGACGTGCAGGCGCAGATACTGAACCAGAGAGTGGAATTGCTGTCGCGGCAGTTGCTCGCCAATTTGCGCCGCCATGCCACGATCGACGTGCGTGCCAGCGGCACTTGACCTCGTCTCCGCCGCTGCGAGAGGTGATCGCGCGGCACGGACTGGCTGCCAGGCGCTCACTCGGCCAGCACTTCCTGCTCGATGAGAATTTGACGCGGCGGATCGTGCGTGCGGGCGGGTCGTTGACCGGTCGGCACGTGTTGGAAATCGGACCGGGACCGGGCGGGCTCACGCGCGCATTGCTCGATTCTGATGCGGCAAGTGTGACAGTCGTGGAGCTCGATCAGCGGGCGGTGGCGGCGATGCACGAACTGGCGGCAGAGACCGACGGGCGCTTGCGCGTGGTCTCCGGTGACGCGCTCGCGCTGGATATCGCATTGCTGGTGCCGGTGCCGCGCCAGGTATTGGCAAATCTGCCGTACAACATTGCGACGCCGTTATTGATCGGCTGGTTGCGTCAGGCTCATGCCTTCGAGCGGCTGACGCTGATGTTCCAGCAGGAAGTGGCCGAACGCATCTGTGCCATGCCTGGGACGGCTGCGTATGGGCGATTGTCAGTACTGACACAATGGATCTGCAGCACGGAGCTGCTGCTGCGCATTGCGCCGGCTGCCTTTGTACCGCCGCCGAAGGTGTTCTCCGCCGTCGTCGGGCTGGTGCCGCATGCCGCGCAACCTACGCCGACGCTGTTCGCCGCGATGGAGCGTCTGACAGCCGCAGCGTTCGGCCAGCGGCGGAAGATGCTGCGCGGTGCGCTAAGGACCGTAGGCGGCGAGACGTTGCTGCGGGATGTGGGCATCGCAGCGGATCGGCGCGCTGAAACGTTGACCGTGGCAGAATTCGATCGATTGGCACGTCGACTAGCAACATGAAAAGCACGGTGTAACGCCGCAAATCACCGCTTGCGCGGCGCCTTCTCATGCTCCCACTGGTACGCCGTCTCGGTGGCATGGCGGTCGTCTGTGGGCGTCCCCTTCGGCCGGGTATCGTCATCCCGCTCATGCGGCGCTTTCCGCGACGCGTGCTCACGATGGTCGGTTCCCGGGCCAACGATGCCGCTTGTCGCGGGCGGATCGCTGGCGGGGAAACTGTCCTCCACTGCCTGATCGTGCTTGCGGTCCTGCTTGCGCGCCGACATCACATCACCTCCAGCTCAGTTCCGCCGGCCGTTCGCAGGATCGACTCCGCTTCGGCACGCTTCTCGGCGTTCGGCGCCCGCACGGACAGAATCAGCGCACCGTGAGCGGCTTTTTGCTCCCGATCCATCTGCTCGCCCTCGTTAGATGCACTGGTCAGCGCGTAGGCGATGCCGCCTGCAACCCCACCACCCACGACTGCGGCAGCTACCGCGGGTACCGCGGCGCCTCCTGTGGCAATGACAACCCCAGCCGCTGCCATGCCGACGGCGGCAGCCGCTCCACTTGTGTGCAACGTGCGGGCCTGGCGTGCATCCTCCTCGGTGTCGACTGGTTTGGCGCCCGATTCAGGCGTGGTGCCTTCGATGGGCGGCATCGCCTCCGGCAGGCTCAGGTCGGCGCGATCGAAGCCTGATGTTTCCAGCCGTGCGACCGCGTCCTGCATCGCATCGGGGTCGGTGAAGGTGGCTCGAACCTCATGCAGTGTGCCGATCGGTGGACCGGCGTTTTCCTCGGCAATCTCCGACATGGCTTGCTCCCTCCTTCAGGACGGAATGCTCGGCGCGTTTGGCGGCGGGTCACGATTCTCATCACCCTGCGGGTCAGGGGGCAGGCCGCCGAGCGCGCCCTCGGGCAGGTCGTTGCGCTCGCCGGGCAGGCTGTCGCGGGCGGAATTGATTCGGCGCTCGACTCGCCCACCGCGCGGCTCGCGGGCATCGTTCTCGGTCATTTCACACCTCACCAGCAGCGACGCGGGCCACCCGGCCCCAAGCCGGGTGGCCCGCTGCGGTTACCGCTGACCGCCCTTGCGGCCTGCCTCCGCTGCACGCTCGCGATCCTGAGCGAAGTTCCCCGGATTATTCTGTGCGCCACCGCCGCCGTGGCTTTGCTCGCCACCCTTGCGCCCAGCCTCTGCCGCGCGCTCGCGGTCGTTGGCGAAATTGCCTGAGCTGTGCTGCCCGCCGACGTGGCCAGCGCGCGACGCCTTCTCACGGTCCTCGGCGAAATTGCCAGGATTACCGGTATGTCGCTGTTCAGCCATATAAGTCCTCCGTGTTGAATACTGCGACAGGCTTGCCCGTCCCCTGTTCAACGAAGGCCGGGGGCGTGCGGTTGTCTTCACAAATTCAGTGAGCGGATGTGATCGTCAGTCGGGCGAGAGAGGAAGGCCGCCTCGCTATCCGTGCCGCCGGCCGGTTGAGCGGCGATCGGAAAGCGGGTCGCCGTTCCCCGCCATCGCGAACCGTTCTACGATCGCCGCTGAACTCCGGAGAGGCACCCCCATGCTCGACCGACCTAACGATAGCCTGTCGGCTCGCGATATCGCCTACCACATGCATCCGTTCACCAACGCGCGGCGGCTGGAGAGCGAAGGGCCGTTCGTCATCACCCGCGGCAACGGCATCCACATCTACGACGAGCAGGGGCGCGACTATATCGACGCGCTGGCGGGTCTGTGGTGCGCCAGTCTCGGCTTCAGCGAAAAGCGGCTGGCCGAGGCGGCGTACAAGCAGATGCTGGAACTGCCGTATGCCTCGACCTTCGGGCAGCGGTCGCATCCCACGGTGATCGAACTGGCCGAGAAGCTGATCTCGCTGATGCCGGTGCGGATGTCGAAGGTGTTCTTCAACAACTCGGGCTCCGAGGCGAATGACAGTGCGGCCAAGCTGGTCTGGTACTACAACAACGCGATCGGTCGGCCGCGCAAGAAGAAGATCATCGGGCGGATGAAGGGCTACCATGGCATCACGGTCGCATCGGGCAGCCTGTGCGGGTTGCCCTATGTCCACAAGGACTTCGACCTGCCGATTCCGAATGTCCGTCACACTGACTGTCCGCACTACTGGCGCTATGGGAAGCCGGGCGAGAGCGAGGAGGATTTTGCCTCGCGCATGGCGGAGAACCTCGATGCGCTGATCGAGCGGGAAGGGCCTGACACGGTCGCCGCGTTCATCGCTGAACCGGTGCAGGGTGCCGGCGGTGTGGTGATCCCGCCGCGCACATATTTCGCCAAGATCCAGGAGGTGCTGCGCAAGCACGACGTGCTGTTCATTGCGGACGAGGTGATCTGCGGGTTCGGGCGCACGGGCAACATGTTCGGCTGCGAGACCTTCGACATCGAGCCTGACATCCTGACCTGCGCCAAGGCGCTGTCGTCGTCGTACCTGCCGATTTCCGCCACGGTGATCAACGAGAAGCTGTATCAGGGCATCGCGACTCAGTCGGACGCGAATGGCAGCTTTATCCACGGCTTCACCTATTCCGGACATCCGGTATGTGCCGCGGTCGCGCTGGAGACGCTGAACATTTACGAGGAGCGCGACATCGTCGGGCACGTTCGCAAGATCTCGCCACGCTTCCTG
>Ga0210390_10006195_pt1 | contig 10016 bp, 7 predicted proteins | sample IncBWH11OmetaG_FD_161050 | JGI IMG/M metagenome (GOLD analysis project Ga0210390, IMG submission 161050) | Forest soil microbial communities from Barre Woods Harvard Forest LTER site, Petersham, Massachusetts, United States - Inc-BW-H-11-O ...
CCGAGGCCGATGACGTCGACCGTGACGCACGCTTCCCGCAGAAGACCATCGACGCGGCGCGCACGCATCGCCTGCTCGGCGTACAGATCCCGCAAGCCTTCGGCGGAGACGGCGCCTCGATCTTCGACATTACCGATATGTGTTATGCGCTCGGCCGCGCCTGTTCTTCCAGCGCGATGATCTTCGCGATGCATCAGACCAAAGTCGCCTGCCTGGTCCGGCACGGCGCCGGCAGCGCCTATCACGAAACGCTCATGCGCCGCGTGGCGTCCGAGCAAATGTTGCTCGCATCCTCGACTACCGAGGGCCAGAACGGCGGCAACATCCGCTTTTCATCTGCGGCCGTCGAGCACGCCGGCAGCGAGATCTCGCTGGTTCGTAATGCGACGGTGATTTCCTATGGTGCACAGGCCGACGGCATCGTCACCATCGCCCGCCGCGACGGTGATGCCGCCGGCTCCGATCAGGTGCTGCTTGCGATTACCAAGGGCGATTACACGCTGGAACGCAGCGTCGAGTGGGAAACGCTCGGCATGCGCGGAACCTGCAGCGCCGGCTTCGAACTGAAATTCAAGGGCTCGAGCGCCCAGATTTTCCCCGAAGGCTATGACAAGATCCATGCCCAGACGATGACGCCGGTGGCGCATCTGTGCTGGTCGTCCGCCTGGGCCGGGATTGCCGCCGCTTCCGTCGCGCGCGCGCAGGCCTTCATCCGCAAGGCCGCGCGCGGCGCCGGTGGTCAAATGCCGCCCGGAGCCGCCCATTTCAACGCCGCCAGGATGAAGCTCGCCAAGCTGCGCGCGATCATCACCGCCAATCTCGATCACTACGCGGCCCACGAACACGACGAGCGGGCGTTGTCGTCGATCGATTTCCAGTCATCGATCAATCTGCTCAAGGTGGAGGCTTCCGAACTTGCCGTCGAGACCGTGATGAGCGCGATGCGCGCTTGCGGGCTTGCGGGTTATCGCAACGACGGCGATTTCAGCATCGGCCGCCTGCTGCGTGACGTCCTGTCGTCGCCTATCATGATCAACAACGACCGCATCCTCGCCAACATCGCCACCACCAGCCTCATGAGTGCGGTGCCTGCAGGCTTGCGCGACTGAACCAACAACAATCATACAATACCAGGGAAGGTCGAACATGAACGTCGTCGTCCGAGCCGACAAGGTCGAAAGTGCCGCACAGCCCACCGATCCGCTCGACCACCTGGCCGACAAGCTGTTCCACAAGATGGGCACCGACGGCGTTTACGCCCGGACCGAACTCTATGAGCATATCGTCGAGCGCCTCGCCGCGCTGATCACAGGGCAGCGCGAGGCGGGCACCGAAGTGATGCGCTTTCCGCCGGTCATGAACCGCGCGCAACTGGAGAAATCGGGATATTTAAAGAGTTTCCCCAACCTGCTCGGCTGCGTTTGCGGGATGCACGGCACCGAACGTGAGATCAACGACGCGGTCAGCCGCTTCGATGCCGGTGGCGAATGGACCACCTCGCTCTCGCCCGCCGATCTCGTGCTTTCACCGGCAGCGTGCTACCCGGTCTATCCAATTGCCGCCGCCCGCGGCCGGCTGCCGCAAGGCGGCCTGCGTTTCGACGTCGCGGCCGATTGTTTCCGGCGCGAGCCTTCGCGCCATCTCGACCGGTTGCAGTCCTTCCGGATGCGCGAATATGTCTGCATCGGCAGCCCGGAAGATGTCTCCGATTTTCGTGAGCGCTGGATGGTTCGGGCGCAAGCGATCGCCCGCGACCTCGGCCTGACCTTCAAGGTCGACTATGCGAGCGACCCCTTCTTCGGCCGTGTCGGCCAGATGAAGGCGGTCAGCCAGAAGCAGCAATCGTTGAAATTCGAACTGCTCGTTCCGCTGCGCTCCGAGGAGCAGCCCACGGCCTGCATGAGCTTCAACTATCATCGCGACCATTTCGGCACGACCTGGGATATCCAGGATGCCGGCGGCGCACCGGCCCATACCGGCTGTGTGGCGTTCGGAATGGACCGGCTCGCCGTGGCGATGTTCCATACCCACGGAACCGACCTCGCGAAGTGGCCCGGCGCCTTGCGAGAATTGCTCGACCTTTAAGCCAAACGTCGTCGCCAAGATCCGGCGCGTTCGCGAACCAGATGCCTGTCGACTAGCTATGGGCGAAATCCCAGTACAGCTTTCGCGCGCGCTGAAAGACCGGGCCCGGCTGCAATGAGCGATCGTCGATCCGGATCACCGGCGCGACCTTGGCGAAGTTGCCGCTGGAAAAGATTTCGTCGGCGCCCAGAAAATCCTGATACTTGAGCGCTGTCTCGATGACCGTGACGCCATCGGCGCGCAGCAGGCCGATCACCCGCTGCCGCGTGATGCCGTTGAGGAATGTTCCGTTCGGCGCGGGCGTATAGACCACGCCATGCTTTGCCATGAACACATTCGAATTGCCGAATTCGGCGACGTTACCGAGCATATCGAGCATTAGGCAGTTGTTGAAGCCGCGTGATTGCGCCTCGATCAGGGCCCGCGAATTGTTCGGGTAGAGACAGCCCGCCTTGCAGTCCACCGGCGCGCTTTCCATCGTCGGACGGCGAAACGGCGAGAGCGTGATTGCTGAGCCCGTGATCGGCGGCATCGGCGCGATGTAGATACAAAGGCACCAGTTCGTCGTTTCGGGATCGAACAGAACACCGCCGCCGCTACCGGTCTGGGCCCAATACATCGGCCGTATGTAAAGTTCCGCCTTGGCGTCGAAACGCGCGATGCCTTCGCGCGCCAATGACAGCCAGGTTTCGGTATCGACAACGGGCTTGAGTTTGAAATTCGTCGCGGACCGGTTGACCCGCTCGCAATGCCGGTCGAGATCGGGCGTAACGCCTTCGAAAGCGCGCGCGCCGTCAAACACGGTTGAAGCCAGCCAAGCGGCGTGGGTACGAGGCCCCATGATCGGCACATTGCCGGCATGCCAGTCACCTTCGAAGAAGGTTAAGGTCTCGGAAAAATCGACCGGCTTCACGGTCGGGGCGGATATGGCCATCTGTGCTCTCGCAACCAGCGGTACCGTGGACGATAGCGCCAATATTGTCCGAACTTCCTAAGGATTTCCTTTTCCATGCGAAAGGCCTGGAACCGGCGGGTGGTCGAGCACATCCGCTTGCGCGGCTCGCGTCGTCACGCGCGGCCAAACATGGTTACGAAGTCATGACGAAATCGTTCCGACTTTTAATCGATGCACGCACGTTCATTAGGGTTATTTCATCAATCTTGGCGCGAATTATTGAAGGCTTGATGGTCAACATCTTACAACTTGGACTGCGAAAAAGGCACGCTGAAGTGCATTACGCGAAGAACGTAGAGGTAACTGATGCGCAGCGAGACAATCGCCATTCACGCTGGCTACGAACCCGATCCGGCCACCAAGTCGGTCGCCGTTCCCATCTATCAGACGGCATCTTATGCGTTTGACAGCGCCGACCATGGCGCAGCCCTCTTCAACCTCGAAGCGGAAGGTTATCGCTACAGCCGCATCGCCAACCCGACAACCGCAGTTCTGGAAAAGCGCATTGCCGAGCTCGAAGGCGGCGTCGGCGCGCTGGCGGTCGCCACCGGCCAGGCCGCTTTGCATTTTTCCATCGTCAATCTCGCTGACGTCGGCGGCAACATCGTTTCCGTGCCGCAACTCTACGGTACCTCGCATACGCTCCTCGGCCATATTCTGCCGCGCCAAGGCATCACCACCCGCTTTGCCGAAAGCGACAAGGCCGATGCGATCGAGAAGCTGATCGACGAAAACACCAAAGCGGTGTTTGCCGAAACGATCGGGAATCCCGCCGGGAATGTCTGCGACATCGAAGCGCTGGCCAAGGTCGCGCATCGTCACGGCGTGCCGCTGGTCGTCGACAACACGGTGGCGACGCCGATCCTGCTCAAGCCGTTCGACTACGGCGCCGACATCGCGATTCATTCGCTGACCAAATTTCTCGGCGGCCACGGCACCACGCTTGGCGGCGCGATTGTCGATAGCGGCCGCTTCCGCTGGGCGGATCACGCCGATCGCTTCCCGGCCTTCAACCAACCGGACGTCTCCTATCACGGCCTCGTCTATGCCGAACGTTTCGGCGCGAAGGCCTATATCGAGCGCGCCCGCAGCGTCTATCAGCGGACGATGGGCGCGGTACTCTCACCATTCAACGCATTCCTGCTGCTGCAAGGCATCGAGACCGTGGCGCTCCGTGTCGAACGGCATGTCGAGAACGCCCGCAAGGTCGCCGAATTCCTGCGCAATGATCCGCGCGTCGATTGGATCAACTATGCGGGCTTTACGGACAGTCCTTACTACCCGCTGGTGGAAAAATATCTCAACGGCAACGCTTCCTCGCTGTTCACCTTCGGCATCAAGGGCGGCCTGGAGGCCGGCAAAGTCTTCTACGACTCCCTGGAACTGATCACACGGCTTGTCAATATCGGCGATGCCAAGTCGCTCGCTTGCCATCCGGCCTCGACCACCCACCGGCAGATGACCGCGGAGCAGCAACGCGTCGCAGGCATCCTGCCGGAAACCATCCGCCTTTCGATCGGCATCGAGCATGTCGACGACATCATCGAAGACATCGATCAGGCGCTGGCGAAGGCTTGCTCGGCGCACAAACGGCTCGAAGCGGCGGAATGAACTGGCTAGTGCGGCGAATTTGAAGTTCCTGTCGGTATCGCAGCAACTTCGTCATAGGAACTTCAAATTCAGAGCCGCACTAGGAATCGATAAGTTGCTAGAGCTCCTTTGATTCTGAAGTTCGCATCAGAGGTTGCCGCAATATCATGCGAACTTCAGAATCGGAGCTCTAGGCGCGACATGACCGTCCTGTTGGAAAAGCGGCGACTGATCGTCAGTCCTGGTCTCGTACCGGTGCAGCAGCGGCGCGAGGATAAATTCGGTCACCCGCAAAACGTCGATGTCGACCTCACGATCGGCCTCATCAACAATATGCCGGACGGTGCGCTTAAGGCGACCGAACGTCAGTTCATGCGCCTATTAAGACGAGCAGCCGGCGACGTTCGCATCGATTTTCACTGCTTCTCCTTGCCGTCCGTAAGACGCTCGCAATCGGAGCAAGGGCGCCTCGAGGGGCAGTACACCGACATCGCCGAAATCGATCGGCTCCAGATCGACGGCTTGATCGTCACCGGCGCGGAGCCCAATGCGGCAACCCTCCCCCAAGAGATGTTCTGGCGCGAGTTCCGCGACATTGTCGACTGGGCCAAGCACAATACCCGATCGACAATCTGGTCGTGCCTCGCTGCCCACGCCGCGGTATTGCATCTGGACGACATCGAACGAAAACGGCTCGAAACAAAGTGCTCCGGAATCTACGACTGCTTTGACGTGTCCCAGCATTGGCTAATGCAAGGCCTTCCCGCCCCGTTCAAGGTGGCGCATTCGCGCCTCAATGAAGTGCGCGCCGATGATCTAACGACGAAAGGCTACCAGTTGCTGTCGTACTCGACCCGAGGCGGCGTCGACAGCTTCGCCAAGGACTTCGGCAGTCAGTTCATCTTCTTCCAGGGCCATCCGGAATATGAGGAATTGTCGCTGGAGCGTGAATATCTTCGCGACATATCGCGCTTTCTCGTGGGCGAACGCGACAGCTACCCAGGCATCCCCATCGGCTATTTCGACGCGGAGACCGAGCAGAAGCTTGCGGCCTTTGCGGCGCGTGCCCAGGCCGAACGCCGGCCGGCGCTGAGCACGGAATTGCCTGACCGTACCCTTCGGACGGATATCGCGACCGGCGCTGCCGCCACCGTGATGTTCCGTAACTGGATCGGTTTTCTTAACGAACGCGCGCGAGCCGTTTCGCCGGAAACAAGTCTGTAACCGGGGACTGAAATGGCTAGGCAAACCGAATGGCCGGCGTTGCAAGCACGCGTCAGTAACCGCCTGTCGCGTTACTTCTGTACGACGCCGTTCAAGCTGCGCAACCCGCGGGCGATGGTCAGCTTCACCTTCGATGACTTTCCCGATAGCGCCGCCGACGTCGGCGTCCCGATTCTCGATCGGCACGATGCCAAGGCGACGTTCTATGTCGCGGGCAGCCAGGTCGGCAAATGGTCAGATCACTGGCAAGGGGTCGCGGCCGACAAGATCGTGGAACTGCACCGGCGCGGCCATGAGATCGCCTGCCATACGTTTTCACACGTACGCGCGACCGATCTCGATGCGACACGGCTCGCTGCCGAAATCGACGACAACCGCCGCTATCTGCTTGGCCTTGATCCCTCGATCCGGATCGATAATTTTGCCTATCCCTACGGCCTGGGATCGGTGTGGCGTAAACCGCAACTCGCAAAGACCTTCCGATCTTCCCGCAGCATTATTCCGGGTATCAACAGCGGCGTGGTCGACCTGCAGTATCTGCGCTCCACGCCGTTGATCAATCACCACATCGACGAGGAAGATATCGATCGCGTCTTCGATGCGCTGGTCGATTCAAACGGCTGGCTCATTTTCTATGGCCACGATGTGGCGAGCGAGCCCAGCCCCTACGGCTGCACTCCGTCGCTGTTGCGTTACGCGACCGAGGCCGCGACCAAGCGCAACGTTGCCATCATGACGGTCGCCGGCGCGCTGCGCACCGCCGGCGTCTGAGCTTTGACGGGTCTTCGCGTCTTCAGCGAAAATTCCCTTTCGTTTCCGGGATCAAGAACGCGCCGATCAGGTAGATCGCAAAGATCACAACCACGAAAATCGAAAGCGCCATCGGGATTTCCGCGGCGGTCTTAGCCGCCAGCGATACGAACGTCGGCATCATTCCACCCAGTGCAAAGCCGATATTCCATGACAGGCCGGTGCCGCTGGCGCGGATCTCGGTCGGAAACCGCTCGTTGAGAAAGATGAGAACCGGCGCGTAGCCGGCGTTACCGAGGAATGCGATCGCCAGGGCATAAAACGCGATCATGTTGGTGTCCTTGGTCGCGGCCATGCCGAGATAGCAGATCGGCAGCAATACGATCATGCACAGGCCGGCCAGGATAAAAGTCTTCTTGCGGCCGATGGCGTCGCTGAGCGCGCCGACCAGGATCGCCGAGATCAAAGCCATCACACTCCCGCCCATCAGAATGAGCGAGGAGACGTTATTGGGGACGTTATTCACGACCTTGAGGAACGACGGTAGGTAACCCGACGTTAGGTAGTAGCCGGCACCGCCGCCGAATGTGATCAACAGGTTGAGCAGCAGAACGTTGCGCCAGTCGCTTGAGAACAGTGCCGTGACCGGGGCTGCCGTCTTGACCGCGGTGCCGGCTGCTTTCTGTTTCTGGCGTTCCTTGAAGAAGGGTGACTCTTCGAGGTTATTGAAAATGAACCAGCCGAGCAGCGAACTGAGCAGGCCGGAAAAGAACATGCAGCGCCATCCCCACACTGCGAACGCCTCGCCGGGGAAGATCGACGACGTGACCAGGAAGACGAACGAGGCGAGAAGCGCGCCGATTCCGGCGCCGCCGCCGCCGATGAGGCCCGACATGGCGCCGCGCCGGTCGGGCGAGACCGACTCGGTGCCGATGGTGTGGGTCGAAGCGACGACACCGCCGACAAAGACACCCTGAACAAGCCGCAGGATCAGGAACAAGGCCGGCGCCAGGTAACCGGCTTGCGCGATCGTCGGCAATACGCCGAACGCGGCCGTCGAAAAGCCCACGCCAACGATGGCAATAAACATTGCATTCTTGCGGCCGTGAACGTCCGCGTAGTGGCCGAAGATCGCGGAGCCTACGGGGCGCATCAACAAGGTCACGGCGAATGACGCGTAGACCGCGGCCAGCGAGAGGGTCGGGACGCTGGACGGAAAGAACAGCGCTCCGACTACCGGGGCCACATATAGCAGAATGAACAGGTCGAACAGATCGAGCGACCAGCCGAGGACCGATGCGATCATGGCATTTCGCATTTGTCGCGTCCCGGCGGGCGGCGACACTTCAATATTCTTCGAATCGGCAATCGACATGTGTCTCTCCAACTTTTATCTCTGAAAAAAGATCGAAACTCAGCTCCCGATGAATTTCGGCGGCCGCTTGGCGTTGAAGGCTTCGACGCCCTCCTTGAAGTCATCCGACTGGCGCAGACGGCTGTAGCAATGGCCTTCCAGTTCGATCGCGATCGATAGCGTCGAATCTTCGGTGTCGTTCAAAAGCTTCTTGGCCGTGCGCTGAGCCATCGGCGAGAAGGTACGAAGCTCATCGACAAGCTTGTCGGTTGTCTTTTCCAGTTCTGCGTCGGGCACACATTCGGTCGCAATCCCCCAGTCAAACGCCTGCTTCGCCGTGATGCGCTTGGAACGCATCACGATGTCCTTGGTGCGGGTGATTCCGATCATCTTCTGCAAGCGCGCCGAGCCCCCTGAGCCGGGTATCTGCCCGAGCTTCTGTTCCGGCAACGCATAAAGCGTGGTCTCTGACGCGAGACGGAAATCGCAGGCCAGCGACAATTCAAAGCCGACGCCGAAGCAATAACCACGGTTCGCGACGATCACCGGCTTCGAACAGCGCGCCGGCGAGGCAATGTTCCAGGCGAGTTTGGAAACCTTCTCGGGCGTCGCCTCCATGAAACCGCCGATATTACCGCCGCTGGAAAAGTGCTCGCCGACCGACCGCACGACGATGACCCGCACGCGCACATCCTCATCCAGCGTCTCGAACACCAGACGGAGCTGGTCGCGTTCCGGCATCGACACCACGTTGAGCGGCGGCCGGTTGAGGATGATATCGGCGCGCTCATGCGCCTCGTCGATCTCGACCTGGAAGCCGTCGAGCTTGGCGAGCCTCGGGTCCGTGAACGTGTAAGGTGAAGCCATGGTGAGTTCCTTTCCTTATAATCAGGCGGCGCTCGATGGAGGCGCGCGTTCAGATTGATAGTCGCCGGCCACCAGCAGGCGGCGCAGCAATTTTCCGACCGGGGATTTCGGCAAGGCATCGACAAAGACGAAACGCCGCGGACGCTTGAAATCGGCAAGCCCCGAAGTGCGGCAGAACTGATCGAACTCGGCTTCGCCGATCGGCGCCTTGCGTTTGACAAAAGCGGTTACGACCTTGCCCCATTTTTCGTCAGGTAGACCGACGACGGCGACCTCCAGCACGGCTGGATGCAGCGAAAGGCAGCTTTCGATCTCGACCGGCGAAACGTTTTCACCGCCGGTAATGATCATGTCGTCGACACGGCCGGTAACGAAGAGATCGCCATCGCGATCAACAAACCCGGTATCGCCGGTAAAGTACCATCCCTCGCGCAGGGACTTTGCATCCGCATCTGGCCGCCGCCAGTAGCCCTCAAAGGATTCATCGCCTGCCAGGAGCGCGATGATTTCGCCCTCCTCTTCGGGCGCGGCAAGGTCGGTCACCGAGGCCGCATTCAGCTTCACGACCCGGATTTCCTGATTGATCCCGGCCTTGCCCGCCGAACCCGGCTTGGCCGGAGCGTTCTGATCGATCGTGAAGGTATAAATCTCAGAACTGCCGTAGTGATTGACAAACAAATCGGGGCTGAACGCCTCGTTGAGCTTCTTCAGGAGACCATCCGTCATCGATGCGCCGGCAAAGCCGAGCTTTCGCACGCTCGACACGTCGCTCGATGCGAATTCCCGGGCGTGAACCAGATCGTGATAAAGCGTCGGCACCAGATAGAGGTTAGTGACCTTTTCGGCTTCGATCAGGCCCAGCGCTCTTTTCGTATCATAGCGGGGCAGGCACACAAACGTGCCGCCGATCAGCGACATCGCAATCAAAGAGCGAACGCCCATGGTGTGATACAGCGGCATAACGCCGAGCGTTCGTTCGCCGCGCCGATAAAGGTTTTGCGCGACATGGGCGATGCCCGCAGCACGCTCGGCATGATGCCGACGCGGCACGCCTTTCGGCCTTGACGTCGTTCCCGACGTATAAAGCATGATCGACCATTCTTCCGCGCTCACTCGCGGGGTCGCATCCGGCGCCGGTTCGCCGACTATGCGCGCAAAATCGATCGCGCCGGCGTCGTCACAGCCCACGGC
>Ga0210390_10006196_pt1 | contig 10016 bp, 9 predicted proteins | sample IncBWH11OmetaG_FD_161050 | JGI IMG/M metagenome (GOLD analysis project Ga0210390, IMG submission 161050) | Forest soil microbial communities from Barre Woods Harvard Forest LTER site, Petersham, Massachusetts, United States - Inc-BW-H-11-O ...
GCAGCGGTCGGCCCCGGCACCGTGTGGTTCGCCGGCAACACCTTCACCGCCGCCGGCAACGAGGGGCTCCCGTACGCGCTCGGCACATCCAACGGCTGAAGACTCCCCGTTATCTCAGCCCGGAAGCAACTGAGATAGCAGGTCCCACCGCCCCGACAGCCGATATCCGATCACATCGGAATGGCCCCGAACCGCATCCGGTTCGGGGCTTCCGGGGTTCTGGCGGACCGGCGCGCCAGGTGCCAGCCGCGGTGGCATCTCTTACGGAAGCCACCGGCGGAGCGGCCTGCGGTGACGGCAAACACCTGCAGGCAGATGCGCCCCGCCGTCTCCAGCCCAAACCCAGCGCACCCAAGGCGGTCTACCGCACGCGCGTACACGACATCCCGAATTGTCCGAGATCCGGGTGCTCTTCGCGCTCGATCCCACGCGCTCTGCCCTGCTGCTCCTCGGCGGCGACAAGGCCGGGAACTGGCAGCGGTGGTACAAGCAGAACATCCCGATCGCCGAGCGGTTGTACCTGGCTACACCACAGAAGAAGAGGAGTAGCCCGTCATGCCTAAGCGCACCCCCCTGGACTGGGAGGATCTCGAGCGGGAGTTGCATGCCGCCGGGGTCTCCCCCGAGGAAATCGACGCGGGCGCGCGCAGCTGCTCGCCCAGGCGCGCGGGCACCAACTCGCCGAGACCCGCAAGCAGCTGGGCCTGGGCCAAGCAGATCGCCGGCGCCATGGGGGTGAGCGTCGCCCGGGTATCCCAGATCGAGCACGGCGAAGTTACCTCCTTTGAGGTCATCGCCCGTTACATCGAGGCTCTCGGGGGACGGCTGGACCTTGTCGCCGATTTCGGTGACAGGACCATCCGGCTGCCCGTTAGCGACACCGCCACCGCCGCATGACAGCGACCGCACGTGACAGCCTCCGCCACTGTCAATCCGACTTACTGCTCGAACTATCAATAGTTCTTATACTGGATAAGGTTCCGGCATTGGATTTTCCTATCCGAGGCTAGAAAGCAGTCGACCACCTTGGTGTGACCAATGCGCGCCTAGCGATTCCGGCATCTGCCAGCAGCAGCCATTAAGATGCCGACCGCGTCGCCCATTGGGCGAGTATCTCGGTCTCGCGGTCGGCTGGGATGCCGACGCCGGGCGGCCCGCTGAATGGCTCGCGGTGCTCAGCCTGGATGTCGGCGATAGTCTGCGCCAGCGAGCGAGGAGTGAGCCCAGCTGCGGAGGCGGCAGCTGGGCTGGCCGTGAACTTGTTCGGGGAACTCGTGTCTCCCTCACCCCACAGCGGGATGACGAGGCCGTCCAGGCCTTCCGCTCGCAGGAATTCGTTCGGCACCCAGACCAGTTCAGTCTCCGGCGGCGCCGCCTCAGCCGCTATCGTCTCCAGCATGTCGCCCCAGCCGAATGGCGGCGCGGGGTCAACTGCGTGGAACGTGCCCGAGATCGATCGCTCCAGCAACGACACCATCCAGCTGCCCAGGTCGCGGGCGTCGATCACCTGGATCGGTTCCTCCGCGCGGCCGGGCGCCAGCACCTGGCCGCCGCGGGCAATGCGGTCGACCCACCAGGTGAAGCGGTATGTGTGGTCATGCGGGCCGATCACGTAGGCCGGCCGGATGATCGTCGCCTCGGGCCCGTGCAATTCGACTGCCAGGCGTTCGCAGGCGACCTTCAGGCCGCCGTAGTTCTGATAGTTCCAGACCTCCGCGTCCGCGTCAGTGACCTCGGTCAGCTCTGCGCCGTCGTCGTATCCCCAGGGCACAGTGGTGGCATACGCCGACACACTGGAGATGTAGACGTGCCTGCCGCCTCGCCCATCGAGCGCATCTGCGAGCGACCGAACCTGGCGCGGGTAGTAGGCGCATACATCGATGGTGGCGTCCCAGTTGCGGCCTCCCAGCGCTGACAAGTCGGCGTCCCGGTCGCCGACCAGGTGCGTTGCTTCGGGAAACAGGTCATTGCCCGTTATGCCGCGATGGAAGACGGTTACGTCGTGGCCGGCGTCGATGGCTGCCTGCGCGGCGTAGCGGCCAACAAACGACGTTCCGCCGATGAAGAGGATCCGCATCAGTATTCTCCGGTGACTGCGTTGGCCAGCGGCTCGCCTGCGAGATAACGGTCGGCCTGGGCGCGCACGAAACCCTGCGCGGCGTTCCAGGAGACCGGAGTTGACGCGCCGACGTGCGGAGTGATGAATACGTTCGGCAGGCCCCAGAGCGGGTGTCCCGGCGGGAGCGGCTCCGGTTCGGTCACGTCCAGGGCCGCTGATAGCCGACCAGTGCCGAGTTCGGCTACCAGGTCGTCGGTAACCACGAGAGAGCCCCGCGCGGCGTTGACTAGCAGTGCGCCGTCCCTCATCTGGCGCAGGAACGCCGCGTCGGCCATCTTGGCCGTCTCGGCCGTCGCCGGGGCCAGTAGTACCACGACATCTGCCCCGGGCAGCAGGCCGGGCAGGTCGGCAACCGGACTGACCCCCTCCCGCGCCGATCTGGCGACCCGGCGCACGGTCACGTCGAAACCGGCCAGCCTGCGCTCGACGGCGTTACCGATCGAGCCGTATCCGATTATGAGCACGGTCTTCCCGGCCAGGCAGCCGGTGGACTGATAACTCCATCGGCTGCCTGCCTGCTCGGCGGCGAAGTGCGGGAACTGGCGGACACTGGCGAGGATCGCTCCCACGACCCACTCGGCCGTGCTGGCGTCGTGCACGCCGCGGGCGTTGCAGAGCACGGCCCCGGCCGGAACGTGCGGCCGTACCCAGTCAAATCCGGCCGTCAGTGTCTGCACTACTTTCAGTCGCGGCATGCGTGCCATCGCGGCGGCCGACTCCGGGCGGCAGAAAAACGGCGGGACGTAAAACTCCACCTCGGCCGCGCTGGACGGCAAGGCGGCCGAATCCGGGGTGATGACCTCGACGGTCACACCGACCAGGTCTTCCAGGGCGTCGGCCATTATCTGCATTGGTACCCAGGCCCGCATCGTGCTTCAGCTCTCCTCAGCCCGATTCTTCGGCGCCGGTGGTCCCGACAACCAGTTACTAACGACAGGCCACGTTTGCGCCGGAATTCTCAGCCTCTCGCGTTCACAATTCACCCGGCTGGCAACCCACGTCGGTCCGGCTAGGCGCCGTCGCAGACGGCCACCGTCTTGGTCCGCGTGTAGAACTCGCAGGCTCGCGGACCGGCCTCGGGGAACGGGCCACCGGAGTAGTTCCAGCCCCCGAATGGCGCCTGATACTCCACGCCAGTAGTTGGCAGGTTGATGCTGACCAGACCGGCCGGGATGCGCCTCGCGAATTCGTGCGCGACGGGCAAGCTGTCGGTCAGGATCGAGGCCGACAGGCCCATGTGACTGTCCCTGACTAGTGTCACGCTCTCGGTCAGGACGTCATCGGCCAGCACGAGCGCCATGATCGGAGCGAAAGTCTCCTGACGTTTCAGCACGTTGTCACCGGCTGGCAGACGCGCGACCACCGGCGCGAAGAAGTAGCCGCCTTGGTCGGTGCCGCTGCTGTTACCACAGCCTTCCAGCTCGATGATCGCGCCCTCTCTCGTGGCGCGGCCGATCAGCTCATTCGCGCGGCCCAGAGCGCGCTGGTCAACCAGCGGGCCGATGTCGGTTCCCGGCTCGGCCCCGTCTCCCACGTTCATTCTGCTCATGACGGCATCTACTTCGGCCAGGAAGGTGTCACCGCAGCGCTTATCGACCACCACCAGGCTGGCGGCCGTGCACTTCTGGCCGCTCTCGCCGAATGAGCTCTCGCAGGCAATCTCCGCGGCTCGGCGCACGTCGCAATCGGGCGCGACCGCGAGCACGTTCTTGCCGCCCATCTCCTGCTGGACGCGTGCGTGCCGGGCTGCCGCGCGCCGTCCGACGTCCAGTCCGACGGCGGTAGATCCCGTAAATGAGATACCGGCGATTTCGGGCTCATCGACAAGACTCTGGCCCAGCTCTGCGGACCCGCCCATCACCAGGTTCAGCGCCCCAGGCGGCAGGCCGGCGTCCGCAAACGCCTCGATAACCGCGATCGACGTCAACGGGGTGAACGGTGACGGCTTCCAGACGACAGTATTCCCGGAGGCCAGAGCCGGGCCGAGCTTCAGCGCGGTAACGAAGACGGGGAAGTTGAACGGGGTGATAGCAAGGAACGGTCCGATCGGCTCGGCGCGGACCGAGAGGGCAACTCCCGGCCTCGTGGACGGGAGCGTCTCACCACTCGGGCGCAGTGCGCTCAGGGCGAAGTAGCTGAGAGCCTCGGCTGCCCGGCCGACCTCTCCGCGGGCACGGGTCAGCGGCTTGCCCTCTTCGGCAGTGAGTACGGCAGCGATCTTGTCCTGGCGCTCGCGCAGCAGGCCCGCCGCAGCGGCGATCACTTCAGAGCGGGCGTTAGCCGGCAGCTCGCTCCATTCCGGGAAGGCATCGCTGGCTGAGACGGCGGCACGATGTGCATCGGCGGGAGTTGAGTCGGGAAACTGACCGATCAGCCGTGCAGGTGCAGCCGGGTTTTCTCGCTCATAGGTCCGGTCGCCTGTGCAGCTAACCCAGTGGCCTGCGATGTAGTTCATGCGCTCCGCCTCCATCTCCTCGACCTGTTGTCTGCGTTCCCCACGGTTGGCGCCCAGCGCGCAACCGTCAGCTACCTCCGAGCAGCCCTATGACCGCGTCTTCACTGGCTGCCCGATGCTGCGCGCACAGTTCGCCAAGCTGGTCGCGGTCGAACTCACGCAGCGACCCGATGATCGTGGCGTGCTCGGCGATGATGCGCGCCCGGGTTTCGCGCTGCCAGAGATAGGTCGCCCGGTAGCCCTCGGAGAGCTGCCAAAGGCGCCGGACTTCGCGGCGAAACAGCTCGAGAGGCGACAGCTCGAAGATGGCGAAATGGAAATTCCGGTTGGCCTCCAGCATGACCGAGACGTTGGCTGGCTCGGCGGCGGCTATCATCGCTTCGTTGTACTTGACGATGACCCGCAGCGCTTTTGCGTCCGGCCGATCGACGGTGGCGAGAATCTCTCGTTCCAGCAACTCCCGCATTCTGTAGATCTGCTCCAGATCGTGCCGGTCGAGCCTGGACACCACGTAGCCGCGATTGATCTCGTAGGAGACGATGCCCTCGGATTCGAGGGTGCGGAGCGCCTCGCGCAGCGGACTGCGCGAGACGCCGACGCGGTTCGCCAGCTCGACCTGGCGAATCTTCTCGCCCGGCAGCAGCACCCGGCGGACGATGAGGTCGCGAATCTCGTCTGCTGCCTGCAAGGTCAGCTGAGGGGTCCCCGCAGCGACGGCTACGTCTGCCATGTGCTCAAGCTCCTCGCTGCGCGTGCTCGCTGTCCTGCATAGTGTCGGCGGCGGGACCGTAAGCGGCCTCGACCGAGCACGGCTCGGACGTGTACAGGACTGTATGCACTATTGTCTCACATCTAGCCTGTTCAGTCAGAAAAAACGTATGCAATAATGTCGTCAAAGTGTATGTCATATGCTCGGCTGGCTGGGCGCCGCTCGGTCCTCGGACTGGGGCTTCCCTCATCCCGCGAGCAGGTTAGGAGCACCGATGGTCCCAGCATCGGACGGCAGAGGGTTCGCGCGAGCTGTCAGCGAATGGCTGGGTTCGTTCGCCGACGCGCTCGAGCGCTCCGATCCGGCCGCCGCGCTCGACCTGCTCTCAGCTGACGTCTACTGGCGAGACCTGCTGGCCGTTACGTGGGACCTGCATACGTTCTACGGAGCCGAGCAGGTCGGCACGGCTCTCCGGGCCTACCTGCCGTCCGCCAAGCTCAGCGGGCTGCGCATGACCCGCCAGGCAGAGCCGCGACGCGTCGTGCGGGCCGGCGTGCCGACCATCGAGGCCCTTGTGGATTTCGACGTCGCCGGAGGCCGAGGCCAGGGCGTTATCCGCCTCACCGAGGCGGAAGGAACCCGCAGGCTGGTCGGATGGACGCTGATGACCGCACTGGATGAGCTAGCCGGGTTTCCGGAGCGGCCGGGCGGGCGCGATCCGCAGGCCTGGTACGGGCGGGACTTTGGCGCTCCCAACTGGCTCGACCAGCGGACGGCCGATGCGCGCTATGACGAACGGGACCCGGCGGTGCTGGTCATCGGCGCGGGCCAGGCAGGCCTCGCTGTCGCGGCGCGCTTGCGGCAGCTGGGCGTCGACACCCTCGTCGTCGATCGCCATAACCGGGTAGGCGACAACTGGCGCCGCCGGTACCACTCGCTGGTACTGCATAACGAGGTATGGGCCAATCACCTGCCGTACATGCCGTTCCCCGGCACCTGGCCGACGTATATCCCGAAAGACCTGCTGGCGGACTGGTTCGAGGCGTACGCCGAGTTCCTGGAGCTCAACGTCTGGACATCTACGGAGTTCGTGGCCGCCGCCTTCGACCCGCAGAGCGAGCAGTGGGCCGCCCGGCTGCGGCGAGCAGACGGAACCGAGCGCACGCTGACGGCCCGGCACATCGTGATGGCGTCAGGTGTGAGCGGCATCCCGTACCGGCCCGCCATCGATGGCTTCGGCGCGTATCAGGGAGAGGTCTTCCACACCAGTGCCTTCAATCAGGGCAGCCGGTTCGCCGGCAAGCGCGTGATCGTCATCGGCACGGGCACCAGCGGGCACGACGTGGCTCAGGATCTGTGGAGCCACGGGGCGGCGGTCACGCTGGTGCAGCGGTCCGCCACGACGGTAGTAACAGTGGGACCCGACGCCGCCGGCAAGGTCTACTCGATCTACCGGGAGGGCAACCCTACTGAGGTCACCGACCTCATCAACATCGCTACGCCCTACCCGGTGCTGCGGCATTCATATCAGCTACTCACCAGCGAGCTGGCAGAACTCGACAAGGACATCCTGGACGGCCTGAGATCGGTTGGCTTCAAGCTCGATTACGGCGCCGACAACACCGGATTCCAGATGAAGTACCTGCGGCGCGGGGGCGGCTATTACCTGGATGTCGGCTGCTCTCAGCTGCTGATCGACCGGAAGGTAGGCCTGATCCAGTTCGACGACATCGCAGCCTTCACGGCCGACGGCCTGCAACTCGCCGACGGTACCGCTCTGGAGGCTGATGCCGTGGTCTTCGCGACCGGATATCTCGGCCAGCAGGATCTCGTGCGGCGGCTCTTCGGCGATGCCGTCGCGGAGAGCGTCGGGCCCATCTGGGGTTACGACGACGAGGGCGAGCTCAGGAACATGTGGCGCCGCACCGGCCAGCCGGGGCTCTGGTTTACCGCGGGCAGCCTCGCCCAGTGCCGGATCTACTCCAAGTTCCTGGCGCTGCAGATCAAGGCTCGCGAGGCCGGGGTAATACCGGCCGGGCCCCCGGCGGGACAGCCGCGCGGGGTCCTGCGTGACGCCGACCTTACTGACCTGATCACATCGCTGGTCTGAGGTCTCGCACACGGAAGCTGGGTTAGCTGACCGGACCACCGGGCAGCCGGTGCGAGTAGAGCGGGTGGCCGGGCTCGGGGGCGTCGGCGATGAGAACCGACCCGCTGCTCGCCTCGGTGATGTAAAGAGATTTCCGGCCTGGCCCGCCGTAGGCGACGTTCGTCGTGCCATCGCCCGCGGGCGTGTCGATGTGGCCGGCGGGCAGGCCCCGACTGTCGAAGAGCCAGACGCGTCCCAGTCCGTAGTGGGCGACGGCTAGCCCCCCGTGCCGATCGGCAGCCAGGCCGTCCGGACCTCCGCTGCCGCCGGACAGGTGGAGGTGGACCCCGACTTTCCCGACTGAGCCGTCCGGCCTCAGCGGCACGCGGTACACGGCATTCGCCCGCGTTACCGCGACGTAGAGCGTATCCTCGGCCGGATTCAGCGCCAGGCCGTTGGGGCTGGCGAGGCCCTCGATCAGTGCCTCAAGGCCGCTGGCGGGTTGCCAGCGGAAGACACGGCCGACCGGGCGCCGCAAGTCGGACTGCCCCTGGTCAGATACGTATACCGCGCCGCCCCGGCCAACCACGATGTCGCTGAGGCCCAGGAACGGCTCGTGCCGGAACCGGGCGACGAGCGTGGTCAGGCTCATGTCTGAGCCGAGCCGCAGCAGCCCGCGCTCGTAGTCGGCAATCAGGAGGGAACCGTCGGGAAGCGCCGCCATGCCGTTCGGGGCGCCGCCGTAGTCGAGGTAAACGTCCATCAGCCCGGTTCCGCCGACGCGCAGGATGCGGCCGTGCGCGAGGTCCGACACGTACAGTGTGCCGTCCTGGCCGAAGCAGGGCCCTTCCAGGAACGATCCCAGCCGGTCCTGGCCGAGCACCGCCGCAGACCAGGCACAGGGCCGGTCGTCGCGTCGCAGCCCGGCCGGGATAGTCGCGAAGACTGCGGCCTGGCCGCCGGCAGACGTCACGAGGATCTCTGAGCCGGTCGCTGGCTTGTCGCGACCGTCGCGCGCGCGGCGCGCTCGTAGGTTTCGATCGTTTCGTTGATGTCCGCGTCCGGTCCGAGCTCGGTCAGCTCATTTAGCAGTCGCTCGCGTACCCGGAGGGCCAGCGAGAGCCCTGCCATGTCCTCTGGCAGCAGCTGGCAGCCGAGTCCGACGTCCTTGGCCATGAGGCCGAGCGAGAACCCCTGGACCAGCGCCTCGCCGAATACGTGCCTGGGCATCGTGACCTCAGTTGCGTAGCTGCGTCCGGACCCCAGGTTGACGGCGTCGATGAACGTCAGAGGGCTGACGCCCTCAGCCGCTGCTACCGCCGCCATCTCGAACGCGAGCAGCCGGTGGCCGGCGGCGAGAATGTTGTTCAGCAGCTTCACGACGTGCCCGGCACCGGAAGCCCCGACGTGTCGCACGTTCGGTGATATGAGCTGCAGAGTCGGCAGGGCCTGCTCGTACCACTCGCCCGATCCCCCGACCATGATCGCGATAGTCCCGGCCGTCGCCGCCTGAGGGCCCCCGCTGACCGGAGCATCGATGAAGCCGATCCCGCGGGCGCCCAGTTCGGCTGCCAGCTCGCGGGTGACCGGCGGCTCCCCCGTCGTGCAGTCAATCACCAGCGACCCCGGCGCGAGCGTGCACCCGAGGCCGTCCTCCCCGCTGACCACCTGGCGCACGTGCGCTGACGTCGGGAGACACGTGATCACTTGCGAGCTCTTGGCGGCAATCTCGGCGACGGAGCCTGCCGCGTGAGCGCCCGCCGCGCAGGCGGCGGCGACGCGCGCGGGGTCGAGATCGAGCACGTGCAGATCGGTTTGCGGAGCGAGGCGGGCCGCGAGGGCGCCTCCCATGTTACCGAGGCCGATGAACCCGACGACGGTCATCAGCCTTCCGTCCCGGTCGGCGCGGCGATCGCCTCATCGAGGATATGCGCGGCGTTCAGCGCAGCCGGGAACCCCGCGTACATCGCCATCTGCGTGATCACCTCTCCGATTACCCGCGGCTCGATGCCCAGCCGGAGCGCGGCCGCGACGTGCACTCGAAGCTGGCTCGCGTGCCCGAGCACGGTCAGCGCCGAGATCGTGCACAGGGCGCGCTGCTCGAGGGAGAGCCCGGGCCGGGCGTACACCTTGCCGAATACGACCTCGTCGGCCAGTGCGAGGAGGTCCCGGCGGTGTCCGGCCGGCGCGTGTATGCGCGAGCGCTCGTAACGTTCGTCCCCGAACAGGCCTCGCGCCTGCCGCTCTCCCTCGGCGATCTCGTACGCGCTCATCAGGTTTTCCCGGCTCGCTCGCGAGCGATCTCGCGGACGGCATCGGCGATCGGGGTGATGCGGGCGATGAACGCGGGATCCTTCCGGTCGACGACAAACTGCCGGTTATGGCAGATCGCCACGGCGAGACCGTTGTCCAGCTCCGCCCATCCGGTTGAGCCTCCGGCCCCGGGCTGGTTCAGGACCAGCGGCAGGCTGCCGTCAACCGGAATTCTCCGGCGCAGATCGCCTCCCAGCCAGTAGCCGCCCTGGCCGATCCAGGCCTGGGCCTCGAAGATCGCGTCAGGCACCTGCGAGTCGTCCCGTGGCTGCCGGCATGCGTGCACGCGTTCCGGTGATAGCAGCCGGGTGCCGCGGAACTGCCCGGCCTG
>Ga0210390_10006197_pt1 | contig 10015 bp, 6 predicted proteins | sample IncBWH11OmetaG_FD_161050 | JGI IMG/M metagenome (GOLD analysis project Ga0210390, IMG submission 161050) | Forest soil microbial communities from Barre Woods Harvard Forest LTER site, Petersham, Massachusetts, United States - Inc-BW-H-11-O ...
TGATGAGCGCGAGAGACACCACATCGGCCTTTTCGGTGCCGTCGACCACGGCGCGCGCTTGGCGGCCCGAGCCACCGTGTGACTCCTTGATGTCCAGCGTTACGCCGGTTTGTTTGCGGTATTGCTGGGTGAACGCTTTATCCAGTGCCGCATAAACTTCGACCGTGGGGTCGTAGGAGACGTTGAGGAGTTGATTCGGGTTGTGGTCCGGCAGATTCCTGACCGTGATCAGAACGGCGGCTACGAGAATGGCCGCCACGCCGACGAGATTGAGGAGGGGAATGCGCAGCCAGAAACATGGCCGGTCCGACTCCGGTCGCGGGGATTGAGGCATGTGCGGCAACTTTGTGTATCAACGCGTTCTTATTGGCAGTTAGCCCAACTACCTTAACGGTCCAGCCAGGCGTGCCACTGCCTCGAAATCGGCGTGATTATTAATTCCGATCCTTGCCGGGGGTTGCCGGGGGTCAGAAGAAGAACCCTGCGTGTGGGGCGTTGTGCACCGTGAACAGCCGATCGGCGACGTCAAGAGCCACCGGATCGTCCCCGCGAACCAACCCGCTGGTGGCGAGACTGCGCCAGGTCGCACCGCCCAGCAGAACGGCGGCCAGGCCCGCAATACTGACGTGCAGTTGGGGGCGCCGGTCCGTCGGCTCGGCACCGCTGCGCGCGATGGTGAAGGTGGCTGAATTCTTCTGCGCAAGGGCATCATTGACGGCGATGATAACGACGCCGTCGCCGTCGTATCGGCGCGCCGACAGCGCCTTCTGCGCGTCGATGATGCGCAGCCACGTCTCGTCATGCACTGCCGTAGTCCGCGCGGCCCGTCGATCGACAAGCAGCCAGGGCAGTGGATCGTCGACCGGCAGCATCCAGAACATGATGCGATCAATGAGATCTAGTCCGAGCAGAAAGCGCAGCAGCCCGAGATAGGCCTCCATCGTGGGCGCGAAGAAGTCCTCGACGACGATGGTGCGCTGATCGCTGACGAACCAGGTCTGGGTGTCGATGGGACGGTAACGGGCGAAACCAGATTCGGATCCCGGTTCGCCGTGTATCGCGACATACGAAGCCCCCGAGGCGGATTCGGTGCGTAGCCGTAAGCCCTGCCACCATACCTCCGGGCGGTCGATGGTTCCCGGCCGCGATGAACGATTCTCGGTATAGATCCGCGGTAAGACCTCCCACGCTTCGGCCGTGTCAATCAAGCGCACCGGACCACCTGTCCCGACGTCGGGGCGCAGCGCGGCACGTGCTGTCTGCACCTCGACGCTTTGCGACGAACTGGCCACGCCGTAGCCGTACCGCTCATAGATCGTTGCCTCCGAAGCCCGCAGCGTTGCGACCACCTCACCCCGTGCGGCGATGTCGCGCAGCTGGTGGCGGATCAGTTCGGTAGCGATACCTTGTCGGGTGAATGACGGCAGCACCCCGATATGTGTCACGGCCGCGTGGCCCACGATCGCACCACCCGGCAGGGTCAGTCCGCTGGTCACCGCATCAGCCGTGCCAACAAGTCGTCCGTCGACGAATGCTCCTATGGTGCGTCCGGGTTCGAGCAGCTTGGTGATCTGGCCGGGTGCCAGGTTCGACAGTGGTGGGAAGCCGACCATGGCGGTGCGAAACAGGTTCGCCGCGGTGATCAGGTCGTCCTCACTGTCGAGAACGCGGATCTCGGTGGTCATCCGCCCATCATGTCTTGGGCCGGCAACGGCGCAGGCGAACATAATCAAATCCGTCCGGTGGCGCACGAGTTAAATGCGTCCAGAATGCAAACTTGTTCTCCGCCGCTCGGGAATTTAGCGTCAACACCAGATGGCTCCTCGATTTTTCTGGTTTTTACCCACCACTGGTGACAGCCGATCGATCGTCGGTGGGTCGCACGCGTCCTCGAACCGCGCGATTCCGAATGGATATCGCGCACCCAGCCGCGCATACCTGGCGGATGTGGCGCGTGCCGCCGACCGGCTGGGCTTCGAAGGCGTGCTGACGCCGACGGGGACATGGTGCGAAGATGCGTGGCTGACCTCGGCGGCGTTGCTGGCCGAGACTTCGAAGCTGAAATTCTTGGTCGCCTTCCGTCCCGGACTGGTGCCGCCTACCCTGGCCGCGCAGCAGACAGCGACGCTGCAGCGATTCTCCGAAGGCAGGGTGCTGCTCAACGTCGTCACCGGCAGCGACGACGCCGAACAACGCCGTTTCGGTGACTGGCTCGGCCACGACGAGCGCTACGCTCGCACGAGCGAATTCCTGCAGATCGTGAAATCGATATGGACGCAGGACTCGGTGGACTTCACCGGCAAGTACTACACCGTTGCCGATGCGCGAGTGTCGGCGCCGCCGAATCCGTTGCCGGAGACCTACTTTGGCGGCTCCTCGACGGCAGCGCTGCCGGTCGCGGCTGAGTTCGCTGATGTCTACCTGACCTGGGGTGAGCCGCCGGAGGCGGCGGCCGCCAAGATCGAACGGGTCCGGGATCAAGCCGGTGCCCTTGGCCGCAAAGTCCGGTTCGGCATTCGGCTGCATACCATCAGTCGTGACACGTCGGCTGCGGCCTGGGCTGTAGCCAACGAGATGCTTGCCGAGCTCACCGATGAGCAAATCGCCAAAGCAACCGCGCTGCACGCTAGTTCGGAATCCGAGGGGCAACGAAGGATGACCTCGCTGCACGGGGGCCGGGTCGACAAGCTCGAGATCTACCCGAATCTGTGGGCCGGAGTGGGCCTGGTCCGCGGGGGTGCCGGCACAGCGTTGGTTGGCAGTCACCAGGAAGTAGCCGACCTGATTACCGAATATCACATGCTGGGCTTCGACGAGTTCATCCTGTCGGGTTATCCGCATTTGGAAGAGGCGTACTGGTTCGCCGAAGGCGTGCTGCCACTGCTGACCCACAGAGGTTTGCGATCGCGATGATTTCAAAGACACCGCTCCGTATCCGGCGCTACTAACGCCCAGACGGTGATCGTGACCTTCGGCGCGGTCTGTTTTACCTCGCTAAGCTTGGAATCGCACGACTTGAGCGGTAGCGCAGGAGACGACATGCAGTCGACAAAGTCTGCGTACCACGATGGGTGTCGCCGGCCGGCACTTCACGCGTGCGCGGTGGCCGACCTGGAATCGACTGGCGATTCCCTTCGTTAGAGGTCGTTGTCGGCGTCTGTCGTTGCCGCGCCGGTCCGATACTCGTCTTTGCTAGGAAGGCAGGTCTCATGCCTGATTTGTCGACTCGCTTGCACCTTGCGGTGGCGTTGGACGGCGCCGGGTGGCATCCGGGCGCGTGGCGTGAATCTGACGCGCGAGCGTCAGAGTTGTTCGACGCGCGCTACTGGGCTGGTCTGGCCGGCGAAGCCGAGAGCGGATCGCTGGACTTCGTGACGATCGAGGACTCGTTGGGCGTGCAGTCCGACGATCATTTCGAACCCGACCACCGGACCGATCGCGTTCGCGGTCGGTTGGACGCGGTGCTCATCGCGGCCCGGATCGCGCCACGCACACGGGGAATCGGATTGGTGCCGACGGCCATCGTCACCCATACCGAGCCATTTCATGTGTCGAAGTCGATCGCCACGCTCGACTATGTCAGCACAGGCCGGGCCGGCGTGCGTGTTCAGGTCTCGGCACGCCCCGACGTGGCGGCTCACTTCGGGCGCCGTGAACTGCCCAGGCTGACGGTCGATGCCATCGATGACCCAGCCGCCCAGCACCAGATCGGCGAATACTTCGCCGAGACCGCGGATTACATCGAGGTGCTGCGCCGTCTGTGGGACAGCTGGGAAGACGATGCCGAGATTCGCGACGTCGCCAGCGGACGGTTCATCGACCGGCACAAGCTGCATTACATCGACTTCGAGGGACGCTGGTTCTCTGTGAAAGGGCCCTCGATCACTCCCCGTCCGCCGCAGGGCCAGCCGATCGTCGCCGCGCTGGGTCACGGCGGTGTGTCCTATGAGCTGATCGCGAGCAGCGCCGACGTTGGATTCGTCACCCCGCATGACGCCGCTGAGGCAGCGGAAATTGCCGGCGAGATCGCGGCGCTGCAACTGGCGGCCGGCCGACGCCGCGATACCGTGCACATCTTCGGTGATCTGCTGGTTTTCCTCGATCGCACTCCGCAAGCGGCGCGCGCGCGTCGAGACCGGCTCGATCATCTCGCCGGTGCCGAATACCGGAGCGACGCCGAGATTTTTGTCGGCACTCCCGCGGACCTCGCCGATGTGCTGCAGGAGTGGCACGCGGCCGGGTTATCCGGATTCCGGCTCCGACCTGCGGCACTGCCACATGACCTCATTCAAATCACCGAGGGTCTGGTGCCCGAGTTGCGCCGCCGAGGGCTGTTCCGGAACGGCTACGAGGCCGACACATTACGCGCGTTGCTCGGACTAGCCCGTCCCGCCAACCGCTACGCCATCGCCTGACGCCCTCGCTACCAAGGATCCTTCCAATGAGTAAGCCGATCAAACAGATTCACTTAGCGGCGCACTTTCCCGGCGTCAACAACACAACGGTGTGGAGCGACCCGGCGGCCGGCAGTCACATCGAATTCGGCTCGTTTGCGCAATTTGCCCAGACGGCCGAGCGGGGCAAGTTCGACTTCCTGTTCCTGGCCGAAGGTTTGCGGCTGCGCGAACAAGGCGGCGAAATCTACGAGCTGGATGTGGTCGGGCGCCCGGACACCTTCACGGTGCTGGCCGCACTGGCGGCAGTCACCGAGCGGCTCGGGCTGACAGGCACCATCAACTCGACGTTCAATGAGCCCTACGAGGTGGCCAGACAGTTCGCGTCGTTGGACCATCTCTCCGGCGGCCGTGCCGCCTGGAATGTCGTGACCTCGTGGGATGCGTTCACCGGGGAGAACTTTCGCCGCGGCGGGTTCCTGGCTGAGGATCAGCGTTACGAGCGGGCGAAGACATTCCTGCAGACCACACAGGAGCTCTTCGATTCTTGGCGCGGCGACGAGATCGTGGCGGACAAGGCGGCTGGTGTCTTCTTGTCCGATCCGAATGCCGGCGCATTTGCCCACGGGGACAACCATTTCGACATCCACGGCCAATTCAACGTTCCGAGGAGCCCGCAGGGTCGACCGGTGATCTTCCAGGCCGGCGACTCCGAGCAGGGGCGCGACTTCGCGGCCTCCGGTGCCGACGCGATCTTCTCCAGACACAGCACTTTGGCGGCCGGGCAAGCATTCTATGCCGACGTGAAGGGCCGCCTCGCTCGCTATGGCCGCCACCATAACGAGCTGCTCATCCTGCCGGCCGCGACATTCGTCATCGGCGAGACCGACGAGGAGGCCGCCGAAATCGCACATGACGTGCGACTGGCCCAGGTGTCGCCGCAGACGGCGATCAAATTCCTCGAACAACTCTGGAACCGGGACCTCTCCGACCACGACCCGGACGGTCCGCTGCCGACCGTGGACCCCGTGGTGGGGGAGAACACCATCTCGCGCGGCCGGGCCAGCGTCCGCATGTTCCGGGACCCGATTCCGATCGCCAACGAATGGCGAGCTAAAGCCGAGGCGGAGAATCTGAGCACGCGAGAACTGATCGTCGAGGTCACCGGGCGGCAATCTTTCATCGGGTCACCGCAGACTGTCGCCGCAGCGATCAACGACTTGGTGCAGGCCGATGCCAGCGACGGATTTATCCTCGTTCCGCACATCACACCCGGCGGCCTCGATCCGTTCGTCGACCAAGTAGTGCCGCTTCTTCAGGAGCGCGGAGTATTCCGGGCTGACTACACCGGCACGACGCTGCGTGATCATCTGGGTCTCGCCCCGCTGCCGGCCCCCCGGCGCCGCCTCAGCCCCGATGCCTCGACGTGGGCGGCGTCCTAAGCGCTATGACGACGCCGCTTAACGTGCTCGACTTGGTCCCGATCTCGTCGGGCTCGACCGCGAACCAGGCCCTGCATAACAGTATCGATCTCGCCCGCCAGGCCGAGGCCCTCGGTTACACGCGCTACTGGTTCGCCGAACACCATCTCAACCCCGGGGTGGCCGGGACTTCCCCTGCAGTGGTGCTCGCTCTGACCGCCGGCGAGACGTCGACGATTCGGCTCGGTTCGGGCGCAGTGCAGATGGGACACCGCACCGCGCTGGCGACGGTGGAGGAATTCGGTCTGCTGGACGCGCTGCACCCAGGCCGCTTCGATCTCGGCTTAGGGCGTTCTGGAGGTAAACCACGTGAGCCGGCAGTACAGGTAGCGGCCGCCACCCAGCCGGTCACCGACGGACATGCGCCGAATGGGTTGCTGATTCCCGAAAAATTCGATGTCACACCGCTTTTGAAATCGCCGCGCTTCGCGTTGCATAAGGCGTTGCTGCAGCTACCGGGAGCGAAATCACAAGGCTACACCGAGCAAGTCGACGACATTCTGGCACTCATCGCAGACACGTATCGGTCCGACGATGGCGAAGAGGCTCATGTCGTGCCCGGGGGTGGTGCGGATCTTCAGGTGTGGATCTTGGGCAGCAGTGGCGGTGAGAGCGCCGCCGTCGCCGGCAGCAGGGGTCTGCGGTTTGCCGCCAATTACCATGTCGCTCCCGCCACGGTGCTGGAGGCGACCGAGGCTTATCGGGCCGCCTTTCGACCCTCAGCCGAACTTGACCGGCCCTACGTCTCCGTCTCGGCAGACGTTGTCGCGGCGGACGATGAGGACACCGCTCGCGACTTGGCCGCGGGTTATGGGCTCTGGGTGCGCAGTATCCGTACCGGTGAAGGTGCGATCCCGTTCCCAACCCCAGATGAAGCGCGTGCTCACACGTGGACCAGCGCTGACTGCGAACTAGTCACGGATCGGGTGGAGACGCAGTTCGTCGGGTCGGCAAAGCAAGTAGCCGACGAGCTGGAGCGATTGCGTGATGCGACCGCGGCCGATGAGCTGATCATCACAACGATCACGCACGATCACGAAGACCGGGTGCGGTCCTACCGGCTGCTCGCCGAAGAATGGGCCCGCCGGTAGAGAAGGCTCGCGGACCGGCATCAGTCGATGCCGTGGCTTCCGCGTGCGGCGTGGCCCACGACCGCACAGCGATGAGGTTGTCCTCCCCGTCGAGGACGCGGATTTCGGGGGTGATTCGCCAATCACGTCGTGGGGCCGCGGCGGCAATCCCGGCATGTCGTCAGGTACGGCGTTAACACAAACTTCATCAGGCCCGTCTTCGGCCTTTTGACCTGCACAAACCCACTGAGGCCGTGCTTCGTTCCCGAATTACGAGCTTGACGTCGACGTCGATAGCCGCGCCGGAGTGATCCGAGCGGTCTCTTCCACTTGCGAACAACACTGAAACCCAAAAAAATGTCTCTATGAAGAAAAAACTGGTGATTGCCGCGGCCGTCGCGGCTGCGCTGCTGTCCAGCAGCGGCGTTGCCCTTGCGGACCCCGCTCCGGCACCTGACCCGAAAGGGCCGAAATGCTGGGGATGGAACGATACGGGTTACACCCATTGGGCGTATACGCCCTGCGGCTGGACCTATTCGGACGATGCAGGCTGGCAGCAGATTCCGCCCCCACCTCCGTGACCGGTTCGCACGTCAGCGGCTAAATCTTCAGCGGCCGGCGCTGACTGACCACATCGACGGCGTGGCCAGTGTGGCGTCCAGTCCTTAGGGCGTCGTCGCGTCACCGACGGTTTGACACCGGTGCTCAGTGCTTCCGTGATTGAGCCGGTTCGCGCGGAACTCGACCTGAGTTGACCCCGAACTCATACCCCGCGTCTGACGCACCCTCAACCATTGCTGCCACACCGGCGATCGCCGATCAATTAGCGGCAGCTATCCAAACCGCCAGCACTGGAGCCTGAAAGGATCTGGCGTTCAGTCCCACACTTGACGCGAAGACTCGGTCGCGGATAGCGCAGCAGCAGACGAAGAACTACTCGCCGTCGTCGGCCCTGACCTGCTTGGGTGAAAGTTGGCACGCGTTCACATGAGCATGGCGCGTTCTGATCGAATGGACCTAACGTCCGCCATTTGAAAAGAGCAACGCTATGGACGCACGGGACGAGCAGGACGCTGCCGCGCCGCCAAAAGTCACGGACACCGACTCCGTAACGACGCTGATCACCGCCACCGGACTGGGGGTGGATGGCGAGCACGGACCGCTTTTCTCCGACATCGACCTTGCGCTCACGTCGGGCTTCCACGCGATTCAGATGCCCGGAGGACCAGGGCAGACAGCCCTGCTGTTGACCCTCGCCGGACGGCTGAAGGCCACCCACGGCACGGTGACCGTCCTGGGCGATACGCAACCGCGTGCGATCCGTCGGCACTGCTCGGTCGCGGCATTCGACGAGATCGACGAGTTGGAAGAATTGGTCACCGTGCAGACCGTGCTCGCTGAGCAGCGCAGTTGGCTGGCTCCCTGGTACGCCAGGGTGCCGATCGACGCCGGCCGGGACGAGCTGGCCAAGGTTTTCGGTGAGATACCCGCGCCGTCGGCCGAGTCGTACATCGTCGAGCTATCTGACCTGGAATTGTTCCTGCTGCGCATCACGCTAGCGCTGTTTTCCAATCGCCCGATCCTGGTGGTTGGTGACCTCGAACAGGTCCGCGACAACTCCCGGCGGGCGATGGCGGTCGACCGGCTCGGCGCGATCGCGACGCGGCGCACGGTCGTTGTGGGGGTGACCAATCCGCTCGGCGCTAATGCTCCCGACCATGAACTCCACGATCACCGCATCCTGACGGGAAGGGACTAACGATGCTGGCCGGCCTCGCATTCGGTTCGGAAATCAAGCGTTTCGGCCGCAGCCGGATGACCCGCGCAGCGATCGTGGTCCTGACGCTGCTTCCGCTCGTGTACGGAGCGCTCTACCTATGGGCGTACTGGGATCCCTTTGGCCATGTGAACAAGATGCCCGTGGCGCTGGTCAACTCCGACCGTGGCGCCGTCGTCTCCGGGCAGCAAATCAACGCCGGCGATGAGATCGCCAAAAGCTTGACCGCCGACCGCAGCCTGGACTGGCACGTCGTGAACCCCGAGGAGGCACACGATGGAGTCGAACACGGCAAGTACTACTTCATGCTCGAGTTGCCCCCTGACTTCAGTGCGGCGATCGCATCGCCAGTGACCGGGCAACCGAGACAGGCCAATCTCATCGCCGTGTACAACGACGCCAACAACTACATTTCGACAAGCATTGGCCGCACCGCTATCAGCCAGGTACTCAACGCCGTGTCGACCCGGATCTCTGGGCAAGCGGTCAATCAGGTGCTGTCCGTGGTCGTCTCGTCCGGTTCAGGGATCAAGCAGGCCGCCGACGGGGCGAAACAACTCGCCGACGGAGCGGCGCGGGTCGATGACGGCGCCAACCAGCTTTCGGCCGGTCTGCACACCGCCCGATCCGGCTCGGCGCAGCTTGCCACCGGCGCCAAGCAACTCTCCGACGGCATCAACGAGGCCACCGACCCACTGCTCGCGGTGACCAAGGCGCTCGCGACGGTCGGCGGCAACACCGAGCAGTTGCGCCAGGGTGCGACCGCGATGCAGCAGGCCGCTGACCAGATCAACGCCATCGCCATGGCACAGGACGCCGCGGCCAACTCACTCTCATCGGCGATCGATCAGCTATCCGCGAGCCAAGATCCGGTCGCACGCAACGCGGTCGCGACCCTGAACGGGGTACAGGATCAGCTCCGACAACACCAGTTCACGCCTCAGATCCGCCAGCAGCTCACCGACGCGCAAAACGCCGCTAACACGTTGACCTCGACGCTGGGCGCGCCCGGTAGCGCGCTGAAGTCCGCCCTTGACCAAGTCGGTAGCAAGGGACAGGACCTGACGAACAAGCTCACCCAACTGCGCACCGGAGCTCAACAGCTGGCATCCGGAAATGCTGAGTTGGCAAGTGGTATCGCCAAACTCGATGACGGTGCCGGGCAGCTGGCATCGGGGACCGGGCAACTAAAGTCGGGCTCCGCCGAGCTGGCGACCAAACTCGCTGACGGCGCCAAGCAGGTGCCCGACTGGACCAATCAGCAGAAGGCCGCGATCGCCGACACCATTGGCG
>Ga0210390_10006198_pt1 | contig 10015 bp, 11 predicted proteins | sample IncBWH11OmetaG_FD_161050 | JGI IMG/M metagenome (GOLD analysis project Ga0210390, IMG submission 161050) | Forest soil microbial communities from Barre Woods Harvard Forest LTER site, Petersham, Massachusetts, United States - Inc-BW-H-11-O ...
GATACCGTCGTAATGCGCCTTCGCGCCGCCCATCATGCCCTGGCGCCACCAGTTGGCGATGATCGCTTCCGATTTCTTCGCGCCCGGTCGGTTGTAACCGTAGAACGGGCCTTCCGGCAACGCGCGATAGAATTCCGAACGATTGGCCGCGAGCTGCGCCTGCAATCCGTCGAAGACTTCCTTGGGAAGTCCGTTTGGATTGGCGGCCGTCTTGAGCATCAGCGGCGGCACCGCCGAAATGATCGCTGCCTTGACGAAACTTCTGTCGCTGTGCCGCGCCAGATAGCGCACCACTTCGCCGCCGCCGGTCGAGTGGCCGACATGAATGGCGTTCTTCAGATCGAGATGCGCCGTCACAGCGGCAAGATCGTCCGCATAGTGATCGAGGTCATGGCCGTCGGGCACCTGGCTGGAACGGCCGTGGCCGCGCCGATCATGGGCAATCACGCGATAGCCCAGCTTGAGAAAGAAGAGCATCTGGTTGTCCCAGTCGTCGGCTGACAGCGGCCAGCCGTGGCTGAATACGATGGGCTGCCCCTTTCCCCAGTCCTTGTAATAGATTTCGACCCCGTCCTTCGTTTTGACAAAGCTCATGTGACGTCCTCCTTGACTATTTGGTTCTCGCGCTGGTCGAGGTGTCGCATTAAAGGCCTCATAAACCAATCGGTGAAAAAGCCGGGGTCGATAGGGCCATCGCTCCATCTGGCAACAAAAGCGGCGCTCGGCCTGCCCGCTACGATCTCGTCTCTCGATTTTCCTTTTTTTTTCGAGGTGCTGATATTTTTCAGCTCGTCGTCACGTCAGCCGTTACGTGGAACTCGGGCACAGTCTGCGGTGACCGCATCATTCGCATCGGTGTGCCGGCGGGGTCGAGATCGATCAGCATAAAGCAGGCGAGACCTGTCCTGTTGAAGTCGAGCCGCAAGCCGCCGTATCCCTCAAGCGCTCTCTTGAGAAGCCGTGAGCCGAAACCACGACGCCGCGGGGATTTCACTTCCGGTCCACCCCGCTCTGTCCAGACGACAGCGAGTTTACGCGAAGCGCCCGGAGTGTGCCGAATTTTCCACTGGATTTCGACGTTACCATCAGGACAACTCAGCGCGCCATATTTCTTCGCATTCATGGCGAGCTCATTGAAGACGAGATGCAGTGCAAGTGCTAGTTTCGCCTGTAAGAGAAGGTCGGCCCCGCTTGCAATGACGCGAGCGCCGCTTGTGCAGTATGGACGCAGTGTCCGCTCGACGAGATCAGTCATCTTCAGACTATGGGCGCCCGATCTAGCCGCGACCGCGTGCAGATTGCGCAGTTCGGAAATGCGGGCCATGAGCTGAGCCCGGTAATCCTTCACACTGGTCGACTGTGTCTGCCGGATCGCGACTTCGATCATGGCCAAAAGATCGCGGACGCGCTGATTGGCATCACCCACCAGCATGGCAAGGCCGTCTCGGTCGAGATCAATATCTGAATATTGCGTTCCGCGCATTTCTCACTCCGTGCATGGTTACCGAGGTTTTGCGCAACTCAGTGCTATTCCCTTCCGTCGCTGGCGAGATCGAAAGTAAAGACGCCTTCGTGGTTGTCAGGCCGCTTGAGCACATCGGCGTGGCGCAGCGTGCGGCGCGCATCGTGGTAGCCGGCGCGCCAGTGCTCTTCCATGCTCAGCCGCGAATACTCGTAGTCCTTGGAATGGCCCTCGTAATTCTTTGCCCGATAGATCAAGTGAATGATGTTGTAGACCTTCCGATCGGCCGCGGTGCTCAACAGCTTCGCCTCCGGGGTGTTTCTCAGGTCCTCGGGAAGCTTTTCGAGCAGACCGGCTGCGGCGCGCCGTACTCTTTGGATGTGCTTGAACTGATCCGTACCGGCGCGGGTGCGGCTGGAATAACGGATTTCTTTTTCCCGCGTCATCACTTCGAGCATATTGCGCGGAAACTCACCGTGCGCGCTCCATAGATCGACCTGGAGCGCCAAGGTGTCTCGGCGCGGATTGCTTTCAACCACCCATTGCAGGGGCGTGTTGGAAACAATGCCGCCGTCCCAATAGTGCTCGCCTTCGATCTCGATTGCCGGCAGGCCGGGAGGCAGCGCGCCGCTCGCCATGATGTGCTCGGGCAGGATCGTGTGCGTCGCGGTATCGAAGGAGACGAAGTTGCCGCTGCGAACATTGACCGCGCCGACGCTCAGGCGTGTCCCCTCGGCATTGAGTCGATCGAAATCGATCAGACGCTGCAGCGTGCGCTTTAGTTCGCGGGTGCCGTAGAAGCTAGTGGCTTCGATAGTGCCGGCCGGCTGCAGCCATGGCGGCACCGTTCGCGCGGTGAAAAAGCCGCTCGCGCCAATTGCGAGCGCCAAATTGGCGCTAACCTGGTTGAGAAGGTTGCGCACGGCCTCGCCCCTGACGAATGCCGTTTTTGCAGTGCTGAACCAAGGCCAGAGGCCGTCGCTGGTCACCTGCGTCCAGAACTCGCGCAACTTCTCAACCCGCGTATTCGGCGGATTACCGGCAATAATGGCCGCATTGATCGCGCCGATCGATACGCCGGCGATCCAGTCCGGGTGTATGTCGGCCTCCGCCAAGGCTTCGTAGACTCCGGCCTGATAGGCACCGAGCGCGCCGCCGCCTTGCAGCACAAGCGCGACGCATTCGAAGGGAAGACGCGGCTCCGGCGTTGTGATATTTGGCCTGGCCTCGATAGGCGTGGCGGCACTCCAAGCATCATTCATGGCGTGTTCTCCGTCTGATCGGAGGCCACATCCGCATAATCGAACTCCGCCCGGCGAAAGCGGATGGGCCGTGCGTTGGCGGCCATCAGGATTGAGACTCGGCCAAGCACCGGTAGTAATGCCGCGAATGCGAGGACGAATATCGCGTGCAACGATACTTTCAGCTCTTGGCTCAACAGTAGGCTCAGCATGTCCTTCCTCCTGCTCGAAATGGAATGAGCCGGTCAGTGCCCGACCGGCGCGGGCCCGCCGAGCTTGACCTTGCGCAACGTGAGTGCGAGCGGCACTGCGACGGCGGAAATCAGCATCAGTGCCCAGAACACATCGATGTAGGCGAGGAACGTCGCTTGCGTCTGCACCTGCTGGCTTATCCAAGTGAAGGCCTGTTGGTGCGCCAGCGCCGATGAGTTGCCCTGCGCCATGAAATAATCTGTTGCCTGTTTCAGCGCAGCTTGGAATTGGACGGTCGATGTGTTGACGAGTTCGATCAGGCGGCTTTGATGAAACTGCCCGCGGTGTGCCAGAATGTTGTTGGCGAGCGAAATGCCGACCGAGCCGCCAGTGTTGCGCGCCATGTTGATCAAGGCCGAGGCCATGTCGGTCTTGCTGCGCGGAATCCCGTCAAACGAGGCAGTAAGGATCGGAAGGAAAACTAACGGTAGACCGACGCCCAGCAGCATGCGCGACATGGCGAAGAACTCAAAATCGAGACCGCCGGTGAGCCTGGTCAAATCGAACATCGCCAGCGCGCAAATAATTCCGCCGACGCTGATAAGGGTGCGCGGCTGAATTTTGGTGGAAAGGCCGCCAACGACCGGCATCATAAGCGCTGTCACAAGTCCGCCAGGCGAGAGCACGAGGCCGGCCCACGTCGCGGTGTAGCCGTACTCCGCCTGCACGAGCTGGGGCAGGTACTGAGTTGTGGAGAGCAGGATGGCGCCAGTCGCCAGCATCACCAGGAAGCAGGCGCCGAACTGGCGCGTTGCCACCATCCTGACGTCAACCGCGGGATTTCGGCGGCTGAGCTCCCAAGGAATCATTAGTATGAACGCGAGCCCGCACACGGTCACGACCCCGACGATGAAGTTTGAGCCGAACCAGTCGTCCTCGAGCCCGCGGTCGAGGGCGATCTCAAGCGCGCCCAGAAAGGTGGCCACCAGCGCAAAACCAACCAGATCGAATCCGTGCCCTTGTCGCGCGAGCTGCTTGCGCTCCGCCACCGCAGCATCGGGGTCGCGAAGCGTGACGGCGAGAAGCACCAGCGCGAGGAGGCCGATTGGGCCGTTGATCTCAAAGCACCATTGCCACGACCAATTATCCGACAGCCAGCCACCGAGCGTCGGGCCGACCACCGGCGCGACGACGACGGCGATGCCGAACAGCGCAAAGGCCTGGCCGCGCTTTTCCGGCGGAAACGAATCCGCCAAAATCGATTGCGAGGCCGGCACCATGCCGCCGCCGGCGAGTCCTTGCAGGACCCGGAACAACAAAAGCGCCTGCAGGTTCGGCGCGAAACCGCAGAGCACAGAGCTTGCAGTAAACAGCGCCAGGCAAGTCAGAAAGAACGACTTGCGGCCGAGTCGCTGCGCGAGGTAGCTGCTCGCCGTCAAACTGACCGCATTGGCGACCAGGTACGTGGTGATGACCCAGGACGCTTCGTCTTCGCTCACGCCCAGGCCGCCGGCGATATAGGGCAGCGCCACGTTGGCGATGGTTGTGTCGAGGTTCTCCATGAAGGACGCGAATGCGACCAGCACCGCGATCAGCCAAGGGTTGACGGCGGTCCCGCTTATCGCGGGCGGGAAGGTTCCGGTCGCGGCGGCGCTCATAGCCGCGCCCTCAATCGCTCATAGAGGGACCGGCTCGGATTGACCCGGACCGTAGCCTCGACCGACATGCCGGGACCGAGGGCAACATCGGTGGGCGGCTCATCCATGACGATTTTGACCGGCACGCGCTGCACGATCTTGACCCAGTTGCCGGTCGCGTTCTCAGGCGGCAGCAGTGAGAACGCCGGGCCCGATCCGGACTGTACGCTCGCGACGTGACCGCGGATGGTGCGATCCGGATAGGCGTCGATCGCTACCGTCGCCGGTTGACCGGCCCGCATCGCGTCGAGCTGCGTTTCTTTGAAATTTGCGGTCACCCAGATCTCGTCGGGTACGAACATTGTGAGCGTCGTGCCTGACTGCGCGAATTGGCCGACCGCGCCGCCCAGGCTGACGACGCGTCCCGACTGCGCCGCGGTCACCGTGGCGTAGGAGAGATCAAGCTTCGCCTGATCGACCTTCGCTCGATCGAGCGCGACCGTGCTGGTGTCCTGCGCGACAAGAAACGTCTGATCGTCGACCTGTCGCTGGGCGATATCATCCGTCTTGGCGAGATACTGATAACGGCTGAGATTCTTTTCCGCCTGTTCGAGGACCGCCTGATCATGTGCCAATTGGGCCTCGGACTGATCGAGTGCGATCCGGTAATCGCGATCGTCGATGCGCGCGATCACATCGCCGGTGGCGACGTGCTGGTTGTCGGTTACGGGTACCGCAGTGATGTAGCCGGAGACCTTTGGTTGGATGGCAAACTGCCGCGCCGCGATGAAAGAATCGTCCGTTGATTGGAAGTGCGCGGCGCTGTCCCAGTAGAGATAGCCCGCTGCCGCGGCCGGAACGAAGAGAGCCAGCCCGAGCATGAATGCAAACCTGTGCCGCCGTAGCAGGCTGCCACGCGGCGGATTTCCGGATTCGTCTCCCTCCGGCTGCCGATCGTCATGCAGAGGCGGAGAATCCACGGCGGGACGGTCATTTGGAGCGCGTTCTTGCGGCGCTGGCGCCCGGGCGTGGACGCGGTCCGTCTCACCGTCCGTCGCGGGCGGCTCAGCGACCGATGGCATGAGTCCGCTGTTCCGGCCCGACTGTCGCCGAGGAGGATCCTGTAACGATTGGTCGTGAGGATCGCCGTCGGTTTTCTCCAAGGCCGTCGCACTCATTGGCGTTCTCCATATCAGAACGATACGGTTTCGTTTCGTTAATGCAGGTAGCGCTTGCCTGGCGGGCCGTCAATAGGTATATGAACGGAACCGTTTCGTTTATTTGGGCCGCTAATTCGAGACGCGAAATCAATAACTTGATGGACACTTCGAGCGTCTCCAAAGGCTCAATCGCGGGAATGTGAAGGTTTCTATGGGCAAGATGACGAGCAGCAAAAAACTATCCGGCGACCGCGTTACGGCGCGCGCCGGACGGCCGCCGCGAGAGCTCGCCGGCGAGGTGGACCAGCGGATCCTGGATGCAGCCCGTCGCGTGTTTCTTGAACGCGGCCTCACCGGCGCCAGTATCGACGAGATCGCCGCCGTCGCGCGCGCCGGCAAGCCGACCATCTATGCCCGTTATCGTGACAAAGAGGCGCTTTTTGCCGCCGTCGTAATGCGCAACGTTGCGACCAATATCGAGCGAGTAGAAAGAATTGTTCCTGCCGGAGCGACAATTGAAGAACGCCTTGTCAACGCGTCCGCGGCTCTCCTGGATTGGGTATTAGTCAGCGAAGCGATTGACATGATGCGGGTGGGAATTTCCGAAGCTCGCCGCTTCCCAGATTTGGCGATCAGTGTGCACCGAATGGCGCGCCAGCGCGCCGAGGAGACTATACGCCACGTATTGGGCGACGTAGCGCAATCCGGAGAGCGTGAAGCGTTGCCGGCCTTCAGACCAGAACATCTTGCGGCTACGACACATCTGTTTGTCGATCTGGTGTTGATACCCCTGGTTCTGCGGGCGCTGTTCGGAGAGAAGCGTAAATCGCTGCAGGCCGAGATCGAGCTGCATGTGGCGCGAAGTGTCGCCTTCTTTCTTGCGGCCTGCCGGAATGGTGGCGTCGACTGAGCGAGAGATTGCAAAGGATCACAGCAGGCGATGTCCGCAATTGGCACTTAGCCGACATCGAAGCGGCGCCAGGTAATGTCCGCTTTCGGAGATAAAGCGGCCGCCATGCCGTTTGAAACTGCTATGTCTGCCATTGATCCGAAGCGGACACGCACCGCCTCATTCAATCACCACCGGCGCGGCGCGTTGAGGGACTTCTCAATACGTTGGTTTTGAATAGAATCGGGAGTCTATAAAAAGGCCTTCCTAAATGGCCAATATGTTCAGGCCAGCTATCAGACTCCCTAAAGAAACCGCTTTCGCAAACCGATCGAGTCAGAATTCCTTTCCCAACAGGCGATCCAGCGAAATGCGCCCACCGCCGCGTATCGCGATGAACAGGAAGGCGCCCCACCAGACGACCGACAATTGATAACCGGTGCCGCTAGGTATCATCACGGTGGCCAGTATCACCAGGAGCTCGCCGAATAGCATCGCCGCAAACGGCCGCGTAAGGAATCCAGCTGCTACGGCAACGCCACCAAAGAACTCCAATCCACTGGTAAAATAGGCGAGCGGAATGGCGGGCTCCAAACCTAATTGGTGAAAAATGGTGATGTCCTCGGACATTTTGCCGGCGAATAGCTTCTGCCAGCCGAAGGTTGCCATCATCGCCCCCGAAGCCACGCGCATAACCGCATAGCCCCACGGCTCCAAGGACGTGTAAAGGGCCGACAGGAACGGCAAGATGAGACGGTTGCGGTCGTCACTACGGCGGCGCAGATTTTGCGGTTCGCTCGGTGTCAGGGTTCATGTGTTTCCTCAAAAAAACCGGTACCGGTCGGGGTGTGAGCGCCACCTGTCCCAATCCTTTAGCATGGCCGTGTCTCTAACATTTTGGCGCGAATGACCGCTATTGGCTCCTAGCGGACATCGGAGCTCCGCCGGTCAACGTCCTATCCGCAGTCGCCAATGTTCATCTAGTCAAGTCGGCGACCTGAGCCGGCTCATGCTGCGCGAAGGGACATGCAACCTAGCATCTCATTCTTAGTTAGACGCAAGTGGGCAAGCAGCGGAGAAAGCAAATGACTTCGGCCTCAGATCGTTCTAGCGATTTTGAAACACTAAAGTCTGACGCGGCGCACGTTGCAGAAGAGAACGCCAGATTGCGTAGTATTAATGTCAAAATGCTCGACGCCCTTCGCTATGTGTTGCCTCTTCTTCAGCAGGGTCTTCCCGCGACCGTCAATTTCGATTGGACGGAAGAAGCGGTCGCCAAGGTCCAAGATGCCCTGGCTATAGCAGAGCGCGATCCTTAGTTCCGCTTGACAGCTGAACCGGCCGCCTCAAGGCGGGCTGAGCACCGTGGACAATCCTGAGAGCCTGCGCAGCGATGGCCCGCGAAGACAGCAACGCTAGGCCTTCTCAGTTGGCGGCCTCATTATAGTAGCGAACCCGCGCGGCGATATCTGCAATTGGCCCTTAGCGGACGCGCCACTCGGTGACGTTAGCGGCAGCTTTCGGGGGTAAAGCAGCCGCGCCTCTGATTTGGTTGCGCGGCAGCTTATGACCCGAAGCGGACATGACACGATGTCCGCAATGAGTTCGCTATCGGGAGTCTAACGGACGCAATCCAGACCTCGCAGAATCGATGGTGACTTTCTAGCGCTTTATGTCCGGTATGTCGGCAGGAGGCCTCGGGATGTCCTCGTTAGACTGGCTCGGGGCCGGATCGGAGGGCCTCGCTTGGCTCATGTGCTTGGCGACGCGACCGCGCTGAGACTCAGCTGATGGTCTCTCCAGTGCTTCCAGATAGGCGGCGAGAATGGCGGCGGATTGACGGCTGGAGGCATAGTGCTCGCTCAGGAAGCTTTCGAGCCCGAAAAACCATTTGGTGTTGCTAACGCTTCGCGGCGATTTGTGGCAGGTAGCGCAGTCTGATGCGTACAGTTGAGCCGCGGTCTTGCCCTGGTCCAAGTTTCCTTGCGCCCCGGCTGGGCTTGCAACGCATAGCGCCAAAGAACTGATCGCCAGCCGGACACTACGACCTAACATCGTCACCGCCGCCTTACCGGCGTTGTTTTCAGTTAAGCAGGATTTGCGTTTTCTGTTCGTCTAATCGCGATCCTTCATCGACGATATCGATGATGCCAGCAGTGGCGGCGAAAGTTGCCGTCGACTCAGCGCGCTCCATGACTGATGGCGGGCCCCAGAACGGTTCACCGAAAACGTCGCCAACGACCCCAGCGACTGCGCCAACAGGACCGGCGGCCACAAGGCCCGTACCCGCCCCGGCAGCCGAGCCAACCATATCAGCACGCGCGATCGGGGACACCGCTCCGACTGTAATAATCATCGCTATTGCAAGGAGAAGCTGACGCATGATCACTGGCTAGGTTGTGGAGGTGAAGGTGGCGGGACATGGACCGGCTTGGACGGAGCCGGGGATGACACCTTCTGAATAAGCTGCTGTTCAGCGGCCTGCATCGCCGCGATGTTCTGGGCCATCTGTTCTTCCTTACGGGCGAGCTGATCTAGGTTGGCAGCGAACTGTTCTACGCTGCGTCTCAGGAGGGCGACGTCAAGCGCCATTGGGTTAAGCTGCTGCTCCACTTCTGTTGCCGTTACGGGGCCGGGCGGCTTGGTCACCGAGGTGGGCAACAACCAGTCGAGCGACGGATCCCAGGCTCTCACCATCTCCTTTGCTTCGTCACCATAGCATTGCCAGCCCAGCGTGGCGCCGACACCGAGTACAACTGCAATGAAAAAGCGAGCAAAGCCGCGAAATATTCTCCGGGCAGTCGATGGCCTGTTGCTCGCGATTGGATCGTTCTTGAAGCCTGAGCGATGGGTCGTACCGGGTCTGAGCCAGCGGACGCGATCGGATGGGCGTTCAGCCGGATCGGACGCCTCGACATCGCGGTCATGATATTGGTCGTTCAGAGGTGGAGATTGACCGTAATGCATTAGCACCTCGACCGGTTTGAATTTCAATGCAGGGCTAGTCTCAGCCACGTGAAATCGTATCCGAGTTAGGAGCTAAAGTTCGTAGCTCCAGTGCAACAGCTGACGCATCAATCATGCGCAAGAGGAGGCATGATTGTGACTAGAGCCAGTCTCCAAATGCTGACCTCTGAAATTTAGTGTCATAGATTTTTCCTCATCTTCGACATTTTGTTGCTCAATTTGAGAAGGCTGTTGCGGAATTTGGTCACAGGCAATTCACAATCCCTACGGATATGCTCGAGCTTTATGAGGGAATCCGCAAATGTTTAGCGTCCAGGAAAAGAACGATTTTCTGCAATCAATGACAGCGACATGCCCGTTTATGGCACTCAACTGAAGTGCCGTCCTGTCTGCCACGAGGCCGCAATTAGGAGCGAAGCCGACCTCAATCGGACTTCATCCGAAGTCTCGGTTTGACCCAAGGCGGA
>Ga0210390_10006199_pt1 | contig 10014 bp, 7 predicted proteins | sample IncBWH11OmetaG_FD_161050 | JGI IMG/M metagenome (GOLD analysis project Ga0210390, IMG submission 161050) | Forest soil microbial communities from Barre Woods Harvard Forest LTER site, Petersham, Massachusetts, United States - Inc-BW-H-11-O ...
CATATCTCCAGTAACGCGACTTGTCAAAGCTAGCCGCTACGGGGATAGAACTCGGGGAAGCGGTCTCCCTGCAAGTATCCCGTTTAGTCCGACTTCTTTGATGCGCTGAAGTGCTGGGTCATATTTTCACTCTTACTGTTTGCGGTTCTCGGTCGAATAGTGGGCTTGCAGGTACAGGATGATTTTCTTCGTGTTCTCCTCAGGAATCCCAGCGCCGAAGGCTTTGTTCATCTTGTTCACCTCGGCCTCCCATGTTGCGGCGGGGAGCGGAGGTTGCATCGTGATGTAACGGGGGCTGTGGCAGGTATTGCAGTAAATCTGGACGTCCTGACGGCCATCCCCGACGGCGAGCTCCAAAGCACCCACCGGGTACGCTGAAACCTGATAGTTCGAATCCGGCATGAGTTCGATCGGCGCCGTCTGCTGCACGCTTCCGAGTTCCGCTGGAGAGTAGTAGCCTTTTTTCAGATCGGCATAAATGACGCCTGCAGCCATCACCAAGCAGCACGTCAGAAAAAAAATCGCCTGGGTTCTTTTTTCCACGGTGATTCTCCTGCTAATTCGCGTTTCCCACGACGATTTCCTGCCGCTCGATCCGATTCCAGAGGTACCCTCCTGGATTCCAGACCGGCTCGTCGGGTTGCGTGTTGTTTTTTTCATCCGTCGCGCGTACCGCCATCGAATAACGTCCCGGCGATTTTGCGATCCACGACAACTCCCAGGTGCGAAAGGAGTATGCGCCATGGTCCTCTCCAAGTTTTGCCGACATCCAAGTTTTTTCGTCGTCATCCGAGATTTCCACACGGTTCACGCGACCAAACCCACTGAAAGCGATACCCCGCAGGGCAACGTTCATTCCAGCCGGGATCTTCGAAGATCCATCAGGCGAGATAACGAAAGATCGCACAGGAAAGCGCTCGATCGGCACAGTTCTTAGCGTGCCAGCCTTCACATCCTCTGGCGTCGTGTTCCCGCGGGGCGTATCCGGCACGCGGTATGCGGTCTTCATCCAAAAGTTTTCGTCTGGCGTGTTCAGAACGCGGATCCAGGTCAGACATTTGGTCCAATAGGTCGCAAAGTATCCGGGAACGACCAGTCGCACCGGAAATCCGTTAAGAATTGGAAGCGGCTCGCCGTTCATCAGATAGGCGACGATGCATTCGTCCAGTACGGGATTGCCAAGATCAAGCGATTTCAGAAAAAAATTGGAGCCGAGACCCTCTGGCCCTTGTCCAGTTTCAAGGCCCTGAAACTGCACTTGCAAGGAGCCGCTCTTTGCTCCGGCCTTATCGAGAAGCTCGCGCAGCCGCACTCCGGTCCACATGGCGTTCCCCATTGCGCCATTGCCCCATTGGGCTCCAGGCACGCGTGGTTGCAGCCGACTGCGGCTGTTGCCTGAACACTGATTGGCCGCGGCGAGTGAAACCGGCTTGAATTTCTGCATGAGCTCAGAAAGGCTCAGCGCAAGCGGTTTGTTGACGTTCCCCTCGATCTGCAACTTCCAGCTTTTCAGATCCACAGCGTTCGGGATGCCTTCGAGATGCCAGCGCACATAGAAAGCTTCGTTGGGTGTGAATGCTGTACGGAAATAATGGCGCGGCGTTTCAAGTTGAACAGGCCTGTCCGTCAACAGAAGCAAAGGGGCTTTTTGCGGCTCTGCAACATAAGGACCGACGGAGTTCCAGTGCGGATTTGCTCCTGGTCCTGTGAAAGGCTCAATCGCCTTTCCTCTAGTTGGCTCTTGGGCCAACGCAACCTCCGGACCCAGCCATCGACTGACTGCGATTCCACCACTAGCCTTCCCCAAAATCTTCAGCAAATCTCGCCGAAGAAGAAATCGCTCCGTCGCGTTCATAGGGCACGCTCCAACTTCGGAACTATTGGCTAGATCGATGAGTGGTGTCAACCGAGTCTTGATTAAGCTTCCCGGGTCGCGCATGGGGACAAACACACCAAACGTACTCTTTACATGATGTCCGGTTACGCACGACTAAACAGGATTTACGATTATTTCCGCAGGGGCGAGCCGGCGTTTTCGATTGGTGGTAGCTGAATGGATTGCAGATTCGTGGCCACGCGGAGCAATTGGCTCATAGGCGTTCCGGTCAGGCCCATCCATTCACGCTCGATCCTTGGCAAGTGGTCGGCGATTGTTTGTTCATGCCACCGGCTGGCTCGACCCGCACAACATCTCTACCTGATACGACGGCCACAAACTCGGAATTGGGCATCGGTTCCAAGACTTCTCTTGCCACGAGTTTACACCATAGGGCCCGGTGGTCCCTGAGTTGCGCCCTCTTGTCCCAGTTTGGTTGCTGCCGTTTTCGCCTGCGGATATTTTTGCTTCATGAAAACTACAAAAGTTGAGCCCCTTTTGCTTATTCTTCTTTGCTCAGCGGCCGCAGTATTTTCCACGCGAGCGTTCTCGCAGGCGGCGCCGGACGCCGGTTGGCCAACCTATGGCCACGATCCGGGCGGAATGCGCTACTCACCGCTGGCAGAGATTAATCGCGACAACGTGAGCAAGCTCAAGGTGGCGTGGGTCTTCCACACCGGCGATGTGCAAAACAGCCCGGATGGCAGTAAACGAAGCGGATTTGAAACCACACCGATTCTCGTGGGCGGGATGCTGTACATCACAACGGCGTTTAACCGCGTGATTGCGCTCGATCCGGCGACTGGTAGGCAGAAGTGGAGTTACGACCCAAAGATTGATCGCACGCTCGACTATGGCGACGGGTTTGTCAACCGAGGCGGAACAGCTTGGGCCGACGCTTCACGCTCGGCTGGGCAAGCGTGCCGAACGCGAATTTTTGAAGCAACACAGGATGCCAGGCTCATTGCGCTCGACGCGGCAAACGGCAAACCCTGCGCCGATTTCGGCAAAGGCGGGGAGATCAGCCTGCGCGATGTTCCAGGATACAGAGCGGGTTGGTACCACATGACTTCCCCACCGGCGGTGATTGACGATGTCGTGATCGTGGGCTCGGCAATTAACGACAACCATAGTGTAGACATGCCTGCGGGCGTAGTGCGCGCTTTTGACGCACGGAGTGGAGCGCTGCGCTGGAGTTGGGACCCCATTCCTCCCAACTCGGCGCACAGCGACGCCGGAGAATCCGCGCCGAAATGGGAGACAGGTGCAGCCAACGCGTGGTCCATCATGGCTGTGGACCAGCAAAGAGACCTAGTTTTCGTTCCGACCGGCAGCGCCAGCCCGGACTTCTACGGAGGCTTGCGGCCGGGCGATAACAAGTGGGCGAACTCCGTGGTGGCACTCCATGCGAAGACGGGAAAACTTGTGTGGGGCTTCCAGCTTGTGCACCACGATCTCTGGGACTACGACACGGCTTCCCCGCCACTGCTTGCGACATTGCTGCACGATGGAAAGCAATTGCCGGTGGTGATTCAAGGCAACAAGACCGGATTGCTGTTCGTGCTCAACCGCGACACCGGAGAACCAGTTTTTCCGGTGGAAGAGCGCGCCGTGCCGCAAAGCGACGTGCCGGGGGAGGCGGCATCGCCGACACAGCCCTTTCCCGTGGCTCCGCCACCGCTCGCGCCGCAACAACTTGCCTTGAACGAAATCTGGGGACCGACGGCAGAAGATCGCGACGCTTGCCAGCAGGTGATTCAAAAACTTCGCAACGAAGGGATTTACACCCCGCCCAGCATTCAGGGCACGCTGGCGGTTCCGGGTAACCTCGGCGGCATGACGTGGAGTGGGTACGCGTTCGATCCGCAGCATGGATTGCTGTTTGTCAATATCAACAATCTGGTTGCTCGGGTGCGCCTGATCCCACGCGACAAAGTACGCAGCGACAACGAAGATGGCGACTATGGACCACAAACCGGATCGCCATACGGAATGCTTCGCAGGTTTCTGCAGTCGCCATCCGACCTGCCTTGCAGCCCACCACCGTGGGGCACGCTGACCGCCGTGGACATGACGGAAGGCAAAATTCGCTGGCAAATTCCTCTGGGCTCAATGGAAACCTTCGGCGGCTCACACAAAGGAATTCCAGCGGGCTCGATCAGTCTTGGCGGACCCATTGCAACCGCCGGCGGATTGGTATTTATCGCCGGGACGACCGACTCCAAAATTCGGGCATTTGATGCGGAAACAGGAAGAGAGCTGTGGACGGCGCAGTTGCCGGCGAGTGGAAATGCTACGCCTATGACGTACCGGTTGGGCTCAACTGGCAGACAGTATTTGGTGATTGCGGCGGGTGGGCATCCAAAGATCACGGAAGAAATCTTGAGCGATGCTCTGGTCGCCTTTGCGTTGCCCTAGCGGTCGCCATCGGAACCTCAGAGGTGCGCCGAGAGTCTGGCCAATCGTTTGTTTTCAGGCGAGAAGATACACAAGATCAAATGATCGGTGAGAGGAACGCTGGTGTCCTCAACAGCGAACTCATAAATCCAACACTGGCGGACATTCAAGGGAACTGCGAAATCAGGCGGTTGAGTTTCGGACGCAGTTAATTCCCTGAACACTTTCACCGGACGTATCTTCACTCCTCTCTTCCAGTTCGCGCTAAAACGCAGATTCAACATATGTTCCGCATCCAGCCTCTTGGGCTGAGCGAACTCACTTAGTGGCACTGGCCCAACTATGAAGAGCGTGATCGTCACCCGATCGGGGAACGTCAGGGCTTTGCCCGCATCGTTCATAAAGACAGTGTTCTCCGGGGAGTCAACGCATTGGAGGTCTTTGAAAAACTTGTCAGGTCCAAGAAAACCACGAATCACAATGAAGGCGCCGTCGATCTTGCTAAAGTCCGCGAATTGCGTGACCCTACAGGGGGCTTTGGTCGTTTTCGGAATGGTGGCCCGACTAGAAAGGATGGGCGATGCCAGCAGAGCCAGCAAGCAAGTCACTGTACGTGGATAGAACATATCGGTTGGCTATATCCATAGACGTTCTGGGCCACTCGCGGTTAGGAAAAGCTCAACTATTGCGGGAGACCCGTTTTATAGAGAATGGCTTTGTGGCGCGGGTCAGGGCTGTAGGGGTCGTATACTGGAGCGCCTTTACATCGATAACTGCTTGCCTTTAACAGTGGAATTATTTCGTCAGCTTGCCTTTTTCATTCTGAGCTGCAAGCCCATATCGTATTGCCGCTTCAAGCGTATCGATGTTTATATCCTTTAGAGCTTTAAACCGAATGCAATATCCGGTCACGCTCGCCTTGCCTAGTTTTTTTCCATACGTTTTGGCTAAGTACTTCTTATCTTTGAGACCAAGAATATAGACAGAGATTCCGGTTTTGTTTCCGCTCACACCAATTTGAAAAAACTCTCTACTTTTTCCATTGGCATATTTTATTGTGTGAAATCCATATCCAATCGTAGGGTTGGAAACAGTATGATTTTTGCTGTCTTTACCATCGAAGAACCATAATTTGCATTCTGGTGACACTTGAAGTGTGAGCCGATGCAACTCTCGCATGTCACTGCGTTTTGGCTCCGGTTGGCTGGTAATATACTTCTTGATTTGTTCTTGTACGTTCAAATGTTCTGCTCCCCAGTTGCGCGCACGAGATTATACGACGTTTAATCCTTTTGAACCGCTATCGCAAAACCGCGTTCGAGGAAGTAATCGAATCAAACCGTCGCGGCACTTGATGATTAACGCTGTCGGAGATGTGAAAGTAATGCTTCACTTGATGGACGGTTACCGCTGTTCTACCAAGCAGTGGATCATTCGGCTCGCTACTTCAGCCCGCGTCTCTCGGTTCACGATCCCAGACATCAAGCCCCTTCGATCTTGTTAGTTTTGATCCTACCAGGGAGAACATATACTGCGAAGATGGATGCGAAGAAGCCGGTTGTCAAGCTGTGTGCAGATGGCATGAAGGCCGAAATGGAAGGTAAGCCTTTGGAGGTACGTCAGCTCTTCCTGCGAAGCATTGCGGGCGGGATGAGGATCAGATGAACCGAAGGGATTTTGTGCGGCTTGGATGGGCCACCGTGATCGGAGCGAGGGCAGGAAAGCTGCGGCCCGCATTCGCGGAGTCGCTAGCGCTCCGGCACGTTCCGGCGCCGCCACAGCATCCGCAGAAGGCGATGTCGGAAGCGAAGGCCACCGGACGCGCGGCGGATTTCACCCTGCGAATCGCGCCCACAATGGTTGAGCTGGCCGCACAGGTTGTCATCAGCACGATCGGCTACAACAATAAGGTTCCCGGTCCTCTCATGAGGATGCGCGAGGGCCAGCCCGTCACCGTCGACGTTGTGAATGATACAGACGTTCCCGAGTTCGTGCATTGGCATGGCCTATTCGTTCCGTCGGAAGTGGATGGGGCGGAGGAAGAAGGCACGCCCCCGGTCCCGCCCCACGGCCGGCGGCGCTATCAATTCGTGGCCAAGCCGGCGGGCTCACGATGGTACCACTCGCACACCGCTGCCATGATGGATCTGCGACGGGGTGCCTACACCGGCCAGTTCGGTTTTTTCATGATCGATTCCACGAATGACCCTGGACTGTTCGACCAAGAGGTCTTTCTGGCGCTGCGTGAATGGGAGCCTTATCTGACCACGACGGATCAGGACGAGGCGTCGGCGGATCCTAACGACCCGATGCCCGAAAAACCCGCCACTCCAGACCCGCGTCCCAACGGGCTCGAGGTCAGCGCTCCTCTCTATTCGATCAACGATAAAATGCTCGGCGCGGGGGATCCCCTACGCGTGCAATCGGGTCAGCGCATCCTGATGCACCTGCTCAACGCCAGCGCCTCGCAAATTCATCGCATAGCTTTTTCCGGTCACCGTTTTCAGGTGATCGCTCTCGACGGCAATCCCGTGCCCGCGCCTCAGCCGGTTGAGGTCATTGAGATCGCCCCGGGCGAGCGCGTGGACGCCATCGTGGAGATGAATCAGCCCGGCGTCTGGATTTTAGGGGAGCTGCGCGATGTCGCGCGGCGATCCGGTATGGGTATGGTGGTGGAGTACGCCAATCAGCAGCAGCGCGCGCAATGGCTTCCCCCTAAAAAGGCGCGCTGGGACTACACAATCTTTGGCAAAACCGCGCCGCACCCCGCGCCAGACCATACCATCGACATGGTCTTTGAAAAGGTGCCCGGCGGGCCCCACGGGATCAATCACTGGCTCGTCAACGGCAAGGAATATCCGCATGAACGGGAATTCGTGTTCCGGCAGGGAGGCCGCTACCGGCTGGTGTTTCACAATCGCAGCGACGATTCTCACCCGCTACACATGCACCGGCACCTGTTCGAGCTCGTCGAGCTCAATGGCAAGCCCACTGCCGGCATCAAGAAGGATACGGTGATCGTTCCCGCATTTGGACGCGTCACGGTGGATCTGGTCGCCGACCAGCCGGGCCTGACTCTCTTTCACTGCCATATCCAGCAGCATATGGACTTTGGTTTCATGGCGCTATTTCGCTACGCCTGAGCACGGCATCGCGTGCAAAACGGCGATGCCGTGCCTCTGAAAATGAACACGGAATGAACCCGCTGCGGGGACGGCAACTTTTTGCGAAAGCCTTACTGATGACGTGCAAAGAATAGCAGTCACGAGCTTTTTACACATTAGAGATACACACGAAATATTGAAGAGATGAGAATCACCGTTTGGCAACTGTCCGAAAAGAGGTCCAAACGGGAGGAATCGCATGAAGACGATCGGGAGAAGGTTCCGAGCGGCAGCGCTCATTGGCGCGGCTGCCTTGGCGCTGGCATTCGCAGCTGGGACACGGGCACAGAATCAAAACTCCAGCCGCAATGGGGATCCACATTCGAACGACAATACGTGGCCTTACGCAAAGACGGGGCGCTCGCCCGTGCTGGCGGTGGTTGGCGACGTCGCCTGCCAGCCAGGCGAGACGGAGCCGAGTGGTGAGAAGAAGGGTGAAAACTGCGTCGGGGACACCGCTCAGAATCTGTACGCATCGCAGGCGGCCACTGCGAATCTGATTGAGAGTATGAAGCCTGACCTCATCGCGCTTGTCGGAGATGAGCAATATCAGGTAGGCCAATATTCGGACTTTGAGAACTCGTACGAATTGACGTACGGCGCTTTCAAATTTATCACGCGGCCCGCGCCTGGCAACCACGAGTTTTATACCGAGCACGGCGCGATCGGCGTTGCCGGCTACGGCTACTTCTCCTACTTCAACGGCGTCCAGCACAATGCCGATGGAACCATGATGACGGCTACGATCGCCAACAACCCTGACACCGGCGGTACCTTCACCCAACCCGTGCCGTATTCGGATGGACAGGCGGGGCACTTCGAGCAGTCGGGCGGACTCGGAAACACAGTACCGGCGGGTGGCACAGTCGGGGTCGGAGATGGCTGGTATTCCTATAATCTGGGCGCGTGGCACCTTATCTCGCTCAATATAGAGTGCGAAACACAGCCGGGCGGCTGCACGGGCTCCTGGTTTGCTTCCGAACTCGCATGGCTGAAAAACGATCTCGCCGCGAATCATTCCGCGTGCACAGCCGCCTACTGGCACCAGCCCACGTTCAGCGCTGCCAACAGCATCGCCGTACCCGAAGGCCCGACTGCTCAGGCCTTTTGGCAACTGCTCTACGAGTACGGAGCCGACTTGGTGCTGAACGGACACGACCACCTCTATGCCCGCTACCGCCCACTTGACCCTTCCGGGAATTACGATCCAAAGAAGGGCATACGGGAATTCATCGTGGGCACCGGCGGCGAGACACTCGATGCGGTCGTCACAACCGACACAACAACCGCCGATCCTAGCGGCAACCCGAACTTCAATGCAGAGAATCTCGAAGCGGCAACCGGGCAGTTCTGGGGCGTGATGGGCCTGACGCTCAATCAGAACGGCTACGCGTGGGATTTCGAGTCGGCACTGAAGGACCCTGCACAGCCAACCGGTCCGCCCACCTTCAGCGACAAGGGCGTTGGCTACTGCCACGGTGGGCCCAGTTGGGGTGGTAACAACCGAGATGGTCACAATAACAACCAATAACTAGCTCGGCTTCGAGGCGTTCCGACGTTTCGTTCGGTACGTAATCCCCCACCCTTCGCGACTCCTCGCGAACGGTGGGGGATTTTCTTTACCTCGCCCTGGCCGGCCCCGGTATTTTAAGTCCACCTGGAGATTTAGTTTTGGGCAGAATCTAGACCCGACAATTGGAAATAGCATTCTTGCCAGCCGTGCCAGTGTCCAGAGCCCGCGCATCGTGTCGATCATCTTTTCGATTGCTCTTGCTGATCAATTGCACCTTTTGCACGTGCGCCACGAGCACCGCGTGACCCAGTTCTCTTAAAAGAAGGCCCAGCCTCTTCTTACGATTACTTAGGCGGGGATTTGGGATTGCCGATTTGTTTCTCAATTTTCTTGTGAAAGATAGAGACCCCGACCGTTGGGTTTTCGCGAGTGCCAGTGACGGAAATAGGAATCACCGTTCCAGCCCCGTTTTTCTCGAAAAATGGGTCAAGCGCTTTCAGAAAGAAGGATTTCGTCCCCGTGACGGTCTGCGAGAGCTTTGCCTGAAGACGCAGGTGTCCTTGGAGATCGATCTGGCCGCCAATGATCTGGTAAGTGCCGGCGAGATCGATCACGGCGCCGGGGATGCCAAAAGTCAGACTGGAAAAGCGCACGATTCCTTTTTCCACGTGAAAATTCCCGCGCAGATCGGAAACCGCGCTTCCAGCATCATCGTCTTGAGGTTTGCCCTCGGCGCGGCGGCTGAGCGACTCTAGCGCTTTACGGACTTCCGGACTTGACCACTGCGCGTCGTCGATACCTATCTGGCCGTCGAGAATCATCTTGTCGAGAACCTTTTCCTTGCCGGGTGGCAGGAGTAGTTTCGCCTTGATCTTTGCCGGGCCAGTCAAGATGGGCTTATCGGAATTTATCGCAAGACTGAGAATGTCTTGAATCCGGGCATTGGGAGCGCCAACGTCGAGGACGATCCTGTGGCCTACATGATCCGGTTCATTGATGACGCTGCCTTCCGCAATGATGAGCGAGCGAATAAGGGTAGCGCGCACGGGATGCAGAACCGTATC
>Ga0210390_10006201_pt1 | contig 10014 bp, 9 predicted proteins | sample IncBWH11OmetaG_FD_161050 | JGI IMG/M metagenome (GOLD analysis project Ga0210390, IMG submission 161050) | Forest soil microbial communities from Barre Woods Harvard Forest LTER site, Petersham, Massachusetts, United States - Inc-BW-H-11-O ...
GATGCCATCGGTGCACTGCAGCGGGCCGTCGCCATCAACCCGCGTTACACCGATGCACATTTCCGCCTGGGAATCGCCTTGGAGAAGCTGGGCGACATTGGCGGGGCACTCGCTGCGTACGACCGCTCCACTCAGCTGCTCCCATCTCTGACCGAGGCGTGGTTCCGCGCCGGTGCCCTCGTCTACACACTGGGCCATCTCGGCGAGGCGATCGGCTGTTTCCGGCGCGCGGCGTCGACCGGAGGCAGGACCAGCTTCGGCCGCCTTGGTAAGGCGCGGGCGCTGGTGATCGAGGATCGCAATCTGGAAGCTGAACAAGTATTGCGGGAGATGCTCGTGGCCGATCCGACGAACGCTATGGCGTATGATCTGCTGGGCAGCGTGCTCTCTGAGCTTGGCCGTTTCGGCGAGGCCCGTGCGTGCTTCGAACGGACGGTCGCGATCGCGCCGCTGCTGGCGGGAAGCTACTACGATCTGGTCCGGTGCCGCACGGTCACGAGCGCTGACAAGGTTCTACTACAAGAGATGCAAGCCGCCCTAGCCACGCCGGGACTGGAATTGGGGCAACGCCTGCGGCTTCACCTCGCGATCGGCAAAGCGGCGGAGGATCTTGGCGACTACGCCTTGGCCATGCACCATTTCGACGCTGCAGACGCTGTGAGGAGGGGCGCGGCGGCGTTCGACCCGGCCGCGTTCTCACTCGTGGTCGACCGGCTGATTGCCCGCTGCACACCCGAATTGATCGCGCGGGCGACCGAACTCGGCAGCGGCGACGCGACGCCGGTACTGATCATCGGCATGCCGCGGTCCGGCACAACTCTCGTCGAGCAGATCGTCTCCATGCATCCCGAGGTCGGGGCCGGTGGCGAGTTGAATTTCTGGAACCAGCGCGGGCCGGCGTGGAGCGGTTCCGCCGCGGACGAGGACGCGTTTCTCGCTAAGGCGGCGGCAGATTATCTTGGCGTGCTGCGCGCGATCGCGCCGACGGCGGCGCGAGTGACCGACAAGATGCCGTTTAACTTCCTCTGGGCCGGGCTGATTCACGTTGCATTCCCGCGCGCAATTATCATCCATTGCCGCCGCGCTGCAGTCGATACGGCGCTGTCGATCCATCAAACTCATTTCCATCCGAGCATGCCGTTTCCAACCGGAGGCTCCGAACTGGTCGCGTATTTCCACAGCTACCAGCGGCTGATCAACCATTGGCGAAGCGTGCTGCCGGCGGATCGCTTCATCGACGTCGACTACGAAGACCTGACGCGCGCGCCCGAACCAGTCATCCGGCGGATCATCGCGGCCTGCGGCGTAGCGTGGCACGACGCGTGCCTGCGCCCCGAATCCAATCCGCGGGCGGTGAAGACCCCGAGCAAGTGGCAAACCCGGCAGCCGATCTATGGCACCTCCGTCGCGCGCTGGCGACGCTACCAACCCTGGCTGGGTCCGCTGCGCGCGCTCCTCGATGTTTAGCAGAGTCTGACGGGTCGACCGGGACGCGTAATGGTCTTTTAGGGATTGTGGAAAGGCCATGTGTCGTTCGACGACTTGTTTCGAGGAGTGCACAAATTATGGTGCAGAATTTCTCTTAAAAAAATCACTCGATTCCGCCCAAAATCTAGAAAACAAAGGACTAGATTTTTTCTTGCCTTGTAGATCTATGGTTTTTAAGGTAGTTACAGGCAAAATATTCTAAACATTCGGGTTAGCGTGTATGTCCGGCCGGATGCGCCCACACTCTCGGGACAACAGCAAAGCGCCGGACGAAGGTTTCGCCTTCGTCTTGTTGGAAGGACTCAGCCATTGGCAATGGCCACGGGCCGCGCCCTGGTCAGGTTGTCAAAGAACGTGATTATCTTGCAGATAACCTGTGTTGCTCTATAATATCAGCGGCAAGGGAATGAGATCAAGGAGAAAGTGGATGGGCACTGAAGACATTTCCCGAAATGGGAAACGTAAAGTGCGCGAACCGCGTTGGGCCCTGGTGGCGCTAGGCGACCCCACGGCTATCTCCTTCGGAATAATGGCGAAGCCCGAGGTTAGCGCCCGAAGAAAGGGTGTGACGAGCCTGAATATGCAACGAGCGGGCGCGAACCTGGGGCACCGGGCTCTTTCGTGGTTTCGCGTCGTGTATTCCGACTCGATTCCTCACCGTTCCTCACAGCCGGGTGATGTCACAACACAAGGTCCCTCCACTCCACAGATCATCGCTTTGCGATGATCTGTTACGGTCGGGATGACACACCTGAGTCGGGATGACAGAGTAGGGGAGAGCTGAACATCCCCCGTCAAGCCAATACCGGGATTGAGCCGGCTACTCGCTCCTTGTCAAGATCGAGCGAAATGGGGCGCGCTACGTCCAACGGTCAAAAGTCAAAACCCCCACCCTAACGTCGCAAGACCAGAGTGAGGTTGGGGTCGGACCATTTCCGCGACGTTAGGATGGGGCACCCGGCGATTTTCATCTAAAACCCCCTTCCGCAGATTCTTCTGTCACTGTTTCAGGTAACGAAGCGCAACACATCCTGATTTAAAAGTCTTTGACTCAACAAGTTTTAGCCGCAATTTCTCCGGCAGGCTGACGCCTTCCATCAACCGTCTCCCTTCTCCAGCAATGATTGGCATAACGACAAAACGATACTCATCAATCAGGCCAAGCTCCATCAGTTGTGAAGGAACATCTACACCGCCGACCAAAATATTTTTGCCTGGTTCTTGTTTCAATTTAAGTATTTCGTCGCGAAGGTTGGTACGAACAATTCTCGTATTTTTGTCTTCAGCGCTGTCTAACGATCGTGAAAAAACAATCTTCTTCTTGCAGACAAAGGTTTGAGCAAATTCGATATCCTCTTTTGTCTCGGACTGGCTTTTTGCGATATCAGGCCAATAAGGGACCATCAATTGATAGGTTTTACGCCCATAGACGAGCACGCCCGCATCATCTCGCAAGAGGCTTGTGTAATGTTCAAGTAGATCTTCAGCGGGATTGAATTTGGTATGGTCGACACAGCCATCCAGGGTAATGTTGATTGCGAAGATTACATTTCTCATTGGGTTGTCCTCTTCTTGTCCTCTCTTATGTACCAGCGCTTGTGCGCCCGTAACGGTCTTCTTCCTATAACGTTTTGGGCGGGCCGGATGCCCTGCCTTCACGATATAATCGAACGGGCCGATCGGAATTCGACAAATCGTCCGAGAAATTTTTCTTCTTCCACGCTTTAGGGAAGACCTGGAAAAACCGGGGACAGACGGGACGTCTTCCGTTTTTCCTGATGGGAAATTGGGAAACGTTCCGTCTGTCCCCGGTTTTCTCCCTTGCCCGCACTCTTAGCAATCGAGAGGTGCGACACGCGTCATGCCGCGCGAGACACGTCACTGCTCCGACCTGGATCATCTGTTGAAATTGACGCAGTACGGATCGGTGCTGGCGGCACGACGATCTCAACTACTCCGGTCGCCACATCATAGACGAGACCTGATATAAGCCACTCGCCCGGCAACGCGGGAACGGCCCGCAGCAAAGCGACGTCGACAATAACCGCAGCACGGGGATCGGTGACCGCTTTTGCCTTGAGTTCCCCTTCCGGTATTTGAAAGTAGTGCGCCAACTTCGCTGGGTCGCCCGCCAGGCGAGTGATGCCGCAATCGGTGTGCTGAAGTACGATGATGTAAAACTCACCACCGCCTCCAGGGGTCTCTCCGGCAACTTCACCGATCCGTCCGAGTAGTCCCAACTGCTCTAACAACCCCGGCGTAATTCGACCGCCGATGTTACGCATCACGACGGCCTCGCCCGTTTTAATTCCAAGTACGTCGGCAGGATCCACACGCATATCAGCGCAACCGATGATGATGGCCTTCACATTTGGCAGCGCCCTCGGAAGTAAGGGCATGAGTGCGCCCGCAGCAGACTGCTGTTCTGCAAATTGTTTGTTACGTTGTAACATAGAGTCAAAATTGTTCATCCGGGTTCTCCTTGATAGATGTTGGCCAGATGTTAGATAGATGTTGCTGACCCTTATCTGGTTTATGCTGAACGTCCAACTTTTTTCACCCGCCTTAACCAAAAACGGGGACAGACGGGACGTGTCGCCGGTGGTTCTTGAAATTCCTGGTTGACAATGCTTTATCACCTTTGATCGCACAGGGTGTGCGATCCGCAGAGACGATGCGATTCATGCTCGCGACTGCAGTATGCAAAACTGGCCCTTCGGGACGGCCCTCGGAATGATCTTCTGCGTATACCGGTCGTGGACAGTCCGGAAGTGAACATTGACTGGCAGCTGGATACTCCCCTATCATGTCCGACAAGGATGCCAAGAATTGAGGAGCAGAGGCGAGCGCTTTGGTCCGAGATAGTTCGCGAGGTTTTCTCGCGGTTGCGTGATCAAGAAAAGCTTTCCTGTCCTCACCCGGAAGAAGCTTGAACAACTGCAGGATCTAATGTTGTCGGTTCCTAATATCAGAATTCATATGCCAATCCAATTGAATGGGGTTTCTCCAACTTTCTCGGAACAATTTAACAACAAAGTTCAGGACCGAACGGCCCGAGTAGGAATCATCGGGCTGGGATATGTAGGGTTGCCCCTGGCCCTATTGTTTAGTGATCAGAAATTTGCCGTAACCGGTTTCGATATCGACGCCCGCAAGGTGACCGCACTCGAGAAGGGCGAATCGTATATTCACCGCATACTGCCTACGGAGATTCAGGCGGCACGAACGCATGGCTTCTCGGCCACGGCTGACTTTAAGTGGTTGCGCGAGATGGACGCGATTATTATCTGCGTGCCTACGCCGCTCAATGAATATCATGAACCGGACATGAGCTACATCACAGGAACGGCGGAATCGATTGCCCCCCACCTACGCCACGGACACGTAGTCATACTCGAGAGCACCACCTATCCGGGGACGACCGAAGAAGTGTTGGTGCCAATTCTAGAGAAGGGCAACCTGAGCGGATTGAAGGCGAGCCGGAACAGCCGACCGGGCGACTTCTTCGTTACTTTTTCCCCCGAACGTGAGGATCCGGGAAATCAGACGGTGGCACGCCGCGATATTCCCAAGGTAATCGGCGGACTGGATCAGCAGGCAGCAGAGGCGGCTGCGGCTCTTTACGGCTCGATCTTCAGTCGTGTGGTTCCGGTCTCCACTCCCGCGGCGGCGGAGATGACCAAGCTACTGGAAAATATCTATCGATGCGTGAACATCGCGCTGGTAAACGAACTTAAGATGCTATGCCTGCGCATGGGTGTAGATATCTGGGAGGTAATTGCCGCGGCTTCCACGAAGCCCTTTGGCTTCCAGGCATTCTATCCGGGACCGGGGCTGGGCGGGCACTGCATCCCAGTGGATCCCTTTTATCTTTCTTGGAAGGCGAAGGAGTTCGATTTCCACACTCGTTTCATCGAACTGGCCGGCGAGATTAACTTAGCGATGCCTTATCACGTCGTGAGCGCCGCCGCTCAGGCCTTGAACGACCGACGGAAAGCCTTAAACGGGTCGAAGGTCCTGATCTTGGGGTTAGCCTACAAGAAGGACATCGACGACCTGCGCGAGTCGCCGTCTCTTACCATCATCGAGTTGTTGCAAAAGCAGGGTGCCGAAGTTAGTTATAACGATCCCTTTTTGCCATTCGTCGGCCGGGGCCGAAAGTATGACCTACAAATGAAATCCGTTAGCTTGGACAATTTGGGCCAGTACGATTGCGTCCTCATAGTGACCGACCACTCGGCCTACGACTACACGCGCCTCGTGCGCGAGGCGCAACTGGTGGTGGATACCCGGAATGCCACCAAGGGGATCCAATCACCAAACATCGTGCGCTGTTAGTTTCCGCTTCTCTTCCTTGTGTTGATGATCCGTTTGCCCTACACAACCAACGTCGCGATGGTGCGGCGCGCATTCGATCTGAGCAGCGATCTAAAGATCGATCATGACCGGCTTTACGAATCCACCTTTCCGTTCAGCAACATCTTTATCTTCTCGGTTCTGGTCATAGCGGCACTAGCGTATCGGCGCAGGTCAGAGATGCAGCAACCCGGCCCAGGCTATTATTCTGAAATGTGACCGAAAAGCCAGACACACGCCCCAAGGCCCCGCTTCGCAGGGACTTTATCCGATCCTTTGTTCTATGCCTTGCCATCGGTGTGGTGCTTGTTTGGTCGCTTGCCGCGCTGACCCTTGTCGCCGCCCGCTGGATCGATCCACCGACAACCGCGGTGCACATCCAGCGCCACTTGCAGGCCTGGATTCACCGCACGCCGTATCACGAACGCTACAAATTCATTCCGCTCAGCCAAATCTCGCTCGATCTCCAGCACGCTGTTGTCGCCGCGGAAGACGCGCGCTTCTACCAGCACCATGGGTTCGATTGGCACCAGATCGAAATCGCTGCCGAAGACGATTTGGAGGGCGGTCGCACTCGCGGAGCCTCCACCATTACACAGCAACTTGTAAAGAACCTATTTTTCGGAACGGGCCGCTCTATCCTCCGCAAGGGAGCGGAGTTCACCCTGGTACCGGTGGCCGAACTCGTCCTCGGCAAGCGGCGCATTCTAGAGATCTACCTCAACGTGGTCGAATGGGGCCCAGGTGTTTATGGTGCGGAGTCGGCGTGTCGTTACTACGACGAAACCGCGGCCCGGAATATCGGCCCACAACAGGCGGCACGGCTCGCTGCGATTCTGCCGGCTCCCCTGAAGCGACGACCCGAGCGCATGAATAACTACAGCGCGATTATCCTTGAGCGGATGCGCCAAATGGGTTGGTAATCGCGAGTAACTTCTTACCAATGCAGCGCGTATGATTTCTCTCGCGCTGGGCTGTGGCCGGATGGTTGCCGATTTGGAAATTACTACACACTCGCGGATGCGCACACTGCCCTCGGGGGAGTCGCCCTTGCGAACGGTTATGATTGTTCCTATTCGGAGGGAATTTCAGCGCGCGATCTACCTTAACCACCCCGGTTATGCCGATGCCCACCATTGGCACGCAATCAACTTCCCATTCATCTTGTTAAAGTGCGTCTAGGGTACGAGGAGCTCAGTCAAGCGATGGCTGATAGAAAGAGCGACGCCATAGTTGCCGACGATGCCGAGGATCATTGGAAACAATACAAGAATAATCCACGGCGACGTGAGGTGGCGCCGACCAGCCACACGCCACTCGATCAGTCGCCCTAAGCGCACGCCGATCGAAGTTGATCCGCTAACAAGCCCAGTCGCAAGCGCAGGCTCGGCCCACAGCTGAGAGGATCTGGAAAGTTTGATCAAAGCCGCCGCCAACGCCAACGCTTCCCGACGATTCGTCACCGCCGAGTCATCCGCCGCCAATTCGGCCGCCTGACGCCAGGCATGGTCAAGGCTGCGCATTCCGGGGAACGGGGTCGCACTTATGAAGACCTTTTTCAGGTTGTCCCATGAGCGCATGTGCCCCAGCTCGTGGCGGACCGCTACCTCTAGCTCGTCGTCACTGAGCACTGTCACTGCAATATCGGAGACCATCACCTTGGGTCTCCGAATACCAACAAGAATCAAAGGGGGTGCACCGTCCGAGGCCCTGGTGGTAGGAGCGATCCTACCCGCGTCGCCGCTGTTCGCTGACGATTGCCACCGAGTCACTGCGCGGTTCGTTCTGGCCTGAGCCCATAGCGTCCGCAACAAGCCAGTCCCTAGAATCAGTAGAGAACACAACCCGAGAACGAAGGTTCCGGTGTCCTCGTCGAGGGATCTCCGCTCAAGTAGCCAGAATGATGGAAAGGTAAAGAACACAGTGACAGCCACGGAGAAGGCAAAAGGTAAAATCCGCAGTCCGAACAGCAAATTGGCCGAACTCGACGAAGGCTTCCAGCACACGCGGCGGACACCCACCCATGTGAGCACCACCAGCGCGGATACCAAGGAGTACACCACGGCGAAAAACGCAAGCGAGACAAGAACCCCTCGCGCGGCAAATGTCACTTCTGTTCTCCCTTCCCCAGCTGTGCGCGCTGACGCTCGACTAGAGCCTGCAACTGGTCAAGCAGTCTTGCGTCGTGCGCGCCGACCGCCTCCACAAAATACGAAAGATGCAGCAGGGCATACTCAGACTCTAGGATCTGTTTGATGCTGCTCGCCGCACTCATGCCCTGCAGCTCCTTCGGGCTGTACCGGGCCGAATAGCGAAACGCCCTCCCGTCCGGAGTGCGGTCGAAGAGCCCCTTCTTAAAAAGACGGTCCATGGTCGTCATGATGGTTGTATACGTCTGCCAGATCGCGACATCCTCTCTCACTTCATGCACGGTGGCACTTCCCCGGCCCCACACGGCCTCGAGGACTTGCCGCTCGAGCGGTCCGAGTTGGGCCCAGAGAGTAGTTTCGAAGAAAGAACGAAGCGTGTTCATTTTGTCGATGACAAACGCGTACTTGAGGCACTGGCAGAACAACTTACCGCGATGCGGAGGAATTCGCCCAGTACCTCGTCGACACATAACACAGTCAGTGTAATCTTACCAGCGCTGTATGACTTAGTGGTGACCACAAAATTAAACGTTCGTGAATTCCTTGAGCCGCAATCAAAAAAATTGCACATTGCAATTAATATGAACACTCTGCAATAGCGGTTTCTTCTACCACCGATATGGTACAGGTGTTGACCACGTATAAATACGATTCGCTGGTAGTACCAGACAGCGTTTGCTATTTTCCGCTTCGATGAGGTCGCATGGTAGCGCGGAAAAGCATCCCTAGCGCAGGGAGGAGTGCTCGAATGTGGCGAGGAACGAAGCCAAGTTTCCAAATCTGCACCAAGATTACTTTCCGTGATTCTGGCGAATTCTCAGTGGGGAAGGGAGTGAGAAGCGTATCGGCCGTCAGAGCAGGCGGGAAAATGCTTCTCTTGGCCAATCGACTGGCGATAGGCGGCGTTTTGATCGTGTTGGTAAGTTGTGCATTGCTGTCCGCTCAGAATGTGGTGATGACGGGCTCGCTTGGCGGACGGGTTACAGACTCGAGTGGCGCTGTAGTGCCGAGCGCGTCGGTGGTTGCGCGGAACCTCGCGACCGGCGTGGAGCAATCTGCCGAGACCAACCATACGGGACTTTACCGCTTTCCGGTAATCATGCCGGGCACTTATTCCATCACGGCAAGTCTCAAGGGTTTTCGCGATGTCCAGGCGTTGGTTGAAGTGCGTGTAGGAAATACCACTTCACAAGATATGAAGCTGCAGGTGGGAGCCAGCGCAGACACGGTCAAAGTAACCGGCACGACGCCACTGCTGCGGCCTGAAGAATCCTCCGCCAGCATCGTGCTCGATCGGTCATTCATTGAGGAATTGCCACTCAACGGGCGAAAGTACACTGACTTTACGGTGCTCTCACCCAATACCAGCTACGACGGCGACACCGGCCTGGTGAGTATGGCGGGACAACAGGGCGGAGAGGACTCCGGATACGCCAACGGAAATGGCTCCAATGCGTTCACCGTCGACGGAGGCAACGCTACCAACAACTACTTCGCCGACATCATAGGACGCTACCGTATCCCCTACCTGTATGGCGAGGACGCGATCCAGGAATTTCAAGTCTCAGTGAGCCCCTACACGGCGGTCTATGGAGGCGGAGCCGGCTTCGTGAATACGGTGACCCGCTCGGGAAGCAACGCGTTCCACGGCAGTGCGTTCTATTACAACCGGAACTCCGCCACCGGAGCCAACGACGCCATCGATAAAGCCGCCGGTTTTCCTAAGCCGCTTGACGCTTTGCAGCAATTCGGTGCAGGGGTGGGCGGGCCGATTCTGCGAAACCGGTTATGGTTCTTCGTGGATTATGAGCAGCAACTGCAGAACAATCCGATTTCTGTCATCAACACGGCGTTGGCAACCACGCCGGCAAACTTACCTGCTTTTTTGACTGCCAATTTTGGGATCCCGGCCGGTACGACGCTACCCCCACCCAACGGACCCTTGCCGTTACCGGGGGGTGACATCGCGCCTGACCCGACTAATCCGGTATACCTCCAGCAAGTGTCGAACACGGTCAAC
>Ga0210390_10006202_pt1 | contig 10013 bp, 9 predicted proteins | sample IncBWH11OmetaG_FD_161050 | JGI IMG/M metagenome (GOLD analysis project Ga0210390, IMG submission 161050) | Forest soil microbial communities from Barre Woods Harvard Forest LTER site, Petersham, Massachusetts, United States - Inc-BW-H-11-O ...
ATGGATCTCGATTTTACCGGCAAGGTGGCGCTGATCACCGGCGCCGGCAACGGCATCGGCCGCGCCGCGGCACTGGGGTTCGCCAGGGGCGGCGCCAAAATCGTGCTGGTCGACCGCGATGCCGAAGGCGGCGAGGCGAGCGCCGGCATCATCCGCCAGCAGGGCGGGGAGGCGCGCTTTGTCAAGGCCGACGTTACCCGATCGGCCGAGGTGCGCGCCTATGTCAAGGCCGCGCTCGACGCCTACGGCGCCATCGACTGCTTTTTCAACAATGCCGGCATCGAGGGCAAATGGGCGCACACCGCCGAACATGACGAGGATGCGTTCGACCAGGTCATCGCCGTCAACGTCAAGGGCGTGTTTCTGGGCCTGCGCCACGTGCTGCCGGTCATGCTGCAGCAAAAGCGCGGGGCGGTCGTCAACACCGCCTCGGTCGCCGGGCTGGTGGCGACGCCGGGCATGCCCGCCTATGTCGCCTCAAAGCATGCGGTGATCGGGCTGACCAAGACCGCCGCCGGCGAGGTCGCGCGCCAGGGGATACGGGTCAACGCGGTTTGCCCCGGCCCGGTCGACACCAGGATGATCCACTCGCTCGAGGCGCAGCTCAACCCCGCCGACCCGGCGAGCGTCAGCCGCCGCTATCAGGCGGCGATCCCGATGGGCCGCTATGTGACGCCGGACGAGATCGCCAACACCGTCCTGTTCCTGTGCTCGGATCTCGCCGCCGCGATCACCGGCGCGCAATACGTCGTCGATGGCGGGCGCACCGCGGTCGGGGGTGCGGTGACCCAGGCGATGCAGAGCTGATCCGGTCTTTCGGGCGGCGCGAGTTGCTTCAGCTCCGCCGGCAACCGGATCGAGGGCGATCCGCCCCGGTCATCGGGCCGAACCGCGCGGGTCAGATCCGCCCTCACAGCGGTACGGCTGGCTTAATCGGGTACGGCCGGTTCACCCAGCCGGGTGGCGGCTCGACCCGGTGCTGGTCACGGCGGCGAAACCGGGCCGCCGACCGGGTTGGCGGCACAGAACGAGTAGTCGTCCTGACCGGCCTGGGTCACAAACGCGGTGTGCGGCGCGACCATTGCGCCCTCGGGCGATTCGCCGATCGGGCAGTAGCACGACGCGACCGGCACCCCGTTGACATAACGCTCGTGGTCGCAGGCAAAGCTGAAGCAATTGACCAACTGGTTGCCGAGGTTGAAGTTCTTGCTGCAGTACAGCAGCGGGGCTTGGGCCGCAGGGCCGCTCGGCACCCAATTGTTGATCTCCTGCGGGATCTCATTCTTGACCGCGTAGAGCGACCAGAGGACGCCCGGAGCCGTCGGCGCGCACGAGCCTTGCATATTGCCGCCGACGACATCGGCGATCGCCTGGCCCGATTCGACCGGGCAGGTGCACTCGGCCTCCGGAAATCGCGCGGTGCCGCCGCCGGCGACGTGCACGGTCATGGTGGTTCCGGTCGGCTTGCAGGTCGAGGCCGCGCAGAGAGCGTAATAGCCGCTGCAGATCTTGAACGAGTGCTCGTCCGCCGCCGACGCGGAGCCTCCGATCGCCGCCAGAACGAGGATCGTCGCCGGCAAGCCAAAGGCCGCCTTGAGCCATAGGGCGCGTGGGACGGCCGCCCCTGCCGCGATCGGCTTTCGGCGATGATTTTGGCGGAGCGGTATTTTATCTGCATTTTTCATAGACTGTCTTCCCAATAGAGATTCGTCGAGATCCCGCTTCAGGGCAAATCTGATCTGAACTTGTTGAGTAATGGTGAATAAAGCCCGGCCGGCAGGACTCTTTCACTGCGCCGATCGGGCGGCGCAAAGAGGCAGTCGAGACAGCGGAAGCGCTCCCGCCGCATCAGCTTTGCCGTCCGGAGCCGGGCCGCTCGCGACAGCTCGCCGGATTCGGAAGGTCGCAGCGCAGTTCGAATGCCGACGCTGGCGGCTGGCGTGGCGCTTTGTTATTGTCGAAAGTCGCCTGTTAATAAGGCCGGAAGGGGAGACATGGACGAGACCCGCACCTTGGCGATCGATATCGGCGGCACCGGCATCAAGGCCGCGCTGCTCGACGCGGCAGGCCGGATGATCACCGAGCGGCGGCGGGTGCCGACCCCGCCGAAGCCGCTGGCGCCGGCAGCGTTGATCCACGCGATCGACGAGGTGACAACCCCGCTTGGCGCGTTCGAGCGGGTGTCGGTCGGCTTCCCCGGCTACGTGCGCGAGGGCGTGGTATTGACGGCGCCCAATCTCGGAACCGCGGCCCTGGCCGGCTTCGACCTGCAATCGGCGCTGGCCGAGCGCTGGGGCAAGCCGGTCCGGGTGCTCAACGACGCCGACGTCCAGGGTTTCGGCGCGATCAAGGGCGAAGGGATCGAGATGGTACTGACCTTGGGGACCGGCGCCGGCACCGCGATCTTCCGCGACGGCGAGGTCATGCCGCATCTCGAGCTCGCCCACCACCCGATCAGCGGCAAGAAAACCTATGACGAATACCTCGGCAACGCCGCCCGCCGCAGGAAGGGTAGAAAGGCCTGGAACAGCCGCGTCGCCAGAGTCATCGACATCCTGCGCGTGGTGGTGCGGTTCGATCACCTTTATCTGGGTGGCGGCAATGCCAAGGATGTCGGCATCCCGTTGCCCGAGGACGTGACGATCGTCGCCAATACCGACGGGTTGACCGGCGGGATCGGCCTGTGGCGGTCGGATCCGCCGCGCCATACCGCCGTCGGAACCTCCCCCAGTGACGCTTCGCCGGATGCCAGCGGTGGCGACGCCGCGGCGGCCCCCGAGCCCCCGAGCAATACCGCCGCCTGACCAACCGGTTTCCCCAAGCACCTTCCTGGGATCGAATCGAATGCGGCGTCCGGCTGCCCTGGCTGCCCTGCTGGTCCTGGCCGGCTGCGCCGGCAGACCACCGACCGCCGCGCAGGCCCCGCCGCCGACGGCAACGCCTATGACAGCGCTCAACGCCCACATCCCGCCCTTCGCGCGCTGGCCGTACGAACCCTTTTCGCGCGAGGCGGCGGTCCAGATCGCGCTCGGCGAGTGGCGCGCCTTTCGCCAACCGGTGGTCTACCCGAACACCCCGCTGCCCGAGGACGAGGAACGCGAAAACGGGCTATGGCAGCGGGTCGGCCTTTATTGGTGGCTCGGCCTCGATCCGAGCTGGCGGCAATCGGGCTGGACCGGCAAGCACGACGAGAATGGGCAGGTGTTCCCAGCCGACATCGATGGCGATTTCGCCTGGTCGGCGGCGTTTATCTCGTACGTGATGCGGCTGGCCGGCGCCGGCAGCAGCTTTCCTTATTCGGAGACGCATTCCGACTACATCGACGCCGCCGCCCGCCACGATCCCGGGGTCGCGCTCGTGGCCGAGCGGATCGAGGTATACGCGCCGCAGCAGGGCGATCTGATCTGTCTGTGGCGAGGCGGGCAGCCGAAAACCTTCGACCAATTGCCGGCGGGGCGCTTTCCCGGCCATTGCGATATCGTCGTCGCGATCAAGCCCGGGCTGCTCGACGTGATCGGCGGCAACGTCGAGAACGCGGTATCGATGAAATACATCCCGGTGACCGCCGACGGCCATCTGGCGATGCCCGACGGCACCGTCATCGATCCCGACCACCACTGGTTCGTCGTGCTGAAGGTGCTGTATCAGCGCGACGGAAGCTCGCCGCCGGCGATCTCGCAAGCGCCTGCTCCGGGGCGCGGCCCGGCTTAGCGCGCTTAGCGTTCCCGGCTAGCGTTCCCCGGCGGCGGCGACCTCGCGCCCGCGGCCGCCCTCGATCATCGCTGCGGCCAGGCCCGGCTCGCGATCGAGCACCAGCCGATAGAGCCTGCGCACCGCGGCGACGATCTCGCCGTCGCGCCCGAGCAATGCGTCGCCGATCTCGACCATGCGCAGATTGGGCCACGCGCGCGGCCGCACCCGCAGCACCTCGCCGACCACGTCGCGCGCCGGCCGGGCCGGATCGCGCTGCGCCAGGATCAAGATCGCCGCCGCGGTCGAGCGCGACACCCCGGCATGGCAGTGCACCAGCAGATGAGGGTGCCGCGGCTCCTCGCCGGCCGCGCCGCCGCCATCCCCGTCGATCATCCCAAGGCCACGGCCAAACGCCAACAGCAGCTCGACATCCCAGCGCTGCGGCGCGATCGAGCCCGGCAGCGGCTCGATCACATCGTGGAAGTGCAGCTTCAGGCGGCGGTCGACGGCAAAGCCGCGCAGGGCCGCAGGCTCGGGCCAGCCCGGATCGAGGATCGAGAGCACATGGGTGATCGCGCGCCGGTCGTGACCGGCGAGCTCCTCGATCCCGCAAACGCTGATCCGGATGGACATCGGTTCACTCCTGCTCACAACCGGTTCTCCTCGACCGATCTCGCCGGGGCCGAGGATGGCGCCTAGTTGTGGCAAATCTGTGCGCGATCCGTCCGCTGCCGTCGCCCCCGAGCCGGCGTCGACGCCTGGACGGTGATGATCCTGCCAGCCATTCCTTTTGAAACATTTTCCGCCATCCGGATCAAAGCGAAATTCCACAACGGCGAGGATCGGCCGGTGAAGCGCGGGTGGGAATTACGCAGCGACTGTGAAGATCCTCACACTCTCGGTTGCCGCTTCCGCACATGCTGGGGCTAGCGAGCGGAGTGTCGTGCGATGGATCAAAACTTAGCTGGCCTGGGCTACGCCGCCTGCGGGCTGTTGATCGTCGTCTATGCCTGGGCGCGGTTCAATACGCCGCCGTCCAACCGCTCGTCGACCCGTCAGGCGCTCTATTGGTGGGCGGGATTGGGTTATGTTCTGAGCGCGCTCGTGCTGTTCGCGGCGCTGTCTCTTCTGCTCAAGGCCGCGATCTGGCGCAGCGTGCTGCTCGGAGCTGAAGACGACCCGTCCCTCCCGGCGCCGCTGATCGCGACCTTGGCGATGACGACCCTGCTGCCGTCCGTTCCGCTGCTGAAACCGCTCGACGCGTGGTTCCTCTCGCTCTTTCTCGGCTGGGCCGAAATTCCCGCCGAGGCCAAGCGCCGCGCCGCGGCGATGACTCCGCACAGCTTCAGCGTGAGCGAGCTCGACGTCGCCGGGTTGCGGGAAACTTTTGGCGACGGCAGTTGCGGCGACGATCTGGTCCGCCATTTGACCTCTCGCCGCGATGAGGGCTTGCCGATGTCGCAATACCGACTGACCCGGGTGGCGAAGCTCTTTGACCGCCTTGGCAGGCTGGCGGCCGAACGCCGATACGCCCGATTCTTTGCCGCGGCCGACGCTGATTTTGCAGCGTTATCCCGGCACACAGTCGAATTTCTTCGTCGCTCCGCAGCTTCCCTGACCATTGCCGAACGGCTGCGCGGACACGAAGCGGAGGCCGCCTATGAGGAGTTGATGCAGGAGCGGCGGATTGCCTTCGCCGAGCGCTGCCGAGATATTTTCGCAGCCCAGGCGCGGTTTCTTGCGCACGCGGTGCTGCGCTCGGAAAAGAGCGAGAAAGATATTGTCTGCCGTCTGCGCGAAATCGGGTTCGCCGCAACCGAGCCGATGAACGTACCCCATTTCCCGATCGACAGCCTGACGGTGCTGGCAGCGGGCATGCTGGTTTATTTGGCAGTGGTCACGATGCTCTTCGCGCCGATTACCGGCGACCAATCGCAACAAGCCGCCGGACTGGTCATGGCGTTGAAGATCTGGCTGGTCAGGTTGGTTCCGGTTTGCGCGACCGTATGGCTGATGCAGCGTTACGCATTCTTTCGCCGCTCGACCGGGGATTCGCCGCGCTTTTTTGCCTATGTCGTCAACGGTGTCGTCGCCAGCGCGATCGCCGCCCTAATCTGCTTGCTCTTTTATCAGATCGGCGCTGACGGCAACGCCGATCCCACCATGGTGGCCGAGCGCGACCTGTCGCTGATCCTGCTGAGCTTTCCGTTATGTGCGGCGGTGGCGCTATGCTGCGACGACTGGCCCAACGATACGACGCCGCCTCGCGGGCTGCGTTTGGCCGAGGCGCTCGGCTGCGCCGCCCTGATCGGAGCGGCGACGGTTCTGCTCTATTTTGAGGGAATGCTGCTGCTCCCGCCGGACGCGCGAACCGGCTGGCGGCTGCCGGTCGTGCTGGCGCTGCCGAGCGCTGTCGCCATGGTGGTCGGCGGTTGCGTGCCGCACATCTACCGCTCTGCCCGCCATGTCGCCAGCGTGCGGCGCGACGAGGCGAACGAAATTCCGATGTCTTCCCCGTCGACCGCAACCAACGGCGCACCATCCGGCCGCGAACTGGCTTAACCAGAAGCCAGGATGGGCCCCCTCACCCGCGAACATCTGGGCCTTGCTGATCGACCTAGCCGGTGGTGCGGCTGTCGTCGGTTGCGGCCCCGTCCGCCCGGTCCCGCCGCGTTCGCTGTTTAGGCCGGGCGGCGGTCGGCGCGCTGGGCCAGCCGCGCTTCTATCGCGTCCCAGATCTTGGCGGCGACGTCGACCCCGTCGAGGCGGGCGATTTCCTGGATCCCGGTCGGCGAGGTCACGTTGATCTCGGTCATCCAGTCGCCGATCACATCGATGCCGACAAACACGAGCCCTTGGGCCCGCAGGGTCGGTCCGATCGCGGCGCAGATCTCGCGTTCGCGCGCGGTCAGCTCGGTCTTCTCCGGACGGCCGCCGACATGCAGGTTGGCGCGCGCCTCGCCGGCGGCCGGCACCCGCAGGACCCCGCCCACGGCCTCGCCTTCGACCAGGATGATGCGCTTGTCGCCCGCCCGGATCTCCGGCAGGTAGCGCTGCACCATGACCGGCTCGCGCTGGATCTGCTCGTACATCTCCAAAAGCGCGGTCAGGTTCTCGTCCCCCGCACGCAGCCGGAATACGCCGGCCCCGCCATTGCCGAACAGCGGCTTCAGGATGATGTCGCCGTGCTCGTTCCAGAAGGCGCGGATCTCGTCGCGGTCGCGGGTCAGGAGGGTCGGCGGCATCAGCTCCCTGAAGCGCAGCACAAAGAGCTTCTCCGGCGCGTTGCGCACCGCCGCCGGATCGTTGACCACGAGCGGCCCGTCTGCCGGCAGCAGCTCGAGTAGATGGGTCGCGGTGATATAGGCCATGTCGAACGGCGGGTCCTGGCGCATCAGGATCACGTCGACGCCGGCGAGGTCGAGCTCCTCAGAGGCGCCGAAGCGGTGATGATGGCCGTGGCGGCGGACCACTTGGAGCGGCCGCCCGCGGGCATAGAGGCGCCCGTCGCGCAGGGTCAGGGCCTCGGGCAGGTAGTGGAACAGCGCATGGCCGCGGGCCTGCGCCTCGAGCGCGAGGGCGAATGTCGAATCCGCGTCGATGTTGATCGTGTCGATCGGATCCATCTGGATCGCGACGGCGAGACCCATGGCTCATCTCCTGGTGACCGGCACTGATATACCGGGCGGCGCGACCCGCCGCCACCGGCTCCGCCGGCGGGGATTCGAAGGTAAATGGACATTGGCTGATCGGCGGGGAGCGCGGCGCAGCACCGTCGCGCCAAAGGTTGATGTCGGCTGGAATGTATGCGCCTATCCTCGCATTTTCTTAACAGTGCCCTGCCTATCCTGATGGCGGGCGTCGCCGTGGATTCAGGCTGCACCGGCTTGACCGCCAATACGGGAGCGGGGATGACAGGCTCGCAATTCGAACCACAATATTACGATGCTCTACACTCGAGGCCCGACAGCAATCTAGCGCAACCTCTCAAGAGCCCGTATTACCCGTTGTATCGAAAAGTGCGCGAGTTTGTGCGGCAACAGGGCGTGCATGCGGTGCTCGAGGTCGGCTGCGGCAGCGGGGTGCTGGCCGAGATGCTGATCGCCGACGGACTGACCTATGACGGCTTCGACTTTAGTCCGGTCGCGGTCGAAAACGCCCGCTCCCGCAGCCCGGAAGGCCGTTTCTTTGTCGCCGACGCGACCCGGCCGTCAGCCTACGACCGATCCTACGACAGCATCGTATGCTGCGAGGTCTTGGAACACATCGATGGCGATTTGGCCGCGGTCCAGCACTGGAAATCCGGCGCCTGCTGTGTGTGTTCGCTGCCGAACTTCGACTACGAGAGCCACGTCCGATTTTTCCGCTCCGAAGACCAGATACGACAGCGTTACGGCGGGTTGCTCGACATCAGCCAAATCGCGCGGGTGCCCAGCTCGGCGAGCGCAAATCTCAGCTGGGCCGCATATTGGCGGCGGATCAGGTGGGCTCGCAACGAGCCGACCCGGCTGCTCGGCATTCTCGGGATCAACCGCTTCGAGTGGTTTGGCGGCTGGTTCGTGTTCGTCGGACGGCGCCGCTGATGCGCCGACGCGAAATGCCGCGCGTGCGGGCGCGATAGCGCAAAGCCAGCTCGGCGCGACAATCGAGCGCTCTGGCAGGGTGCTGCTTTATTTTCCCGTGCAGGCCCCCTTCCAGATGGCCCCGCGGGGCCATCTTAGGCTGGGGCAAACTTTTAAATCACGGCCGAAAGCCCCATCCGGATGATGGCGGTGGCGCGGCCGTTCATCTCCGGGCCGCACTCAGAGACGATCAACATGCCGAACGCGGCGACCCGCGAGGACTGCAAGAGCGCCTGCCTGATGTCCGGGCACCGCGACCGCGGCCGTCGCTCCTGTTCGAGCCGTGTCACGCTCGATAACGAGTTGGGGGTTGCATCCGGCGGCAGGACAATGTTTCGTGGCGGGAGCATTCGGGTCGCACCCGCCGCTGTCCAGCTGCCGGTCGGATCGCTCAGGGAACACAATGCGGGTGTTGGTCGGGCTCTACCTCGTGATCGGAGTGGCACTGCTGGCGATCGGCTATCTGCTGCCCGGCCCGTGCCCCAACCGCAACACCGACATCGTCAGCGACGTCGTCTTTGTGCTGACCTGGCCGGTTGGTCTCTACGCCGAAGTCTATCATGGGCAGTTGTCGGTCGAGGGTTGGCTTCGCGCGCAGGCCTGCCAAGGCGGCGACGGATTGGGAACCAAGAAGATCTGAGGCCGGCGCTGGGCGCCGGCGCCCGGGCGACCCATTGGAATAAGGGTTAACCGACAAATTTTCGGGAATTGCCGCTTGCGTTCCGGGCGCAACGGCGTATTTATCGGGTCCGCGACGCACTCGCACGTGCCTATGGCCCATGGTGGTTATGCAACGACGTAACGCGTCCTTTTTGGTCGTCCGGCCGAAAGGCCGGTCCCGAGAGGGAGGTCGATATGGTTGCTTTCCGGCTGAGGGGCGTGGTGCCCTGCCCCGACGCGAACCTCCGCGGGACGCGCCTGCGCGGGCGGGGCAACCGGGTCATCGACCCGAGTAGTCTGAGCTAAGCAGCAAAATGTAGCCGAGTCGGGCGTCAAAGCCCGGTTCTGCTGTCGTCTTTTCGGTTTGCTTTCGGTCGAGGCCGAGGCGATGCCCGGCGTGTCTGCACACGCTCGCGTAGCCTTGGGCGCGACCGGCAGCGGCCTGCTTCGCTCAGCCGCTTCGCGGGAAGGATCACCCCCCATAATGAATGAGAGGATCTCGCGTTTCCTCGCCGAAAATGCGCCGGAGACCCCCTGCCTCGTCGTCGATCTCGACACCATTGCCGAGGCTTACGACGCCTTGTGCCGGCATCTGCCGCTCGCCCGAATCTATTACGCGGTAAAGGCCAACCCGGCTGTGGCGATCCTGGCCATGCTCGACGGCAAGGGCGCCAATTTCGACGTGGCCAGCCGCGGCGAAATCGAGCTGTGCCTCGATAACGGCGTGGCCGCGGACCGGCTGTCGTTCGGCAACACGATAAAGAAGGAAAGGGACATCGCCTTTGCCCATGGCGCGGGGCTGCGGCTGTTTGCCTTCGACAGCGCGCACGAGCTCGAGAAGCTGGCGCGCGCGGCCCCGGGTGCCCGCGTTTTCTGCCGCATACTGGTCGATTGCGCCGGCGCCGAATGGCCGCTGTCGCGCAAGTTCGGCTGCGTCCCCGAGATGGCGGTCGACCTCTTGCGGCAGGCGCGCCGCCTCGGCCTCGACCCTTACGGCGTGTCGTTCCATGTCGGCTCTCAGCAAACCGATCTGCGGCA
>Ga0210390_10006203_pt1 | contig 10013 bp, 12 predicted proteins | sample IncBWH11OmetaG_FD_161050 | JGI IMG/M metagenome (GOLD analysis project Ga0210390, IMG submission 161050) | Forest soil microbial communities from Barre Woods Harvard Forest LTER site, Petersham, Massachusetts, United States - Inc-BW-H-11-O ...
GGAGCAGGGGAAATGAGGCGGCTGTGCAATGCCTCCGCTCATTCCCACGAAAGCGGGAATCCAGGCCGGTGAACTGGGTCCCCGCTTTCGCGGGGACGAGCGGCAATGATTTTCGTACGCCTTAATATGTCACCGTGCCGTCGATCGCCGCTTTGAGCGCCGTGTAGGAACGGCATTCAGTGCCGCAGATGCTCTTGACCTTTTCCAGGTCGTCCTTGGCCTTGAGAATGTTGCCCTGTTCGGCCTGCCACATGCCGTAATAGGACCAGGTCAACGCGTGATTGGGGTCGGCGGCCAGCGCGCGGTCGTACCAGACTTTGGCGTCGTCATAGCGGCCGAGCTTGCGGCTGGCATAGCCGATCAGCGTCGCCACATCGGCATTGTCGTCGTAACCCATGGAGCGCAGCACGGCGATGCCGTCGACATAGTCCGCCTTGTCGTAAATCAGCGCATAGGCCTGGTGCCAGCCTTTGTAGAAATCCTCGGTCGCGCTCGACTTCTTCGATTTCTTGATATGCGCCTTCTTGGTGCCGGTATCGCCGGGAGGCTGCTGGGTGGTCGTTTGCGGCGCGGCGGGGCTGCCGCTCTCGATTGCCTTGGCAACGTTCGGCGCGCCGGCGGCGGCGCTTAAGAGAACGGCGGCTGCAATCAGTGAAATCTTTTGCATGATCTCCCTCCGGTTCACGGCGCTGCAGGACGTTTGTTGGCGATAAACACCGGTAGCCTAGCAGTTCATCCCGGAAACTGCTCCTGGTTTCATATCTTTCAACGCCCAACCTTATTCCCCGAGGTTACAGGAATTTCACGTAGGTGAACGGTTTCTGCCGATGCACTTCAGCACCCATTCACCCCGCCGAGTTTAAACGTGTGTTTGAAAACGGCGCGATGTCGTCATCGCTGCCGCGAAACAATAAGGAGAACAAGATGTTGAAGAAATTCGCTGTCGCATTGGTCGCCACCGCACTGATCGCCGGGCCGGCTTTTGCGCAATCAAATGGAACTTCGGGCGCGACGCCAACCGCTCCGGCGGCCCAAACCGCTCCGGCCGCGCCGACGGCTTCCACTCCGCCGGCCAAGCCGGCCGTCAAGACAATGAAGGCGGTCAAGCACACGGCAAAGCACGTGCGCCATCACGCCTCACGCAGCAAAAAGAGCGGCGCGTCGCATCAGGCGCGTCATGCCAAGCCGGCCAAGACGCATCAGGCCAGTCCGGCGAAGTCCGACAAACAGTCGTAATCGAACGAGTTTGCCTGCGATCCGGAATATGCATCCCACAATGGTGCGAACCGAGGCCCGGATCGTGAGCACCGGCTTGCGGATGCGGGACGGCGAAATGCCGTCCGGTCCGCAAGCCGGATTTTAGTCGTCCTGCAGCGCATAAAATGAAAAAGCTCAGGATCAGGGAGGCCGGCCGACGCGCCGGCCTCCGATCTCTTTCAGTTTACAAGTTCGTCTGCCACTCGACCGGCACATGCTCGTAGCCGGTCGCGGTCTTGATCAGGTGGCCGCAGGCCGGAAACGGAAAGTGGTAGCCGGTGATCAGCATGCGGTCGGCGGCGGCGCGGTCGAAGATTTTCTTGCGGGTGGCCACCGCCTCCGGTCCGTCGACGTCGAAGGCCGCCTCCCAATTCGGATGGCGCGCGAACACGGCAGGATGCTGCGCCGTGTCGCTCAACACCAACAGCGACTGATTGCCGGAATGGACGGCAAAAACCGTATGGCCCGGGGTATGGCCCGGGGCGGGCAGGGTGACGATGCCAGGCGCAACTTCCTTGCCGGGTTCATAATGCGTCACCTGTTTCGCGATATCGGCAAAGATGCGCCGTTGATTGAGGAAGGTCGGCTTCAAATCCGCCGGCGCGGCATTCAGGTTGGCATCGTCCATCCAGAACGTCCATTCCGGCGCCGGCACCATGATCTCGGCATTGGGAAAGATCAGCTTGTTGTCCTTGTCCTTGATGCCGTTGATGTGGTCGGGATGAAAATGCGAGATGACGATCGCATCGACGGCGTTCGGGTCGATCCCGGCGGCGATGAGGTTGTCGGGCAGTTCGCCGGCCGTCGCGGAGATCTGTCCGCCGGTGCCGGTATCGATCAGAACGAGCTTGCTGCCGGTGTTGACGACCAGGGCCGTGAACGGCGTCGCCAATTTGTCGTGCGGCATGAAGGCCGCGTCGAGCGCATGCTCGACGTCGGCGAACGGCGCATTGCGGATGAACTTGTCGGTGATCGGCCGATACCAGATGCCGTCATAGAGCGCCGTCAACTCATACGATCCGATCTTGTAGCGGTAAATCGCGGGCGACTGTTTGTCCGCAGGTGGCGCCGCGGCCACGGCGGGATCGGCGCCGGCTGCGATCGCCGCGACGGCCGTGCCAGCGAGGAGCGTGCGTCGCGTGACTGTCGGCATGACGTTTCTCCTCTCGACCGATCGCTATCAATTGCCAGTTCCAGAAACGTCCGTCGTTACGCTGCCGCCGATCTCGACGCAGGCATCGGTGCCCGGAAGCTGAACAAAGCCGGGGCCGAAGGCCGGGCATGATTTCGCGCGTTCCTGCGTTTGCGATTTAGCCGAGGGGATCGATGACTGCACTGACTTGGGATCGGGGTTGGTCAAGGTTTGCGCGGACGCGCCCGCGACACTGAAGACGGTTGCCGTCCCAAAAGCGACGAGCAGGGCGCCAGCGCGCGGCATCACAACGTCTCGGCGAAAAAGTCGCGCATCAGCAGGTAGGATTTGCGGCACAGTTTTTCGTCGTATTGCGTCGCCGACCCCTTGGCGGTCGGGTCGCAGAACGAATGCACGGCCGGCGGCCCGAACATCATCACCTGCCAATCCACCTTGGCCTTGGTCAGTTCGTCTTCGAATGCGTCCATCATCGGTTTCGGCGTCACCGGATCGGCCGAACCGTGGATCGCCAAGACGCGGCCCTTGATATTGCAGGGCGTGCCGCTCACGACCGGGTTCGGATTGGTGACATGGAACACGACCAGCGCCTTGAAATCCGCGCCGGCGCGCGCCTGTTCGAGGACATAGCCGCCGCCGGCGCAATAGCCGGCCGCCACGATCCTCGCCGCATCGGCAACGCCGAGTTTTTGCGCTTCGGCCGACAGGGCGTCGTAGGCCTTGCCGCCGCAGGCGAGCGTGAAGGGCAGATTGTTGTGCACGGCGAGCATTCCGGCGCGCAGCTCATCGACGGTTTTCGGCTTGGCGCCATAACCCGAGCCGAACATGTCGGCCATCAGCACGACGTAATCCTTGCCGGCCACGGCGCGCGCCTGGCCGATAGTATCCGCGCACACGCCTTTCCAGTCGGGCTGCAGGAAGACGACGGGACGTTTTGCCGCCACGGCCTCGTCGTAGACGACCATGCCTTCGAACGGCCGGCCGCCGACCTGATACGGCACCTTCTTCTCCACCATCGCGCGTTCCCTTCTCATGTAGGCGCCGGGATACTAACCGAAATTTGGGGGCAATATTCCATTGCGGTTTCGGGCCTGGGAACCGGGCCGACTGTGCCGTTCCGCGAGGTCGTTGCCGAACTCGGCAATCGCATGTAGGAGCTTAGGCCGGATCGAACAAAAGCAGAGCCCTTCGATGTCGAAACAGGACATGCGCGCCGAGACCGAACGCCTCATTAAGGAGGCCATGGAGCGCAAATCCCTCACCATCAAGCGGGGCGACACCCGCATCGAGGCGGTCTGCGGCAAATGTGGCGCACCCAACCGTGTGTCGGCGCCGCCGGGACAAAGCCGGGTTGCCTACAAGTGCAAGGAATGCGGCACCGAGCAACGGACGCTGTAGCTCGTAGTGACGACGGCGAAGCGTTGGTGCCGGGTGAGGGAATTGAACCCCCGACCAACGGTTTACAAAACCGCTGCTCTACCGCTGAGCTAACCCGGCTGCATCGCGCGTTCTAAGGCTTTACGGTAAAAATTGCCACTGCTTGCTGGGCTGGTGTCGTGGACCTACAATTGCGACCATGATGAAGCGATCCGGCGCGGTTGCGGCCGCTTGCAGCTTGTTTATCGGTCTGTTGGTGCAGGTTCTCTCCGGCGTCTTTAGCCCGGCGCAAGCGCAATCGGCGGCTTTGGCGCTATGCGACCGGGTCGCGGCCGATCCGACCGATCCGGACAAGCCGGCGGACGTCAAAGGCACCGACACGATAGCGCCGGGCGATGTCGCCACCGCGATAAAATTTTGCAAAGCCGCAGCCGGCGGGTCGCGCCGCGCCATGTATGAACTCGGGCGAGCCTATGCCGCCAATCGGCAATTGCCGGACGCGGCGGCCGCTTATCGCAAGGCGGCCGACAAAGGCAGCACCTCGGCGATGGTCGAGCTCGGTGTGCTGCTCGCCAACGGCACCGGCGTCGCCGAGCAAGGAGCGCAGGCCCGCGCGCTGTTCCAGCGCGCCGCCGAAGCTGGCAATCCGCGCGGCGCCACCAATCTCGCGGCGTTGTCGGGCAGTGGCGGCACGCCGTCGGATCCGGCCGAGGCGAGGGCCTTGCTGGAGAAAGCGGCGGCGAGCAATTCGGCGGAAGGCGAATTCGAACTCGGCCTGATGCTGGCGAACGGCACCGGCGGCCCGAAAGACGACGTCGGCGCGCGCGCTTTGTTCGCCAAGGCCGCCGCGCAAAACCACGCCGCGGCGCTGGAGTGGCTCGGTGCGTTCGAGGAGGCCGGGCGAGGCGGGCCGAAGGATAAGGATGCCGCCAAGGCCGATTACGAGCGCGCGGTGGCGCTCGGCGACGACAATGCCAAGGCCGGGCTCGAACGCCTGAAATGTCCGCTGGTGCTCAGCACCAAGAGCGGCGAAGTGTGGACGCACCTCTGCTTCTAGAAGATTTCCGGCGACGGCGCGTCGCGCTTTTCGTCTCAGTCCTCGATAACGTCGTGCACGGCCACCGCACCGCGGCGCCAATAGCCGGCCGCGCGCAGCCATTTCGGATTGGCGCCGTGATCGGCGATCAGTTGCCGGCGCAGCGCCTTGGCGATGAGCGATTCGCAGGCGACCCAGCTGTAGTAATCGCCGGCGGGCAGTTTCAGGCTTGCCAGCGTTTTTGCCAGCACATCGCTGTCGCCGGCAGCGACGCCGTCGCGATGGACCCAGGTCACGGTCACGTCCGCGACGGTCGGCAATGCGATCTCGTCATCCCGGCCGTCGACTTCGGCGACGACGACGGTGCGGGTTCGGGCCGGAAGTTCGGCAAGCCGGCGGCTGATGGCGGGGAGGGCGGTCTCGTCGCCGACGAGCAAATGCCAGTCGTAGGTCGTCGGGACGATGAAGGAGCCGCGCGGTCCGCCAAGCGCCAGCGTGTCGCCGGGCTTTGCTTGCGCGGCCCACCGTGTCGCCGGCCCGGCATCGTGGATGGCGAAATCGATCTCCAATGTGTCTTGGGCTGGGTCGTAGCGGCGCGGTGTGAAATCGCGGCCGAGCATGTTGGGTGCGCCCTCGGCGTTCTTCGTGCCGTCTGGGAAGAACAGCTTGACGTGATCGTCGAAGCCGAGACTGGTGAAGCCGTCAAGATCGCCGGATAGCGTGACGCGGATCATGTGCGCGGCGATGGTCTCGACTTGGCGGACGGTGAGCGTACGACGGCGCGGCTCATGACGCACCCGCCGTGGCGCGCGCGGATCGGATGCTTGCGCAGAGACGGCGGCCGCGGTTGAAATCGACATTAGAAACACTCCAACATTTCAAGTGAATCGGGCCATACGCTGGCGCGCGAACCCGGCGATTGCAAGTGCGGCGAAGTCCGGGACGCGATGCAAATTTGCCGGGCTTTCGCCGCCCGGAACGAGCGCCTACATTCCTCCCGACAAACGATGGGATTGTTAGATATGTCGTCCGCACGTCAATTGCATCTCGGCGCCTTCATGCGTCCGGCGTCGATTCATACCGGCGCCTGGCGCTATCCCGGCGCCTGGCCGAACATGAATTTCAACTACGCGCACATCAAGGAGTGCATCCAGAAACTGGAGCGGGCGAAATTCGACGCGTTTTTCATGGCCGACCACATGGCCGTGCTCAATATGCCGATGGATGCGCTCAAGCGGAGTCACACCGCGACCTCGTTCGAGCCGTTTACCTTGTTGTCGGCGCTGTCGCAGGTGACCGAGCGCATCGGGCTCGTCGCCACCGGTTCGACCACGTTCGACGCGCCTTATCACATCGCGCGGCGCTTCGCCTCGCTCGACTGGATCAGCGGCGGCCGCGCCGGCTGGAATATCGTCACCACCTCCAATCCGGATGCCGCGCTCAATTTCGGGCTGGACGAGCATATGGAGCATGGCGAGCGCTATCGTCGCGCCCGCGAGTTCTACGACGTGGTGACCGGACTGTGGGATAGCTGGGCCGACGACGCCTTCGTGCGCGACGTCGAGGACGGCATTTTCTTCGACCCGGCGAAAATGCACGTGCTCGATCACAAGGGCAAATATCTTTCGGTGCGCGGTCCGCTCAATATCGCGCGTCCGATTCAGGGCTGGCCGGTGATCGTGCAGGCCGGCGCGTCGGAATCCGGCCGCCAGCTCGCGGCGGAAACCGCCGAAGCGGTGTTCACGGCGCAGAGCGACTTGGCGGTCGGGCAAAAATTCTATGCCGACGTCAAGGGCCGCATGGCGAAGCTCGGCCGCTCGCGAGAGGATATGAAAATCCTCCCCGCCTGCTTTGTCGTCGTCGGCGATACGGTGGAGGAGGCGAAGGCGAAACGAGCGAAGCTCGACAGCCTCGTCGATTACGCCAATGCCATCGCCTCGCTGTCGATCGCGCTCGGCCACGACGCAGCCAAATTCGACCAGGATAAGCCGCTGCCGGACAACATTCCGGAGAGCAACGCCTCGAAGAGCGGGCGCGAGCGCGCCATCGCGCTGGGCAAGCGCGATAACCTGACCGTGCGCCAGCTGGCACAGCGGCTCGGCGGCTATTCCGGCCTTGCCATGGTCGGCACGGCGGCGACCATCGCCGACGAGATGGAGGAATGGCTCGAAACCGAGGGCTCCGACGGCTTTACCGTGATGTTTCCCTATCTGCCGGGCGGCCTCGACGATTTTGTCGAGCGCGTCGTGCCTGAGTTGCAGCGGCGCGGTCTATTCCGCCGCGATTATGAAGGCACCACGCTGCGTGAAAATCTCGGCCTGCCGCGGCCGAAGAACCGATTTTTCGAAAACTGAGATTTCTTACTTCGGCTCGCTGTCCGGCTCGCGCTCACTCGTGCTCTCCGCGTGTTCGGCAAGACGGCGCCAAGCCGCGGCCATGCCCAGCAACACGTTCTTTTCCTGCGGATGTTGCGATTGCTGGGCGAGACGAATGCACTCTCCAGCATAACGTCGATACTGCTCAGCCTTCCCCATACACCGCGTCCCACCTTATCGGGGGCGAACGACGCAAACTGCCAATTGTTCCATTAAGCGCATGAATTTGAACGGGAACTTTGCCTTAGTTCCATGGGTTGCCGACATGGAACATGGGAACAACTGCTATGCGGAACATGAGATGGATGCCCGAGAGGATAATACCAAAAAAGACGCCCAGAAATTTCGCGACTACGCCGCCGAGTGCCGGCGGCTGGCGCAGCGTGCCGCCGACAAAGATCGAAAAGTGCTGATGGAGATCGCCGAAGCGTGGGACGCTTGTGCGAAGGACGCCGAACGTAAGGAGAAATCGGGAAGCGAGAGCGAATGAGGGAGCCGCCCGACCGGCGTCCGATTAGTAAACACGTGGCTATAATCGCAAGTCCGAGCTGTTTGCGGGCGATTCCAACACGCCCTAGACTGGGGTTCGGCCACAACGGCGGCCGGAGGGAACGCAATGGCGGAGCTGGATGTTCGCCCGCATCCGCACGATGGGTCCGACCCGATCGAGACGGCAAGCACGGATGAGTTGCGCGCGCTGCAGCTGACGCGGCTCAAGACTGCCGTCGCGCGCGCAGCACAAGTGCCGCATTACGAAAAGCAATTTGCCGCGGCCGGTATTGCGCCCGGCGACGTGAAAAGCCTTGACGATCTCGCCAGGCTTCCCTTCACGACCAAGGAAGACTTACGCCAGAACTATCCGTTCGGCATGTTCGCCGTGCCGATGAACGAGATCGTTCGCATCCACGCTTCCAGCGGCACCACCGGCAAGCCGACGGTGGTCGGCTATACCCGCGGCGATATCGACAGATGGGCGATGCTGATCGCGCGCGGCATCCGCGCCGCCGGCGGCAAGCCCGGCGACAAGATGCATATTGCCTACGGCTACGGGCTGTTCACCGGCGGCTTGGGGTTTCATTACGGCGCCGAACATCTCGGCTGTGCGGTGATCCCCGTTTCCGGCGGCTTCACCGAGCGCCAGGTCCAGTTGATCTGCGATTTCGAGCCCGACATCATCGCTGTGACGCCGTCTTATCTGCTCGCGATCGCCGACGAGTTCGATCGCCAAGGCGTCGACGCGCGCAAATCGTCGCTGCGTATCGCGTTGCTCGGCGCGGAGCCATGGAGCGAAGGCACGCGCGCCGAGATCGAGCGCCGCATGGGGCTCGATGCGATCAATGTTTACGGTCTTTCGGAAGTGATCGGCCCCGGGGTCGCCCAGGAATATGCTGATACCAAGGATGGGCTGACGGTCTGGGAAGATCATTTTTTTCCCGAGATCATCGACCCCGAGACCGGCGAGGTGCTTCCCGACGGTGCAGAAGGTGAATTGGTCCTGACCTCATTGACCAAGGAAGCGATGCCCGTCATCCGCTATCGCACGCGCGACCTGACGCGGCTTCTTCCCGGCAATGCGCGCGCCATGCGCCGCATCGAGCGCATCAAGGGCCGCAGCGACGATATGCTGATCATTCGCGGCGTGAATGTATTTCCAAGCCAGATCGAGGCGGCGCTCTCCGCCGAACGGATGTTCGCGCCGCATTATATCCTCGAAGTGACGCGGCCTGACCGGCTCGACGAGCTGGCGGTGATCGTCGAGACACGCGACGCGCTGCCGCCGGACGCGATGATGGTGCTGGCCGACCGCGGCGTCCATCTTATCAAGGCACGCGTCGGCGTGACCACGACGGTGCGCACGGTAGCCCCGGGCAGCATCGAGCGGTCGCAGGGCAAGGCGAAGCGCGTCATTGACAAGCGGCCGCGGAATTAAATCATGAATGTCACAGCGGAGATGTCGTCGAAGGCGGACTTTGATCGGGCCGGCCTGCCGCGTGAGGACGTGGCGGCGTGGCTTGCTTGTGACGGCGCCGTGACTGGAGACTTTCGGCGTGACACAGAGAGCTTTTCGCGGCAATGGCGGAATGGCGCCGCGCTGATCGCCCGGCTACCGGCAAAGCCTGCGCGCTCCGAAGCGCAAGCGGTGGCCGCTGCCGCGATCGTGGCGCGCGACCGCGCGGCGCGGGAAAATTTCCTCCGCGCGCATGTCGACGCCCTCTATCGCCGGCTGACCGGCGATTTGGCGAAATTCGTTCGGGTCGAGGTGTTGGTTCGCGATGCCGCCACGCTGGTGCCGGGGTTGGCGCCGGGCGACCGGGAGCTTTCGCGAGAGAACGGCCTGGAGCAGCGCGACAAGGACGGCGCCGAAATCGATCAGGGTCAGTTTCTGTCGCATGTTCTGGCGCATCCCGCGGCCGGAATGCATTTGTGTCACGCCATGCTGCTGCCGCACCCGCAATCGGCCGAGCACGGCAGGCGTTTCGCCGAAAAAGGCAGACTCGCGCTCGAAGGCGCGACGCTTGAGCGACGCGGCAAGGCGTCGGTCGTGACCATGCGCAATCCGCGCTTTCTCAATGCCGAGGACGAGGCCACGCTCGACGGGCTCGAAATCGCAATCGACATTGCCACGCTCGATCGCGAGACCGACATCGCGGTGCTGCGGGGCGATACTGTCGAGCACCCGAAATATCGCGGCCGACGGTTGTTCTCGGCCGGCATCAACCTGACGCATCTCTATCGCGGCAAGATCGCCTATGTCTGGTACATCAAGCGCGACATGGGGCTCGTCAACAAGCTGTTCCGCGGCGTTGCGCGGCCGGAC
>Ga0210390_10006204_pt1 | contig 10011 bp, 10 predicted proteins | sample IncBWH11OmetaG_FD_161050 | JGI IMG/M metagenome (GOLD analysis project Ga0210390, IMG submission 161050) | Forest soil microbial communities from Barre Woods Harvard Forest LTER site, Petersham, Massachusetts, United States - Inc-BW-H-11-O ...
CAAAGACCTTCATTGCGGCGTCAAGTATTGAACTCATCTTGCGCTGTCCATCTTTGCCTATCCACGGCTGAGGTCAGCGTTGCACAGGCCGCCACACCGCTCATTGGTTAAGGGTATGTACGACGACGAATTTATTGCGAGGGCGCGGAAAGGATCAATCCTCGAAAAGGGATCCGTACTCAAATGCCTTATGGGAAGCAATTCAAGTGGCCGAATAATCGGATATGGTACGAAATGCCGCCTATTCGGGCCAAGCTGATAAGTTCCGGTCCGACAAGTGGGGGAGTGGCGGCTTGACAGGCGGTCCGGGCGCCTTAACACGAGGCGATTGCGCCACAATGCTCTAGCGCGTCAAACGGTCCTTGAATGACCTAGCGTTTCTAGAGCGAAAAATCTGAAGCTGTCTACGACTGCGGCTCGATTTCCCTTACTAACAGCGATACCAACTTCGCTCATCGGTATCCGGTCTAAAATCTCACAAGCGACTACCGAAGCGACATTATGTTTGACAGCCGATGCGGGCAGAATGGTGAAACCCATGCCTGAATCGACGAGTGAGATCATCGTTGGGATCTCTGCTGCGGTCTGGGAAACATAGGGTGCAATCCCGGCATCGCGAAGTATCCCCAAGATCAAATCAGGGAATCCAGGGGCATGGGCGCGCTCATACCCCACAAAGTCCTGACCAGCCAATTCGCGCAGGCGCACCCTTTTTCTTTTTGCCAGTTTATGGGACGACGGTACCACGAGTACGAAGGGTTCGCGATGCACTATGACCACATCAAGGGCCGAGTATCCACCGATTGGCACACGAAGGAATCCAATGTCGAGCGCCCCGGTCTCCAGCATCCGTACCTGCTCTGCAGTGACAATATTGCGCAAACTCAACTCTACTTCGGGATTCAACTCTCTAAACTGACGGACGATTTGGGGCACAATCTCTCTTCCAGCAGTTGAGATGAAGCCAATGCGCAACAGTCCAAGTTTCCCGTTTGCAGCGAGCCTCGACCTGCGAATCGCTTGCTCCAATTGCGAGAGCGCGGCAGCGGCATCATCGCGAAAAGCGAAGCCAGCCGCGGTGAGCGTTGTTTTGCGTCGGTTCCGCTCGAAGAGCCGAACGCCGACCTCCTCCTCAAGAGCTCGTATTTGAAGGCTCAAGGCCGGTTGGCTGAGATGAATCAACTTGGCGGTACGACCGAAGTGCAGCGTCTCGGCGATAGAGAGAAACGACCGAATTTGCCGAAGTTCCATCCCGCTATGTTATTTGCATAACTCATCACAGACAACATAACAAACAATGTCACTAATCAGAGGCTCGAACTCTCTAACGGGGTGTGCCAGAGAAATGGCGCGATACCGCAAGAGAGAGGACTAACGAACATGAAATTCAATTTGTTACAGAAGCAAACCTCACGGCGTGAAATGTTGCGAGGTTCTGCTACGCTGGCAGGCAGCGCCTTTTTGGTGCACTTCTTTCCCGGAACGTTGCTCCACGCGTCCGCGGCAGGCTACGGGCAACAAACGCCTTCGCCGACAGATCTGCTCGCGGATATGCGCGCCCGGTTCAACGCCGCTCCCCTCGAAACACAAAGCCTTGGTGAAGATGTCACGATGTTCTCAGGCCCCGGGGGAAGTGTGGTAGTCCTCAACGGCCCTGACGGCAAACTCGTCGTGGACACTTTCGTTGCGCCCGCATGGCCCAGGCTGAAAGAGGCTCTCGATGGCCTGGGTAATGCTCCAGTGAAATGCGTCATTGATACCCACTGGCACTTCGACCACACCGACAACAATGCGCCTCTTCATGCCATAGGAGCCACGATCGTCGCGCACGAAAACACAAAGAAGCGCATGGCAGAGCCGCACGATCTGCCGGTCTTGTATCGAGGACCAGACGGCGTGCTCGCAGGCTTGCATTTCGACCCTTTTCCCGTGGAGGCCTTGCCGCAGCAAACCTTCCGCGACACGTGCAAGTTGCAAGCCAATGGGGAAACCCTCGCGCTGCACCACGTGGCTGCCGCGCACACAGACACGGACATCTTCGTTCATTTTGAAAATGCCAACGTGATTCAGATGGGCGACCTGTTTTTCAACTGGATGTATCCCTACATCGACCCCAGCACGGGCGGAACAGTGACCGTCGTGATCGCCGCAGCCGACAAAATTCTGTCGCTGGCCGGCGACGACACCAAGATTGTTGCGGGGCACGGCCCACTCGGCAATAAAGCGGACCTCACGGAATTTCGCGACATGCTGGTTACTTCGCGCGATCGCGTTGAGAGATTGAAGTCCGCGGGAAAGTCCGCCGAGGAGGCCGTCGCGGAAAAGCCCTTCGCCGATCTCGACCCAGTATGGGGCAACGGAATCATCAACGGCGAGCAGTGGGTCGAAGTCGTCTATCTGACGCTCTAAGTATCCAGTCTCCGAGGTAGCGCAGGCATTTGGCAGGGATAAGGAATAGGAGCAGCGATGGCAGTCAAAGAGCAGACACATTTCGATGATCTCCTTCTCACTGGATCGCTGCTTGTGCTGACCTTCTCAACGGGTCTTGTGGACGCCGCAAGCTTCCTTGCTTTAGGTCATGTTCTTACCGCCAATATGACGGGCAATATCGTCTTTACGGCGTTCGCCTTGGCTGGCGTACCCGGACATTCGATAACCCGATCAGCCCTCGCGCTTCTGTCAGCTCTGGCGGGTGCAGCCGTCGCGGGACATATCGATAAGAAGCTGGTCTGGAAACGTCGGAATGCCTGGCTGTCTGCGTCCTTTGCGATCGAAGCAATCTTTCTGACATTTGCATTCTGCGTCGCGTGGTTTACTCGAGGTCGACCAATCCAGGTCTCCACAGTGAATAGCCTTATTGTTCTGACAGCTTTCGGTATGGGCATCCGCAACGGTACTGTGCGCAGGCTTGCGGTGCCGGATCTCACCACTACAGTCCTCACTCTCACTGTCGTTGGGCTGGCATTCGAGTCCTTCATCGCAGGGGGGAGAAAACTTGCGTTGGCCGAGAAAAGTAGGGTCGATCGTGATGATCTTTATGGGAGCAGCCACAGGAGCAATGCTGCAGCGCCATTCGTTAGCGCTTGTTCTGGGAGGTGCCGCCTTGCTGACGGTGTTCTGTTCGATCGTCCAGCTTCTTCGCAACGAAACAGAGCATGAGGCCAGGCTCGATGTCTTGATGAGAAGAACCGGACCTGTTGAAAAAGATCGAAACCTAACTGTGTTTCCAAAGGAGCAACAAATGAGTCATACGATGAAGCCTATGCGAGCAGTACGAGGAATCTCTCAGTCCCTGCGCATCGCTTTCCTGCTGTTTACGTGCGCCGTGCTGTCAGCGCAGACCAAAGAGAATCGTGTTCGGAATATCGTTCTGGTTCACGGCGCCTGGGCTGATGGTTCTGGCTGGAAAAGCGTCTACGACATTCTTGTCAAAGATGGTTACAACGTCAGCATCGTCCAGGAGCCCGAGACGTCCTTCCAGGACGATGTAACTGCGGTGAAGCGTGCCCTCGCACTGCAAGACGGACGGAGCATCCTTGTCGCGCACAGCTATGGGGGAGCCGTAATTACGGAAGCAGGAAACGATCCATCGGTTGTTGGCTTGGTCTATATCGCGGCCCACATGCCGGATTCAGGCGAGAAAGAGTCAGAGGACGGAAAGCGCTTTCCGAGCGACCTCGCCAAATCGGGGGCCATAAAGAAAACGCCCGACGGTTTCACATATATTGACCCGGCACAGTTTCATGAATTGTTCGCAGCTGACCTTCCCGATGACAAAGCCGCATTCATGGCGCACTCGCAGGTGCTCAACCTTGCGGACAATTTCTCAGCGACGATCACTACCGCTGCCTGGAGAACCAAACCAAGTTGGATGGTGGTGGCGGGAAGTGATCGAACCATCAGCCCGGACCTTGAACGCTGGTACGCCAAGCGAGCTGATAGCCACACCGTCGAAGTCGCAGGCGCCGGCCACGCAGTCTACGTCTCGCATCCCAAGGAAGTTGCAGATGTAATTGAGAGCGCAGCACACGCAGTCTCGAAATAGCTCGGACTCCACAAGGAGTCCCCACACCCCGGAGGGACCAAGTGAAACTTCTCGAAATTCAGTCGTCACCAAGGGGCGAATTTTCCGACTCGATCGCCCTCACCACATCGTTCATCGAGGCGTGCAAGTCCGACAACGTCTCGATAGTCGTGGATACGTTGAACGTCTGGCATGAACGGCTTCCGGAGTTCGACCACGAGGCAATTGGAGCGAAGTACAAAGCAGTGAAGCACGAAACGATGACTGAGGCAGAGTCCAACGCATGGGAGCGTATTCAATCGTTGATCCACCGCTTTCAGAACGCCGATCGAATCGTCCTAGGAACTCCAATGTGGAACTTCGGCCTGCCTTACAAGCTCAAACACTTGATTGATCTCGTAGCGCAGCGAAACTATCTATTTGCTTACGACGGCAAACAGTACGGCCCTCTATTGAACGTGCAAAAGGCGATCGTCGTCTATACCCGCGGGTCACGTTTCCTTGAAGGGACTCCTATACCGCCCTCGCGATTCGATCACCAGGCAACCTATTTGGACTTTTGGTTACGGCTTATAGGTGTTCGAGATCTTCGGAGCGTGATTGTTGACAACGCATGGAATCGAGATCGTCAAGAATCAGAAGTGAGCCTGGCGAAAGGCAAAGCGACTCTGGAACAACTGGTTGAGTGGTTTCTTAACTAGGAGCAGAGCCGCAAAGCTGGTTACGACTCCCTAACGCACGCCGAGTCAGTCATGGTATCTCCGCCAGACGTGACCATCGAGTATCTCTTTCCGCCCCATGCACCCGAAAAGGTACAGATCTCAATCAATGGTTCGAGTACTAGAAGCCGATGTTGCGCAGCAAACATTAAGCGACGCGATCTATGAAGCTCTCGTCTCCCCTTTGACATTGTCTTTCAACTGCAGTTGAACCCGATTCCTTAGAGCCTGATCAATAATGGCCGGATGCTGGCCACGCTAGGGAAGATTCGCAACTTCCTTGGAGTGCGACATGTAGATAGGATGGCAAGGTGTGAAAATTGGCTTAGATCGCGCAGGCTTTGCGAAGTTCTTCCTCTATCCCCGCTAGTAGACCGGGGATTGGCGCGGGGCTGGTGTGCGTGAGGTGCAATGAACCGTTGACGGTGACTGCTCCGAGGGTCTGCTCACCTTCGATGCCACGGAGTGCACATGGTGCCCAGAGAGTCTCGAGTTTTAGGGGCCCGAAGGTACTGTCGAATGGGAGACGGCCAAGGTTAGTGAACATGACCTGTGCGTTGAACACGTTTCGCTTGAGTTGAAACGCCTGTTCGACGGTGAGGTTCGAGGACACAGCGGTGCAATGGAGATCGATCTTCCTTGATATATTTTCTCTGCTCTTGACGGAAGAGAGGCCATCTTTCGCGAACCGTGCGAGTTCCCAGAACGTCATCGAGCCGCCTGACGCGATGAAGATTTCACCGCCGACGACGGAGACCATGCATTGATCTTTAAGGCCGAGAATATTGCGGATCTCGGCGGGCGACATGATGCGGAGCGGGCTATTGCGCCAGTTTTCATCGATGCCTCTGCCCGCGATAGTGAGCGCAGCGGAGATAGCGGCGTGGATGGTGACGCCTTCTTCCCTAGCTCGGCCCTGGAGCGCCATAGTCTGTTGTGGCGTGAGTTTCACTCCTTCCACGCGCGGCAGGAGGGGGCGCTGAGCAGCGAAGGATGGCAGGCCGGGCTCCGTGGAGGTGCGCTGTTTCGCTCCGAAGAGAGTTTCGCGAGAGGGCGCCAGTGACAGAGCCGCGAGCGTATTTCCGCTGATAGAGAGGAGCATGTCACGTAGGAGAAAGATGCGGGAGGAGCCGTCGCAGACAGCATGATGAGAGGAGAGGATAAAGGTGCAGTGTGTCTCCTGATGGAGCAGTACAGCACGGAAGAGAGGAGCCTGATCGGGAGTGAAAGGCTCGTTTACTTCTTCGGCAATCTCCCGCTGCCACCGGGCATTGGGCGATGTAACCACGCGGAGTGGAATGCGCTGGCCGGTGACACGGCGAAAGTGGGGGACGCGGTTGAAGGTAGTGTCAATGCAGGCCGAGAGCAGCGGGTGCCGCTGCTGCACTACATCGAGCGCGTCGCGCCACTGCTGGATGGTTGTGTGGCCAGTGATTTGGGCCGCAAGTGCACCGTTGGTAGGAAAGTGCTGGTCCAAGAGACAGAAGAGTTCTTCAAAAGCACCGAGGGGACGGAGCAGATCGCTGGGCTGGAGTGTGAGAGGCCGAAGTTCAAGGAAGGTCGAAGACATGATATTTTCCTTTCTAGGTGTGAGGCAAAAGATGCAGGCTCGCCGTTGTGTGTTGGAAACGTGTGCAGCGACGAGAAACGTCTGCCCTGAATTGGTGCCGGAGTTCAGCGAGTGAACCGTAAAGTGGTGAATCCGCACCGGCCCCCCAACTGGTTCCTCGCAGAACCGATTGGGATACGGCAAGCCGGCCTCGGAAAAATGCTCCGCGAGGCGACCGGCGCCATCGTAGTTGGACACCGACGACTGGAGAGCGATTCGAACAAGATTGGTAGTCAGATCCCAAAGCGGGACGTCCGGAACGGATTTATTAGGGCAACCCATTCGAACCTCATGTATCGACCTATTACGAGATCGAAAGGTTCATGGACGAAAAACTCTTCAACCGAGGCGCGTACAAACCTGCCCTGCTCCAGTCCGGCTTCCTGGACCCGAATTCTGGCCGCGTTAAGAACTTCCTGACTGCGATCGATGCCGACGACGAAGCCTGTTGGGCCTACCAGTTCGGCGGCGAGCATCGAGACATTGCCGGCACCACATCCTAAGTCCAGCACACGTACCCCTGCATGGATTCCAGCGCTGTGCAGGAGACGCTCAATGATCGGTCGTAACATGGCCGCCTGATTCTTCAGGCGCTGGATCTCAGCCGACGAGTGTCCGAGTGCATAAGTTATCCCGCTCATGTCGTGTTCGTATTCCTCTCGTCCAGCGATTTGGTTTTCATCTTCACGAATCGCACAGTGTAGAACGCTGGCCGTGCGCCGGTATTGGTAGAACACGCGCGGCACTTTTCTATTCCCAAACAAAACAGCATGAAGGCCATAACTGATGCCTTACGTCCTTCTCGCTATAAGCGCAACTCTCGTGAGTGGACGAGGGAATGAATCTTCTTCCTGCGTGTTATTCCGAGTGTTGGAGATCAAGAGAATGGGAAATAATTTGGAATTTGCTGGAAAGGTGGCACTCATCACCGGCGGAAACAGTGGCATTGGCGCTGCAGCCGCAAGACGTGTAGCTGAGCTCGGCGCTCAGGTAGTTCTCACAGGAAGGCGGCAAAGCGAGGGTCGACTGCTCGTCAATGACATCAAACGCAACGGCGGATCTGCGGCGTTCATCCAGGCAGAACTCAGCCAACCCGAGCAGGTAAAGCGGATCGTACCATTCACTCTCGAAACCTTCGGACGGCTCGACTACGCATTTAATAATGCCGGGATCTCCGGCGAAAACCGTCTGCTCACAGATCAGACCGAGAAAAGTTTCGACCGCGTTTTCGCTGTGAATGTTAAAGCCCTGTTTCTTCTGCTCCAGGATGAGGTCAAACAGATGATGGCACAAGGGGAGGGGGGCTCAATCGTCAATACTGCCTCAGTCGGCGGCTTGCTGGCATTTCCAACCGCCGGCCCCTACGTGGCCAGCAAACACGCTGTGCTTGGCTTGACCAAGACTGCCGCGATCGAATGCGGGCGATTTGGTATTCGGGTGAACGCAGTGAGTCCTGGTGCGATCAGGACTGAGATGTTGCTCGACGTATTTGGCAGCCAAGAAGCGCTCGACGAAATGAGTGCGGTGCATCCCATTGGCCGGATCGGACGCCCAGAGGAGATCGCCGATGCAGTTGCATGGCTGTTTTCGGACAGATCATCCTATTACACCGGACAGTCCTTGACTCTTGACGGCGGTCTCACCGCGCAGCGCCCGTACGTGACGCACCCCTCCAGCAATAAACTCCTTCAGTATGCCCGCGATGAGAGATGGCAAGTGGGTTTTGAAAACCTCGAAACCTCGGAAGACCAAAACGAATTTGGACGAGAAATTGTCTAGCGACCCCAGCAAAAATGGTCCATATTGCTTCTTGCATCATCCAATCGAGACAAGGATGAGTTGGAACATTTCGTTGGATTGCTTGCAGCGCGATTTACTGCGGAACCAACCACCCCAATTTTGTACGACAGGCAAGTCGTTGCAATGCTGTTTGATTTCCGGAGCCATTGAGGTCGGTTTCGGAGGTCTCAGGCGGAGCGGTTTGATCATGCCGCGGGGGCATCGTTCTATACCGCCGCCATTCTTTTTGTCTATGACGCTGACGAACAGTTCCCCAGAGCATGGGAATAACTCTCGGGACGGGGTGTTTTAAACAGAGTGAACAACTATGTCATGGAACCACGACGGGGCAGGCCAAGCGGACGCGACAGGCATCGAGCATCTCGACGGATTGTACAGTTATGCGATGGTTTTGAGTCGCAACCAGGCGGAAGCAGAGGACCTGGTACAGGAAACTTACGTTCGCGCCATCCAGGCATTGGGGAGGCTGCGAGCGGATAGCAACATGAAGAGCTGGCTATTCACCATCCTGAGAAATATCTGGCTCAACCAGTTGAGAAAGCGTCGAAATGGTCCTCAGATGGTTGAGATCGAGGTCGAAGATGGCGTTGCCAACAGCATCGCAGATCCATCCAAAAACTCACACGATCTCTACGTGAGCAAGATGGAGGCCGAGCAAGTACGAGCGGCGATTCAAGAGCTGCCAGTAGAATCTCGCGAGATTATCCTGTTGCGGGAATATGAAGATCTCTCCTATCAAGAGATTGCGGGTGTCCTGGGCTGTCCGGTTGGAACCGTCATGTCGCGATTGGGGAGAGCGCGCGCAAAGCTTCGTGCATTGCTTTCGGAAACATTGAATGGGTCTGATTCGCTGTCGGTGAGAGGCACAAAATGAAAGATTGTGGTGGCGACTACGGTACAACCATCGAGTTCTATCTAGACAAGGAGCTGATCGGTCCGGACCTTGAAGAATTTCGAGCTCATTTAAAAGCGTGCGCAGCCTGCCGGGCTGAGCTTGAGGTGCGAGAAAAGTTACTCCGCCTCCTGCATCGGTCACGGCCGTTGTACACCGCTCCAGATGCTCTTCGCGAGCGAGTGATGAGAACAACGGACCTGTTGCCTTCTTCGGGCCCTTACACACCGCCCCGCCTCAGAAAGCGTATCTTGAGGATTTTAGCGCGGCCGGTGCAATCCGCCGGTAGTGGCCTTCCCCGTTGGCCTGTATTGGCAGCTGCAATTCTTCTCGTGGTTGCGGGACTTCTGCCAATACCAGGCATTCTGCGGCAGGTGAGCGCTAACAGTTACATCGAAGCGGCAGTTGCGGCTCACCGCAGTTCTCTGAACGGCACTCTTCCTCTTGAGATCAAGTCTGAATCTCCAAACGCAGTCACCACGTGGTTTGCGGGCAAAGTGCCTTTCAACTTTCGGCTTCCCGAGGCCGCGGAGGAAGTGGGACATGAGCAGGTCTACCGGTTGACCGGAGGACGCCTGGTCAACTACAAAGACGGATATGCTGCGCTGGTTTCTTATCGGATGCAGCAGCAAACGATCAGCCTTCTAGTCGCTTCAAGCAAATCCGCCGCGGCCGCCGGGGGAGAAGAGGTCCCTTCCGGTGGAATGGTTTTTCACTACAGCAAGCAGATGGGCTTCGCTGTCATTACTTGGAGCACTCACGGGCTCACATACGCTCTTGTCTCGTCCTTACCTGGCTCTGGACGGCAGTCTTGCATGGTGTGCCACCAAAATATGGCGAATGGCGACCACTTTTAGCGCGCATCAATCGCAAGCCTCTAGTTGAATGTGTTGGGGGCAGATGGGTGGTTGATCGGACTGATCTCCTAACCACCAAGCACAACACGTTGGCTACCAGCGTGTTCTCT
>Ga0210390_10006205_pt1 | contig 10010 bp, 10 predicted proteins | sample IncBWH11OmetaG_FD_161050 | JGI IMG/M metagenome (GOLD analysis project Ga0210390, IMG submission 161050) | Forest soil microbial communities from Barre Woods Harvard Forest LTER site, Petersham, Massachusetts, United States - Inc-BW-H-11-O ...
CGCGGATCCGGCCGTAGAGGCCGCGCGCCATCCGCTTCACCTGCGTGCCCACGCTCAAATCGCCGGTGCCCATCTCGCGCAATGCCCGATCGAGATCGGCAAACATCGTGTCGAAAAAGCATTGGCCCAGCCGCTTTGCCTGCGGCCGTTCGGCCTTGAGCCGGTAGAGATAGAAAAACGCGTGCAGGCAGATCAGCTCGAAGCGCCCGTCGAGCGTGTCGGGCACGCCATATCCGGCGAAAAACACCGGCTGGCGCGCCTGCTCGACCACCAGGTCATAGGCACACGCGGCCGCATCGCGAATCGGCTTGTGCCTGGGGAGGGAAATCTTCATCGGGCGAGCCGCCACCCCGATCGTTGACAACGGCCGACACCGGGCTGAAAGTATGGTTTGGAGATGGGGGTCATCTCAATCTTGTTCAATCGAGGTTGCGGCGAGCATGTCCTCGTTGCGCCCAATCTTTTCGAGCTGGCGAGCCATGCCCAACCTACGCTTATCCTGTGCTGGAGCGGCGCTGTCGGCCGCAATCATTTTGGCGGGCTGCGCGGCGACGGTCGAGCAGCGCGGCAATCTGCCCCCGCGCGACGAGCTCGCTGAAATTCACCCCGGCAAAACCACCAAGGACCAGGTCGTCAAGATCCTCGGGTCGCCGTCCAGCGTCGGCGTGTTCAACGACAGATCTTGGTATTACATCAGCCGCCGCACCAAGCAGACGGCGTTTTTCGACCCCAGCGTGCTCGACCAGGAAGTCTATGTCGTCGATTTCAACGACGACGGCGTCGTCCAGGCGGTCGACCACAAGACTTTGAAGGACGGGGAGGACATCACCCCGGTTGCGCGCACTACCCCGGCGCCCGGTCGTCAGCTGACCTTTCTCGAGCAGCTGATCGGCAATCTCGGCAAGTTCAACGGCGGTGGGGGCGGCGAGCCGAGCAGCGGCGGCGGCAACAAGCCCGGGCCCAACCCGGTCGACGAGAACCACTGAGCCGCCAAAAGGTCGGCGCCGCCGCACTCTCAGCCGGCCCATCGGGCGAGGATGGCGAGCAGCAGCAGCGCCACGATGTTGGTGATCTTGATCATCGGGTTGACCGCCGGGCCGGCGGTGTCCTTATAGGGGTCGCCGACGGTGTCGCCGGTGACCGCAGCCTTGTGCGGCTCGGAGCCCTTGCCGCCGTGATGGCCTTCCTCGATGTATTTCTTGGCGTTGTCCCAGGCGCCGCCGCCCGAGGTCATCGAGATCGCGACGAAAATCCCGGTGACGATGGTGCCCAGCAGCATCGCACCGAGCGCGCTGAACGCCGCCGCCTGCCCGGCGATCAGGTCGATGACGATGTAGAGCAGGACCGGCGCCACCACCGGCAATAGCGACGGCACGATCATCTCGCGGATCGCGGCGCGGGTCAAAAGGTCGACGGCCAGCCCGTAATCGGGCTTGGCGGTGCCGGCCATAATGCCAGGGATCTCGCGGAACTGGCGGCGCACCGCGACCACCACCGAGCCCGCCGCGCGGCCGACCGCGGTCATGCCCAACGACCCGAACAGGTAGGGCAAAAGGCCGCCGATAAACAACCCGATCACGACATAGGGGTTCTGCAGCGCAAAGTTGACGTGCAATTTGGGAAAGTAATGCCGCAGATCCTCGGTATAGGCGGCGAACAGCACCAGCGAGGCGAGCCCCGCCGAGCCGATCGCATAGCCCTTGGTCACCGCCTTGGTGGTGTTGCCGACTGCGTCGAGCGCGTCGGTGGTGCGCCGCACCTCGCGCGGCAGGTCGGCCATCTCGGCGATGCCGCCGGCGTTGTCGGTGACCGGGCCGTAGGCGTCGAGCGCGATAATCATGCCGGCCAAGGCCAGCATCGTCGTCGCCGCCACCGCGATGCCGAATAGCCCGCAGACCAGGTAGGAGGCGATGATGCCGACGCAGATCACCACGACCGGCAGCGCGGTCGCCTCCATCGATACCGCCAGGCCCTGGATTACGTTGGTGCCGTGGCCGGTGGTCGAGCTCTGGGCGATGCTGCGCACCGGGCGATAATTGGTCGCCGTGTAGTATTCGGTGATCCACACGATCAAGCCGGTCACCGCGAGCCCGACGATCGCGCACAGCCACAGCCCGAGCCCGGTGACCGAAGCTCCGGTGGTCATCGCCAGCGGCTGGGAAAAACCGACGAGCCAGCGAATCACCCCGGCGATCGCCGCCGCCGACAGGAGGCCGGTGGCGATGAGCCCCTTGTAAAGCGCCCGCATGATCCGCTGATCGGCGCCGAGGCGAACAAAGTAGGTGCCGATGACCGAGGTCACGATGCACACCGCGCCGATCACCAGCGGCAGCAGCAGCAGCTTGTCGCGCAGCTCGGTCGATTGTCCGGGGGCCGGCGCGAAGAAGATCGCGGCGAGCAGCATCGTCGCGACGATGGTGACCGCGTAGGTCTCGAACAGGTCGGCCGCCATGCCGGCGCAATCGCCGACATTGTCGCCGACATTGTCGGCGATGACCGCGGGGTTGCGCGGGTCGTCCTCGGGGATGCCGGCCTCGACCTTGCCGACGAGATCGGCGCCGACATCGGCGCCCTTGGTAAAGATGCCGCCGCCGAGCCGAGCGAAGATCGAGATCAGCGAGGCGCCGAAGCTCAACCCGACCATGGCTTCGAGCACCGGACGCAGATCATCGCCGGGAACGGTCGCGCGCAGGATGAAGTAATAGATCGCCACACCCAGAATCCCGAGCCCGACCACCAGGAGCCCGGTCACCGCCCCCGCCTTGAAGGCGATCGCCAGCCCCGGCTTGAGGCCGCCGCGGGCCGCCTGGGCGGTGCGCACATTGGCTCGCACCGAAACATTCATCCCGATATAGCCGGCGGAGGCCGACAGCACCGCGCCGATCAGATAGCCGAGCGCGACGCGCCAGCCGAGCAGCGCGCCCAGCACGATCAGGATCACCACGCCGACTACGGCGACGGCGCGGTATTGCCGATTGAGATAAGCGCGCGCCCCGACCTGCACCGCGCTCGAGATCTCCTGCATCCGGGCATTGCCGGCATTGGCGCTCAGCACCTGCCGGCTGGTGACAAAGCCGTAGAGCAAGGCCAGCACGCCGCAGCCGATGATCAGATAATAAGATTCGTAAATCATCCGAGAGATTGCCTCGCGACCAGCGAACACGGGGAGCCCTCCGCAACCCGGCAAGGCCAGGTCGGAGCGCGCGGAACATGGCAGAAGCTTAACCTTTGGGCAACCGCCGAGGCGACGCCATCCACGCCCACCGCAGCTTCTCCCTCGCCCCGCTCGCGGGGAGAGGGCCGGGGTGAGGGGCTTTTCCCCGATCCGCTAAAAATGCCGATAGCCGGCGGCCTCGACCGCGACTTCGTGCCCGTCGCCATCGACCAGGCGCACGCCGGCGCCGGCCTCGATCCGGCCGATCGCGCTGATCGCCACGCCGAGCCGCGATCCGAGCGCGCCGATCGCCGAATTCGCCGCGGCGGGTGCGGTGAACAGCAATTCATAATCGTCGCCGCCGCCGGCGAGCCGCGCTGCAATGCCCGGTTCGAGCGCCGCCGCCGCCCGCGCTGCCGCCGACAGCGGCAGGGAGCCGAGCTCCACGATCGCGGCGAGGCCGGACGTCTCGCAGATATGGCCGAGATCGGCGAGGAGCCCGTCCGAAACATCGATCATCGCATGCGCGATCCCGCACAGCGCGGGGCCGAGGGTCACGCGCGGCTCGGGCAGCCGGTAACGCGCAATCAGCGCGCCGCGGTGCTCGGCGGCGAGCTTCGGATAAGACCCGCGCAGCACGCCGAGGCCGAGATAGGCGTCGCCGATCGTACCGGAGACCCACACGATGTCGCCCGGCCGGGCGCCGCTGCGGCGGATCTCCATTCCGGCCGCGACCTCGCCGATCGCGGTCAAGGACAACACCGCCGGCCCGGTGGTCGCAACCGAATCGCCGCCCAGCAGCGCGACGCCGAATTGCTGCTGATCCTCGCCGAGCCCGCGGGCGAAATCGGCGATCCATGCCGAGCCCAATCCGGCCGGCAGCGCCGTCGTCAGCAGGTAATGGAGCGGTCGCGCACCCATCGCCGCCAGATCCGACAGATTGACCCGCAGCAACTTTCTGGCGACCAGGTCGGGCGGGTCTTCCGGCAGATAATGCACCCCCGCGACCATCGCGTCCGCGGTCATCACCAGCCGCTGCCCGGGGCCGCACTCGACCAGCGCGGCATCGTCGAGCAATCCGAGCCCGCCCGCCCCGGCCAGCGGCGCGAAATAGCGCCCTATGCGCTCGAACTCGTCTTCTTCGCCTTCCGCCATGGTTTCAGCTCAGGATGCGATGACGCGCAGCCTTCCCGTCTCCGCCGCATTGCGGGGGAGAGGGGGGGGCCCGCGCCGAGGGCGTGGGAGGGGGAGGGGGCCTTCGTATGCCTCAGGCGCGGCACCGCCACCCACCTCACCCCAACCCTCTCCCGCAAGCGGGCGGAGAGGGTGAGTTTGGCGCCGCTACATATCCGCCGCGCGCAGGCCGCGCCCCAGCCGATTGAGGACGCCGTTGGCCAGCCCCGGCTCCTTGCCGGTAAAAAAGGCGTGGGCGATGGCGATGTACTCGCTGATCGAGACCCGCGCCGGAACGTCGGCGCGATGCACCAGCTCCCACACGCCGGCGCGCAGGATCGCGCGCAGCACCGCATCGAGCCGGTTGAGCGGCCAGTCCTCGACCAATGCCGTCGAAATGTCGAGGTCGAGCCGCTCCTGATCGGCGGTCACGCCGCGAACGATGTCGCTGAAGAACGCCGCGTCGGCCTCGGCCAGCTGTCGCCGTCGATCTCCTGGTCGAACCGATAGCGGGCGAATTCGCGCACCACCGCTTGCGCGTCGAGCTCGGGGTTGAGCTCGAGCTGGTAGAGCGCCTGGACCGCGGCGAGCCGTGCCACGGTGCGCCGCCGCCCGCCGAGGCGCGGGCGTCCCTCGCCGCTGGTGTGGTCGTCGGCGGTGTGGTCGTCGGCGGCGTTCATGCGCCAGCCCGCGCCAGGCGCTGCTTCAATTCGACGATCGCCAGGCACGCGCGCACCGCCGCCCCGCCATGGTCGCGGCCCTCGGGCGGGGCGCGTTCGAGCGCCTGAGCCTCGTTCTCGACGGTCAAGATGCCATAGCCGATCGCCAAACCCTCGCGCACCGCCAGATCCTGCAATCCGCGCGCACTCTCGGCGCAGATGTGGTCGTAATGCGTGGTCTGGCCGCGGATCACGCAGCCCAAGGCGACAAACCCGTCGTACCGGTCGCCGGCCCGCGCGGCGAGGCCGATCGCGGCCGGGATCTCGAACGCGCCCGGCACCTCGATGCTGTCATGGGTGGCGCCGGCGGCGGCGAGCGCCTGCTCGGCCCCGCGCCGCAGCGCCAGCGCGATATGGGCGTAATAGCGCGACTCGACGATCAGGATGTGCGGCGGCGGGCTCACAGCGTGGGCCTCCCGCCCGCGACCGGCGCCCCCGCCTCGAGCAGGCGCGCGACGTAGCGGGCGATCATGTCGACTTCGAGGTTCATGTCCTGCCCCGGCTGGGCCGCGCCGAAACCGGTGCAGGCGAGCGTGTGCGGGATGATGTTGACGCCGAACCGGCCCCCGGAAACCTCGTTGCCCCCCACCTCGTTTATCGTCAGGCTGACCCCGTCGAGCGTCGCCGACCCCTTGGGCGCGATGAACCGCATCAAGGCTGCCGGTGCTGAGAACACAAAGCGCACCGACTCCGCCTCGGGCCGCCGCTCGACCACCCGGGCCAGCCCATCGACATGGCCCGAGACCAGGTGCCCTCCGAGCTCGTCGCCGAGCCGCAACGATTGTTCGAGGTTGACCGTGCTGCCCTCTCGCCAATTGCCGATCGTCGTGCACGCCAGGGTCTCGGCCGAGGCGTGCACCGTGAATGCGCCCTCTTCGACCGCGATCACCGTCAGGCACGCGCCGGAGCAGGCGATCGAGGCGCCGATCGCCAGCGCCGCGGTATCGAACCCGGCGGCGATGGTCAGCTCGGCCAACTCGCCCGGCTTGACCCGCCGCACCCGCCCCAGATCGGTGACAATGCCGGTAAACATGCCGACAGGCTACGAGGCCGCCCGCCAATTTACCAGCCGCCTTTCGCCGCGGCGCGGCTGCCATGCGCGCCATGACACTTTTGCGATGGCGACGGCGCGAGGCCGGGATTGATGGCGCGGGCATTGATGCTGCAAGGAACTGGGTCGGACGTCGGCAAATCCCTGCTGCTGGCCGGCATGGCGCGCGCCTACACAAGGCGCGGATTGAGGGTGCGCCCGTTCAAGCCGCAGAACATGTCGAACAACGCCGCGGTCACCGCCGAGGGCGGCGAGATCGGCCGGGCCCAGGCGTTGCAGGCGCGGGCCTGCGGGATAGCACCCGCGAGCGACATGAACCCGGTGCTCTTAAAGCCGCAATCGGACCAGGGCGCGCAGATCGTCCTCGGCGGCGAGGTTTGGGGCAGCGCCTCGGCGAGGGATTACCGCATTCTGGCGCCCGGCCTGCTGCCTGCGGTGCTCGCCGCCTTCGCCCGGCTCTGCGCGGCCGCCGACCTGGTGCTGGTCGAGGGCGCCGGCAGCCCGGCCGAGATCAATCTGCGCGCGGGCGACATCGCCAATATGGGCTTTGCCGAGGCGGCCGGGGTGCCGGTCGTGCTGATCGGCGACATCGAGCGCGGTGGAGTTATCGCCCAGCTGGTCGGGACCCACGCGCTGCTGTCCGACAGCGAACGCGGCTTGCTCGCCGGCTACATCATCAACAAGTTTCGCGGCGACATCCGGCTCTTCGACGGCGGCATCGCGGCGCTCGGCCGGCGCACCGGGCTGCGCTCGTTCGGCACGGTGCCGTTCTTTCCCGCCGCCGCGCTATTGCCGGCCGAAGATTCGCTGGCGCTCTCGACCCTCACCCACCCGACCCTGAGGGTCGGGTCCACCCTCTCCCGCAATGCGGGAGAGGGTGCCGAGCGCAGCGAGGCGGGTGAGGGCAAGCTGCCGCTGCGCATCGCCGTGCCGGTATTGCCGCGCATCGCCAATTTCGACGATCTCGACCCGCTGCGCGCCGAGCCGGCGGTCGAGCTCGTTCTGGTCCGCCCCGGCCGGCCATTGCCGCGCGAGGCGGATTTGGTGATCCTGCCCGGCTCGAAGGCGACGATCGGCGACCTCGAATGCCTGCGCGCCGAGGGCTGGGACATCGACCTCCTCGCCCATCGCCGCCACGGCGGGCGGATTCTGGGCCTCTGCGGCGGCTACCAGATGCTCGGGCGTACGGTCGCCGACCCCTTTGGCATCGAGGGGCGCCGCACGACGGCCTCTGGGCTGGGGCTCCTCGAAATCGACACCGTGCTCGGCGCGAAAAAGCAGCTGCGCTCGATCGCCGGCCGCGAATTGGAGAGCGGCATGGCCGTCGCCGGCTACGAGATGCATCTCGGCGCCACCACCGGGCTGGGGCTGGCGCGGCCGATGCTGCGCCTCGACGGCCGCGATGACGGCGCGGTCAGCGCCGATGGTCTTGTCGCGGGCTGCTATCTGCACGGCCTGTTCGCCAGCGACCCGTTCCGCCGCGTCTTTCTGGCGCGCCTCGGCGTCGCGGCCGGCGATATCGCCTATGAGCAGCGCATCGAGACCACCCTCGACCGGCTCGCCGATCATCTCGAACGCCATCTCGACCTGGCGGCGCTGCTCGCCGCGGCGCGTCCGCCCCGGCTCAGCTCAATCAGCGCAATAGGCTGAGATGGGCCGAGAGCCACACCCCCAGCACCAGGCCGCCCAGGACCAGGCAGGCGAGCCTGTAGAGGCCGAGCGCGCGATGGATATCCGAGGTCGCCGCCCGCGCCGTGCCGTCGCCGACCCACGGGTCGACGACCAGGCCCTCCGCATAATGCCGTGGCCCGGCGAGCGCCAGATCGAGCGCCCCGGCCATCGCCCCTTCGGGCCAGCCGGCATTGGGCGAGCGGTGCTTGGCGCCGTCGCGCAGCATGATCGCCAAGGCCCGGCCGGGCCGGCCTTTCTCGGCAAAGAGTGCGGCGGCCGCGATCAAGACGCCGCTGATCCGCGCCGGCGCCAGATTGGCCAGGTCGTCGAAGCGCGCGGCGGCCCAGCCAAAGGCCAGGTAGTGCGGGGTCTTGTGCCCGATCATGCTGTCGAGCGTGTTGGCCATCTTGTAGGCGAAGAGGCCCGGCAGCCCCAAGAGCAGATACCAGAACGCCGGCGCCACCACGCCGTCGCTGAAATTTTCGGCGAGGCTCTCGATCGCGGCGCGGGCGACGCCGTGCGCGTCGAGGCGCGCCGGGTCGCGGCCGACGATGTGCCGCACCGCCTCCCGCCCGGCCGCGAGGCCGCCCCGGTCGAGCGCCAGCGCGACCAAGGCGACGTGATCGTAGAGGCTGCGCTGGGCGACCAGCACGGCGATCAGCAGGATCTCGACCGCGGCGCCAAGAAGGCTGCCGCGGCACAGAGTTTGGATCAGGAGCCCGAGCGCAGCGGCGAGCCCGACCAGCACGATAACGGTGACGACGCCGCGAACCCGGCGCGAGGCTTCGCTGCGGATCTCGCGGTTGAGCTTGCGGTCGAACAAGGCGACGGCGCGGCCGCCCAGCACAACCGGATGCGGGACCCGGCGAAACACCCCGGGCATGTCGCCGAGGAATGCATCGACGGCAAGCCCGGCGAGGAGCAGCAGCAGCGGATCGGCGGCGATGGCCGGGTTCATGGCGGCGGCAGTCTCGGCCGCGGCCAAGGCAGGGTCAACCGGTGAGCGGATCGTCCCGCGTCATCGGCCGCGCGCCATCGGCGGCACGGCATCGTCGCGGCTGATGTTCGACAGCTTCGTCGTCGTCGACTGGAGTGCGGCGAACCTGCCGAAGGTCGGTCGCGACAGCATCTGGATCTGCCGGCGCGGCGGCGACGACGAGACCCTGGTCAACCCGCCGACCCGTCATGCCGCCAAGGTGCTGATCGCCGACTGGCTGGCGGCGGCGCGGGCCGCGGACCAGCGGATGTTGCTCGGCTTTGACTTCCCGTTCGGATACCCGGCCGGCTTTGCCGCCCGGCTCGGCCTCGCCGGGCCGCCGTGGCGGGCGGTGTGGGACGAGATCGCGGCACTCCTCACCGATGACGAGCGCAACCGCAACAACCGCTTCGAGGTCGCCGACCTGCTGAACCGGCGGGTCTCGGGCGGGGCGTTTCCGTTCTGGGGCTGCCCGGCGGCGCCGCCGAGGGCGAATTTGCACGGCCGGCATCACCGCCGCCACGACAGCGAAGGGCTGGCCGAACGCCGGCTGGTCGATCTTTACATCCCGAGCGCGCAGCCCTGCTGGAAGCTATTGGGCGCCGGCTCTGTCGGCGGCCAGGCGTTGACCGGCATCCCGGTGGTGCGGGCCTTGCGCGACGATCCGCGCTGGCGCCAAGAGGCGCAGATCTGGCCGTTCGAATCGGGTTTGGCCGCACCCACGCAGGCGCCGATCGTGATTGCCGAAATCTACCCCTCGCTATGGGCGGTGGCGCCGGCACCGGGCGAACCCAAGGACCGCGCCCAGGTCCGCACCGTTGCCCGATGGCTCGCCGCGCTCGACGGCACCGGGGCCTTGGCGCCGCTGTTCGCCGGCGACCCGGCTCTGACCCCGCTGCAGCGCCGCCGCATCGAAACCGAGGAAGCCTGGACCCTGGGCGTCACCGCTTCCCGGCAGCGGCCTATCGCCACCTAGATCCGATGCAAATTCGACCTGCCGCCCGACAGGCTCGACGGCGCAGCCGCTGCGATGACGGCGATCACCGCGGCGGCGGCGGACGGGGCCATCACCCCCGCGAGGCCGAGCGGCGCCAACGGCGTTTCTGGGGCGGGCCGGCGCGAGACCCGAAGTAACCTCGACGCTCGCCCTCGCCGCCGCTTCTCGCGGGCGCCGCCCCGCCGCGCGCCGCGGTCAGTTCAACTGGCCGCGCAGCTGCTGCAGGATCGCTGCGGCCTGATGGCGGGCAGCACCATCGCGGGCGCGGA
>Ga0210390_10006207_pt1 | contig 10010 bp, 9 predicted proteins | sample IncBWH11OmetaG_FD_161050 | JGI IMG/M metagenome (GOLD analysis project Ga0210390, IMG submission 161050) | Forest soil microbial communities from Barre Woods Harvard Forest LTER site, Petersham, Massachusetts, United States - Inc-BW-H-11-O ...
CGACCCTCGGCGAGATCGCCTCGCTCACCCAGACGTACGGCGCGCCGGCGTGGGCCCGCCACCGGTTCAGGCTCGCGTAGCCCGTCGCGCAGAGGAACATCCCGACCCCGGTCACCAGGACGGCGAGCGGTGCGACGTGGCCCGCGAACGCGACGAGCAAGGCCAGCGTGTAGGCGACGCTGCTGGACGGTGCGACGTTCGCGATCGAGACGACGAAGTCGCCCCACAAGCTGACCGCGTTCTCCCTCAGCCCGACGTGGTGGGCGGTCTCAGCGCTCGCGGCCATCCGAACCCTCCTCGCACTCATTCGTCAGATCGTCAGATTGGATGCTTGTCAACAATGGTCAGGTTGGTGATCAAGGGTGTCAAGGTAACCGGGAGAGGCACCACGGTTCGTTCGGCCATGATTCTTTAATTAGTATTTTTTAGTGATAGAGTTCCGGTATGACTGAGCCAGATCTGGCCTCGGTGAGCAGCCTGGACGATCCGGTGCGCCGGCGCCTGTACGAGGTGGTGGCGCGGCGGACCGAACCGGTCTGCCGGGACGAGGCGGCCGCCGCGGCGGGGGTCGGGCGTGCGCTGGCCGTCTACCACCTCGACAAGCTCGTCGAGTCCGGGCTGCTCAGCGCGACCTACGCCCGTCCCGCCGGGCGGAGCGGGCCGGGCGCCGGGCGGCCCGCCAAGCTGTACGCGCGGTCAGACCGCGAGTTCGCGGTCACGGTGCCGCCGCGTGAGTACGAGCTGGCGGCACGGCTGCTGGCCCAGGTCGTCGAGTCGGACGCCAGCGGCAGGAGCCGGGCCGCGCTGCTCGACGCGGCGCGCCGGCTCGGCGCGGAGCTCGGGAGCCAGTGCCGCTCGCAGGGTGCGGACGACCTGGGTGGCGCGCTGACGCGGCACGGGTACGAGCCGCGGCGCGACGACGCCGGGACCATCCGGCTGCGGAACTGCCCGTTCCACCAGCTGGCCGAGCAGCACAGGGACATCGTCTGCGGGATGAACCTGGGGCTGATCGAGGGGCTGGTCGCCGGGCTCGAGGTGCCGGAAGCGCGCCCGGCGCTTGACCCGTCCTGCGGCCCCGGATACTGCTGCGTCGCGATCGGAGCTGAACAGCCATGACGCGCGCCCACCCGACGCTGCACATCGCGCGCGAGGCCCAGGGCGTCGACCTGGACGCGGCGGAGCGGGCCGCGGCCGATTTCCTCAAGGCCCTGGGGGTCGACGTGGACACCGAGGACCTGAAGGAGACCCCGGCCCGGATGGCCCGCGCGTACGCCGAGCTATTCGACGCGCGGCCGCTGCGGCTGACCACGTTCGCCAACGACGAGGGTTACGACGAGCTCGTGGTAGCGCGCGACATCCCGTTCCGCACGGTCTGCGAGCATCACCTGCTGCCGTTCTCCGGCGTCGCGCACGTCGGCTACCTGCCGGGCGAGCGCATCGTCGGGCTGTCCAAGCTGGCCCGGCTGGTCGAGCACTTCGCGGCCAGGCCGCAGGTCCAGGAGCGGCTGACCAAGCAGGTCGCCGATTGCCTAGAGAGCAGATTGCAGGCCAAGGGCGTCGGGGTGGTGCTCGAGGCCGAGCACTCCTGCATGACCCTGCGCGGCGCGCGGGCCCACGGCGCGAAGACGATCACGTCGGCGCTGCTCGGCACGCTGCGCTCCGATCCGCGCAGCCGGGCTGAGTTCTTTGCGCTGGCCGGGGTGCCCCACTGAGCGCGAGACCCGGCGTGCCTCTCGAGGCGTTCCTGGACAACGGTCCCTAAGCTTTACTCCATGCCCACCCGCATCATCATCCTCGGCGCCGGATTCGGTGGCCTGGAGCTGGCGACCCGGCTGTCCAGCGAGCTCGCCGATGCTGTCGAGGTCACCCTGATCGACCGGAGCGAGGAGTTCATCTTCGGCTTCTCGAAGCTGGACGTGATGTTCGGCCGGCGCACGATGGACGAGGTGGGGCTGCCGTACCGCAGCATCGCCAAGCCGAGCGTCGAGTTCCGGCAGGAGACCATCCTGTCGATCGACCCCGAGCGGAAGCGGGTCGTCACGAACGCCGGCACCCACGAGGCCGACATCCTGGTCATCGCGCTCGGAGCCGACCTGGCTCCGGGCGCGACCCGGGCCTGCTCGAGGCCGGCCACGAGTACTACTCCCGGGAGGGGGCCGCCGCCGCCCGGGACATCATCGCCGGTTTCCAGGGCGGGGCCATCGTGATCGGGGTCCTGGGCGCGTTCTTCAAGTGCCCGCCTGCGCCCTACGAGACGGCGTTCTTGCTCCACGACGACCTGACCCGGCGCGGGCTACGGGACGCCACGACCATCACGCTCGTCACCCCGATGCCGAAGCCGATTCCTATTTCTGACGACGTGTCCCGCGCCATCATGGCGCTGCTGGACGAGCGGGGGATCCACAGCTCGCACGCCACCTGGACGGAGCGGCTCGATCCCGGAGCCAAGGTCGCCCACCTGCGGGACGGGCGCGCACTGCCGTTCGATCTGTTCCTGGCCGTCCCCGTACACGTCGCACCCCGGGTCGTGGTCGAGTCGGGGCTGACCGAGGACGACGGCTGGATCGCCGTGGATAAGGCGACGCTCGCCACCAAGTGGCCGGACGTGTACGCCGTGGGCGACGTCGCCAGCGCCCCGGTGCCCCGGGCCGGCGTGGTCGCCGAGGGTGAGGCCTCCACCGTGGCCGACGTCCTCATCCACCGGCTAGGAGGCGGGCCGGCCCCTGCCCCCTTCGCCGGCGAGATCATGTGCTACGTCGAGATGGGCGACGACACCATCGGCCGGGTGAACGTGAACTTCCTCTCGGGGCCGGCTCCCGTCGCTGTCTACCGCCCGCCATCGCTGGCGGGTACCGAGGAGAAACGGCAGTTCGCGGCCACGCGCCGCGCGCGCTGGTTCGGCATCGGGAACGGCTGACTCGGCGGCCCGGCGGCGTCAGGGCAGGTCGACGATCAGGCCGTCGTACGCGGCGAAGACGGGCACCGGGGCGCTGGCCTGCTTGGCCGCTAGTTCGTCGATCTCGTCGTCGGTGCGCCACGGGTCGTGGTGGTACAGCGCGACCCCCTTAACCCCGGCGTGCTGCGCGAGCCCCACCACGTACTCGATGGCGGAGTGACCGAGGAAGGCCAGCCGCGGGAGCTCGGCCGCGGTGTGCTGGGAGTCGTGCACGAGCAGGTCCGCGTCGTGGGCCAGTTCGACGGCCGCCTCGTGGTACTCGCCGAGGCCGTCGGGGCCCGGGCCGAGGGAGATCGGGCTGTGATCGGACAGGTAGGCCACGGTCGCCGTCCCGTCGCTGACCCGGTAGCCGAACGTGCGGCCGCCCTTGTGCGGGATCTCCCGGGCGTCGACGGAAAAGCCCTCGAATTCGTAGTGCCCGGGTGAGAGGGAATTGAAGGTCCACCCCTCCCCCAGCTGGCGCGGGCGGATCGGGAAGTGCGGGGGGGAGATGACCCGGGCCAGCAGCTCTTCCGCGTCTTCCCCCTGCTCGGGCAGGTACAGGTCGACCCGGTGGCCGGGCAGCAGGCCGCTGCGGAAAAAGGGCATGCCGTGCGTGTGATCCCAGTGCAGGTGGCCGAGCAGGATCGTGCCGCGGAACGGCTCGCCGCCCAGCCAGCGCGGCAGCTGCTGCAACCCCGTGCCGGCGTCCAGGGCGATCGTGGGCGCCTCGCCGTCGTGGGCCAGCCCGACGCACGAGGTGTTCCCGCCGTAGCGGGCTTGCCCGGCGCCGCTGACCGGCGTCGACCCTCGAGTTCCGCAGAAATGTACTCGCATCGCCTCTAGCATGCCCTACCGCGGGCGCCGCTGCGATCACCTCCCGTCGCCGGGCGTTAAACTCCGCTTTGTGACTTCCGGGAGCGGGGCGCGGCGGGCCCGGCTGCTCGGGGTGTTCGCCCATCCCGACGACGAGACGTTCTGCGCCGGCGGGACCTTCGCCCGCTACGCGGGGGACGGCGCCGAGATCATGGTCGTGTCGGCGACCCGCGGGCAGGCCGGCCAGATCCGGGACGCCCGCGTAGGCACCAGGCGCACGATCGGCGCGGTCCGCGAGGGCGAACTGCGCCTGGCGTGCGAGCGGCTGGGCGTGGCCGAGGTGCGCTGCTGGGACTACGCCGACGGCGGCCTGGCCCAGGCCGACTTCGCTGACCTGGTTCGCAACGTAGTGCAGCTCATCAGGGAGTTCCGGCCCCAGGCGGTGATCACGTTCGGGCCGGAGGGCGCGTACGGGCACCCCGACCACATCACGATCGGGACGGCGGCCACCGCGGCCTGCCGGCAGGCCGGTGAGCCCGACAGCTACCCGGACCAGCTGGCCGGCGGGCTGGCTCCGTACCAGCCGGACCGGGTCTACCACAGTTACTTCCCGCCCCACGACGTGCTGCTCATGAACCGCCTGGCCACCTGGCTGACCACCCGGCCCGAGCGGTTCGCCGGAACCATGGATTTCGTCCACGCGCTCCTGCTGATGGCCGAGGAAGCCGTGACGATGCGCTTCATCAGGGACCACGCGCAGGTGCACTGGTACCCGAGCGGGTGCTACGTGGTCGAGCAGGGCGAGCCGGCCACGCAGCTGTTCATGATCATGTCCGGGCACGCCGACGCGTGGCAGGAACTCCCCGACGGGAGCCTCACGCTACTGAGGACGATGGGGCCAGGAGAGTTCTTCGGCGAGCTGGGCGTGGCCAGCCGCCGACCGCGCAGCGCGCACGTGGTGGCCACCGAGGGGCTGTCCTGCCTGGTGTTCTCCCCCGAGGCGCCAAAGCGGTACGCCGGGCGGGGCGAGGGAGCGCTGCTGACCGGCCCGGTCCCGGAGACCGTGGGCCTCCCGCAGGAGCCGGCGGCCGACGTCGCCACGGCCCGGCTCGACGTCACCGACCAGATCGACGCGAAGGTCGCCGCGCTGTGCGCCTACCGGAGCCAGTTCCCGCTCGAGCCGGGCATGTTCCCCGACTTCCTGCTTAGGGAGCTGTTCGGCCTGGAGTACTTCGTCCAGGTCCTGCCATCCCGAAGGGTCGAGACCGACCTGCTGTGACCATCGACGGTCGACGCGCCCTGAGCATATGATCCGAACTGCGCCCAAAGATGACGCGGGGGGGATTCATGTCGTTTTTCGACTACCCGACTTCCGGCCCGGAAACCGCTCCCCCAGCCCAGGTGCTGCTGGCGGACGCCTCCGAGGCGGAATGGACGACGCTTCTCGATTACACGCAGGCGAGGCGGTTCGGCGCCGGGCAGGAGGTCCTGCAAGCGGGCGGCGGCGGCCGCTCGCTCTACCTGCTCCTGGAGGGCACCCTCGAGGTCGTCCCCCCGCCGGGCCGGTTCGGCCGCAAGCGCCCCCGGGTGCGGCTCGATGCAGGCAGCGTGGTCGGCGAGATGTCCTTCTTTGACGGCGAGCCGCGATCGGCGGGCGTCCGGGCCCTGACTCCCGTGGTGCTCGCCGAACTGACCCAAGATGGCTTTGACGGCCTGGTCGCCGGGCATCCCGAGCTCGCGCGGCGGCTGCTGCTCGACCTCGGCCGGATCCTCGCGGGCCGGCTGCGAAGAGCGGAGGCGACCGCCGGAGCGGCGGGCTCGGACGCCCTGTGATGCCCACGGTAATCCGGATCAGGGAGCCCGGCCGCGAGGCCCGCTCGGTCGTCGTGGACCGGGCGATGGAGCTCGGCCGGGCCTGCGAGGGGGAGCTGATCGCGGATCCCGCGGTTTCCCCGCGCCACCTCAAACTGGTGGCGAGCCCGGTGGCGCTGTCGCTGGTGGACCTGGGCACCAACAGCGGGACGTTCGTCAACGGCCAGCAGATCGAGGGCCGGGCGGTCCTCGATGTCGGCGACGTCGTCCGGTTCGGCGGGACCGAGTTCGAGGTGATCAGCCGACCCGGCGCGGCCCTCACGCACCCGGAACGAGCGGCCGCGCAGCCGAGCCGGGCCGTCATCCCCGCGCCGCATGAGCCGGACGCGCAGGGGCCGGACGGACCGAGTCGACCCGGCGGCGCCGGAGGGCCCGGCGGCCTGGCCCGCGCCGGCGAGGTGGTGTTCCTCGGCCCGATCCCCAGGCCCGGCCAGCCGGTGTTCCGCAACTACACAGAGCTGCCCAGGCGGGTGCCGATCTCCGCGTGGCACGTCATCAGGGTCATCAGCGTGCTGGCGTACCTCGCGCTCGTGGTCGGCCTGTTCGTCCGGCCGGCCGGCGCGCTGTTCGCCTTCTTCAAGGTCGTAGTCCCGCTGCTGCCCATCCTGTTCTTTGTGGCTCCGGGGCTGTGGCGCAACCTGTGCCCGCTGGCCGCGGCGAACCAGGCTCCGCGCGTCCTGCGCTTCACCCGGGCGTTCACCCCTCCGGCCTGGCTGCGCCGCTACGGCTTCGTGGTGGCCATCGTGCTGTTCTTCGGCATCACCAGCGCCCGGATCGCGTTGTTCAACGCGAGCGGGCAGGCGACGGGGATCCTGCTGGCCATCACCATCGTCAACGCCTTCGTGGCGGGCCTGTTCTTCAAGGGCAAGAGCGGCTGGTGCAGCAGCATGTGCCCGCTGCTGCCGCTGCAGCGGGTCTACGGCCAGACGCCCTTCCTGACCGTGCCCAACAGCCACTGCCAGCCGTGCGTCGGGTGCACGAAGAACTGTTATGACTTCAAGCCCCAGGTCGCCTACCAGGCTGACATGCACGATGCCGACCACGGCTGGGTCTCGCCGCGCAAGCTGTTCGCCGCCGCGCTGCCGGGTTTCGTGCTCGGCTTCTTCACGCTGGTCTCGCACCCCCACCTGACCAACCTGCAGGCCTACGAGCGGCTCGCGCTGTACTTCCTGGGCAGCGTCGCCGCCTTCTACATCCTCGACGCGCTGCTGCCATTTGCGTCCGGGATGCTCACCGCGGTGTTCCCGGCCGTCGCCATCAACCTCTTTTACTGGTACGCAAGCGTGATCCTGGCCGACTCGTTCCACACCGTGACCGGGGTCGCCATCCCGTGGGTCCGCTGGCCGATCCGGGCTATCGTGCTGGGCCTCACCGTCGTCTGGATCACCCGCACCTACGCCGCGGGGCGCCGGTTCGACGAGGAGTCGTCGGGCCGGCCCGCCATCCTGGTCCAGGTGGGTCGCGCGGCGGCCCGGGCCCTGGCCAGCAAGGCGCAGCAGAGCCAGGCTGAGGTGCGCTTCGCACCCGACGACACGGCGGTCGGCGCCGAGATCGGGACGAGCCTCCTCGAGGTCGCGGAGAAGGCACACCGGCCGATCGAGGCGGGCTGCCGGATGGGCGTGTGCGGTGCCGATCCGGTGGCGGTCCTCGAGGGGATGGACTGCCTGAGCCCGCCGGACGAGGAGGAGCGGAGCACGCTACGCCGGCTCGGGTACGCCGCGAACACCAGGATGGCCTGCTGCGCGCGGGTCGAGTCGGGACCGGTGCGGGTCGCGCTCACCCCGGAACCCGGCGGCCCACCCGCCGGCCAGCGGCCGGCCTCGTTCGACCGCTCGATCCTGTCGGTCGTCGTCGTGGGCAACGGGATCGCCGGGGTCACCGCCGCGGACTTCGTCCGGCGGGGCCATCCGGACTGCGAGATCCACCTGGTCGGCCGCGAGACCCACGTGCTGTACAACCGGATGGGCATTTCCCGCCTGGTCTACGGGCGGTCGGCCATGCAGGGGCTCTATCTGCTGCCCGAACCCTGGTATGACGAGCACGGCATCACCGCCTGGCTCAACACGTTCGCGACCGAGATCGACCTCGCCGAACGGCGAGTGCGCCTGGGCACCGGCGACCTGCTCTTCTACGACCGGCTCATCCTCGCCATGGGCAGTTCGAGCACTGTGCCCGCGATCGAGCGCATCGAGATGCCCGGGTCCTTCGTCATGCGGGAAGCCGCCGATGCGATGGCGATCCGCGGCTACGTCCAGCAGCACGGCGCCCGGACCGCGGTCGTGGCCGGCGCCGGGCTGCTCGGGCTGGAGGCCGCCTACGCGCTGTACGAACTCGGCCTGCAGGTTACGGTGCTCGAGCGGGGCGGGCGACTGCTGGCCAAGCAGGTCGACGCGCGGTGCAGCGAGCTAGTGCAAGGGCACTTCGACGAGCTCGGCATCGCGATCCGCTACCGGGCCGAGGCCGCCTCGCTACAGGGCGACGGCCGGGTCAGCTCGCTGCAGCTCAAGGACGGCACCTCGCTTCCGTGCGACGTGTTCCTGGGGGCTGTCGGCATCCGGCCCAACGTTGACCTGGCCGCGGCCTGCGGCCTCGCGGTCAACCGGGGCATCCTCGTCGACGACCGGATGCAGACTAGCGTCCCCGGGGTATTCGCGGCGGGTGACGTCGCCGAGCACAACGGCATGGTGCTCGGGCTGTGGCCGATCGCCGCCAAGCAGGCGGAGGTGGCGGCCGTCAACGCCCTGGGCGGCGACGAGAGCCTGATCGCCGATGTCCCCGCGACCATCCTCAAGGGCGTGGGGCTGGAGCTATCTGCCGTCGGCCGGTCCGAGCCCGAGCCTGGGGAGGAGGTCGTGATCGTCGAGGACGCCGGCCAGCGTTCGTACCGCAGGCTGGTTCTGGCCGACGGGCGCGTGATGGGCGCGGTCATCCTCGGTCACCACCCGGAGAACCTCGCGGCGGCCACGTCCGCGGTCAAGCAGCAGCGCGTCCTGGATGAGGCCGCCCGCGCGGCCGTGCAGGCGGGTGACTGGTCCGCGCTGGCCGCACCGCGGCAGCCAGCCGACATGGCAAGGTGACGGCGCCGGATGCTTACGTCCCGATAGAATCCAGCGTCGGCGTTTACGCCACGATTTGTACACGGCGCCATGCCGTGGGGGCGGACAGCACTGGAGCGGGCGGTGTGTGCCGTACGCAGAGAGGCTGGGCGAATATGAGAACACCGTTGATTCACGGTTCCTGGCGAGTCTGGAGGGCGGCGAGTCTCGCCGCGAGCGGCGCCGCCGTGGTGCTCACCATCGGGGCCTTTGGCGCCGCGCCGGCGCAGGCGGGCGGGGGCGGCGGCGGCGGGGGCGACGAGGGCCCGCTGGTCGGCGTCTTCGTGGTCCAGCCGACGACCACGCAGGTGAACGAGGCTGTCACGCCGGCTGTGGTGGTGAAGGTCGAGAACCTCGATGGTCAGGTTGACTGGGACTACAACGGCCCGGTGGTCCTGCAGTACGCGGTCAACCGGCTCGGGGCACCCCTGCCGACCGGGAACGAGGCGATTGCGGTCCACGGTACTGCTACGTTCTCCGAGCTGACGTTCGGCGCGGTCGGTTTCGGCTTCGAGCTGGTGGCGGAGATACCTGGCGGATCTGAGGGGCCCTGGCCCTGGCCGTGGCAGTGGCAGCCGGACTGGAACTGGATGCCCGGCTTCGGTAGCGACGGGATGAGCCGGCCGTCTGCCCCGTTCGATATCGTCGACCAGCTCCTGCAATGCGGGAATGAAGAGGGGCAGTGCCAGACCGGGACGGTGAGTTCCGGTCCGACGTCCGGCTTCTCGACTGCCCCGAACGAGATCGGAACGCTCACCGCGACCGGCGGTGGCTTCCCCTCCCTGTCGTGCACCCAAGCCGGCGGGGTGGTGTCGTTCTTCTCCAACCTGTCGCAGACCATCAAGGTCACCTTCGCGGGCTCCCTCGGCGAGCACCCCTGGTCCTGGTGGTCCTGGCACAAGCAGTCGGTCAACATCTGCTTCGGGTCAACGGAGCCGTTCACCACGAAGTTCGGCGTCCCGGCGGTGTTCAATCCGGTTAACGGCGACTACGAGGGCCTGCTGCCGCACTGCAGCGCCTACCGGCCCGCGCCGTGCATATCCTCGGTGCGGTCCTGGGACGGTTCCGTCCAGGCCACGATCCAGGCGCCCGCTGGAGATCCGCACATCACGTTCTAGGCACCAGCGGGAACGAGGCTGTAGCGATCACGCCCAGCCGCCCGAACAGCGCGGCGCGTTCGGCGGTCTGGGCGGGATCGGCCGGCTGGCCGGTGTGGCCGGTGTGGCCGGCCAGCCGGATCAGGCCGTCGAGGCTGAGCGCCTGGTCGTACAGCGCGCTGCGCTCGCGCGCGG
>Ga0210390_10006210_pt1 | contig 10007 bp, 14 predicted proteins | sample IncBWH11OmetaG_FD_161050 | JGI IMG/M metagenome (GOLD analysis project Ga0210390, IMG submission 161050) | Forest soil microbial communities from Barre Woods Harvard Forest LTER site, Petersham, Massachusetts, United States - Inc-BW-H-11-O ...
ATCTCGAGGACCGAGACGCCGTCGACCTCGTGGATCTCGCTCTGGAGCAGGTCGATCAGGTCCTGACCGATCTCGAGGACGAACTCGTCAACGGCGCGCCCGTCCTCGCGCTCCAAGATGTTGATCGCCACGATGTCGCCCCCGACCGCACCGATGCGGCTGGCCACGAGCCCCAAGGCTCCGGGCCGATCGGGAAGGGCGATCCGGACGACGTAGCCGGCCATGGCGGCCACGTTAGGCGGTCAATGTGAACTGCCTGTTTCGAATCGTTGACGAATCCGCTGGGCTGCGGGAACGGTCAGGACGCCGCGGCGCCGGCCCGTGAGGGCACGTACTCATCGATGTACTCACGATCGGAGAGCCGGGCGATCTCCTTCATGAGTTCGTCGGTGAACGCCCGGCACTTCGTGTGATCGTGGTCGAGTGGATCGTCGGGGTTCTCCGGCGGATCCATCCGCATCGGCGGACCGAAGCGGATCCGCACCGTCTTGAACGGACGCATGAAGTTGGAGTTGACGGGCTGCACGTCGACGGTGCCGATGACGCCCACCGGGATCACCGGCACGCCGCACTCGCGAGACAGCCGGGTCACGCCGGTCCGGCCCTTGTGGACGTACTGGTCGAGGGTCCTGGTGCCTTCTGGATAGAGCCCGAGCAGCCGGCCCTTACCCAGGACGTCGGCCCTCGCTGTCTCGAGCGCCCGGTCCGACGCCTTGCCGCCGCCCCGCCGGATCGGGATCTGTCCCGCGGCCCGGAAGAACCAGGCGGTCTTCCAGGTGTCGAAGTACTCGGCCTTGGCCAAGAACGTCACCTTGCGCGCCACGACGAGCGGGATGAAGAACGAGTCGCAGAAGGACTGGTGGTTGGCCGCGAGCACGGCAGGGCCGTGCTTCGGGATGTTCTCCCTGCCTTCCACCTTGACCCGGAAGAGCACGAAGAAGATGGGGGTCAACACCGCCTTGAGCAGCCAGTAAGTCACAGGCCAAACGTACCGCCGCTGGAGCACCGACGCAGCGGGCAAACCGGGTGTGGTGAACTGCGGGCCGACCCGCACGGGAGGTGCCGACGTGACCGAGACCCTTACCGCCGAGCCGTTTCTCTCCGGCCTCTTCTTCGGCGAGTGCCCTCGCTGGCACGAGGGGCGGCTCTGGTATTCGGACTTCTTCGACCATGGTGTGTACTCGGCCTCGCCCGACGGCGAGCGCCGCCTCGAGGTGCCCTTCGATGGCGAGACCGGTGGAATCGGCTGGCTCCCCGACGGCCGGCTCCTCGTCATCTCGCGCCTCGACCGCGTCGTACTGCGCCGCGAAGAGGACGGCACGCTGGTGCAACACGGGGACCTCCGGCCCTGGGCCACCTGGCACGCCAACGACATGGTGGTGGCAACGAATGGTCAGGCCTACGCGGGCAACTTCGGGTTCGATCTCGACGGCCTCTATGACGGGAGGGTCCCTGCCAGCGAGATCGCCCCGACGTCCATCATTCGCGTCGACCCCGACGGCAGCAGCTGTGAAGCCGCCGACGGCATCAATTTCCCCAACGGGACGGTCATCACCGAAGACGATGCCACCCTCATCATCGCCGAGAGCCTGGGCGGGCGGCTCACGGCATTCGATCGCGAGGCGGATGGCAGCCTGACCAACCAGCGCGAATGGGCCCCACTCCCCGGCGTGGCCCCCGACGGCATCTGTCTGTGCGAGGACAACACGGTCTGGGTCGCCAACGCGCTCGGGGCAGAGTGCCTGCGCGTCGCCGAGGGTGGGGAGATCCTCGAGCGGGTGACGACCTCGATGAACTGTTTCGCGAGCATGCTCGGCGATGTGGACCGCCGCACCCTCTATCTGGTCACGGCGCCGTCCAGCCACGACGTCGTGGCGAAGGCAGAGCGACGCGGCGCCATCGAAAAGGTGCGGACGAGCGTGCCGGGCGCCGGCCGGCCCTGATCGCTCCGCGACTCAGCCGAGCTTGGTCAGCGCGGTGCGCAGGTTCCGAACGGCCTGGCCGATCCGCTGCTCGTTCTCGATGAGCGCGAAACGGACATGCCCGTCGCCGCCCGGCCCGAAGCCGACGCCGGGCGAGGTGGCGACGTCCGCCTCGTTCACCAGATACTTGGAGAACTCGAGCGAGCCCATCTCGCGGTAGGGCTCGGGGATCGGCGCCCACACGAACATGGTTCCCTTCGGCGGGACCAGGCGCCACCCAATGCGGTTCAGGCCGTCGCAGAGAGCGTCGCGGCGCGAGCGGTAGATCTGATTGATCTCCTTGGGGTAATCGGGCGCTTCGTTCATGGCGACGATGGCGGCGATCTGGATGGGCTGGAAGGTCCCGTAGTCGAGGTAGGTCTTGAGCTTGGTCAGCGCCTGGACGATCTCGCGATTGCCCACGACGAAGCCGACACGCCAACCCGCCATGGAGAACGACTTGGTCATGGTGTAGATCTCGACCGCCACGTCCTTGGCGCCCGGCACCTGCAGGATCGAAGGCGGCTCGTAACCGTCGAAGCCGAGGTCGGCATAGGCGAAGTCGTGGACGAGCACGACATCGTGCTCGAGCGCGAAAGCGACCAGACGCTCCATGAACGAAAGGTCGACACATGCCGTTGTCGGATTGTGGGGGAACGACAGCACGATGACTCGCGGCTTGGGCCACGATTCCTCGAACGCGTGCATGAGCCCTTCGAAGAACGCCTCTCCCGGGTCGGGCGCGCCCTCGTCGGCGACGTCAGGACCGCGCAACGGGACCTGGCGAACGTCGGCTCCAGAGAACAGCGGGCCCCAGATGTGGATCGGATAGGACGGAGACGGCACCAGCGCGGTGTCCCCCGGACCGACCAGCACCCACATGAGATGCGAGAAGCCTTCCTTGGCACCGATCGTCGTCACCACCTCGGATTCGGGGTCGAGCTCGACGTCGAACTTGCGCTTGTAGAGGTCGGTGACGGCGCTGCGCAGCTTGGGGATCCCGCGTGAGGCCGAGTAGCGGTGGTTGCGCGGGTTCTGTGCCGCCTCGGCCAACTTGCTCACCGCGACGTCGGGTGAGGGCAGGTCGGGGTTGCCGAAGCCGAGGTCGATGACGTCCCGGCCGGCTCGCCGCGACAACGCCTTGAGGTCGTTGATGGTCGCGAACACATAGGGCGGCAGCCCGTTAATCCGGCGGAACTCCATCGGTTGATTCTACGACCCGCTCGCGCTCCCCCCGGACCTCCGTCCTCAGAGGCCGCGTGCGGCTAACACCAGCTCGTCGAGGTCGACGGGCCAGCCGAAGATCGCCCAAGTGGCTCCGGCATCGTGCAGAGCCCGGACACGCTCGCCCAACGGTGGGATTGCGGCGGGCGGCGGTCCGGCCCAGGTCACCTCGATCTCGTCGCGGCGCTCGGCCACGACCGCCGCCTCGGCGTCCCAGAGATTGAGGACGGCACCGGCCGCGCGTGCCTCCTCCGCTCGTCTGTCGTTCCCCCCTGCGACCCACACGATGAGGCCGGCGTCGATGAGCTCGCGGCCCAGACTGACCATGTCGGCGCGGCGCTCGGCGGCCGTCGGATACGGGACGCCGTAGGCGACGTTCTCCTGTTCGCTCAACCTGTCGCCTGTCCCGAGCCCGGCAATCACGCGCTCGGGCGCGAGCTCGTTCAGCGCGATGAACTGCGAGACCAACACGTCGTTGGGTACGAGCCCCACACGCGCGACGAGCGTGCCCAGAAAGGGACCACCTTCCTCCTCTGCTCGTGCTGGCAACTGCGCCGCCAAGGCACCCAGAACGGGGAAGGGCGCCAGTGCGGGCCGCTCGGGTTGACCCATGGGCCAGATGTGGTCGTAACAGAACAGACCGTCGACACCCGTTTCCACCGCCTCGGCCGCGGCGGCGAAGGCCTCGTCGGGTGTGTCGCGGAACGTCGGCAGCACGATGCCGGTGCGGATCACCAGAGTCCCCCTTGGCGCGCGGCCAGGGCCCCGCCGATCGCACCGGCCCGTTCGCCGAAGGCGGCCGGGACGACCGTGGCGAGCGGCCGGCGCTCGCGTCCTTCGACCAGCGCCTCGAATGCCGCTCGCGCCGAATCGATGAGCAGGCTCCCTGCCTCCACCACACCGCCGCCGAGCACGAAGCATTCCGGGTCGACCACACAGGCCAGATTGGCGAGGCCGAAGCCGATCCACCACCCGACCTCCTCGATGACGCGACGCGCCGCCGGGTCGCCCGCCGCTGCCGCAGCCGACACGTCCTCGCCGCGCACGCTCTCGGGATCACCGCCGGCGACGCGCACGACCTCGCCCAGCCGCCCGGCCAAGGCTGCTTCACGGGCCCTGACGCCCAGCCCGGCGCCGGAGGCGAAACGCTCCCAACAGCCGCTGCGGCCACAGGGACAGGGGGGGCCGTTGGGATCGACCACCATGTGCCCGATCTCGCCCGCGAACCCCGACGCTCCCACCTGGACGCGGTCGTCGACCACGATGCCCCCACCGATTCCCGTACCGAGCGTGACCATCACGACATGATGGAAGCCGCGGGCGGCGCCGAGGCGGTGCTCGGCCAAGACGGCGAGATTGGCGTCGTTCTCGATGACCACCGACCGACCGGGTAATCGGTCACCCACGAGGGCGGTCCAGTCCACGCCGTGCGCCTGCGGCAGGTTCGGTGCGAAGCAGAGCCGACCCTCGCGGTCCACCATGCCGGGTGCGCCGACACCGACGGGTGCGGGGTCCGCGTCGATGCCAAGCATGCGGTCGAGCTCACCGACGACCTGCGCGACGGCCTCGGCGACATGGCTGCCAACGATCTGCCTCGTACCGGTCGGCGTCGGGACGCGCGTCTCGCCGACCACTTCGTTGTCCGGGCCCAGCGCGACGCCCAGGACCTTGGTGCCGCCGATATCGATCCCGTAGGTCACGCCGGCACCGTCGTGCCGGGTCGTGCCGGAGCTCACGACGTGGACTCGACCCGCGCCTTCAGCTCCCGCATGGCCGTCGCCATGATGCGGCTGGTGGCCCGCATCTTGATGAAACCTGGAATGGGAACGCGCAGTTCCGCCTCGAGGTGGTACGTCACGTCCGTCGTGTTGCCCTCGCCGGGCTCGAAGACATAGCTGCCGTCGAGCTTGGTGGTGATGTCGCCCTGGGTGAGCTTCCACGCCAAGGTGTGGGGGGCGTCGCTGTAGTCGTAGGCCAGGGTGTAGGTCGTGCTGCGCCCGAAGGCCGCAGCCCGGAAGGTCACGAGCTGCGGACGACCCTCGGCGTCTCGTTCCTTGATCTCGACTTCCTTGACGTCGTTCGCCCACTCGGGGTACCGCTCGAGGTCGGACGCGACGGCAAAGCAGCGCTGGGGCGGCGCTGCAACCGAGATGTGTTCAGTGGCTTGATCGGCCACGATGCCTGTTTCCTTCCTCTCCAGCCGTTCCCGTTTCGGCGAGCGTCAGATTGCCACTCCGGCCAACGCCTCGGCCAGCCTAGAAGCGAGAACGTCGATGTCGAAGGATTCCCGCACCCTCGTGCGTGCGGCTCGACCCATGCGGCGCCGGAGCGGAGGATCGGCCAGCAACGTGCGTATGGCCTCGGCCACCGTCCCCGGATCGGACGGGTCGTCGGCGACCAGGCCCGTCACGCCGTCGAGGACCGCCTCGGAGGCGCCGCCGCTGTCACCGGCGATCTGCGGAACGCCGAAGGCCGCTGCCTCCAGGAAGACGATCCCGAACCCCTCCTGTTCGAGGCCCCCCCAACGGTTGCGGCAGGCCATGACGAACACGTCCGCGGCGCCGAGGAGCGTGGCGCGGTCGTCGTCGCCGAGGCGCCCGAGTATGCGGACGTCGGCGGTGCTCTCCGCCGCCATCCGTTCGAGTCGGCGTCGCTCCCGCCCGTCTCCGGCGATGGCAACCACAAGATCGGGATACGAAGGAGCGAGCCGGTTCGCCGCTTCGATCAATACGTCCATGCCCTTCCGGGGCACGAGACGGCTCACGCTGGCCAGCAAAGGGGCTGCCGCAGGGAGTCCCAGCTGTGTTCGGGCCGCGCGACGTCCCTTCGCGTCGAGGGGCGCGACCCCCGCGGTCTCGACGCCGGGTGGGATCTCGAGGAGCGGGGTGGCGAGTTCGGATGTGACGCGGCGTCCTTCCGCGGCGGGATAGCGGCCGGCCGAGATGACGATCGACGCGTCGCCCAGGACACGCGCGAGTGCGGAACGAGGCCCGGGTAGGCGGGCAGGGACCGCGACCTCGGCCCCGTGGAGAATCACGCCGTACGGGACGTCGAGGTGCGGACCGAGGAGTCCGAGTGGCAAGGCGGGGTCCAGGAGCACGAGGTCGACCCCATGGCGGCGCACACAGTCGTCGATGTCTCGGCGCACCTTCGGTGTCGGAAAGAACAGGATCGATCCCGGCACGCGCTCGATGCGCACCCCACGGGCGGCCTGCGCGGCGTCGAACGACTCCGCCTCGTCGTCGGACGTCGCCGTCAGGACGACGAAGGACGCAGGATCCAGGCGGCTCCAGAGATCCCAGAGATAGTTCTGAATGCCGCCGACCTTGGGCGGGAAGTCGTTGGTGACGAGAAGGTGACGCTTCATGCGCCACCCGGGGTGGTGTCAGCCGGCGCGGTGGCTGAAACGCAACGTCGGCACGAGACCGGCGCGGCCGAGCATGCGCATGGCACGCGCCTCGTCGGCATCGATGACGACGGCGTCGTTGGGCTCACGGTCGAGGAGAAAGGTGACCACGCAGTCGTCGCAGGCGTGGGTCGCCTGCAGCGCGCAGTGGTCGCAATCGATGGTGAGCCCGCCTTCGGGCTCGATGTCGGTCTCCCTGGACTGCAGCATGTGTGTGACCCTCTCTCTTCAGGGTCAGCATGACGACAGGCTGTGACACGGCGGTGCAGATGCACCTCGTCCGTCATCCTTCGGGCGCCTGGGGGACCAGTGCGGCGCGGGCGGTGCGCAAGGTGTCGTCCACGCCCCACGCCACACCCTCGACGAGGACGGCGGTGGAGGTGGCGAGCGCCAGGAACGGCGCCGCAGCGTGATAGTCCGCGTGGGCGGTCGGGCTCATGACGACGGGCGCCCGGAGATGGCCCTTGTCGTCGGACGCCAGGCCGGCGATGGCCGCCGGGTCCTCGGCCGGCGGGGCCTTGGTCACCACGGCCAGGCGGGCGTCGCGGCCGAGGCCCGCCTGGAGCTCGGTGAGGCCCGCCCACAGGTCCCGACAGCCGATGCAGTCCGCCGAGAGGAAGAGGAGCAGGACCGGCGCGGTGGCCTCGACCACGTCGATGCGGACGGCACGGCCGTCGGGCGCGACGCCCACGACGTCGCGCGGAGTTGTGCTGGGCGGGCCGACGGTCGTCGGGATGGGTCGCAGCCGGCGCAGGATGTCGGCCGGCGGCTCGGTCACGAGACCTTCGACTGCGTGCCCGGATCGCTCTCTTCGTCGGTGATCTCGACCACGCTGCGCCCGTGCCCGCACCAGCGGCAGACGACCGCGTCGACCTGCCGGGAGACCACCTCCTCGTCCTCGACGACCAACTCGCCGCCGACCGTGAAGTGGTGGAACGCCTTGGTCGTCTGTGAGATCGTGACGTCGAAGCGGGTGAGGTTGCCGCAGGCGTCGCATCGGTATCGAGCCATGCTCACGGCGTCCACGGTAGTCCGCCCGTAGGCGCTCCCGGCCGGCTTCAGGCGCTCGCGAGGACCTCGCCGTCCACGACCCGCGTGAAGGTCACGCCCGGCGCGTTGTCGCCCTCCTTGGGCGCACCCGCAAGCGACTGCTCCTTGCTCTCGAACACGACGACGGAGGTGCCATGGTTGTCGGCAAGACTGATCCAGTAGCCGGCGACGAAGCCGGGGGCTCCCTTGACCATGGGGAGCACGCCTTCCTCCAGGCCCTTCATTGCCGCTTCGCGGTCGTGGATCTCGACGTCGACGACGACTGCATGCATGTGGAAGCTCCTTCGATCGGTTGGTTCGTGTCCTAAATGCGGTTGAGGAGCTCGCTCTTCTTGGCCGCGAACTCCTCTTCGGAGATGATGCCGCGTTTGCGAAGGTCGTCGAGCTCGATGAGGCGGTCGCGGATCTCGAAGGGGACCGCACCGGACGGCGGGACCCGGGTGCCGGCGTTTGATCCGGGGTCGGTGTGCTGCTGCGGGTCGGAGGCCGATGCGGCACCGCTGACGCCGAAGGGCGGCGTGTCGTGCTGATCGGTGTCTTGGAGGCTGTCGTAGTTCTGATCGTCGCGGCGGTGCCGGCCTCGCTGGTCACGGGGCAGCATGTCCTCGGGGATGGCCTCTCGTTGGCCGCCGCCCACGATCTCGTTGATCTGCGAGTTGATGACTCGCTGTACGACCGCCGGCTTGCGCATGTACTCGAGCGTCATCGAGTCGTCCTCCCCCTGCACGTCGATGACGAGGCTGCCCGTGCCGAGGAGGCGTTCGAAGAGCTCCTGTCGGATGTTGACCTCGGTGATGCGCTGCAGCCGCAGCTGCACGGTGTCACGGCCGAGGATGCCCTGGCGCACGAGGATGCGGGTCGATGTCAGCGCCACGTCGTAGGAGCGCCAGCGGACGTAGCGGCCCAGGAGCCACAGGCCCGGGATGAGGGCGAAGATCACGATCGGATAGTTGGTCCAGCCCGGCGGGTTCGCCCACACGATGAGGATGACGATGATGGCGGCCCACACGCCGATGGAGGTGAAGAGAGGGCCAAAGAGGAAGATCCAGTGCGGTTTCAGCTCGGCCAGCAGCTCCTCGTCCGCGTTGAGGAACTTCCGAGGCACGGCCATCGGGTCCAGCGTACCGGCGGGGCCTCCGCAGCCGAGGACGGGGGGCTGACCGGTCGCGTCGCCCCGGGCCTCATAGGGTGGGTGCGATGTCGTACACCGAGGTGGAACCAGCGGAGGTCAAGGCGCGTATCGCCCGCGGCGAGGACGTCTTTCTCCTCGATGTGCGCGAGCCATTCGAGGTGGAGGAATGGGCCTACCCGATCGGTGTGAACATCCCGCTCGGAGAGCTCGGCGACCGCCTCGACGAGGTGCCGACCGACAAGACCATCGTCGTCGCCTGCCATATGGGTAGCCGCTCGGCGTCCGCAGCGAAGGCGCTCGGCAACGCAGGCTGGACGGCGGAGAACCTCACCGGCGGGGCCGTGGCGTGGGCGGAGGGCGACGCGTAGTCAGCTGGGGCGGGCGCGGTCGCTGTCGCTGTTGCGTTCGACCATGCTGACCACGGTGGCGGACAGGGCCATCCGATGATCCTTCGACCACGGTGGTCCCAACGAGGCGCGCGGGCCGTACAGGACCTCGTCGGCGCGATCACCCAGGACTCGAGCCGCCTCGGCTTCGACGTCTTTGGCCTCGTAGAGGTGGATCGACATTCCGCGTGCGCGCCCGAGCTCCGCCAGGATCGCTCGGTACATGACGGAGTCGGCACGGCTCTCGTGGGGAACGCGGCGTTGGGTGGCGATATCGGTGGGAAAGTCGTCGGGCCACGCACGGAGTGACATCGAGACGATCGGTCCGGGCGCCGCACGGGTGATCTCGTCGAGCGCGGCCGAGGTGGCTCGCACGGCTGAAGCCCGCACCTTCGTGACGAGTGCCCCCAGCGCCTCGTCGTCGAGGGGCTCCCCGTGGCGATGGAGGAGATGGGGCCCGCCTTCGTGATGGATCGGCGCCGCCGGCAGTCCGGGCTCGATCAGCTCGACCCGGCGGCGGTCGACGACCTCGTGGTCCGGAGAGGCCGTGACGGCGACCGCCCAGCCGAGGTGGTGGGCAATGCCAAGACGCATGCGGCCGATTATGCCTTCGCGGTTCGGGTAGGGCTGGTGGGGATCGAACCCACGACCCAAGGATTATGAGTCCTCTGCTCTGACCACTGAGCTACAGCCCCGCCGGGATGTTACCGACGCCCAACCCGAGTACCCGTTCTTGTCCCGTTCTTAAAGATCTCCTCCATGAGACACCTGGCTCCGGACGGTTTGGCAACATGACCCGGTGTCATCGCCGCGACCTTCGACAACTCGTGCCCGCGCGGCGTGGCTGA
>Ga0210390_10006211_pt1 | contig 10007 bp, 10 predicted proteins | sample IncBWH11OmetaG_FD_161050 | JGI IMG/M metagenome (GOLD analysis project Ga0210390, IMG submission 161050) | Forest soil microbial communities from Barre Woods Harvard Forest LTER site, Petersham, Massachusetts, United States - Inc-BW-H-11-O ...
AAGGCTTACCGGGAAATACTGATATTTCGAGCCCTTATAGCAATGTGGATGTTGTTCCGCATCTGAACAATATATCATTAATGGAAAAGCTAATGTGCAGCAAATCCATTATCTGCCGTCCTGGCTATTCAACTATTATGGATCTGGCTACAATAGGAGGGAAGCGAGCATTATTTATACCTACACCCGGGCAAACCGAGCAGGAATACCTGGCTATGCGTTTTGAAGCGCTTGAAATTGCTGTTTGGGTGCAACAAAAGAAGTTTGTATTAAAGGATTCACTTACCAAAGTGTTTTCCAGCAAAGGGTTCAATAACAATTTATATCCGCAGGTGTTTGAAAAGAGCATCGATGAGTGGCTGGACACCCTCAAAAAGTGATAAATAGAATATTTGTATATTTACACTCTGTGGCAATGGAGTTTGCCCTTAACCATCCGGGTAAAAGCGGGTTAATAACTCCTACCTTAAAAACTTATTAAAATGTTGAAAGCTATTACATTAATAGGGTTAGGTGGAGCCATAGGCAGTATAGCACGTTACCTTATCACCAATGCAACAGAGGCGCGTTTCGCACCCTCTACATTCCCTTATGGGACATTACTGGTTAATGTTACCGGTTGCTTTGCTATAGGGCTTATTTATGCCCTTTCAGGCAAATTAAACCTGTCGCCTGAATGGCGTGGGTTCCTGGCTACAGGCATTTGTGGCGGATACACGACTTTCTCGGCTTTTTCTTATCAAAGCATATCCTTAATGCGCGAAGGGCATACAGTTCAATTCTTCACCTATATATTCACCAGTGTTTTTATAGGCCTGGTAGCTACGCTTATTCCTATACTGGTGGTCGACAGGCTTTCTTAGGCATCTGAAAACCCTATATTTTTAGAATACAAAACATTTTTCCTTTAAAAATGCTGTGTATAAGCAGAAATATTATATTTGCACTCTCATTTTTGGGAGCTTAGCTCAGCTGGTTCAGAGCATCTGCCTTACAAGCAGAGGGTCATCGGTTCGATCCCGGTAGCTCCCACAGAAAAAGAAAGGGTTTTAGCATAATGCTGAAACCCTTTTTTGTTTTGCAGATATTGTTTTATACCATTGTTTTATAACCAGGAACCAAATCAAATGCGGAATAAGCAATGGAATGTTATTTCTTTAGAAATTAGAAGGATGCTTAAAGAAATCGGCGTGGTTACAATCAAGCTCTTTAATAAGCTTGTCTAGGTAGTCCATTGTAAGGTTTATTTTACCGTTTTCCAGTCGCCAAACGTATTGCCTATCAACATCAAGCAATGTGGCTAATTGTTGCTGAGTTATCATTTTTTCCTTACGCCTTAATTTTATCATCATACCGATGATCTCCTTCGATGTCCTCATCTCATCTTTCTGTTTACAAAGAGAGGGCATACAATGCAAATAACAGTAATCTCATTACGACTACGAGGCTGTAGAGAGCTGAAAACATGTTGGTTATTCCTGTAGTAATTTGCTTTCACAAATTAAATTTCAGGAATACAAATGAGGTGTTTTGTGACTTTTATCACATACTGTTTCCTGTTTTTTTAATTATAATTCCTTTGGTAAACAAAAAAACAAGTCCCCTTCTAAAGCAACAATAAAAAGCGGAGCATTACCTCTTATTTGATAAGAAGCTTTACCCCAACCACTCATAGGGCTGCTCCGCAATACAATAAGTTTTGTTGATCAATGATGATCTTCGTGATGTTCATCATGGTGCCCTTCATCTCTGCGTCCGTCTCGATGTCCGTGGCCACCCCAAAAGCAACCTTGTAATAAAAAGGCTCCGAATATGAGAAGTATAAAAGTTATTTTCTTCATCTTGTTTGTATTACGCTGTAAATGAATTTTTACAACGATACAAATGTGGCTGCTTTATTTCTTTCAAGTATTACACCTGTTGAGTAATAAGTTACAAGGTTCGCTTATCTGGGCCCGCATAATTGTATAATGTTTTCACCTATTGATTTAAATAGATTTAAAAAGCAATTTATACCGTTTGCCGAAAAATTCAAAAAATGAGGTGTTGGGGGTGATAAATTGGTCTCGGTTTTCAGAAGGCAAAAGAGAAATAAAGCAATGAAATGCATGCATAAAACTCCTGTTCTATTTCAAAGTTCTCTTAACTATTAAATCCTTTCAGTCATGAAAACGAAGAGTTTTATTGCAACCGGTGCATTGGGCCTTGCACTCGCGGCTGCTATCCTTAGCGGATGTAAAAAAGACCCGCCTATGGCCCCTGTTACTAATGCTAATGCTGATATAACCCCGGCAATGGACGAAGCTAATGCCTCATTTGCTTCAACCGATTCAAAGAACATTGCTGATGCCGTCATGCAATCGCAGTCATCTGCAAATACTCCCTCTGCCGATAGATATGGAAGCATGGAAAACTTTTACGGTCACTGTATAAAAGTCTATGGTAGTGATACAGTTGTGAATGGTAAGCAGGATACAATAGTTTATATTGATTTCGGTGGTACTGATTGTTTTGGTGATGACCAAAGAGAAAGAAGAGGTACTATTATTGTTTTTTGGGGCTTAACACACCCGGGTGAAACACAGCGCCAGGCTTATTTTGATTCCGCCAATACTATTACTCAAACATTCAGGAATTATTTCCTGAGAAAAACGGGTATTGCCGGAATAAGAACCTGGACAAATGAGGACCATAATGTAAGTGGATACCAGAACTGGACTCATACTGCTAACCTAACCCTTACTTATCCTAACGGTCAAACTGCCACATGGGAAGCCAACCGTAATAATGCTATAGCTCAGGTAAACGGTGTATGGTATTATGAATTAACAGGAGATGCTAAAGGCATGTCGAGAAATGGCATTGAATACACTTATTCAATTGCCAGCCCCGTTTATATTACTGTTCTGCCATGGTGGGCAGGCGGTTGTCCTTGGCCCGAAGCCGGATCTGTTACTATTACCCGCACTAATCCCGCATCGGGTTCTATTACATTTGTTATTAACTACGGTACTTTAGGTACATGTAGTGGCACTAAAACTGTTACTGTTAGCGGTAGTGGCACCAAAACATTTGCTATGTGGTAAAGAACAAAAAAGCAATTATGTTAAAAGCCCTGCCAAATAGCAGGGCTTTTTTATTCTTTATACCTCCTTGAATTTAATTAATGAGCCTTATATTATTTAACCGGGAAGAATATTATTAGTTAAGCAGGGGTTTAATAACATCCGTATCGATTAACTTACTTAGTTTTTCGGCGCCTAAAAAATTCAGGTGGTCAACGTTGTAATAATCGCGTGCGTTAAAACGCGAATCCGTGAAATAATTGGTATAAGAACAGCCATATTTAAGACAAAGACTATCTATTAAGTTCCGGTTCTTTTGAATTGTAACAGGTTTACAAAATTTAGTATAAGTTGAAAATGCAGGAGTAGTAACAAAAGCAATTTTTATGTTCCTTCTCGTCAATTCATTAAGCAGTGTTGTGAGGTATCCAATTATTTTAGTATTAGATGTTAACCCCGCATTATCATGCTCAGCAACCCTGGCTTGGCCTGTTACATCATCCATTTTAGCATGAGGAGCCAGGGTGTCAAATTTCATCCAGCCATTATAATTTAAATTAGCGGCAAGGTTCGTATCAAAGTTTTTTCTTACAATTGCTTTTACCGTACCCCCCATATAAAGGTTTAATAGTGAATAATTAGCTATATCATATTTATCCCATGCATCGCTTTTTATTTGCCAGAACTGATAATAAAAACCTGTGCGCCATTTTTCATGATAGGCTGCCAATGAATAGTTAAATGATATATAGTCGGCCTCTATAATAACAAGCTTTAATTTAGACAGTCTGGGAAGGTACTTAGTAAGTATGGCTGTGTTAAAATATATATCCTGCGATGAGTTTGCAAGGGTAAAGCCTTTGTGCGAAAAATAAGCGGGATTTATTCCATAAGTAGCATGAGAATCCCCAAGGGCAATTACTTCAATAGAGTCTAGTTGTTGTTCGAAATTATGGCGTTTTGTATTATAAGAATTAGGAACACCGGCAAGCCTGTGGTTTAAATAAAATGCGCATAGCAACAATGGCAATGGAAATAAAATTAATTTAATAAAAAACGAGTTGAATTTCATTAGAATTGAAAATATATAAATGTCCTGGTTTCAAACTCTCCCTGCAAAAGAAACACCATTACTATCACATAATAAACAATCCATCTAATATAGATAGACTGCTCCTTAAAAATCTTATAGAGCTGAACCTTTTCCTGGAGAAATTCAACAACAAGTAAAGATATAATTAACAGTAGCGAAGCTGAGAATTTGTAGATAGGTATTGCATCTCCTAATGAGAAATAGCCTGATTTTATAAAATGTACCAGGTCCTTAACTGAATAAGGTAATCGTTTTATTATGTAAAATGCAGTTGATACATTTTTTGCTCTGAAAAATATCCATGCAAACGAGGTAAGGCCAAAGGTCACCAATACATTTAACAGGTTCTTTAACCATGTTATCCTATTTAGGCCCAGTCTATTGCCGAGCTTATTGCGGGTATTTTCACTAACTATTGCAAATATTAAATAAAACCCATGCAGTGCACCCCACAAAACAAAGGTCCAGCTGGCACCATGCCAAAAACCGCTTACTAAAAACACAACAAACAAGTTAAAGTACCAGCGTTTTACTTTTACTCTGTTCCCTCCAAGCGATATGTATAAATAGTCTCTGAACCAGGTAGACAAAGAAATATGCCATCGTTTCCAGAAGTTTGAAATACTGGTTGCAAAATAGGGCCGGTTAAAGTTTGTCATAAGTGTAAAGCCCATAAACCGGGCTGCACCTATGGCTATATCAGAATATCCTGAAAAATCGCAGTAAATCTCAAAAGTAAAGAAAAGTACCGCAATTAATATTGTTAATGGCGGGTAGTGCGAAGGGTTATTAAAAACAGGGTCGACAAACAGTACCAATTTATCGGCAATAACTACTTTCTTAAACATTCCCCAAAGCATAAGCCGCAGGCCTGTTACTGCATTGTCGTAATCGAAATAATGCTTTTCGCGGAATTGATGAAGCAGGTTCTGTGGCCTTTCTATAGGGCCGGCAACCAATTGTGGGTAAAACATAACATAGAGTGCATATATTCCCAAATGCCTTTCAGCCTTTTGATTACCCCTATACACCTCAATAGTATAACTCATGGCCTGGAAAGTATGGAACGAAAGGCCAAGGGGAAGAATTATATGTAAAAAAGGAATGGGAGCTGAACTGATATGAATAGCGTGCAATAACCCATTAACATTATCAATAAAGAAGTTGAAGTATTTAAAAACACACAATACCCCTACGTTTGCTATAATACTTAATAAAAGGTATTGTTTTCGTCTTTTACCCCGGGCACTTTCAATCATAAGGCCCGCTATGTAATCTATTATTATGGTAAATAGAAGAATAAGAATATAAACGGGTATAAAAGCCATATAAAAAATGCAGCTGGCAATAAGCAAATGCAGCCAGCGGAATTTATGAGGCAGTATGAAATAGATCAGCGTTATTATAGGAAAGAAAACTAAAAACCGGAATGAATTAAATAACACTCTTTACGATGATTGGTAGGGGAATAAAAGTACAAATTTATTTATTAGTGACTTCCCTTAAAATATGCGTAGCAATAGCAATTACAGGCATCTAACAGTAGTTTTCCGGCTCAATTTTCAAATTCCACCTTAATTTAAGGGCATATTCAGGTCAATGTTATCTTTCTTTGCTATGTATTACGCCATTCGCTATCTTTGTATTAGTTAATTTTATTGAAAATTTGTATGCTTAACGACGAAGAAGAAATACAAAAGGCCTTTAAGGATAAATCGTGGAACGAAATAAAAGCATCTGATTCCTGGCAGATATTCAGGATGATGGCTGAATTTGTTGAGGGATTTGAGAAAATGGCTAAAGTAGGGCCATGTGTATCTATATTTGGTTCAGCACGTACCAAGCCATCGCACACATATTATAAGCTGGCATCTGAAATAGCCTTTAAGCTTACCCGCAATGGGTATGGTGTTATTACCGGGGGTGGCCCTGGTATTATGGAGGCTGCAAATAAAGGTGCCAAGGCAGGTGGTGGCCGATCGGTAGGGTTAAATATTACCCTGCCCATGGAACAATCGCATAACCCATTTATTGACCACGATAAACTTATAAGTTTCGACTATTTCTTTGTCCGCAAGGTTATGTTTGTTAAGTATGCCCAGGGCTTTGTAGTTCTTCCCGGTGGCTTTGGTACACTTGATGAGTTATTTGAGGCGCTTACGCTTATACAAACCAATAAGGTTGCTCACTTCCCTGTTGTAATGGTGGGTAAAAAGTATTGGGAAGGCCTTTTAGAATGGATAAAAGAAGAGATGATAGATCATGAGAAGAATGCAAGTATTGAAGACCTTGACCTGTTTAAAGTAGTAGATACGGCTGATGAAGTTGTAGATGCTATTAACCTCTTCTACAGCAAATACCTTCTCAAGCCGAACTTCTAACCACTATATTTGCCTTTATTTATCATTAATCCAATTTATAGAAGATGTCAAGCCTTTCAGTAATACTACCCGTTTATAATGAGGCTAAGGGTATTGAACTTCTTTTCAGTACACTTGAAAAGGCTTTGACAGGCTATACTTACGAGATTATTGCAGTAAATGATGGATCAAAGGACTCTTCGTGGGCTGAAATGGTTAAGTATGCCACCCAGAAACCTGCAATAAAGCTTATTAATTTGAAACGGAATTTCGGGCAGACAGCCGCTATTAATGCAGGCATACAGGCAGCTACCGGAGATATATTGATACTTATAGACAGTGACCTTGAAAATGACCCCAACGATATACCTAAGTTATTATCTAAAATGGACGAGGGTTATGATGTTGTGAGCGGATGGAGACAAAGCAGGTGGAAAGGCCAGTTTCTTACACGTAAGTTACCTTCTTTGGCTGCCAACGGGTTGATAAGTAAAATATCAGGGGTTAAACTGCATGATTATGGCTGTACACTTAAAGCATATAAAAAGGATGTTATAAAAGATGTGCGCCTGTATGGCCAAATGCATCGCTTTATACCTGTTTTTTGTAAGTGGCAGGGTGGAAATGTTACCGAAATACCGGTAAACTATCAGCCACGCATGTATGGCAAGAGTAATTATGGAATGTTTCGTATTTACAAAGTAATTCTTGACCTTGTACTGATTAAATTTCTCGATAAATTCATGCAACGCCCCATACATTTCTTTGGCGGTGCATGTATTTTAGCTTTCCTGGTTATGTTCATGACTGCAGGCCTTGCTGTATATTTTAAAATAACAGGGCAGAAAGATTTCATTCAAACTCCCTTGCCTACTATAGCAGCTATTTTCTTCCTGGTAGGTGTATTAATGGTGCTTATGGGTGTATTAGCCGAAATGCTTATGCGCACCTATTACGAAAGCCAAAATAAGTTTCCATTTACAATTAAAGAAAAAGTTAATTTTTAGCATGAAGAAACTAAACTTAGGTTGTGGTATTGATTACAGGGAAGGTTTTGTAAATGTTGATTTCCATTCTCATATAAAAATTGATGTACAGCACGATTTAAATGTTGTGCCCTACCCGTTTAAAGATGAAGAATTTGATTTTATACTGGCTTCACATGTTTTAGAGCATTTAGATAAGCCATTTGTAATTATGAAAGAGTTGCATCGTATATTAAAAAAAGATGGCAAGCTCCATTTAAAAGTTCCTCATTTCAGCAGGGGGTTTACACATTCTGAACACAGAGCTGGTTTTGACCTTACTTTCCCATATTATTTCAATCCTACCTTCACTAAATCGGGGTATTATGGCGTTGCATTTGAATTAGAGCATGTAGAACTCCATTATTTTGCTTTTTTTCACCTGCTCCCTTATATGGGCATAAGTAAATTCACAATAGCTATAATGAGGATCATTAACGTAATAGTCAATTTTTTTGCAAAGCTAAGCCCTTCATTATGTTCGCGGGTGTGGTGTTTTTGGGTTGGTGGTTTTGAAGAAATAGAATATATATTTATAAAGAAATAGTGTGAATATTACCGAAGCTGAAGATAAAAAAACTGCCGATGCCTTTGCTTCTTCATGGAATAATTTACCAGGAGGATCTGTTTATACTGTCGGCCAGTTTGAAGACTGGTTTGCACCTGTAACCAAGACTGATGTGCAGGGTAAAACTGTTTTGGAGCTTGGTTGCGGCAATGGCAGCCTTTTGTGCCATATGACTGCCTGGCAACCTGCCTCTATTGAAGGTGTCGATCTGGGCGATTCAATTCTATCGTGCGAAAAGAATATGAGTCAAACCGGTTATAAAAATTTTAAAATAACCCAATACGACCTTACCAAATTTACCGGTGCAGGATACGACCTGGTTTATTGTATTGGCGTATTGCACCATTTAAAAAAACCTATTGAAGGTTTTGAATCAGTTTTAAAGAATACCAAATCCGGAGGACGTTTTCATTGCTGGGTTTATGCAAAAGAAGGTAACGCAGTTGTTATTTATATTGTTGACCCGGTAAGAAAATTGGTATCAAAAATGCCCTGGTGGTTTACAAAATACCTTGTAGCTACTCCTATGGTAATACCTTATTTTATTTATGCCAAAATAATTTCAAAGTCTAAAATATTCAGCAAATTTCCCTTATACAATTATTCATGCTGGATATCTCAGAGAGGCTTTATGTTCTTCAGGCACGTAGCGTTCGACCAGCTTGTTACCCCTCAAACTATTTATGTTTCAAAAGAAACCATTGAAGAATGGCTCGCAAAATATCCCGAAATAGATAAAAATTCCACTTACATTATTTTCAGAAATGGTAATTCGTGGAAATTTGGCGGCATAAAGAAATAGATGAATACCGAATTTAATGAAGTTGAATTTAATTTAGCCTACCCGGATGGTGTTGAAAACACTTATTGGCAAAGGGCAAGAAACTACATTATCTATCGCACCATAAAAAGAGCCGGCCTTTCCGGGAGCCCCATTTTGGAAATAGGATGCGGCAGAGGCCTCGTAGTAAATTATTTATCAAAAAAAAACATTAACTGTTTTGGTATAGAGTTAGCAAAGGCAGAACCAATTGAAGGGGTTGAAAGAAAAATACTAACCTCAACCAATGCTCTTGATACCAGTGAGGATTTTGCCGGAAGATTTAATACCATTTTGTTACTGGATGTAGTAGAGCACATAGAAGATGATGCAGGCTTCATTAAATCTATTTCTGTAAAATATAATAAGGTTACCCACCTGGTAATAAGTGTTCCGGCCCGCAAGGAAATATGGACAAATTTTGACGATTTCTACAGGCATTACAGAAGATACGATATTAAAGAATTAACGGCCCTTATCCACAAAACCGGATTTGAAGTTGTAGATATCCGCTATACCTTCAAATCAGTTTATCTTCTTGTTCTTTTGTTTAATAAGTTTAAAATACGCCGGAAAGTGCAGACCCCTGTACCACCAAACAGTGTTATGAAACTTGCCCATATTATTATTGGCTGGCTTTTTATGCTGGAATATATAATTATGCCTAAGAGCATGTATGGTTCATCTATTTTTTGCGTAGCCCGGAAGAAAACTTAATTATTTCTGCCGGTAAAAATGCCATTGTTATATATTACAATGCCATTACCTTTACTACCCTAATGAAGCAAAGTCTTAAAAATATCATACTGGTCAATCCTTCAAAATGGGTATTCTGGCTGGCTATTGCCTTTGCAAGCCGCCTTGTATTCTTTTTCCTGGTAATACACTTCCGCCAGTATGAGGGGTTTCAGGGCTTCTGGGGAGGAATACGTGGAGACTCAGAAGGGTACCTGATGCCATTTGAAAGCCTTGCAAGGACAGGGAAATTCGACCCTGACTTCCGTATGCCGGGGTTCGGTGTGCTATATTACCCGCTGCTATTACTATTCTCTAAACCCACTGCCAAATATCTTAAT
>Ga0210390_10006213_pt1 | contig 10004 bp, 7 predicted proteins | sample IncBWH11OmetaG_FD_161050 | JGI IMG/M metagenome (GOLD analysis project Ga0210390, IMG submission 161050) | Forest soil microbial communities from Barre Woods Harvard Forest LTER site, Petersham, Massachusetts, United States - Inc-BW-H-11-O ...
CCGATAGTTCCACTCATCACATTCGACTTATAATTCGCCGGGACGTTTGGCCTTTCCGGCTTTTTTGCGACAGTTACCGGGATGCCATACCGGCCGAGCGCGCGGACAAGCTGCTCGCGCAACGAAATCTGCAGCTTTTCCTCGAAGACCACCAATTCTTGTCCGCTACGGTCTGCTCGCACCGCCGCTTGGCGCGGAAAACTAAAGTCCTTCACGATGAGTACTTGTGGCTTTCTTCTTAGACGCCGCGTTGCGTCCTCCCGCTGAGGCTCTAGGCTAATCGAGGCGCATCCGAGAATTGAAAACAGAAAACTACCCAAGAAAACACAACCGATCAGCCGTGGAGATATTTTTTCATAAGTGTCAAGCCTTAATACAGCTTTTTGTGAAGGCAAAATGATCTCGGCCTATGTTGTTTCGAGTCGAGTAATTCCCTTTTGTTCCTTTGTTCCACTCGGGATACCGCCTCACCCGTTTCCTTGGGGTCTCGATCCTGTGCCTCCGTCGACTTGGGCGGAACGCGTGGACGAATCACTAGTCACGACTTTGAACGCGACATATTTCATGATTTCTGATGAGTGGGCCTGCGTGCCATACCGGCACTCCCGCGTCTTTGATTCTTATCGTGTTTCGGTGCACAGGTGGATGAAAGACGTTTCAATCATGCGAGTCGCGGGCGATCAGTACACCTTAAGCAATTCCGGCTTCGCATTTATCGATTTTAGTTAACGCCTATGAGCCTTGGCTGCGCGTTCCATGGCGGCTTTGATTGGGTTGGGCAGTATCGGCTTGCTGAGATAGTCGTCCATACCCGCAGGAAGGCAACGCTCTCGGTCTTCTTTCATAGCATTGGCAGTCATGGCGATACTTCCAGCGGTCAATATTCGCGACCGCCTTTCAAGCCATCTGGCCCGGACCGTTGCACGAAAACCACTTTGCGGTGGGATCGCCTTGGCGATCGATAGCCCGTTGAAGTGGACCAAGCAGGTGGCGAGTCATTGCATCTTCCCAGGGGAGCACATCAAGGACGCTTCTCGACTAGAGGTCCAACAACGGGTGTTTTTTCAACAAATTCGGATTCTAAATCGTCCCGCATCTCTGTTCCTTTCCTGAAACCAGGTCCCCCCATAGGCAAAACATCCGTTTCGACCGTGTTTTCGTTTGCGACCCGTCTTGTCCATCCACTAGATCCTTTTGCCTTACCTTGTATAAAGTCGCGGAATTGTTCCAAATCTCTCTCAACGCGTCCTGAGTTAATGCCCAATACCTCTCCAGTCTTCTCCAAAATTCCTTCAGGTTCGTACCCGATCGATGCAGTCACGCGCGTCCATCGAGGGTCTAGTTCCTCGAATGTTATTGTCCCTGAGTTCAAAGAGCCGTCCACACTTTCCCACGAGATCTCTTGATCCGAAACTCGATTCGTAATTTCGGCCTCCCAGTTTTTGATTTTGCCCGCGATCTTTACCTTCCAGAGAAGGAATTTTTCGGATTCCAAGCGAACTTCTTCGACGCCTTCCATGAAGAGCGGAAATTCTTCGAATCGAGTCCACTGATCATACACAGCCCGCAGCGGTGCATTCACATCTATAGAGCGAGCAGTAAGTGCCATTGCCAGTATTCGAGTGTCGCAGCGTACCCGGCCTCATTGGGTTCTCTTCACCGCCCGAAGCTGTCGCCACTGGCGGGGAGCCGTTCCTGGTCATCGGCGCTATTGCAGGCGGTTAGCGTGGAAAACGCCTACCGGTTCGCGGGACCGTCTTTGAATGCCGGTCTGTTGGCGAGTCAGCCCTTTCTCGGTTGTCGTCGGGGATCCCGGTTCAGACGGAGCTTCTACCGAAAGAACCATGCCCGGCAAGGGTCAGATCTCAGCCCTCAACTCAAGGCGTTTGGGAGGCGATCCCGCCGTGTAGCGCTCGTTCTACATCTAGCGCATTTTTCTAGCAAAATGCCTGCGCATCTTCAAGCCTATCGAATCCCTGGAACTCAATCCGCTCCCCCTGTTCTCCAAACCTGTCGGATGCAGTCTCATATTTGGCGAACCAGCGGTTCGATTTCATCTCATTGCATAAAAACTCGCCAGAACGCAAGTGGGAAGGGTTGCCCCAGCCTTGGGATTTCACCCTGTTTATTCTGGAGAAGCGCAAGGACTTCGTTGGTCGGCAATGGCTGTTCCGAGAAATTGACCAATGGCACGTGACTGCTTTGCTGTACGAGAATCCCGAGGGCCAGCTGTTCGCAGAGTGGCACCGGGGCTCGGCACAGGGCCAGGCTACGAGAGAACAATTCGGCAGCATCGGCGATGATATGAGTCACTGCGGCGCGCATGTTGTTGCGCGCTGTGTTCACGTCCGCGTGTTCGTGTTCCTCAAAGACGACAGAATGCTCGTCCCTTCCGATGCACAAGCGTGCTACAAACGAATGAAACTCCGGTATGTATACCCTAATAATTTAAAGTTGTTGCAATCTTGGCGGCATTAAATAGCTTAGAAATTTAAATAACTAGCAATAGCCAATGCCCTTTTCATCCAAGACCTTTGCGCAGGCCGCCAAAATAGCGGAACAAATTGAATCACTCGAAACCAAACTCAGCGTTTTGCTCCAGGGAGCAAAACCGATAGAGCAAAAAAAGAACAATTCAAAGGGAGCGATCACTCCAAGAGCATCAACGAAACGCAGAATCGCTTTGCCAAAAAAGGTCGAATCGGCAGCTCCTAACGGATCCGGTGACGGAAGAGGAACGCTACGACCAGCTGTGGTCGCGGTACTGAAGGAGAGCGATAAACCCCTAAAGACCGCGGATATATACGATGCGCTTGTCGCCCGAGGGTATAAGTTCACTTTTAAGGAAGCAAAAAAGGTTCTTGGAATTCGCCTCTACAAAATGTTAGGTGTGCAACCGCTCGGGGAAGGACTCTTCCAGGCAAAGTAGGTCGGGCGTCTTGCCAGCCGAGCCAAGGTACCGCCGAAAAGGTCCTTCAGTTTCGCCTTTCGCTCTTGGATCGGCAAATCACGAAGGTCCTTTTGCCATCAGCTGAGCAGATCAAACGTGTAAGCGCGATGACCGCATAATTAGATTTCCCATCGGCCAATCGCCGGATCGCATCGAGGCAACGAGCTTTGGTTTCATCGGCTCCACAAAGTGGCGCCCGCTTGGGTCGGAAAGTTAACGAGCTCTGGAGCTAAATCTGTGTCCGCGGATCAGTGGCACACGTGGAAATAACGAAATCGTGCCGACTCGGCGTCGGGATTTCGCCCTATGATGACGTTTATGCCACCCCAAGAAGTCCAATTCCCGGTCCCACCGATTACTTAAGTGTGGTTCCAGGCTGCATGATCGGGCTGGGGGTGAAGACGGCCGGGGAAAAAAGTCACGCCCCTGCACACCTCGACCTTCGATATCGACGAGAGAGCCCTTTTAATCGGTGCTCGCCTATGTATGTAAACGCTGTGGTCCACCCGCATAGATTCGACGAGATTGTGAGAGACGATTTTGCCGCCTTACGCCAGATGCTACAACGGATCCCGCACCAAGCGCAGGATTCAGCTCTTTAGCCTCCTCGATTATTATGAAAATGACCTGGCTCCTCGGTGTTTCGATGATCGCGATCCTAAGCTCGCTCTCTGGCCATGAGCCGACCCCAATGACTTCGACGATTCGAGCCGTGACCGCTTATCCCGACCGGGCCCGCGTCACAAGAACCGGCACCGTAACTCTGCCCGAAGGAGCAAGCATTCTGCAGTTTGTCGGTCTCCCGGAGGGCTTGGAAGAGGATTCTGTCGTTGCCCACGCCGAATCTGACGCCGCCCTCACCATCGAGGGAATTGATATCCGCAATCAGTTCCTGGCGACAAGCGCGCTGCCCAGGACCCAGGAGCTTCAGAACCAATTGCGCGGCTTGGAGGATCAGAAACAGTCGCTTTCCGCCACGGAAGGCGTACTCGAGGAAAAACGCGCTTTTTTCCGAAATCTGGCCGCGGGCCTCAGCAAAGGCGAAAAAGACACGGTTAATGTCGACGAGATCAAAAAACTCTATACCTACTACGGCGACGAGCTCTCCAGCGTTGCCGAGAACATTCTTTCCGTCGAACGTTCTCAGGCAAAACTGGAGCCGGAGATAGACCGCGTGAAGAGAGAACTTGAGGCCCTTAGAAGCGGCCAGCAGAAATCCCAGCGCGCGGTGCTCGTGAGCGTCAACGCCGCGGCATCAGCCAAGGCCGAGTTCACGCTCTCTTACGTGATTGGAAACGCTTCCTGGGCTCCCAGTTACGACGCCCGTGTTGATTCGACTACTGGAAAAGTCCAACTCCTCTATAACGCGTTAATCCGCCAAAAGACGACAGAGGACTGGACCGACGTCCGCCTTGTTCTCTCGACTGCCCAGCCCGGGCGTAACGGAACAATGCCTGACCTGAAACCGGCGTTCGTGGACTTCAAAATACCAGAGCCGATGCCAATGGCTGCAGCCCGGGCTTCAAACCTGCACGCCCCGGCGGAGTCACCGCCTCAAGCCGACAAGCTCTCAGTAGAGAGCACCAATGCACAGGCCACCGTGCAAACAACGGGCCTTGCAGTCGCCTACGACGTTCAACTGCCGGTGGTTATTCCCGCTGACGGCCAACCTCATCGCACTAACATCACCGTTATTAACCTGCAAGGAGCCCCGGAGTATGTGACCACTCCGAAGCTCGACCCGGGCGTATTCTTGCGGGTGCACCTGGCAAATACCAGTCCTGCTTTGCTCTTACCAGGCCCCGTCAGTGTTTTCCGGGACGGAGAATTTACCGGCACAATTGCATTGAGCTTGCTGCCGGCCGGCGGCGAATTCGATCTATACGTCGGCCAGGACGACTCAATCAAAACTGAACGCAAGGAGACGGTGCATAAGCGCTCTGAAACCGGGATTCTGAACAAGAGAACGGTCGAGGATCGAACCTACCAAATCTCCATCCAGAACTTTCGCGCCAATCCGATCAAGCTCCTGATCTACGATCAGCTCCCCGTTTCCAAAGCCGCAGACATAATAGTAAATCAGGGGAAGTTTTCGGATAACCCGGCCACTATCGACAAAAATTCCGGTAAGCTCAGCTGGAACATCGAGCTTGGCCCTAAGACTAAAAAAGTCATCGAATTTAGCTATTCCGTAGAGTGGCCGAAAGACAAGGAAATCGACGACGGCCTATGAGGACCCCGGATCAATGAATCCCCGGCAGGCCTGATTAGGGAACACGAGTTTGTTTCAGATGTCATCTCCCGCCAAAAGCCTCTCTAAATGGCGTCTTCATATAGCGAAAGTCCAATCCACAGATCATTATTCAACGGCAGACCACCGAAATAGCAGCCAGGGCGGCCAGCAAAAGGCGTTGGCAAGAGCCAAGGAAAAGCTAATCGCGTTCGCAAGAAACAAAAGCCAGCGGTTCTCAGGTCAGTTCTGAAATTGCTGTGCGATATCGCGCAGACAGTTGCGAGTCATCCGCCCGGCGTTGCGATAAGCATTAGATTATAGATTAGAGAAACCGATCACTCGCTCGGATTGTTGGAAAAGGGAGTTCCTCTCTCGCCGCCGTCGGTCATCACGCCCGACCAAAAACTGTCTTCTTTGGATAGAAGACTATTGTCGGTCGTCGGGCGACATGTCCATCCGCATCCCCGAGGTGGACTTCGCGCGTTGCGGGTTTGTGATGACCCTTTCTTAAGAGAGAATCCAGCCGTGAGGATCATTCGCAGTCATTGCGCCCAATGCAGCGGAATCGCCCGTGAAAAGCTTTCCGTTTTTCTTCACTGCACCGCTAGACACCAAATTGTGTAGTTTCTCGTAAGCGCGTAGTCGCAACATTTCCTCACCTCCGTGTGCGACGTTTCTTCGTCGGAGATTGTCATGCACAACCTCGAAGAGCGGTTTGAATTCGTATGACGTCTTTTGCGACAAGACAAAGACAAGCTCTTTGGTCACTGCGTCTGGGAGGCGCCGAGAAAAACTATTGCTCTTTTTAACTGCCATATAATGCACCAAAGTAGCACATCATTGACGCGGCGTCCTCCTCGACAAAGCTGGACTTCGGAGCGTGCGGATTGGGGCACAAGAGACCGGGTGGGATGCTGCTGCTTCGCAGCGGGCTTTTCTTTCTCTGGCATCTTAGGTCACCAATGCTTCTGTGGTAAGCATGAGAGCGGATATCGAGGCGGCGTTCTGCAACGCGTACCGGGTCACTTTCGTCGGGTCGACCACGCCTGCTTTCACCAGGTCGACGTACTCGCCGGTGGCAACGTCGTATCCTTCGTTCCCTGAACGTGACTTCACTTCCTGTACAATCAATGCGCCTTCCTGTCCGGCATTCTCGGCGAGTTGACGCAGCGGAGATTCAATAGCACGGCGAACGATCTCAAGACCGGTTTTCTCGTCACCTTCTAGTTTCAAATTGTCCAGCGCCTTCTGCGCACGGATCAGCGCAACGCCGCCGCCAGGGACGATGCCTTCTTCGACCGCAGCACGCGTTGCGTGTAGCGCGTCTTCAACCCGAGCCTTTTTCTCTTTCATCTCGGTCTCGGTTGCAGCGCCGACGCTTATCACAGCGATCCCGCCCGCGAGCTTGGCCAGACGCTCTTGGAGCTTCTCCCGATCGTAGTCGGATGTAGTCTCCTCGATCTGACGCCGAATCTGACTCACGCGACCCTGGATGTCCTTAGTCGAACCTTCGCCTTCGACAATCGTCGTGCTATCTTTGTCGATGGTGATCCGCTTGGCGCGGCCCAAATCGTCCAGCGTGATTTTCTCCAGCTTTATTCCTAGGTCTTCGGTCAAACAACGACCGCCGGTTAGAACCCCGATATCTTCCAGCATCGCTTTGCGCCGATCACCGAAACCCGGGGCCTTGATCGCTGCCGCCTGCACGGTGCCACGAAGTTTGTTGACGACCAGCGTTGCGAGCGCTTCACCTTCGACATCTTCGGCAATGATCAGGAGTGGACGGCTGGCTTTGGCAACTCGCTCGAGCACAGGCAGTAGGTCCTTTAGCCTGGAAATCTTCTTCTCGTAGATGAGGATGTAGGCGTTTTCAAGAATCGCCTCCATGCTTTCAGCGTTCGTCACGAAGTAAGGCGAGAGATAGCCTTTGTCGAACTGCATACCTTCCACCACTTCCAGAGTGGTTTCGATCGACTTGGCCTCTTCGACAGTGATCGAGCCGTCTTTGCCAACCTTATCCATCGCATCGGCAATGATTTCGCCGATCGTCGTATCCCAGTTTGCTGAGACTGTTGCGACCTCCGCGATTTCGGCTCGGTTGGAAACCTTCTTGGAGATCTTCGCCAATTCGGCGACGACCGCCTCAACGGCCTTCCCAATTCCGCGCTGTAACGAGCTGGGATTTGCGCCTGCGGTCACGTTCCGCATTCCTTCCCGGAAGATCGATTCGGCGAGAACTGTCGCCGTGGTCGTGCCGTCGCCGGCTACATCCGAGGTCTTCGAAGCCACTTCACGCACCAGCTGCGCACCCATGTTCTCATAGGGGTCTTCGAGCTCGATCTCTTTGGCTACGGTGACGCCATCTTTGGTGATCGTCGGGCTTCCGAATTTCTTGTCCAGGATCACATTGCGTCCCGAGGGCCCAAGCGTGGCTTTAACCGCCTTGGCTAGTTTCTCCACTCCCCGCAAAAGTGCGTGTCGAGCTGCTTCATCAAACTGCAATTGTTTTGCCGCCATAAGATCATCCTAACGTCTTATTAACTTGTTTCTCTATCCAATGATGCCGAGAATGTCGTCCTCACGCATGATGAGATAGTTGTCGCCATCGATCTTGATTTCGGTACCCCCGTATTTGGAGATGAGCACTTTGTCCCCGACTTTCACGGTGAACTCGATCTTCTTGCCGTTGTCGTCGAGCTTGCCAGTGCCGATGGCGGCAACGGTACCTTCTTGAGGCTTCTCTCTCGCCGTGTCGGGACTACAACTGTCCAGAGCGTACCGTGCAACAACGACCACGAGCACCGATTGAGGATCCCAAAGCGTTCGCATGATCCCCGCCCAGAACCGTGGACGTAGGGCAGCGTGACTATCCAATAAAAAACAAGCACCCGGCGATTCACATCACCGAATGCTTGCGTTATCAAATAGGAGCTTAAATCAATCTACTATTTTACGTTTATACCTAATAGATGAAAAAAAGCGTTGAGTTCAGCGTCCCCTAGCATGACAACTTATCGACTGTAAGACTGCAATTTTTTTTGTCAACTCCGCTTTTTAAACTCGATCCCATGGATACGCGCTTTTTTACAATCCAATACTTGAAATTTACCTTAAAGGTACTGCTGCGGGACAAGTAATAGATATTGTAATAGTTAGAACCGTATCTCGTTGGGAAGTCTGTACATTCTTTGTTAGCTAGCCATACATTAACCATGGCGGTGTTTTTTGGCGGTCACTTAAGTCAGGCTCACCCGGTGAGACGTCCCGTGAAAAAGATCGGGGTTATTATTCAGCGTAATAGTCGATTATTTTTAGCTTTGATGGTAAATGTTGAGTGCCGGTGTCGTATTAACTTTCAACCAGATCCGGCGGCGGGCGCGGCATCGGAAACGTAATGATGAGTGATTTTACTCCACGTGGCCAACAGGTCTTGGCGCTTGCGCGCCAGGAAGCCGAGCGGTTCAACCACCACTATGTGGGAACTGAACACCTGTTGCTCGGACTGATCAAACTGGGACAAGGCGTCGCAGTCAATGTGCTAGAAAGAATGGGGCTCGATCTGGAGGGAGTTCGCATGGAGGTGGAAAAGCATGTCGGTTCGCATCCCGAGGCAAAGATGGTTGGGAACATTCCGTATACGCCCCGAGTCAAAAAGGTATTGGTATTAGCCGGCAAAGAGGCCAAAGCGTTAAATCATTCTTACGTGGGTACCGAACACATTTTGCTGGGGCTCTTGCGGGAAGGCGAGGGAATCGCCGCACGGGTCTTAAAGAGTCTGGAAGTTGATCCCGTACGAACGCGCAACGAAATTTTAAAAGAATTAGACCCGAACTTCACCCCCCCTGAAAGCGAGGCTGAGTTCCTGCAGGAGGGCGGTAAGAAGGATATTAAGACGCCGGCCTTGCACGCATTCGGTCGCGATCTGACCGAATTGGCGGAGAAGGGCAAGCTGGATCCGGTGATCGGTCGTAGCAACGAAATCGAACGCGTAATTCAGATCCTATGCCGGCGCACCAAAAATAACCCGGTACTACTTGGTGAAGCAGGGGTTGGAAAGACCGCCATCGTCGAAGGGTTGGCACAGGAAATCGCGGCTGGCAAGATGCCGGAATTGTTGCGCAATAAACGCGTCATCACACTCGATCTTGCGCTGATGGTCGCCGGGACAAAATATCGTGGCCAGTTCGAAGAACGCATTAAGGCCGTGATGGATGAGATTCGTCGCTCGAAGAATGTCATCCTCTTTATCGACGAGCTCCACACGATCGTCGGTGCGGGATCAGCCGAGGGCGCCATGGACGCCTCAAACATCATTAAACCGGCGCTAAGCCGGGGCGAATTCCAGTGCGTTGGAGCCACCACCCTCAATGAATACCGGAAGTACATCGAAAAAGATGCAGCGCTCGAACGACGATTCCAGACGGTCAAGATCGAGGCGCCATCGCTCGAAGAAGCCGTTCAGATTTTGAAAGGCTTGCGCCCGAAATACGAGGCCCATCACAAAGCCAAGTTTACCGATGAGGCATTGGAATCAGCCGTTCAGCTTTCCGATCGGTATATTACTGGCCGTTTCCTGCCGGACAAGGCCATCGATATCATGGACGAAGCGGGTGCGCGGGCGCGCATCATCTCTATGACTCGGCCGCCGTGTGTGAAAGAGATCGAGAGAACTATCGAGATGATCTGCATCGAGAAAGAAGCGGCGATCAAAGTCCAAGATTATGAAAAGGCAGCAGCTTTGCGCGATTCTGAACAGCAGACCAAAGATAAACTGGAGCGAATCTTAAGTGACTGGCGGGGACAGCGCGATGAACACGAAGT
>Ga0210390_10006218_pt1 | contig 10000 bp, 10 predicted proteins | sample IncBWH11OmetaG_FD_161050 | JGI IMG/M metagenome (GOLD analysis project Ga0210390, IMG submission 161050) | Forest soil microbial communities from Barre Woods Harvard Forest LTER site, Petersham, Massachusetts, United States - Inc-BW-H-11-O ...
TCCAGTTGCTACTCCTACTCCTACTCCTACCCCTAAGCCTACCCCTGCACCGACACCGGTCGCTACTCCTAAGCCTACCCCTGTACCTACGCCGGTCGCTACTCCTACCCCCACCCCTAAACCTACCCCTTCACCTACCCCGGTCGCTACTCCGGTCGCCGCTCCCGCCTCTTTCACAATAGGGGAAACAGCGCTGCAGACCAGCATCGACGGGGGCAACGGTAATCTGATGGTGGCTCAGAGCGCTACCCTGGCCAAAGCCGGTACTATTCAGAGCATGTCCTTTTATGTCAATCAGGCTGCCGGTACTTTGCGCCTGGCTCTTTACGATGCTTCCGGACCCGCTGGTGGCCCTGGAACCAAGAAAGCCGAAACAGCCTCCATTACTCCGGTCACTGGATGGAATACCGTTAACGTACTCTCTCCGGTCACCCTCCCCGCCGGTACCTACTGGCTGGCCTATCTGCCCTCCAGCAATGACCTGCACTTCCTGCTCAACCCTAGCTCTGGCAACCTCTCTTATTACTCCTTTCCTTCCGGTGTAATGCCGGCCACCTTTTCTAAAACGCCCTCCACCGGAGTCGGGCACTGGTCCTTTAAAGCAACCTTAAACTAGGCGCTCAAAGCCAGGCCCCCTGCCGCCTTCAATAAACTTCATCGCATCAATAGGAAACACGCGCCAGAGCAGCCGAAAGGTTGTCTCTGGCGTCTCCTTTTTCGCTCCGGATTCGGCCGTGAATGGCGCTTCTAAGTTAAAGAGGATTTGGGTGATTTATCGCCCGGGAGTGGCTACAGGATTTAGCCCAGGGTTGCTCCCCATGGGCACTCACTCGGCACTTGTCGATTCAGCGCGCTTAGATCATCGACTGGGCCGACGCTGCCGGGCATGCGAAAAAACAGAGGCCAATAGCTAGAAGCACGAACGTTAATTTTGCCAGCGATTGAGCCATAAGCTCTTTTTCTAACTAGTGCATCTTCTCATAAGTAGGAGGCAGTATGCCTCCTACTTATGACACGATGCACTAGTTCTCCGGAATGCCCGCGGAGTTATCATTGCGGCAAGTCAGCCATCCCATCATGATCCCTGCAGATTGCAAAAAAGAATGGGAACGACCTTTCGAATTTCATTCGATTTCATAAGTTACCACGGAAACGAGCCTGTCTTATCATGAGAAGCGCCCGTAACGGAAATAACACTTTCGGGTAATAGAACGATTAAATACCTGGAGTCCCATAAATCCACGAACCATCAATATATATCGATCGCGCGCCTCGATTTGGGTTGCGGGCCTAAATCTGGTTGAGTGACCAGGGTCGATGGTATTACCCATTCAGGTAATGTTTTCGTTTTGCGATTGCCTTTAACGATTTTGGATATTAAATGCTAGTTATCAGTATAATCTTTGCATAGGGACTTGTCGGATTCGGAAATGGAGATGCAAAGACCTTTTTTTCAGGAGGATGCGGCAACGAAGGATAGGCGATGGCACCCTGATTCTACTGAATGTGCTCCGCCCTTTTTCAGGTGATTCGTCAACATGCAACGGAGGATTTTATGGCAAAAGAGAACAGCATCGAGCGAGCAGCTAAGGAACAGATTCAGCTCCCGACGGAGCGAAAACAGTTCAAAAATCTAGTTCTTAGCAACCCTAACTACTTTGGCACTTTTCCCAAGCTCGGCGGAAAAGTAGTCAAGGCTCTCAACGGCAATACTACCTACGAGCAACTTGCCTGTCTAGGTCTAAACCAAGGCAGCGATCTTCTCGAAGGCGTCATCAACATCAAACAGCATTCCGGCTATGGCACCGACGGCTGCGGCGCCGGAACCACTGAGTATGTGCGTTTTTTTGTCCAGGACGGCAGCGGCTGGCACGATCTGGGTGTTAGTTCCGTCCAGGTTTACGATCTCGGTGGCCCCCTGCCATTGAGTTACTCGATCTCCGTGAATTTCAGCGAAACGATGAAGTTCTGCTCGACGGAGAACATCGTTCACGTGCGCGCCATTCTTTCCTGGGAGTGGGAACCTACGGCCGGGGATCCCGCCTTCATTCCAGTCTGGGGCAACGTGGTCAATGCCGAGGTTCAAGTCGCCCCTTTGCTTTTGTACGAAGTTTCCATCGCGGAGTTGATCGCGCAAAAGTCTATCTCCGTCGATCCGGACGTGCTGAAGGACTTGGATACCGGGCAATCGCTACCCGTGTCTCCACCCAAGCCGCTAAGCTACGGCGAATTGAAAGCACTCTATGGCAACGGGGAGGTACCCTCCCACCGCTTTGGGTTTGAGCTTGCGACTCAAGTATCTAAGGCGCCCATTAACCAAGCTCTGGTTCAGATCTCGCTGGCCGGTGAGGAGTTGGCGGCAATTCTGGCGGCCCTGGAAAAAAGCAGCGGGGACACCACTTACGAGCAGTTAACCTGCGCTGGATACAACCCCCAGACCCGCGAGCTGGAAGGCGTCATCCAAGTGAAACAAAGCAGCGGTTACTCCGGGGGCTTATGTACCTCCGGCAGCACCGAGTACGTAAGCTTCTACGCCTTCTTCGGCGGAGCCTGGAACCCTTTGGGCACCGCACAGGTGCAAGTCTATGATCTGCAGGCAGCCAGCCCGGAGAGTCCCATCAGCTATGCGGTATTCCGGTTTTCAAACTTGACATCGATGCCATGCGAGGAATTGGCCGGAGTCCCCCTGCGTGCCATCTTGTCCTGGTCGACTCCTGCCACCGGTCCAAACTTTGTCCCGGTGTGGGGAAACGTTCTCAATACCACTGTTCAGCCGCAAATCGCCGCCGGTGTGAGCGAGGGGATGCGTTTGATGCGCATCGGCCAGGTGACCGTCGCCAATATCGACAATACGACTGGCCTTGCCGTGGTCGATCCTCTTTTCGCGCCGGCGTTTCCGCCGGGTCTCGGATATGTGGGAGGCGACTGCCCCAGCGGCAGCCCATGGCTCGTTTTCTCGGTGGAGCCCGATAGCCCCTTTGGCGGTGAAACCATCATAGAAGGCGATTTCAACCCAAAGATTGATGTCTTCGATCACACCACCGGTATGGTTTTGCCCGGAGCGATGCCCATTATCTACCAGGCATGGGTAATACCACCCGTCGGACCGCAATTCCAGCTCACCGGCACTTTCGGCATCGAACTTTATCCGCCGGATGCGACGGGAGGGGTGTTCTATAACCAACATCTCGTGGCAGCTCCGGGTCCGGTCCCGAGTGGCATCTCAGGGACGCAGTATTACTACTACTATGAGTCAGACCTGCAGGCGGTCAATCCGCGGACGCTAGCGGTGTTCGAGGCTAGCGGCCTCCCGGAAGGCAACTATGCGATCCAAATCAGCGGGTACTTGTGGAATGGCGTCAACTACGTGCCGATTAGTCCGCAGGCCAAGACAATCCACGTCTACAACGGCTATCAGCACACCGAACTAGTCGAACCTTCTCTAGGCGCTCCGCTCGTTTCGGTAACGGAGTACCGACCTCAGGTTTTCCTAACCATCACCTCGCCATCGGGAGACTGCGGTGACGTGCAGGTGGGAGAAACTATCACTGGCAGCTACAGCGTGACCGACGAGTTCTTCGGCATTGTCAGCGTTGCCCTGGTACCCATCACAATTGGGGGCGTTTTGCAGCCGGAGAACGCGGTTACCCTGTCCAACGCTAATTATTTTTCGAACTCGGTGGCTTACGACGGAACTAACACTTCCGGAACCAACGGAAACTTCACTTTGCCTACCGCCGGAATGACGCCGTGTGGCTACACGATCCTGCTCCAGGCGTGGGACCGGGCACTGACGAACAACACTTGTTACGGCCACTACAACGAAGATGGAGTCGGCTTCTGCTTACGCAAGAAAGGGACGTAAGCATCACAAACGGTCAGCAAGGCGGGCGCCGGATCGCGCCCGCTAGCTTTCAATATGGTTCCGCTCACGTAGGGACAAACATCTCGGTAACCCTGCCAGTCAGAGCTGCCTCCAGATGTTACTAGATTCTTAGTAAAGAACGGAAGGTTTCCCGGATCAAGAGCGGGCTGGCCCTCGGGTATAGCTTCAAAATAAGGTAAAGAATGAAATTCTATTGGTTAGTTTTCGGCGTCTTGACGGTATGGACGATCACTCATTTCCTTCAGGCCGAAGATGGCCTATGGGAAATTGTGATTCGAATGAGGCAGTTTCTCGGCGCAGGGTTTTGGGGAAAGTTTCTGGATTGCTTTTATTGTCTGAGTGTCTGGGTTTCGGCGCCCATCGCTTATTTGGCCGGCCAAAGTTGGCCGGAGCGCGCTTTGTTGTGGCCTTCGTTCTCGGCCCCCGCTATGCTGTTAGAAGGAGTTGCGAAACCGGCGCCCGCGCCGTTCGCCGAAGATCCAGTTAAGGAGTAAGACAATGGCATGTTGCGGACAGAGAAGGCAGCAGATGAGAAGCCAGGCGATACCCGTTCGCCACGCGAATATTGCGGAAAAGCCTGCGAGCTTTGGGCAATCACCGGTTCAGCAGCGAGGTACCACCTTCCAATACGTCGGGAAGACGGCTATAACCGCGGTCGGGCCGGTTTCAGGACGGCATTACCGATTCAGTTGTTTTGGCGCGGTCGTAGGCGTCGATCCTCGAGATGCGGCGTCTCTTGCAGTTGTCCCAAATTTACGTCAGATACGGAGCCGCTAAGGGCCTATTCCTACCCTCTTTCCAGGCACTGAGGTATTCATCGACACCAGCGGGCTTTATGCTCAATGGGATCGGAACGATCCCGCCCACGAGCGAGGCAAAACCTGGATGAAGGCCAATCGGAAGCAGACGAAACCAGGGCGGCCAGCAAGATGCGAGACGCCAGAAACGGTTTCCTAGCCCTGCTGGCCTTAATGGCACAGTACCTAACGCTGAACGAAACCGGCCAAACAGCGGGTGCAAGGATCGATCCACCGCTTGAGTTGCATGCACCAATTCCAGACATCAGCAAATGTCGTCAACTCATTGTTGTAACGACCGACGGCTGGAAGGCCGTGAGCGCAACAATCCAACGTTTTCAACGAACTCGGGGTGCGCAGATGTCCTGGCAAAAAGTGGGAAAGCCGTTCTCCGGCGTTATCGGCTGCCGTGGTTTCGCGTGGGGCATCGGTCTGCACGGAACCGGAGAAGCAGGAGCGCCGAGAAAAAAGGAAGGCGATGAGAGCTCCCCAGCCGGTGTTTTCAGGCTATTCTCCGTCTTTGGCCTGGCTAACTCAACTCAAGTTCGCTACCTCCGGTTTCCTTACCAGCAGATAACCGCTACAACGGAAGCAATCGATGATCCTCAGTCCAGATACTATAATCGCATCGTTGACCGGGCGGCAATTACACACCCCGACTGGTCGAGTTCGGAATCTATGCTGCGCGTTGGCGGGCCTTACCGGTGCGGCGTAATGATCGAGCATAACTGGCGGCCAAGACCCGGATTCGGCTCCTGCATTTTCTTGCACATTTGGGATAGCGCTCGACGGGGAACCGTCGGCTGTACCGCAGTGAGCTCAGCTGATTTGGAACAGTTGCTGCACTGGCTCGATGCCCAAAAGAATCCACTGATTGTCCAGCTACCCTCCCCCGAATATTTCCGCCTCCGGCAGTTCTGGGAATTGCCTTAAGTCCAACTGAATCGAAGAACCGATATGGAATAGGGAATTTGTCCGGAGCAAGGGGTTTTTGCCATGCACTCCGAACTGCGTTTCCCGATTCGTGAATGCAGTCGGGGCTGGCGATGTGGTCACCAACCTCCTCAATACGTTTCGCGACGACGGTCGGGAGTTTCTAGCCGAACACGGAAAACTGGCACCCATCAAACGCGCCGCGCAGCCCGAGGAAATCGCGGAGGGCGTCGCCTTCCTCGCGTCGGAAAAATCCAGCTTTATCGTAGGCGCCATCGTCATGGCCGATGGCGGTATGAGCGTCATCATTCAGTAAGCAGCCCGCCCGAACTGTTCAACCAACTGATTTCATGGATCCCTAGCCGGGTACAAACTCATCAGCCACAACACCGGTTACGGCAGATTTGCGCCACCGGCTAAAATAGGCTCAAATTGGCCGTGGCGATATTTTCTGAAGACCTATGAAGCTCGGTGCGATCTTTGATTGGGATGGAGTAATCGTCGACTCTTCTTCGCATCACGAAGAAAGCTGGGAACGCCTCGCAATGGAGACCGGATTTACCCTACCGGAAGGTCATTTTAGGAAAGGGTTTGGGATGAAGAACGAATTCATCATTCCGAATCTACTGAATTGGTCGAACCGCGCGCAAGAGATTCGGCAATTGTCCCTCCGAAAAGAAGAACTTTACCGCGAAATCCTGCTTGAATGGGGTATTCGTCCTCTTCCGGGCGTCATCGAATGGCTTACTGAGCTGAGGCAACATGGAGTCCGTTGCGCCATCGGGTCTTCGACTCATCGACTAAACATCCACACGAGCCTGACCGTGCTTGGCTTCGAGGATTGGTTCGCGGCCATCGTCACTGCCGAGGACGTTTCCCACGGCAAGCCTGATCCCGAAGTGTTTCTGACTGCCGCGGAGCAAATCGGGATTGATCCAAGTCATTGCGTGGTCTTCGAAGATGCTTTTGTAGGTATTGAAGCTGCGCATCGCGGCGGGATGAAAGTCGTAGCGGTAGCAACAACGAATCGCATCGAGACGTTGAAAACCGCAGATTTAGCAGTGCACCGTCTTGACGAGCTCAGCGTCGATCAAGTAGCTGCGCTTGTAACCTAGTGAACCCTCGCGCCATATTTTCAAGTCATCCTCTACCGCAAAACTCGTCAAGAATTGTGGATTGCCCTTTTTTCCCGCGAATTGCAATCATGACGAGACAATGTTGATCATCTTTGGAGGATTGCCTGGAGTCGGGAAGACGACGCTCGCAAAGGCCGTCGCGCGAGAGTGGGAGGCTGTTTATTTGCGCGTGGACACCATCGAGCAGGCACTTCGTTTCTCCGAGACGCTGCGAGGAGAAGTCGGCCCCGCAGGATACCTAGTGGCCTATCGGCTGGCTGAAGAAAATCTCCGCATCGGAGGAACGGTGGTGGCCGATTCAGTAAATCCGTTGAACATAACTCGAGACGCTTGGCTTTTGGTGGCAGCGGACGCGTCAAAAGATGCGATCGAAATCGAAGTCATCTGCTCTGATCCGTCCGAACATCGCAGACGATTGGAGACCCGTAACGCTGACATCGATGGGCTATCCTGGCCCACGTGGCAGGCTGTACTCGAACGAACCTACGAAGACTGGACACGGCCTCATCTCGTACTCGACACAGCGAAAAAGTCTATCGAGGAAGTAATTGAAGAGCTGTTTAACCGCTTGAGAAAAGACTGCAAATTAAAGGTCTAGATTCGCTCCCTCAATTCGAGCCGCCAGAATCCGACGGGTAAGCACAGCAGGAAGGTAAGGGTCATTCGGCTAAGTTTGCAGAAAGAGATGCTGGTTATGCTGGAAAACTAATCCGCCAGCGAAGTTTATCCTGGAGAAGAATCAAACAGGACTGTGTGTAATATTATTACCTACATATTCGTAGATAATCTAGCTACACTCTACGGAGTGGTTAGCCCAAAATGTAGCCCAACTGCTGAGCTCTCAGCTAAAGCTGCAGGTGATTGACTGCTACTTTTTCCGTTCCGTCATTCCGTCGGCCGCGCAAACTGTTGACCGACTGCAAAGCTTTTTCGGTCCGACGACGCCGCGCTTGCGAAGCATTCCCAGAATGCGCGGCGGCTTGGGCGGCATGCGTGATGTTGCCCTCGTGGCGGTCGAGCATTTTTTGCAGATAATCGCGCTCAAAGGCTCGGATCACACGTTCTTTCCCAGTACGAAAGGATTCAACAGACGATTCGCCAGCATCGACTCGATCTCTTATTGACCATTGATTATCGGCCGAAATTATCGCGACGTTCTGCGCCTCTTCAATCACGCAATGGGGAAAAACCACTCACAATAGCGCAAAATTCCTCGAAGCCTTCGACGCGATTTGCACCGGGGTGGGACTTCAAAGAGGTCCGCTCGGATCGCGACCGGACGAAGGGTAATATGTCTCGCACCCTCATCCCGACAAACTATATGCGCATCCCAAGGTTCTTGCCGGCACTCTAGACGCGGCAGCGAAGACCGCCCCGTTTGCCGTTGGCGCCACCGGCGTGATCGTGGATGGTGGCTCAGGCTAGGCCCATCCGCTGCCTTCAAATCCTTTCCGAATATCAGAAATAGCTTTTCGAATTCAATTCAGAATACTAGGATAGAGCCAATTTAACTGGGGCAGTCTAACTCGAGAATAGATTAATGAACTTCACCAAACGGTCACACCAGAGACCTATAGTATGGCTTGCGCCATTCCTCATTGCGCTTTTAAACGCATGCTCAACGATCAGTGTTTATGATCAATTCGCCTACGCAAACGCCACCAGTTTAAAAGTGGATACACTGAATCTTATTTCCGCCGCGACCGAGAGCTACGACTCTCATGCCAAAGAAGTCGCCGACTTAACGGTCCGGCTGGAGAAGGCTTATGAATACGATCGCGGACGCGCGTTGAACGAGAAGTCGGTCCAATTATGGGAGATTTTACTGGTGACCAAACCGGATAACCCAAATAGCGGAGTTTATCAACGATTTATCGCGCAGTGGAAAACGGAGGGACGCCTGAGTGCGACGACCGTGGCATTGAAGAAATCGACGGTTTCCAGAGACTTTGACAAAATTATCGCGCTGGAAAGCGGCAAGACAAAATCTTAAAACCTGGACTAAATCTCTTATGGCTGCAATCAACATGAATGATATTGAGAAACAAATCGCGCAATTAGCCCTGTCTGTTTTCGCCCAGTTTTCTCAAGTCGCGATCAGTGACGGAAAGGCCCTCGCGACCGCTATTGAGCAGGATCTGCTCACGGCGGCGGCAGCGCGCGCGCGGGGTGAGATGACCGAATTAGATTTCGAGATAGAGAAGAAAGACCTTTTGGCGGAGGCCGAGATGGAAAAACTAAAGCAGGAAGGACTTGCCCAAGTAAGGATTGACCAGTTTACCGCCGGTGTAATCGATATCGTTGCCAAAGCCGCTCTGGCGGCGGTCGGTTGAAAACAAAGGTTTAAATCGCTGACTAATGGGGCAGACTTCGTGTACTCAAGCGACCATCGTGGGAAAATTGCCCAGCTCCGTTTTTGGCAAATCGGCGAACGTCGGGAAGCGCGCATCCTGTAAGTGATCGTCATCCATGGTACCGATCCCACGAATCTCGAACTGCTGAGCGATCGTTGTCCCTTTTTTGTAGAACTCATCGCCATGGTCGAATGCTAATCCCTTTTCGCCTCCATCTGGATCGGTAATATTTACCCAATCGAAGGCTCGCCCGTAGCAATGGTAGCTGACCGCCGGCGCCACGGCGCGAGGGCCGCGGTGATTAACGAAGGCGTCGTGCAACTCTTGTTGTTTCTCGATGGTCCGAGCTCCGAAATGAATGAGAGGGTTAAGCCCCTGCTTGCGAGCTTCGGCTAGCCAGTCTCGAACACGTTCCGCAAAATCTGCTTGCAGAGTATCGATGTTGGATTCAGTGCGTTGATCGTATTTGGTTTGAGACATATGCGTTTCTGGGGTTTGAATTATGCGAACGATTGTTGCTCGAGAATGGAATATAGGGAAGGAGCGCAACCCATACAATTACCCGATCGGGTAGGATCAACCGGTCGAGACGAGCTTCGGAGCGCAAATTCCTCGCAGCCTTCGACGCGATTTGCGCCGGGCTTGGACTTCAAAGAGGTCTGCTCGGATCACGACCGGACGAAGGGTGATATGTCTCTTACCGTCATCCTGACAAACTATAAGCGCCCCGAGAACGTACGCCGGCTCATCCAGGCTTTGAGCCAACAGACGGTCAAGCCCACACTATTTGTCTGGGACAATTCGTCAGAACAAGACTGCGACGATCCTCGGATCGACTGGCTGATTCGAAGTTCGCAGAATGCCAAATGCTCTCCTCGCTGGTGGATGGCCAGT
>Ga0210390_10006220_pt1 | contig 9998 bp, 7 predicted proteins | sample IncBWH11OmetaG_FD_161050 | JGI IMG/M metagenome (GOLD analysis project Ga0210390, IMG submission 161050) | Forest soil microbial communities from Barre Woods Harvard Forest LTER site, Petersham, Massachusetts, United States - Inc-BW-H-11-O ...
GGCTCGCGTTCCGCCGGCGCCCAAAGAACCAGACTGCCCCGGCTGCGGCGGCGGGCCGTAGGGTGCATCGATTTCCACGTGCGTATCGATTTTCAGACCGGCAAGAGTTTCGATTTGCGAAACGATCCAGCGCGCTTCCTGGCGGCTGCTGATTTCATCGGCTAGCTTGACGCGCCGGCCATTCTTGGTGCGCAAGCGAATGGCATACATCGCATTTCCCTCTGAGCCGCCCTGCTGTCCGCTCGTAACGGCCAGAACGGCGTCGACCTCAGAGAACAGGAACCGCTTGGTGGTGCCAATGCCGAGCACACGCGTGGAGGAAGCAATTTCCCCGCTGCCCACGCGGATTCGCGCTGTTCCCAGCGCCACGTGAAACACGGCAAAGATCACAAAGAGATCCATCAAGCCGAAAATAACAGGGAAAAACGATGGAGCCTTCGAATGGAACAGAAAATAAACAGCGCCCGTCCAGATCACCGCGAAAATCAAGAGAAAGAGCGCGCGGGACGGTGTGCGAAAAGCCGGAAAATAAAATTCCGTGCCGCCATCCTGCGAAGAGACAATCACTTTCGGATTGGCCGGAGCCACCACGGATTCCGCACTCGAATCGCCGGATGTTGCCGTAGCAAAGGCGGAAGTTTCTGAGGAAAGATTATCTGGCGCCGGCGGTGCCGAAAAAGAAGTCTTGAACACAGGCAGCTCGAAATCGTCGGAGTAATCAATCCCCGGAATATCCGCCTGCGCGTGAAGGAGCCAAAGAACCTGGTCGAAGGGATTGCCGTGATCGGTGACGTAAGCATCGGACGGAATTGCAAAACCCACCGGAATCGTGCGGCTAAATGGGTCCATGCCCAGCGCTGCTGAAGAAATGTTTTGATCGCTTTGCCACAGCACGGTCTCGACGGTGGAACGGCTGTTGCCTGATCCCGTGATCGTTTTGCGGACACAGGAAAGCCGGAGGTCGATGCCGTGGGCGGCGTTCGCATCCAGTTTCAGATGAATTCTTCCAGAAAGCCGGCCGCCTGGAGAGAACGGAAGCGCGTCAAACTCGAAATAGGTATTGCCGAAACTCCGGCGGCGAAGCGTGGCGCGAAAAGCGTTTACAAAAAGAACCACGCCAACCAGGCCAAACCCTAACAGCAAGAACGCGCGCGGGTCATTGTGCCGGGCCATCTGCGGGACGAGAGTGGCAGCGACTGGAACAATCACCAGGTTGCAAAAAATGCAGACAACCCAGGCTGTCGTTTCACTTTTTTTGCGCCGGCTTTCCGCCTTGCGGTTGGCCCAATCCGCGCGCCACAGCCAGGGCGAGGAGGGGTTTGCTTCTTCGACCGCTGCTTGCTGCTTCAAGCGGCGATAGCCTCCCACCGCCCCGACCAGGAAGCCCGCGCCGATCAAGGAGATAAAAACAGCGATGACGGCGCCGACAAAGGTGCCGCTGGCGCCAGGGCTGCGGCTATGGGCGAGAAACGTAAACAGGGAGAGCAGCCCCGGGACAAAAAACATCAGCCCGAAACAGATGAGAAAAGCCGCTGCACCCTTGGAGGGCTTGGTCATACAACCAGTCTAGAGATCCCGCTGCCGGCGAAATTGGACGAAAGTACAGGTTTGTTCTTGTAGTTACAAGTAGCCTGACGGGGCCACGGATCGAGAGCGGGGACGCCGCAATATGCCTAGCGGGCGACGGCGCCCTTGGGCTGCGGGATAGCTGGAACAACTCCAAGCTGGCGCATCAGCCCTAGGGCATCCGAGCTGATGTAGGAATCGATGATCTTTCCGTTGGCGAAGTGATGGATGGTGATGCCCTCCAAGGACATTTTCTTATTTGTGGGGCGAACACCCCAGAACTCACCCTTATGAGTGCCGGAGAGGGTCCACGAAGTGGCGACCTTATCCTCTTCTGCCACGGTGTCCTCGACGGTGAAGTGCAGATCGGGGAAGGCTGCCAAGAAAACTGCAATCTGAGCCCTGTATGCTTCCGGTCCAACCGAGGAGCCGGAAGAATTGTTGTCGTGGAGAGCGTGGCTCGGGGAAATAATATCGCTCACCATTTCGAGCTTTCGTTTGTTCCACACATCTTCGTAGAGGCGGCGGACAATGGCCTTGCTGTCCATGGGCATGACGTGAGCCTCCTTCGCATGGGCGAACTTGAACGGCTGCGACTGGAGATTGGCCAGCTCGCGGAGCGAAGGAAAGCAGAGGCTCTGCGGGGCGGCGCTCGCCAGAGCGTACTCCCAGGAAACGCGCTTTGCAATGCGGCCGGTTGCAAACTGGGCGCATGACGATTCGTGTTGACGATTCGGAAGCACGCCGCGCAACAAAAAGAGAAGTCTTTTGACAGAGCCAGGCTATTTGCATAAAGTGCGGGCAACGGTTGCTCGGAAGTCACTCTCGGTCGGAATGTTTTCATTTTTACTGCATCGCCAAAGACGAAATCTTGAGCATGCGTTTCTGGATGGATTGCTGTATACCCCGGGCAACTCGCAACTCGCGAAAATTCAAACCTCAGAGAGGGAGAAAACATTGATGAAAACAAAAGCCAGAATTCTTTCTCGGATGGGCTGGCTCCTGACGCTGGCGGTTATCCTGATTGCAGCAAGGCCTGCCTTCGCACAAGAAGACAATCATGTGCCTGCGGCCCTATTGGGCGGATTTCTCTTCATCTTTTGCATCATTCTCTTGGTGGCGTATGTGTATCACGCTTTGGCGCTGCAGACCATCGCGCAAAAAACCAACACGGACAATCCATGGCTGGCATGGATTCCGATCGCGAACCTGATCCTGATGCTGAACATCGCCAAAAAACCTATTTGGTGGATCCTCCTTTTCCTGATTCCACTGGTCAACATCGTGTTTATTATCCTGGTGTGGATGGGGATCGCCGAGGCTCGCAACAAACCCAACTGGTGGGGGATCTTGATGATTGTTCCGCCGGTAAACATTATCGTCCCGGGCTACCTGGCTTGGTCGGATTAGTCTTGCGACTTTTGTTCCGCGGTTCAGCGCGCAGCCACCTTTGATCTGGGTGATCTGGGTGCGCGCTCGACTCGAAGCGGGAGACAACCAGCTGGCAGCTGTGCTGTTTACCTCGAGACTCGAGCGTTCTAGGAACTAAGACCCACTTGTGGGATAACCGCGCTCGAGAGCCGATTGGAAGAGTATCGGCTGCGCTTATCTTGGGACTTCTCGAAAGGAAAAAGAAGAAATCCCTTCGAAAAGCCCCGAGACAAGATCAGGTCGCATGAGTCGGCCGCTCGTACGGCTTACGGAGTTACGTGGACGCTGATAGCGATGTTGGCGCCATTGTCCTGACGATAGGTCACGTCAGCAGAGGAGCCCACCTTCAGCTTGCCGTCCACGGTCGTGTTCTTGTCAATGGTGAAGGACATCGTGCTCGAAGCGCTTGGTTGCGGCTGCTGATCCTGGGAAACGGAAGACCCGGACGCGACAGTGAGAGTGAAAGAACTCTGATCAACTGAGGCAATCTTTCCAGAGACAGATTGCGTCGCCGGCGCTGCCTGTTGACTTTGCTGCGTTTGATGCGTGCTCGACGACGGTAATGCCAAGGCTCCCGCTACGAGAACCGTGCCAGCCAATGCGGAAAATCCAAATCGCAATACATTTTTCATTTCAATGCCCTCCTCAGAGATTTGGCTGAGCGCAGGTAACGGTGCAGAAGGCGTGCCATAACCGGCACTCAAGGCGGGATATTTCTGAACTCCAATCCTCTTAATGGGTTACGAGGTTTGGCGAAGAATAGAGAGCGCTATGTCTCCTAGTACCGGAACTAGCATTCTCTTCACTGTTCGTGAACAATCTGGTTAGGTAATTTATCGCGGCGAATCTACAGTTAGCTTGGTATTGCCAGATGGATTTGGTTTGGGCAGTGTTTTAGGTTCGACTTTTGTTTCTGAACTTGCCACCGATGAGGACTGGGGCGCGGCATCGAAGAAGGAAGTACTGAGAGAAGCGGTGACAGGATAGGATTTTCCGCCGTCGGTGAGTTCGGTCAGAAGGAGCTCATAACGAAAGCCATCGGGATGATTCTTGCTTCTGAGAAGAACGAGGAGGCCCCGCACCTCCGCATCGGAATGGATGACGACGCCGTCTCCGAGGCTCAGGTCCGATACAACGGAGCCGTGAAATTCAGAGCCATCGCGATCCGCATTCGAGTCGATGGCACTGAAAATTTTGACGTGCAAAACGGTTCCTTGAGGGAGGACGTCGATAGGATCTACATCTGTGTGACGAAGACGAGTTTGTAAGTGAAATGCGAGAATCGACCCTGCCGGCACGCGAATAGGCACGATCGCGGAACTTGAAACCTGAGCAGGGGAGGAAACTGCAAACACACCGATAGCACAAAGAAGTACAGCTAGAAAACGCGACATGCGGGCGGGCCTTTCTATTCTGGACCGAACAGCGCCGAAGCTCCATATTAGTTTCTCGAGGGATGCCCGTCAATTCAAAAGCGGACCGAGTGTGGCGAATCGCTCAGCGATACGCCAGTTGCAGCTTTACTTCTGGATTTCTGAGCCGTAGCTTTGCCAATTTGCAGATCGACCAGCCATGGAACTGTCGCGCCGCCCGAGTTGCGTGTAGATAGAAGTGGGGACCACTCGGGAAGCCCAACGGGGCTCAAAAGCTTGGTACAGAAAAGAAAAAGGGCCGCGGAATGAGCACGCGGCCCTGAAACGCACTTACATGAATGGATTTGCCTTTGACCCTTCGCTGAAAACGCTCAGGATAAACTCGATACGATCTGACAGAATCCGCCCGAATCCTGGACTAAACCAGGTCGTAAACCGAACGTGTATCCCTGCAATTCGTGAGAAGAGCGGGATACATTTGCGTGGCATGATCCGCACACCATAGCGGAGTGAGCCACGACTACTTTAGAAAGGAGGTGATCCAGCCGCAGGTTCTCCTACGGCTACCTTGTTACGACTTCACCCCAATCATGAGTCATACCTTGGGCGCTTGCTTCCTTGCGGTCAGCGCGGCGACTTCTAGTACAACTCACTTTCGTGATGTGACGGGCGGTGTGTACAAGGCCCGGGAACGTATTCACGGCGTCGATCTGATACGCCATTACTAGCGATTCCGGCTTCATGCAGTCGAGTTGCAGACTGCAATCCGAACTGAGCAGAGTTTTTTCCGATTAGCTCCCCCTCGCGGGTTGGCAACGGTTTGTACCCTGCATTGTAACACGTGTGTAGCCCTGGACATAAAGGCCATGCGGACTTGACGTCATCCCCACCTTCCTCTCCGTTATCCGGAGCAGTCCACGTAGAGTTCCCTCCTTGCGGAGTGGCAACTACGTGCAGGGGTTGCGCTCGTTGCGGGACTTAACCCAACACCTCACGGCACGAGCTGACGACAGCCATGCAGCGCCTATACTCATGTCCCTTGCGGGAAGGCCGTATTTCTACAGCTGGTCATAAGCATTTCGAGCCCAGGTAAGGTTCCTCGCGTAGCGTCGAATTGAACCACATGTTCCACCGCTTGTGCGGGCCCCCGTCAATTCCTTTGAGTTTCAGTCTTGCGACCGTACTCCCCAGGTGCAGGACTTAACGCGTTAGCTCCGGGACGACGCCCGAACGGGCGGCACCCCAAGTCCTGATCGTTTAGGGCTAGGACTACCAGGGTATCTAATCCTGTTTGCTCCCCTAGCTTTCGTTCCTCAGCGTCAGTAGTGGTCCAGCGCGCCGCTTTCGCCACGGGTGTTCCTGCAGATATCTACGCATTTCACCGCTACACCTGCAATTCCACGCGCCTCTCCCACACTCAAGCACAGCAGTTTCGGAAGCAGTCTCTGGGTTGAGCCCAGAGATTTCACTCCCGACTTGCTACACCGCCTACGAACCCTTTACACCCAGTAATTCCGAGCAACGCTGGCCCCCCACGTCTTACCGCGGCTGCTGGCACGTAGTTAGCCGGGGCTTCTTATACCCGTACCGTCAGTTCCCTTGCGGGACATTCGTCCGGGTCGAAAGGGGTTTACACTCCGAAAAGCTTCATCCCCCACGCGGCGTCGCTGCATCAGGCTTTCGCCCATTGTGCAAGATTCCCCACTGCTGCCTCCCGTAGGAGTCTGGACCGTGTCTCAGTTCCAGTGTGGCTGGCCATCCTCTCAGACCAGCTAACGATCAAAGCCTTGGTAGGCCGTTACCCTACCAACTAGCTAATCGTGCGCGGGTTCCTCCTCCGACGCCTTACGGCTTTGAATCCCCAAACCGAAGTTCAAGGAATGTTATGCGGAATTAGCTTCGGTTTCCCGGAGTTATTCCCCATCGAAGGGCAGATTACCCACGTGTTACGCACCCGTGCGCCGTGCGCCACCTGTATTGCTACAGGCGCGCACTCGACTTGCATGTGTTAAGCACGCCGCCAGCGTTCGCTCTGAGCCAGGATCAAACTCTCGTTTGAAACTGGTAGCTTGGCGAAAAAAAATCCCGGGATTTGCATCCCAGGCAGCCTGCCAAGCAAATTATTGTCGCTCGATTTACTCAGACCATTCAGGCTCGAAAAGCGTGAATGGTTTCGAACGGATTCTGGCACATCGTATCGATTGTCAAAGAGCAAAACCTCCCTGTCCAGCAGAAAGGCATACGCACAACTTGAAGAGTATCTCAGGAGAGGCCAGTATTGTCAACCGAATCCCGGCGCGATTTCCACAGAATTTCCGAACTTGCACTGCTGGGAAATGCAGCTTCTGAGTGTACTACTTCTGAGTGGTAAGATGCGCGTTGGGGAGCTTCGGGGGGCACGCCTGGCGAAAAAATTAACCCCAATACTTACAAGCACTAAACAGCTTTCCCAGCGGCTAATGCAGGCGATTCAGCGCAGCGGGCTTATTCGCGAGGGCGATCGCGTGGGAGTGGCTGTGTCTGGTGGTGCGGATTCGGTGGCGCTGTTGCTGCTGCTTATTGCGGTCAAAAAAAAATTAGGGATTACTCTGTGTGTGCTGCATTTCAATCACAAACTTCGCGGGGCGGCGGCGGACGGCGACGAAAAATTTGTTAGCGCATTGGCGCACAAATATAAGTTGCCGTTTTATTCCGCTGCGGCCGCCGTAAAGTCCATTGCGAAAACTGACAGGGCTAATCTGGAGGCGACGGCGCGGCGACTGCGTTACGCTTTTTTTGCGCAATGCGGGAGCGAACATAATTTGGACAAAATAGCTGTCGCGCATACCGCGGACGATCAGGCTGAAACGGTTTTGGCGCATATTTTGCGCGGCAGCGGACTTGCTGGCCTCGGCGGCATTCATCCGCGGGTCGATAAAATTGTGCGACCGCTTCTATCGGTGTCGCGCGCCGATTTACGTTTGTATCTGAAAGCGCACAAACAGATCTGGCGCGAGGACGCTACCAATCGTGATACCAGCAAAATGCGTGCGCGCATTCGCAAAAAATTAATTCCGCTGCTCGCAAAAGAATTCCAGCCGCGCGTTGTCGAGCACCTGACGTCGCTTGCGAACCACTCCCGTCAAGACGACGCGTTGCTCCACGAGTTGGCAGAACAGCGCCTGCGCGCTTCGCTCGAGATAATTCCCGGAGGCGCGAGCATCCGCATCGCAGAGCTGCTGCCATGTGATGTTCAAGAAAATGTATTCGCGCGGATGGAAGATCGATCTCCGGAGCAGGCGACATCGACAGGTTTAAGCGGCCGGGTGGTGCGATTGATCGTTAGCCGCGTCAAGCGTGCACATGTCGGGGACACAAAAAACAATTCGGCGGTTCGCGAGTTCAGCGCGCTGCACGTCAGACAGGTTTTGGAGCTCGCGCGCCACGGCAAAACCGGATCGTCGCTGCCTTTGCCGGGAAATATAGAAGTGCGGCGGCACCGCGATGCTCTGATGTTTTGCGTGAAAGAAGGCGCGGAGCTCACTTCGCGGGAATATGAGTACAAAATCGATTCGCTGCCAGAGCTGAACAGCATTTGCGTTCCGGAACTGGGGTGCGTTTTCCGCTTCACAGTGATTGACTGGCATGGCCAGAGAGGGGAAACTAGACTCTCAGGGGAAGTGTTGGATGGAGCGCGGTTGAATTTTCCTCTAACACTGAGAAGTTGGCGATACGGCGATCGCTTTTGCGCCACCGGGCATAGCAAGCCTGAGAAGTTGAAGCGCTTGTTCAACGAAAAAGGGATTGATCGTTGGCAGCGCGCTGGGTGGCCCGTGGTCGTCACTGGCAGAGACTTAGCGTGGTCACGAAGTTTTGGCGCGTCGGCCAAATTCGCGGCCCACGATGGAACCAAAACGGGGATCGTGATCGTCGAGGAAAAGTCCTTATGAGCGGCCGCAATCCGGCTAGCTCTAAACGTGGTCGCCAGGCGATCAAAGCAAACGCGAACGGACGGGGCGCCACGATTTCCGAGTCGCGAATCGCCGGGCGGGTGGCTGAGTTGGGCAAGGAAATTTCGCGTGCCTATCAGGGCCGCCGCCTGGACATCGTGGTTACCATGGACCGAGGGTTCATGTTCGCCGCGGATTTGATTCGAGAACTGGACGGCACGGTGGTTTGCCACTTTGTTCGCGAAGATTTGCGCGACGTAGAGGACGGTGGGCGCCCGCGGCGGGAAGTGTTGTTCAGCGGGGCGCCGGACTTGAAGGGCCGGGATGTTCTTTTGGTTGATGCAGTTCTGGAGAGCGGCGTGACGCAGGAATTTCTGCTGCGGCGATTGGGTGAAAGCTCTCCGCGATCGTTGCGCCTGGCGGTTTTAGTGGATAAGCCTGAAAAGCGGCGCGTCGATCTTGAGTCGGATTACTTTGGGTTCAAAACTGCATCTAAGGAAGTATGGGTGGGATACGGGTTGGCGGCGGCCAACGGCACCGGTCGCAACCTTCGTCAACTGACTAACGGCACAAAGGGCGAGGGAAAAGCTGAGCGTCGCAAGAAATAGAGTTGCTGCTGCAAAAGCTGCGTAGATTTTCTTGGGGATCTAAGTGAGGGCAACGTGAATTCTAGTTCCACGGCAAAGACCATTCTTTTTTGGATTTCTATAGTATTCCTGGGCGTGATGCTTTGGAAGCTGGTGTCCGCGAACGGAGCGCAGGCGCGTGAAGACGAGCCCAGCTACAGCGAGTTCATAGGCAAGGTCGATTCGGGTGACGTCAAGGAAGTGACGCTCTATCTTTCGCCCAACAGCTACGAGCTGCAAGGGGAATACAAAGTCCCAACCAATCATAAGTTTCATCTCACCGTTTTCAAGGAATCCGCTCCCGACCTGGCGAAGCAGTTGCGCGAAAAACAAGTGCCGATGAAGGTGAAAGAAGTTCGCAGCGGGGACTGGGTCCTGATTCTCTTGAACGCCGCTCCGCTCATTCTGCTGGTGGGCTTCTGCCTTTTCTTGATGCGCCAGATGCAAGCCGGTGGTAACAAAGCGCTCAGCTTCGGCAAGTCGCGCGCGCGTTTGCTATCCGCGCAACAGAAAAAAGCTACTTTTAAGGATGTGGCAGGAACCGACGAAGCTAAAGAAGAGCTGCAGGAGATCATCGAGTTCCTCAAAGACCCGCAAAAGTTCCAGAAGCTGGGCGGCCGCATTCCCAAGGGCGTGCTGCTGGTCGGACCTCCTGGAACGGGCAAGACCCTGCTTGCACGCGCTATTGCAGGCGAAGCTAACGTTCCGTTTTTCTCCATCTCCGGTTCCGACTTCGTGGAAATGTTTGTCGGCGTGGGCGCCAGCCGCGTTCGCGATCTGTTTGAGCAAGGCAAAAAGAATGCTCCCTGCATCATCTTCATAGACGAAATTGACGCTGTCGGACGCCATCGTGGTGCTGGACTGGGCGGTGGACATGATGAGCGCGAGCAAACTCTCAATGCCCTGCTTGTCGAAATGGATGGATTCGAATCCAACGAAGGCGTGATTTTGATCGCCGCGACTAACCGCCCTGATGTTCTTGATCCGGCTTTGCTACGCCCGGGCCGTTTTGATCGCCGAGTGGTGGTGGCCCGTCCGGATGTGAAGGGCCGCGAAGAAATTCTGCGCGTGCA
>Ga0210390_10006221_pt1 | contig 9998 bp, 9 predicted proteins | sample IncBWH11OmetaG_FD_161050 | JGI IMG/M metagenome (GOLD analysis project Ga0210390, IMG submission 161050) | Forest soil microbial communities from Barre Woods Harvard Forest LTER site, Petersham, Massachusetts, United States - Inc-BW-H-11-O ...
AGTGGGCGTGAACGACGCGCCCCGGGCTGACGAACTTCTTCTGGTTCTGGTGATGACGACTGGGGCGCGCGTGCATGCCCGCGTGGGCGGCCTCAAGGCGTCCGAGATTAAAGGAGAAGACGGATTGCGCTGAAGGACAGGCATTGAGAACAAAACGTCGAGAACAAAAATGAAAGCCAAGATTCGCAAGATTGTGACGTTGGTGGAAGAAACGCAGCGCGAAATGGATCGTGAAATTTCTCCTCCAACGCGGCGAGCGGCGGCCATCGCGGTAATCGACAATCCGTTCGCCGGAAAATATGTTGAGGATCTTTCGGAGTTGATGGCGATCGGCGAGGAACTGGGCGAACTTCTCACGGCGCGCGCAGTTGCCGCTCTCGGAATCGCGGGTCCATCGGCGGAGAGTTATGGCAAAGCAGCGGCGGTCGGCGAGGACGGAGAACTCGAGCACGCAGCCGCTATTCTGCATCCAAAGCTCGGGACGCCGGTGCGGCGGGTGCTGGGCAAAGGCGCGGCGCTGATTCCGTCATCGAAAAAGCGCGGTGGCATGGGCGTCGTCCTCGACATCCCGCTCGGGCATAAGGATGCGGCGTTCGTGCGCAGCCACTTCGACGGCATGGAGGTGCGAATCAATGATGCACCGCGCGCCAATGAAATCATGGTGGCGATTGCGGTGACCGACAGCGGTCGTCCGCTCCCGCGCGTTGGCGGGTTGACCAAGGAGCAGATCAAGGGGGAAGACGGGCTGCGGTAGCCCATGGTCAATTATTTTCCTTCCGGAGCTCTCACCAGAAAAGAAATATCGCCCACCTTATAAAGCACTCTGCCCGGCGAATCCGGCGTTGGTGTGATCTTTCCCTGCCGCATCGCGGCAAATGCCAAAACAAGCCGTGTAAGCACCTCAGGCGATGCGACCGGGATATTGTGTGCGCCTAAAACAACTTTCACATACGGTACGAGACCATTAAGGCGACTGATCGAGGCGGCGTACGCTTTGAAATCCGTCTCGGGCCGAAACAGCCAGATGGGCGCGGGATAGTACGTATCACCAGTGAAGAGCAGGCCGTTGGCGCGATCGATCAACGAGATGGCGTCCGGAGTATGCCCAGGCGTTGCGATCACTTCCAGTGTGCGGCCCCCTAGATCGAGTCGGTCGCCGTCATGCGTGTAGTTCGTGATTGTCCACGGTCGGGTTGTGTAGGCTTGTGAATCGAATCCCTTGGGCAGCGTCCCACAAATCTGATCAGGCGTGACTTCCGCTTGCGCATCTTCGCGCGACCCCTGCGCGTTCTTACGGGTAAAGTCCGTATCCATCGCGTAGATTGTGTCGAATTCCCAGTTGTCGCCCACGTGATCATCGTGCGTATGAGAGTTCAAAACCACGACCGGCAGCTTCGTCAGTTCGGCCGTGACTTTCTTGATATCGCTTATGCCCATACCGGTGTCGAATAGCAGGGCACGCTTCTCGCCGACGATCAGATAGCTGATGACTTCTTCCGCCTGGTGCGGTTCGTAAATTGCGAAGACGCCGGGCGCCGGTTTGTAAACTTCGAACCACGGATCGCCGACGGCAACGCGTTCGAGGGTTTTGTATTCCGGGCGGGGCAGCGCGCGACACCACTGGGGAATTGCACTCTGAGCAAGCAGGTACGTTGGCGGAAGAGATAAGTAGGCCATGAGTATGTACATTGTGGTAATCAGCAGAAGTTTACGCACGTACAACCTCCGGCACGAGCGTAGCTGGCGGCGTGTTCCGGCTGCGTTGAATGCTAACCACTCCATCAATAATTATCATGCCAATACCTGCCAAGTCCCCTTTTTGAATGCTGTCGAGCAGGTTTTTCCCGGCGGATTGTTGCGCCGTATCGAGGAAAACGAACGTCGCCTCGCGTCCGATTTCGATCAGTCCGCAATTCAGGCCGCGCATCTTCGCAGTGTTCCCCGTGGCCAGGCAAATCGCGATCTCCGCAGGAAGTTCACCCAGTGACGACAGCATGGAAATCATCCGAAGAATACCGAGCGGCTGTACTCCGGAGCCTGCGGGCGAGTCGGTGCCGAGAATCATGCGATGAAGCTGCTTCAGTTCTCTCGCCGTGCGCAAGGCGAGCAGGCCGGCTCGCTCATTGCCGTTGTGGACAATTTCCAGTGCTCGAGGCGAGCGCTCGCACAAGGCGATGATTTGATCATCGGGAAGCGCCGTATGCCCACCGTTGACGTGGCCAATGACATCGGCGTCGGTTTCGAGCACCATATCTTTGTCGATCAGACTCGATCCCGGAATCGACGGACCGCCGGTGTGAATCGTGCTCTGGATGCCGTATTTGCGGGCCCAAGCCACCATGCGCCGTCCGGTGACTCCATCTTTCACGCTGCCCAGACCAACTTCGCCGAGAAATTTCACTCCGGCAGCGGCGAGTTCCCGGAAGTCATCTTCGACCATGCCCTGCTCGAGCACCGGAGCTCCAGCGTAGACTTTAACTCCTCCCGGACGAAACGCATGGAAGGCGCGCTGCGCGAAAATCGCCATGGCTTTCAGCCCGACAATATCCTTAGGCCGGCCCGGCGTATGAACTTCTCCCGCAGAGACCATCGTCGTGACGCCGCCGTGCAGGCAGCTATCGATCCAGCCCAGTTGATTCTGGCGCGGCGTCCAATCGCCGCACACTGGATGCACGTGGCTGTCGATCAACCCGGGGGCGAGCGCGGCACGTTTGGCATCAATCGTAGTGGTGGCGTTAGAGGTGTCAATTTCCTTCTCTTTGCCAACCGCATGGATCACGCCGTCAACGGCGACGACTGTATCGGCGTCAAGAATGGGATGGTCGAGATTGCCACTGAGTAGAAGCCCGACGTTCCGGACGACCAGTTTGTTGGGGCCTGCGGATTTTGCCGGAGTATCGTTGCTCATGGAATCGGCTCACGGGATCGTTCGCCAGAACGAACTGGCAAATCATACCTGACGTCGCCCTCGCCTGCGACGTTTGTCAGTGTGAAACCGATAGTGTTACGCTCGGCTTCACACAAGAAGGAGAGTCACAGTGTCGCAAGATGTGTCGCAAGACGTTTCGCGAGACTTTATTTTCTGGGAAGTGGACGTGCAGGCCGATTTCATGTTGCCAGGAGGGAAGCTTTATGTGCCGGCGGCGGAAAAGCTGCTGCCCAACATCCGGTCGCTCACCGACGCGGCACGCCACGGGCATGTCTTTCTGGTCTCGCATGGCTGCTTTCACACGCCCGATGATCCTGAATTCAAAATCTTTCCGCCGCATTGCGTGAAGGGAACTGCCGGCGCCGAGCTCGTTCCCGAAGCTCTGACCAATAAAGTCGTGCTCGTGCCGAATGATCCCGACGCGAAACTGCCGGAAGATTTGTCCCGCTACCAGCAGATCCTGCTGGAGAAACAAACGCTGAACATTTTCGAAAGCCGGCACGCCGAGGCTCTCGTCCAGCGGCTCGGAACTCGGGCGGAGTTTGTCGTCTTCGGCGTGGTGACGGAATATTGCGTGAGCTTTGCCGCGAAAGGATTGCTGGAACGCGGAAGGCGTGTAGCCCTAGTCCAGGATGCAATCGAAACTTTGAAGCCGGAAGATGGCCAGAAAACCATTGCCGAACTCGAACGTCTGGGCGCGCGATTGACGACTACTCGCCAGGCTCTCAGCGCGCTCAGCCACTGAGAGCCTGGCTAGACATCCTGGCTCGGCCCTTAGTGATGGTCGCCGTGATTGTGGCGCCAGGTCCAGTATTCCTTCTGCTCGTCCTTGTTGATCTTGCGGAAGTCACGATGCGGATCGCGATGTGTTTCCACGGCCCAGCGATTGTAGTAACCCACTTCCTCATCGTTCCACACGTGATAGTCCGTGTAGTAAGGGTCGTAAACGCGATAGGGGTGATGTTCGCACGCCATTCCTGCAAACGACGAAGTCAGAGCGGCAGCGAGCAGCAGTGCACTCAAGGGGTTGGAACCACGGCTCATGTTTTTCTCCTTCGAGATAGAAAAACACATCTCAGGTTGATTAGTTGCAGAAGGTGCATCTCTCGGTTATGAGAAAGTGTACCTTCGCGTACGATTCTACCTGCAACCGTGATGCGCTTAGCACTCTAACGTTTCCTTGCGAACACGATTTCCTTTCCTTTCGATTACTTTTCAACCAAGGCTGGATTGTAATAGACTTGGGCGTCGAGGAGATTCCACGTTGGGCGACCCGTTGCGCACGCTGCTGGACTTGCCGGAGCAGGAACGAACTGAGCGCGGACTGGAACACACGCCGCGCGAAATCTGGCAACAGCCCGATACCTGGAGCCAGACCTACCAGCGCTGCCTCGAACACCGCGGCGAGTTGAACGATGCGCTGCGGCGCGCCGGCATCGGTCGCGGCAACACTTCTTCTCCCACGGTCTACCTTATCGGCGCCGGCACCTCCGATTACACTGGCCGCGCGCTCGCTCCGCTGCTTCGCCGGCGTTGGGGCTGTGACGTTTGGCCAATCCCCTCGACGACTCTGCTGACTGAATTCGAAGAGTTTCACCGCCCGGGAAGAGAGTACCTCTGGATTTCGTTTTCCCGCTCGGGGCAGAGCCCCGAAGGCGTGGCCCTGCTCGAACAAGCGCTGGATCGCAATCGCGAGATCCGTCACCTGGTGATTACCTGCAATCAGCAGGGGGCGATGGCGCAACTGTGCGCTCTTCACCCCGATCGCGCAGTGGCCCTGGTGCTTGACGATGCGGTGAATGATCGCGGGCTTGCCATGACCAGTTCATTCAGCAACATGGTTCTGGCCGGGCAATGCGTAGGGAATCTCGAAGAGTTTGAACAGTTCGGCAACGTGGTGGCGCAAATGGGCGAGATCGGCCGGCAGTTCCTTCCCACCGCAGCCGAAGCCGCTGAGGCTATTACTCTGCTCGGTTGCACTCGCACCTGCTTCGTCGGCGCCGGAGTGCTGCGGGCCGTGGCCGATGAATCCGCGCTGAAAGTCGTTGAGCTGAGCGCCGGCAAAGTCACAACCATGGCCGAGACGCCGCTCGGGCTGCGGCATGGACCCATGTCGAGCGTCGACAGCCATACCCTGTTCGTCGCCTTCCTCTCCAGCGAAAAGCAGCGCCGCGGATACGAACTCGACCTGTTGCGCGAGATCGATCGCAAGCATCTGGGTCGGGTGCGCGCGGTGGTCACGGCCCGAGGCGACGCCGATGTGTCAGCACTCGCAGACTATTCGTTGTCGTTGAATTGTGCCGCCGATTTTCCCGATTATTATCGTCCGATGCTCGATGTGATGCTGGGCCAGTTGATCGGCCTGTTCGCTTCCATGCGATATGGCCTCAAACCCGATCAGCCCAGTCCCGGCGGAACGATTACGCGGGTGGTTGCTCCCATCAAGTTGTACTCGTAGATTCTCTCGAGCTTCTCGCTGCCCGGCGCGTCGCCGGTGTGAGCGAAACCCCGCGCACGATCCTCCGCAGAGATGGCTGTAGTCGCAGGCTCCGCATTTTTTCCTGGGCGTAGGGCCATTTCTGGGAAGTTTTACTTGTGTGATATACCCCCCTCCCCCCCTCTCCCCTGGTCTATTGGAATCATCAACCTGCGTAAGAATTGGACAGTTGATCCTAGGGCTGCAATCACTTAGGGGTAAAATCCTGAGCCGCAAGGAGTTACAGGCCGACTATGGACCTCTCTAGATATTTAATTTTCTGATGCTGGGCCAGTATGGGGGAAGGAAATTTCTCGGTCAAGGTTGAATGAACATCGACGGGGTTGCCTCTGTGGAAAAATGCGCGGCATTCAGAAACATAGCGGGGAGAGATGACTGATATCGGATATGCCTCATTGACTTCATATGTTGAGATATCTATATATAGATATCTATACCAAGATATCTATATATGGCAAAGACCGATGCTCTCCAAGGTTCGCTAGATTTGCTCGTACTCAAGATATTGTCGCGGCGCCCGCGACTTCACGGATACGCGATCATGGCTGCCGTCGCCAGCACATCCGGCGAAGTGCTGCGCGCAGAGGAAGGTTCGCTTTACCCAGCGTTGTATCGGATGGAGGAGGCGGGCTTGATTCGCGCGCAGTGGATCAAGAAGGATTCTGGCCGACGCGCCCGCGTCTACGAATTGACCGCGGCGGGCAAAAAGCAACTGGGCGTGGAAGAGTCGCGCTGGCAATCGGTCAGTTTCGCTATCAATCGGGTTCTCCGGGAGGCATGACATGTCTTTGTGGTCGCGTATCTCGAATGCCGTGCGCGGTAAGCGCTTGAGTCGCGAGATCGAGGAAGAGTTGCAGTCCCACATTGACGAAGCCATTGCCTCAGGTCGTGATCCCAAGGAAGCGCGACGGGCATTCGGCTCCGCGCTGCGCGTCAGCGAGGCGAGTCACAGCATTCGTGCTGCCGGATGGCTTGAGTCGCTTCTCGCCGATGTAAGGTTCGGCTGGCGGCAGCTCTGGCGCAACAAGGTCACATCCTTTGCGGCTGTGGTTTCACTCGCCCTCGGCATCGGCTCCTGCGTCGCCGCCTTCCGTCTTATCGACGCCCTGCTCTGGCGCCCGCTCCCCATCTCCAATTCCAGCAACCTCTACGCCCTCTCTCGCAAGATGACCGGCTTCGAGGGCAAGCCGATTGAGGATGGCCACTGGGCTACGCCGGACTTCAACCTCATGCGCGATGCCGTCAAGGATCAGGCCGACCTCATCGCCATCAGCGACGCCGACCGCACGGACATTACCTGGTCCACCGACGACGAGATGGAGAAGGCCCACGTGGTTTATATCTCCGGCAACATGTTCCCCCTCTTCTTCTCGGATTTGGGCCTTGAGCCCGCGCTCGGCCGCCTGCTAGCGCCCGCCGACGACCGCGGCCCCGGCGCCAGTCCCTATGCGGTCCTCTCCTGGGACTACTGGAATCACCGCTTCGGCGGCGATCCCAAGGTCCTCGGCGGCTCGCTCCACATAGGCAACCAGACCTTCCAAATCATCGGCGTCGGCCCTCGCGATTTCACCGGAACCGAAAAGGGAACGGTCACCGACATCTTTCTGCCCCTCAGCATGAACAGTTTCGCGACCCAGGACAGCGTCGACTGGCACCGGACCTTCCTGATGTTGAAACCTGGCGTCAATCCGGCCACCGCCGTCGAGCCGCTTCGCCAGCATCTCTCCGTCGTCAACCGCGCTTTCGAGGCCGATTGCTCCAAGTGCTTTCGCGGCGCAACCCAGGGGTCCATCGACCGCTTTCTTAATCAGACGCTTGTCTTCTATCCCGCCGGCGCCGGCATCTCCGATCTTCAGGAGGACTATCGGCGATACCTCGGCGTCCTGGGTCTCCTGGCCGCTCTCGTCCTGCTTATCGCCTGTGCGAACGTCGCTAACATGATGACCGCCCAGGCCGCCGCCCGGTCGCGGGAGATGGCTCTCCGAATTTCGATTGGCGCCGGCCGTCGTCGCCTGGTCCAGCTCATCCTCGTCCAGAGCGCACTGCTCGCCCTCCTGGCTTCCGGCCTGGGCGCATTCTTTGCGGCATGGTCCGCACCCTTTGTGCTCAGCCTCATCAATCCGCCCGACAACCCTGCGCGCCTCGCCCTTGCCGCCGACTTGCGTGTGCTTTTCTTCGGCTTCGGGCTCATTATCCTCGTCGTTCTATTGCTTGGTTTGCTGCCTGCTCTCCGTGCTTCTGCGGTCCGGCCCGTCGCCGCGCTCAAGGGTGGGGAAGATCCGCACTCGCCACGCCGTCTCATGCGTGGAGCCATCGCTCTTCAGGTCGCCTTCTGTTTCCTCGTCCTCTTCCTCTCTTCGCTCTTCGTCGCATCCTTCCAGCGCCTGCAGAACCGCCCCCTCGGTTTCTCCACCGACCGTCTGCTGCTGCTCGAGACGGTCGCTGGCAAAGGCCAGCTCCCCATCGTCTGGAACCAAACTGCCGAGGCGCTCCGTGCCGCCCCTGGCGTCGACTCGGTCGCCATCTCGGGCTGGCCACTTCTCGGGCGCATCCGCATCAACAGCGACATCTCCATCAACGGCGCGCCCCCCAGCCCGACTCCTGGCTGGTTCCTGAATGTTTCGCCGGGCTGGCTCTCGACGATGAATATCCCGTTGGTTTCCGGCCGCGACTTTCGCCCGGAAGATATCTCGCCGGGAGCCGCCATCGTCAACGAAACCTTCGTTAAGACGTTCTTCCCCGGCCAGGACCCCATCGGCCGCTCCTTTGAACGCGGTGCCAATCAACCGATCAACAAAATAGTCGGCGTCACTCCCGACGTCCCATATGACGACCTGCGCGAGCCCAGCCGCGCCGTCTTCTACGTCCCCTTCACCGAAATTGATGTGCTAAATAACAACAAATCCGCTCCCAGTGTCGTCGACTTCGCGACCTTCACCATTCACAGCAACGCCCAGAACCCGCTCGCCCTCGCCGGCTCCCTTCGCCAGTTCATTGCGCAACGCCACAACGGCCTGCGCGTTTCCAACATCACCACGCAGTTCGATCTGGTCCGCGACCAGACCGTTCGCGAGCGTCTGATCGCCATGCTCGCCGCTTTCTTTGCCGCCGTCGCGCTGCTCCTCGCGGGCATCGGACTCTACGCTGTCCTGAACTACTCTGTCCTGCAACGCCGCCGCGAGATTGGTATCCGCATGGCGATTGGTTCGACTCGTGCTGGCATCGTGCGCATTGTGACTCTTGATATCTTCCTGATGATCGCGCTCGGAGGCTGCACGGGCGTTGTGCTCGGATTTGGCGCGGCGCGTTATGTGGAGTCGCTTTTCTACCAGGTCAAAGCAACCGACGCGGATATGATCGCTTTGCCGACCTGTGCCATGCTGCTCAGTGCACTCGTTGCCACACTGCCTGCCGTGCTTCGCGCGCTGCGCACCGACCCCACCGAAATTCTGCGTAGCGAGTGAGCGACGAGTCCTTACAAGGTTGATCACGAACTTGTAGATAGCGATCGATTTTGCCGTGCAGCGGGTTCGTTGATGGCAAATCGCCAATGCGCTCACGCCTGCGCGACTGGAAAATGCAGCACACGGAAAAAGGGACGGAACGATGAGTGGCACAGGAATTGTTCACGGCCGCCGGGGGTGCTGCTACCATTACCGGATGTTCAATTTTGGGAAACCGAAGACAGTTGGCGACTGGATGGTTCACATCGCTGGAGCGATCGTCGCAATATTCCTTGTATGGTGGATGCTTCGGATGTACGTGCTGTGAAGGCTGAGAACTAACACGATGTAACTTGTAAGTAATGAGGCGCAGACGCGATTTATCGCGAAAGTTCGAGCTTGGCGGTTGCAATCCACGCTCAATCGAGGTAGAGTGTGCTCGTCTGACCACAACCTTCCGCCGCGCCCGTCGGGTGACGGTTTCTTGTGCCAACCAATATTGTCCGAACTGTGAGTTACAACACACGGAAGTGTGATCTTACCAAGGCACAGTTAGAACCATCTCTGTCAGCGTCTCTGCCAGCATGTCCGCTTAATATCGAGCGGCATGTGCAGGCGGGGTGCAGTTGAGTTGCCCAAATTGGGGCGGGCTGCTAACACTTGGCCGTGAGCGAAGTAGCTGGCGATGTCGAACCGCGGATCATTCGATGTCAAACCCGATCATTCAATGACGGACTCTCCCAAGGACGCAAGACTTCGGGACATAGCCGGGGATCTATGCGATTTGCTGGATCAGCAGATGAAAGCAATTACGGGCCGTGGATTACCAGACTTAGCTGAGGAAGAACTAGCGGGTTACGAACTGCGCCGAAGGCAGATCGCAGCGCTGCGCTCAGAACTGAACGCTCTAGCCTATCCCAACTGAACGGGTTCCTATTCGCTGACGGATTCCGGGACGCGAGCCGATGGATCACTTCGGGCTCGCATTGTTCCGCTGGTGCGATGTTCTTGTTCATCTAGAAGGCGATTCATCTGGTCAATGATCGCCACGAGGCGTTTGGGGTTTCTCTCGCGCTGTGCCATTTCTTGCAGGTCATTCCATCCTTCTGGTTCGTCTGTCAACATTTAC
>Ga0210390_10006222_pt1 | contig 9998 bp, 11 predicted proteins | sample IncBWH11OmetaG_FD_161050 | JGI IMG/M metagenome (GOLD analysis project Ga0210390, IMG submission 161050) | Forest soil microbial communities from Barre Woods Harvard Forest LTER site, Petersham, Massachusetts, United States - Inc-BW-H-11-O ...
CGGTCGTTCATATATCAATCGGAACGCAATCCGCCAAATGATGTTGGTCACGTGGAACGTGTTGTTGCCCATAATGGTCCTATTGCCCCGTGCGCAGCTCGGCTTGGGTCAAACCAGTCGCCGTCCCGGATATTTCTAGCGCCATCATACTAGATATAATTATTTGCAATATTAGATATTAGGACTAGAACTACATGAGTTCCTGAATTCGGGGAACTCCCGATAAATGCAAGTGGCCCGAAGCCTTTCTCGTCATCAGAAAGCATGAAAACAATTACCGCTTCGAAAACTTTGCGGAAATCGCCTACCGGCATTCGCGGGCTTGATGAAATCACAGACGGCGGGTTGCCCGCGGGGCGGCCAACACTGGTTTGCGGCGGCGCGGGCTGCGGCAAGACCTTGCTGGCGATGGAATTTCTGGTGCGTGGCGCTACGGAATACGATGAACCGGGCGTCTTCTTAGCGTTCGAAGAAACAGGAGAGGAACTGGCCGATAACGTGGCGTCGCTGGGCTTCGATTTGAAGGCGCTGGTCGCCCGCAAGAAGCTGTTGCTCGATTACGTTTACGTGGAACGCAGCGAATCTGAGGAGACAGGCGAATACGATCTCGAAGGGCTCTTTGTTCGGCTTAATGACGCGATTAATTCCATCAAGGCGAAGCGCGTCGTGCTCGACACGATCGAAGGACTTTTCGCCGGCCTGCCCACTCAAGGGATCCTGCGGTCGGAACTCCGCCGACTCTTTCGCTGGCTTAAGGAAAAAGGCGTCACGGTCGTCATTACCGGCGAGCATGGCCAGAGCACGCTGACTCGCTATGGTCTGGAGGAATATGTTTCCGACTGCGTCATCTCCCTCGATCATCGCGTGGTCGAGCAGGTCACGACGCGCCGCATCCGGATCGTCAAATATCGCGGCACCACGCACGGCACGAATGAGTATCCGTTTCTTATAGAGAAGGATGGCCTCTCGATCTGGCCGATTACTTCGGTGCAGGTCGAACACACTGCGTCGCATGAGCGGATTCCGACCGGCATCGAACGGCTCGACACCATGCTTGGCGGCAAAGGATTCTATCGCGGGAGCAGCATTCTCCTGTCGGGCACCGCAGGCACTGGCAAGACGAGTGTGGCGACAACTTTTGCCGAGGCGACGTGCCGACGTGGCGAGCGATGCCTCTACATTTCGTTTGAGGAAAATCCCAGCCAGATCATGCGAAATATGGCGACGATAGGGATCGACTTGCAGCAGTGGGTGAGAAAGGGACGGCTCCAGTTTCAAAATGTGCGGGCTTTTCATTTCGGTTTGGAAATGCACCTCGCGCGCACAATCAAGTTCGTCACCGAGTTCTCGCCGGCGGTGGTGATCATCGATCCGATCTCGGGTTTGGACACGAGCGGCACCTCCTTGGAAGTCAAAGCGGCCCTGATGCGATTGGTAGACTATCTTAAACAGCAAGGGATTACCGCGATGCTGACCGATCTAAAGATGGGTGGCGCCGCTCTCGAACGGACAGATGCAGCCATATCCTCCTTGGTGGACACTTGGCTGGTGCTGCGCGATCTGGAAAGCAACGGCGAGCGCAACCGCGGCTTGCACGTCCTGAAGTCGCGCGGCATGGGCCATTCAAATCAGGTGCGCGAATTCATGCTTTCGCAAACGGGTATCCAACTCACCGATGTTTATATTGGCCCGAGCGGAATGCTAACGGGATCTGCGCGGGTGGCACAGGAAGCCCGCGAGCGGGCGGAGCACGTAAGCCTGGACGAAGAAGCCGAGAGGCAACAATTGGCACTAGAGTGCAAAAGGGCGGCGCTCGAAGGGCAGATCGCCGCGCTGCGGGCCGAGTTCTCTGCCGAGGAAGCGACAATCGCGCGCATTTTCAGCCAGGATAAACTGCGCGAAGCGTCACTCGCCTCGGATAAGGTGGAGATGGGACGTAGCCGCCAACACGACGCCGTTAAAAGCAACAGAAGTCAGCCTCGGAATGGCTCAAGAGGAAAGAAAGGTTGAAAACGCCAGCTAACTCTCGCAAAGCGAAAACAGCTGCGGCAGCTTCCTTGTTTTGGAATCTGCACAAGAAACATGTCGAATAAAATCGATAGTGGTCACTCCGCGGCACCCCACGACGGCAAATATGTCCTGCTGCTTTACGTCGCCGGCAGCACGCCGAAATCGAGCCGTGCTATCACGAATCTCAAGGCGATCTGCGAGATCCATTTGAAAGGCCGCTACGAGCTCACAGTTGTAGATCTTTATGAGAAGCATAAGCGAGCTAGGGAAGACCAAATCGTCGTGGCTCCGACGCTCGTTCGGTGTGCGCCGCTTCCAGTGCGCCGAATGATTGGCGATTTGTCACTAACCGATCGTGTCCTCGCCGTTCTTGATTTGCCTCCGGCACTGCGTCAGCCATGAGTCTTTCAAATGACTGCATCAATGGGCAATTGAGGGACGAAGTAGCCGATTTGCGCGCCCGTCTCGACGAAGCTAACGAGACCTTGCGCGCCGTTCGGAGCGGCGACGTGGATGCCGTGCTCGTGCAGGGGCCGCAGGGCGACCAGGTCTTCACGTTAAAAGGCGCCGACGAGCCATATCGCGTGCTTATCGAAGAAATGAACCAGGGTGCTGTCACCCTTTCAGCCAACGGCTCAATTCTATATTGCAATCGCCGATTTGCCGAACTGCTGAAAACGCCGATTGAGGAAATCGTCGGGCTGGAATTTAGCGCGTTTGTCGCGCCTTCAGAGCGAGCCAGCTTTGCCGTTCTGCTGGAGGCGGCCCGCATGGGCGGCAGCGCCACCGAAATCACCCTCTGTGGTGGCAACAAGAGCGCGGTCCCGCTGCAACTGGCGCTGGCGCCACTCCCCGCAGAATGTGCAGCGTCGATCTGCCTTGTCGCCACCGACATTAGCCAAAGCCGCAAAAGGGAGGAAGCCAAAGATCGGTTTCTGGCCAACATCTCGCATGAGCTGCGGACACCACTGAACGGTATCATCGGTTTTGCCGAATTTCTTGTGGACGGCAAGCCAGGTAGGCTCAACGCAAAACAGAAGGAGTATCTGGATGACATTTTGAATAGCGGCAAGCACTTGCTCCTGCTTATCGGCCACCTACTTGACATAGCGGAGGTGGGGGCCGGCAAGATGAAATGGAATCCGGAGAAATTCTCGCTTCGAAAATCCATTGAGGAAACCTGTGCTGTGGCAAAGCCGATTGGACAAAAAAGAGGCATTCACATCAATGTGGCTGTCGCACCCGAGTTGGGCGACGTTGTGCTCGACCAGAAAAGATTTCAGCAGGTTCTCTACAGCCTTCTCTCAAATGCAATCAAATTCAATCGTGATGGCGGCGAGGTGGGAATCCGTGCTGCGATGCATGACGCACACCGCTTAAAGGTGGTAGTCCAAGACACCGGTACTGGTATTAAAACAGAGGACCTTCCTCGACTATTCAAGGAGTTTGAACAATTGGGACCCGGCGCGCGACATTACCAGGGCTCAGGTTTAGACTTGTTATTGACCCGAAAAATCGTGGAATCGCAAGGCGGCGAAATCGGCGTCGAGAGTGAATTCGGCAAAGGAAGCAGCTTCACAGTTGTGCTTCCATTGGCAATGGCGGAAGGGTTTGATCTTGACCTCTGAGAAACTATGTATTTCTTATCCCGTTTTCAGACTTTATACGTGCACTATCCGGACCGCTCAAACAGGTCGTAAACGAGTTTGAGATTTCGCGGGATTTTTCGTCCACCACCAGGATGCGTTCGTTACTCATGGCTTTTCACATCCGCGAAGACGATGGGCATGACTACGAAGAACGTGCTGCCTTTGCCGTATTCACTCTCCGCACCGATGCTACCACCCTGAGACTCGACGAGTTTCTTCGTTAATGCCAGCCCGAGAACTGTGCCTTCAAAGCGGCGCGCGTTGCCGGATTCCAATTGCTCAAATTCACGAAACAGCCGCTGCATGTCTTCCTTTTTAATGCCGATCCCAGTGTCCTTGACCCGTAACTCAAACCGCTCGTCATCGTGCGCCAAGGCGTTAAGTTCCACGCTGCCACTCGAGTCGGTGAACTTCACGGCGTTGGCTAGCAGGTTATAGCAGACTTGCTTGAACTTCTGCTGATCGAGCGTGACGTTGCCAAGCTCCGGCGCGACGGCCCATTTGACACTCACGCCCTTCTTCTGCGCGATGCCTTTGACCACCGTGCATACTTCCTTGATGGCCTTCGCCAGCGGGAACGTCTCGGGATTCAAGTCGATCTTGCCGGCTTCCACTTTCGCGAGGTCGAGAACGTCGTTGATGAGCTGGAGGAGAAGCCTGGAACCTCGACCCTCCCCTTCGCTTGCACCCAGCGGAATTCTCGGTCTTTTCGTAGGATCCGATACTCGATGTCGTAGTAGCCGCAGGACTGAATCGCACGGGCGAGGCCGTCGGCGACACCCGGCTGGTCTTCCTCCATCACGGCCCGCAGATATGCTTCCGCAGGCAGGCCTTTTGCCGCCGCGTCTGGTTCGATTGAGAACATGCGAGCGGTGAATTCGTCTGCGATTAAACAATCGTGGACGATGTCCCAAGTCCATGTCCCGATCGAACCTGCTGCGAGCGTCGACTTCAGCCGCGCTTGGGTCTCACGCAACGCCTCCTCGCCCTGCTTGCGCGCGTGGATGTCCAGGAGAAAGACCGCGAGCCCTTACCAACGGGGCCGGTAATGGCTCGGCGATCGAGTGGCTCGCTGCCGCGAGGCTCATCATTCCTAAGACCAGAGGGAGGACCCCTCTCACGGGCGCCTGGCGCTTTACCGGCGTTGCCGTGCCCAAAGCTTTAACCGCCAGAGCACCGGCGGAATTGTTCAAACATGACATGAATAAGGGTTTATTGAAAAATATATTACAATCAGAACAACTATATGAGCGAGGGCGCCGCCGACATTACTAGAATAGACGGCACCTTAGCAGGCCAAAACTGCCCTTGCCGATGTGCGGACTTCGATCCCTAAACATTTGCACGGCAGAAAAAGGGAAAATGTGTTTAGTCCGAATGCGGACTAAAGTCCTCTCAAGGGCGGGAGCGTTTCGAAAGTTCCAATCAGTTCTCTCGGCGGCACGACGGCAACGCCAATTTCAACGCCCCAGATAGAACTTCGATCGTCTCGCGCGACGAGGAGGAATCGTCGGCAAAAAAGACCCATAGAAGCGATGTTATCTATGGACAAAGTGGAAAACGGGGATATTAATCAGAAGGTCAGAGAGGGTGCGGCTTTAAAATCGATGGGGCCAGGCACGATGACTCTCCAATGAACAGGCTCTCGGCCCCCCAATATACAAACAACAAGCGATGGAGGAAGCTGGACGTTGCACCCCGGGCACATTCGGACGGCCGAAGTCGCTTTATGTGCGGAAACGTTGTCATTAAATTCCCTGTGCGCATTTATTAAGCATGGCGATGGTATCCTAAAAGGGTGGAGTGACCGGATTTATGTCGAGAACGGATGGCTGGGAGGAAAAGTATCCAATCGGATCAGTGCGCAACTTGTCGGCGAAAATCCATCGCCGGACCACAACGCAATGAGAAAAACAGCGAAGGAAGCGTTGCGGCTGATCGATATCTGCCGCGCCGAAATTGAAAACCCATCGGCGGGCGGATGTGCGAAGACGGAGGTAAAAGCCAAGATAGGAAATGAACGGGCAGCTACCGGAGTTTATGTGAATACACCTTTAGAGCAAGAGAGCATCAAGCCGCTTGATTCACTTTCGTCCAACATGAGACCTTCGCGGAAATTGGTAGAGCGTTGCGCCCGCTGATTAGCGCAGTTGGGCCATCTGCGTTATGACATTTTAAGATATCTGATAGAATATGGTCCTCACCAACCGATGAACGTCAGGCAGGCCCACGGAATTTTGCTCGATCTGGTCTTGCCCGGCATTGACGGACTGACGCTGGTTCGTAAGCTGAAGGCCAATCCGGAAACCCGCGCCATTCCCGTAGTTGCCGTTACCGCATATCTCGACCGGTTAAAGAGAAAGACGCGCTCGCCGCAGGCTGCGAAGCGTATCTAGTCAAGCCAATCGATACTCGAAAGTTGTCCCGGGTGATCAGCGATGTAGCAAAGATCTCTCACCAACGGAGCGTTGAAGTGATGGAATCATAGGAACTCTGCCGAGGCTCTAGGAGCAATGCGGTTACCTAATCGAGTTGTGGGACAAAGGGGGGCGGCGGATTTACGGTTATGCGCCGGAGGTTTAAAGATGGTCATCGAGCGATCTCGACAACGAGAGATTGTCATCTCGATTGAGATGTACTATAACTGTCATAACGAATATTTCAAACACCTCTGACAGGATCGGGCCATCCTATCTGCTCTTTACGCAAATTGTGAGCGTGGTTTCGATGGCAGTGGGCACCCTCGTGTTGGTGGGGTGGATACTTCACATCACTGTGCTTGAGAGCGTTGTGCCAGGACTGGTGGCGATGAGGCCCAACACCGCCGTCTGTTTTATCCTTTTGGGAATTGGTCTCTGGTTATCTTCTCAGCTCGGAAATATAAACTTAAAGCGCAAAATTGCCGCACAGGCATGTGCCTTCTTCACTGCCGCCGTCGGCGCGGTGACGCTGAGCGAGCGTCTACTAGGGTTTAATACTGGCATTAACGATCTGTTATTTCGAAAAGAGCTTCTTGCCTTGAACACTCCATTCCCGGGCCGCATGGCGCACATAAGTGGGCTTGAGTTCGTTATCTTGGGGACTGCTTTGGCACTACTGAATGCGAAATCACGGTGCGGGCAGCGGCTGGCACAAAATTTTGCCCTTGTTGGAACGGTCATCGGGTTGGTAATACTCGTTGGCTACGTTTACGGCGCTGAGGCGCTTTACCGGATCTCCGTCTTTTCGTCTGTAGCGCTCAATTCGGCGCTCTTATTTACGGTGTTAGGCTTCGCTATTCTCTGCGCTCGCCCAGATCAAGGTCTGATGTCGACCGTAACCAGCACGAATCTGGGTGGGTTGCTTGCGCGGCGAATTATCCCCGTCGCGTTAACCCTGCCATTTCTCATCGGCTGGCTGCGGCTCCAAGGTCAGCACGCTGGTCTGTATGGAACAGAGTTTGGCTTGGCGATTTTCACCATCGCGAACGTCCTTATTTTTGCCACTCTTGTTTGGTTAGGTTCCAGGTCGTTGAATAAGGCAGATGCGGAGCGTCTCCGAACTGCAGTGGAATTACAGGCAACCAACGAGCTATTGCGTGAGAAGACGAGTGTGCTTGACCTGGCGCAGGTACTGGTGCGCGATATGGAGAGCCGGATCGTAGAGTGGAACCTCGGTGCCGAACGGATTTACGGCTTCTCCAAAGAGGAAGCGCTGGGCCGCATTTCACACGAGTTGCTCAATACTCAGTTCCCGGAGCCGCCGGCGCAGATCGAAGACACACTGCGCCGCAGGGGCAAGTGGGAAGGGGAGCTAGTGCACCGCAAACGCGACGGCGGACGCTTGATCGTTTCCAGTCAATGGGTGCTGCATCGGGATTCTGCCGGCTACCCCATCCGTATCCTCGAAACGAATACCGACATTACCGATCGCAAGCAGGCCGAGGAAGAACTCAAGGTGCTGAATGAAACCTTAGAAATGCGTGTACGGGAGCGCACTGCGCAAGCCGAGGCGGCGAACCGCATGAAGAGCGCATTTTTGGCAAATATGTCGCACGAACTGCGGACGCCGCTCAACGGCATCATCGGTTTCGCGGAGTTTCTCGTGGACGGCAAACCTGGCCCGATTAACCCGAAGCAGAAGGAGTATCTGCAAGATATTTTAAATAGCGGCCAACACCTTCTTCAGCTCATTAACGACGTGCTTGACCTTGCTAAAGTGGAGGCCGGTAAGATGGAATTGAACCCGGAGAACTTCTCGCTCGGCAAGGCCATCGAAGAAGTCTGCGCCGCGACCAAACCAATTGTGCAAAAGAAGGGTATCCGTCTCGAGGCGAATGTCGCGCCCGAGTTAGGCTACGTCACACTCGACCAACAAAAATTCAAGCAGGTCCTCTACAACCTCCTCTCCAACGCGGTCAAATTCACGGACGACGGTAGCAAGGTGGAAATCGGTGTTGCGATGTACGACGGGTATCGCTTCAAGTTGTCGGTCCAAGACACCGGCATCGGTATTAAAGCAGAGGACCTATCTCGCCTATTCAAGGAGTTTGAACAATTGGGATCCGGCGCGGCGCGGCGTTACGAAGGGACGGGGCTCGGCTTGGCGTTGACCCGGAGAATCGTCGAGTTGCACGGCGGCACAATCGGCGTGGAGAGTGAAGTCGGCAAAGGCAGCACCTTTACGGTGGTACTGCCTTTGGTCTGGCGAAACTAAACGAGGATTAAATGCCGGTTCCAATATCTGATAGCGCTCGCTCCTGGTCTGTCTGAGTGTTGCTATTTCGACTCCATCAAGATGCCAAGCCAAGCTCGTCCCAGATCGACCAGCGTGCTGCCTTGGAACCGTAGCCAGCGATGAGAATGGAAGGCTTAACGCCAGCGCAGCGGAGCTTCGTGGGAAAAAGGCTGGAATAGACGGTCCATACGATCTGGCGGAATTCAAGGGCCGGTATCGCGGATTTCAAACTTGAGGCGTGTCCACTCCTCTTCTCGATATTTCTTTCCAGCCCGCGTGCTCAATCCAGCGAAAAGAGTCTGGAGTCACTGTCCCGAATATCGATCGAGGCCAACAGGTGCCGCGCAGGAAATGATCGAGTGCCGCTACAATTGACGCCGTGACAAGGACCCGCCAATCCCGATAAAAGGCGAGAAACGCCAGGGAGCCAAAAATGTGGAAATGGGTTTCTAGCCGTCCTCCGGTGAGATGGATCAAGAGTGCGGATGCGAGCATTTGAGCGATCGCGATGACATGACGGGTAATCGCCTGCCCCGAACAAAACCGTGAGATCGTTGGCTATTACTTAAAGCTTTAATAAAGCTTCGGCGTCCTCTCTTGCGATCCCCGGAATGGGCTTCTCTAAGTTCAATGCAGGTTCTCTCCGGGTAAAAGCAAGATTCTCACCGCTGGCCCGGATGGTTTCCGTGATCTTGCCCTGTTGCGCGTCGAGGTCGCTGTCAAACAAAAGGCCGGTCACGCCGATGATGCCGTTCATGAGCGTCCAACTGTCTCATAATAGCAATATTTTCAAGAAATTAAAGTATTACGATGAAAATCGCAATCGAATTGACGCCTGTTCTCTTCAGCGCTCCTTACCCTTCTGGGCGCCGAAACTACGGACAGGCATTGCTGGTTGGGTAAGTGCCCTTTACATCGGAGCAATTTTGTCCCGATTCGGACTAAACGACTTATAGCAAGCGCGCCACACACTAAGTTTGCTTGTCAGGTGAAGCTGGAAAAAAAGTCCTGGTCCGGTACCTCGGCCAGGTGGGGGCATCCGGATCGATCTATCGATCGCCACCTTTAATCTGGAATTCGCTTTATTCGATCCAAAAAGTAAGTATCATATTTTCCATAATGTCTGGGTGGATTTCCGCTGACTGCTTATATTGTCTTATCTCGATCGGCACGAGCCTGAACGTTCCAATAGAACGGTTGCCTCGATCGCCGCCAGCAGGAGAAACCGAAGAAGAAAGGGCAGATTCTATCGGGCGCACCATCCAAATCGCTTTCGCGGTCGCGCTTGCCCTATTGGGCATCCTCGGGCTCGGTTCCTATCTAAGCGTTGTCCGACTGGCTGAGGACGCGCGAAGGGTCGCTCACACGGATGAAGTCATTGCCAATCTGGAAGCACTTCTCTCAAGAGCAACCGATGTCGAAACCGGTGAGCGTGGTTATGCGATCACCGGCAAGGATAGCTACTTGGAACCTTATAACAGTGGGACCAGGGAAGTTATCGCCACATTATCCGAGCTCAAGCAATTGACGGTCGACAATGCGCTTCAACAGCGGCGACTGGAGAACCTTAGTTCGGTTGTTGCCGAACGACTCGTCACCGCTCTGGCGGTTATTGACGCCCGA
>Ga0210390_10006224_pt1 | contig 9996 bp, 8 predicted proteins | sample IncBWH11OmetaG_FD_161050 | JGI IMG/M metagenome (GOLD analysis project Ga0210390, IMG submission 161050) | Forest soil microbial communities from Barre Woods Harvard Forest LTER site, Petersham, Massachusetts, United States - Inc-BW-H-11-O ...
GCGGCCGGTTGTCGCAAGCTCGGGGCCTGCCTTCTGCGTGCGCAGTTGCGACGGCAAATATTTTCCGCTGATGCGCGGCGCCGCCTCGCCGGCGCAGATCTGCCAGGCCTTCTGTCCGGCGAGCCCGACCAAAGTGTTCTTCGGCTCCAGCATCGATAGCGCCTATGCCGCAAGCGGCGAACGATACGACGATAGCGAAAACGCCTTTGCCTATCGGAAGGCGCTGCGCGCCGACTGCACTTGTAACGGCGCCAATCCCGCCGGTCTTGCGCCAGTCGACCTCGCGCTGGACGGCTCGCTGCGCCCGGGCGACGTTATCGCCACCACCGACGGGCTCGTCGCGTTTTCCGGCATACGGGTCGGCAATGACCAGACCCCGGATTTCACGCCGGGGGCGTCTTATCCGAGCCTGACGCCGGAAATGCGTGGCCGGTTGAACGATATGAAGGTCGCGCCGGCGCGAGCCGACATGGCGCAGACAACGCGGCAACTTCCGAGGTGACCCGCACGCCACTGCCGGCCGCGATCGTGTCGAGGCCGTTCGGTTGCGCTCGCGCATGAGCGGGACCGTAGCCGGTGCGCTCCATTTCACAGAGAGACAAGCGCCGCTTCAGCGACGTCGACGTCGAAAGGGCGCGGCTGCTCCATCACTACGCGCTGCACCGTGCCAGTGCTGATGCCCAGCGCCTTGCCGATCTTCAATATACCGTGCCGCCCAGAGGGCGCAGGATGCGTTACAGCAACCCGGCTCCCGCATGATCCTTGAACAGCTCTGCATCGCGAACGTAGCCCCGCAGGTTATCTACTGATTTGTGACGGGAGACATCCATCATCCAGGCTGCGAAAACTCTATCGATCTATGCCGACACACGCCACTTCAACCTCGCGGTAAAGGAGAAATTCGTGATCGTCTTTTCCACCCGTCACCTCGATCACGGATAACGAGTCGTCATCGGCATCCTGAGTTCCGCAAGGCATCATTCTGACGCGCTCGTCTTGTTTGATCGGCTCGCCGTTTGGTCCACGAGGCGGCTGAACGCCCAACCGGATCAGAACTTTTGATTTTGTCTGCGGAAAAACTCTTACTCCGCCTCCGTCGCATTCAACGTAGCAGGTTGTTACACCATCCCAGGGTTCACATATCCCTTCGTTGTGCAAAGCGCGGCGCCCTCGTCTTTGCACCCTAATTGAAAACGACGACTTCGTGGCGTCGGTGGGGCTTGCATAAATTCGTAGTTTGACTCTCGTAATCATCTGATCGGGATGTTGCGCCAGATGCGCCTTGTCGTAAACCCGAACGAAGCAGCCTCTCAGGGATTCCGCAACCGCTGGAGCGATATTCATCGCACTCGCACAAACCGCAAAAAATGCGAGGATTGTTGCTGACCTCATTTTACTGCTCCCCAGGAGGGCATCAAAATCGAACCGTAATCTCCTCAACATGCCGACGGTCTGTCTTATTGAGAAGCAAGCGCCGCCTCAGCGACGTCGACGTCGAAAGGGCGCGGCTGCTCCATCAATACCCGCTGCACCGTGCCAGTGCTGATGCCCAGCGTATTGCCTATCTTCAATATGCCCGTGCCGCCCTTGCTGCAACGAGAGTGGGTCGTCTCAGATCGAAATCTTCCCCCGGTGGTCGGGCCGCCGAACTGCCCAGTGGCTCATCACAGCTTCTCAACTGTCTCGACTGGCCAAATGTCCACCGACTTGCGCCCTTCACACCTGATCAACACCGAACGCGAAAATCGCGTGCAATCGGCAACAACGCCACGGCGCGACGCCCATTCGACACTCCCATTCCTTGCCGTTGCAGAACACTCCGCTTTTAAAGAAAGGAGGCAGCCGAACGCTGTTATCTCGTCGGGGCCTGTGGTGGCGCAATGCCCCCAACAGCGAGCATGCATTTTATGAAGGGGCAGGCATCAATCGAGAACGTCCATGAAGCTGGCTGGCGGTGACGCCTGCCTAACCCCCGCGGCCCTCGCCGGAGGCAGGCCGTCCAGCTCGGCGATGCGGCGGTCAATCTCAAAGATCACGTGCTTCGAGAACGGCCCGAGGTGCAGGTACAGCGCCATCAAGATCACGATGTAACGCAGCGCGGCTGGATTGGTCTTGGCGACCTCGACGAAGGTTTTCCAGAACGGCTCGCGAACTTCAGGCAGGGCCCTCATGATCCTGTGCATGCTGTCAATGCCGCCAAGCCTCTTGCGCGGGTCGCCATCGGGCAACTCGCGGCGGCGGTCGGAGCGGTCGAGCATGCTAGCGAGCCTCGACAGCCGTCCGGCATAAGCTGCGGGGCTGAATACCTGTCCAAGCACGGTCTTGTAATCCACGAGGATGTCACGAAGCGGACGCTTGGTATCGAAATTGCAGCCGAGCGTGCATTGATCGCCCGCCTGCTCCACCCTCATGAGGTCATGGCCCTCATGCAGGCGACCTTCTGCGGCCAGACGCCGCGTGAGCTGAGTGCCGGGCAGCGCATAGAGCAGCCCGACCATGCAGACCGGAATGTTTGCCTCCTCGATGAAATCGGTCATCGCCTGCCCGATCATCCCTTTCTCTGTATCGAACCCGACGATGAAACCGGCGGTGACGAACATGCCGTAGTCGTAAATCCTGTGGATGCATTCGGCGATATTACGCCTGGTGTTCTGCTTTTTCTTCGCCTGGACCAGCGTCTCGGGGTCCGGGCTCTCGATGCCAACGAAAATGGCGAAGAAATTCGCATCCTTCATTGCCTGCAACAATTCACTATCATCTGCGATATTGATCGAAGCTTCGGTCGAGAATTCGAACGGATAGTCGTGCTCCTCCAACCAGGCCTTGAGCCGCGGCAGCAACGTGCGGAGATTTTTCTTGTTGCCAATGAAATTGTCGTCGACGAAATCGATGTGCCCGCGATAACCGTGATCGTAGAGCGCCTGCAGCTCGGCGAGAATCTGATCGTTGGTCTTGGTGCGCGGCACGCGACCATAAAGCTCGATAATATCGCAGAACTCGCAGGTGAACGGGCAGCCACGCGAATATTGTACACCGATGAAGAGATAATGCTCGAACTTGATCAGGTCGTAGCGTGGCATCGGGCTTTGCGTGATATCGGCCTTGAATTTATCGGCAACGAACACCCCCTTGCGCTCGCCGCCTTCCCACGCTGCGATGAACTGCTCGATGACAAGCTCGGCTTCGCCGATTACCTGGAAATCCGCGTCCGCGTAGATATGCGGGCTTGAGGAGACGTCGGGCCCGCCGACACAAACCGGCTTGCCATGCCGGTGGGCGAGGTCGATCAGGTGGATGAAATCGGGCTGCTGGTTGAGCATGCCGCTGATCATCACGAGATCGGCCCAATCGAGGTCTTCGTCCGTCAAGGGCTCGGTATTGCGATTGATGAGACGAATGTCCCAATGCTTCGGCAGCATAGCGGCGACCGTGATCAAGCCGAGCGGCGCGGCAGGATACTTCGCACCGACAAGTTCACAGGCTTCCGTATAGTTCCAGAACGAGTTCGGAATGAACTTCGGATAGACCATCAGGACGCGGCACGAGACCGTCATATGATTCCCCGGATTTCTGGTGGCAGGTTGTCACGGTGTCTGTCGGGACTCAAGGGTTCGATTCGGTCCTCGATACATCCATTTTAGCCCAACTCTGAACGTTGGCGAATTGGTGACATCGTTCGGCCGGAGTCGCCAGTTTCCCTCGAATTCGGCCTGATTTACCGGGTTGGAGGCTTCCAGACCCACGAATCGGAGATTTTCCGACCGGCACGTTCGCCGGCCCCTGCGAGAGGACCGGCTCTGCCGTTGGGCACCGTTTCGATGCGCCCCAGCTTTCAGGACCAGCGCCGGGCAACATGCAGCCACCTAGGAATTGCGATCTCGGCGACAGGCGACGAGCCGGCGCCGTATTGGAAAGAGCGTCAAATCATGGCGCTCCGCGATCAGGCCCCAGAGGCCCCTCGGAGCAAACAGCATGATGAGAATCCCGAGCGTCCCGAGAAGGATGAGATACCAGGCGCCGAAGTCGGCGAGATATTGCTGCATCAGATAGAAGATGACCGTGCCGACGATCGGACCCTCCATCGTTCCGATACCGCCGATGACGACAATGAAAATCACATAGGCTGTCCAGTCGAGTACCGAGAAGGCAGCGTCCGGTGAGATGCGGGCCTTCTGCAGATAAATGAGTGCGCCGACCATACCGGTTACGCCGGCTGTCGCGACATAAACGGCAAGCTTGGTGCGATAGATGTCGACACCGAGGCCCGCAGCCGCAGTTTCGTGATCGCGGATCGCGCCAAGCGCAAGACCTCGACGCGACCGAAGCATGAGATAGACGAAGATGAGTGTGCCGACCATCAATGCAAGCGCCACCCAATAAGAGATGATATCGCGAGCGGCCGGCGTGCGCACCTCAAGTACTGCCTTGACCCATTCGATACCCGGCACCGCCGACGTTACTGATGGAGCGAGTGACGTTCCGGTGCCGCCACCGAGCGACTTGAACTGGGCAAAGGCCAGCCGATAGACCTCGGCCACGACCCACGTGCCGATCGCAAAATAAGCGCCACGCAAGCGGAACACGATAAACGCCGTCGGTAACGCAAACAGCGCGGATAACAGGCCTGCAAGGGGGATGGCGAGCAACGGGTTGATGCCGCCAAGAAGCGTGAGCGCGAATAGAAGATAGCCGCCAAACCCGACAAAGGCCTGCTGCCCAACGGAGATGAGGCCGGCATAGCCGGCCAGCAGGTTCCAGCATTGCGCAAGTGCAAGCATGTAAAATGGGAAAATCAGATCCTGAATGATATTGCGGCCGGCGACGGCAGGAAGCAGCGCCAATGCCAGCAAGGCGCCAAAGGCAGCAACCAGAGTAGCGCGCGAGGCGCGTCCTGCCGTCTCTATCCGGAACGTCAGCGCGGGTTTTGGCTCTCCATCATCCATCACGCACCTGATCCGTCGAGCGCGCGAGGAAACAAGCCACGCGGCTTGAGGACTAGGACCACAAGAAAAGCAAGATGGCCAGACAAGATCTGCCATTCCGGATCGAATTGAGCCCCGACGGTCTGTGCGAGGCCAAGAACAATTCCTCCAGCCAAAGTCCCCCAGAAACTGCCGAGGCCACCGATAATTACGGCCTCGAAGGCATAGAGCAGCCGGGCGGGACCGATGCTGGGATCGAAATTCGCCCGCAGCCCAAGGTAGAGTGCCGCGATTCCGATCACGACAAGAGCAAGACCCATGGCCAACGAAAAGATGCGGTTGACATCGATGCCCATTAGTTGAGCGATTTCCAGGTCATCCGACGTCGCCCGGAAGGCGCGTCCAAGCGCGGTGTGGTAGAAGAAGAAATTGAGCAGCACGATGACCGCGATCGCAGACAATAGTGTCAGTACCGGCACGACGCCTACCGCCACGCCGCCACCGAGCGCGAATGACGCCGTCTCTATGGCGCCAGAGCGCAGACGCTGGCTATCGGCTGAGAAGATCTCCAGGAGCCCGTTCTGGATGATGATTGATAGGCCAAAGGTGACCAGGAGCGGTGGCAGCAAGTCGCGGCCGAGAGTGCGGTTCAACAGGATGTGCTGAAGCGCAAAACCGACGATGAACAGCAACGGAAGAGCGCACAGCGCCGCAACGAACGGATCCAGGCCGAGCTTGCCTGCAATGAAAAGGATGACAAAGGCTGCAAGCACAATGAGGTCGCCATGCGCCAAATTGACCAGCCGCATCACTCCGAAGATGAGTGAAAGTCCGGACGCAAACAACGCGTAAAGGCCTCCCAACAGGACGCCCTGGGTCAATGCATTAAGCCAATCGGTCACTTCATGAACCAAAATAAGCGCGATGAATTTGGTCGCGCGTTAGCTCCCGCGGACGACCCGAAAGTGAAAGACGGCCCTCCTGGAAACAATAGACGCGGTCCGCTGCCTTCATCGCTTGAACGATATCCTGCTCGACCAGAACGACGCTAGTGCCCTCGGCCTTGATTTGCGGAAGTGCGCCGTAGATGTCGGCGATGATGATCGGCGCAAGCCCAAGGCTGATCTCGTCGCACAAAAGGACGCGGGGATTGGACATCAGCGCGCGTCCTATGGCGACCATCTGCTGCTGCCCGCCCGACAGGATTGGTGTGCTGGAGTTTCGCCGATCCCGCAGGACGGGGAACAACGAATACACGCGGTCCAATGACCATGGCCCCGCCATCCTGCGGCCGTAACCGCCGATCATCAGATTCTCTTCCACGGTGAGCGAGGGAAACAGCCGCCGCCCCTCGGGCACGAGGGCGATGCCCAGCTTGACAATGTCGAATGCGCTTAGCGAGCCAATCGGCTTGCCGTCCAGCAGGACACCGTCAGCGGGTCGCCGAATGAGACCCGCGATTGCCTTCAGGAATGTGGATTTCCCCGCCCCGTTCGCGCCGATGATGGCAATTGTCTCACCCGCGCCAAGCGTCGCGTCGATGCCGAAGAGCGCCTGGAAGTCGCCGTAGAAGGCCGTGAGTCTCCTGGTCTGCAGAAGCGTCATGCTCACGCCTCGATACCGATGTAAATCTGATGCACCTGTGGCAGTCGCATCACCTCCTCCGGCGAACCTTCCGCCATCTTCCGCCCGAAGTTGAGAACGACCAGGCGATCGATAACGGCCAGCAGGGCATGCACGACATGCTCGATCCACAGGATGGCGGTGCCGGTCCGGCGGACCTCGCGAATCGTGGCGACCAGTTCGGCGCACTCGCCCTCGGTCAGCCCGCCGGCAATCTCATCCAGCAGCAAAAGGCGCGGCGCCGTCGCGAGTGCGCGGGCCATTTCCAGCTGCTTGCGTTCGAGCAGCGTCAATGACCCCGCGGGCGCATTGGCGCGCTTCAACAAGCCCAGCCGTTCGAGGATTTCGCCGCAGGACTGCGTGACCTCGCGCTCCGTTTTGCGGCGGGCGTACACCGCACCGACCAGAAGGTTCTCGAACACAGTGAGCTTCTCGAAGGGCTGTGGAATCTGGTGGGTGCGAGAGATGCCAGCCCGGCACCGAGCCTGCGGCGGCATGCCTGCAAGGTCGCGCCCGTCAAAGCAGATGGTTCCGCCATTTGGCGAGAGACCGCCCGCGATCAGGTTGAAAAGCGACGTCTTCCCAGCACCGTTCGGGCCGATGATGCCTACCGCTTCGCCCGATGCGATCACAAGATCAAGATTTTCGGCGACAATGATTGACCCGAAGCTCTTCCTGAGGCCCACGACTTCCAGCAGCATGGTATGTCGACACGCAGCGCTATCAGGTGATGGCTTCCATCTTGCCTCTGACCGGGATCGCCGGCGCGGTCCGGTTATCGGTGATGACGATGTCGTATTTACCGTCCTTCAGGCGCCACTGGCCGCCGACCAGAGGCGTTTTGGCGATGTTTCTGGCGGCGAAGGGTGGCAGGTTTGCTCCGTTCCACTGCACTTTGCCGACGACCGTATCGAGATTGGTCGCTGCGATTGTCGCGGCCATGGCCTTGGAGTCGCGGTCCGGCGCCCGCTTGAGCACATCGACAGCAACTTCGAACAGCGCGTGGACAAAGCCGATCGGTTGCGTCCACTGCTTCCTGGTCGCGCCCTCGTAGGCACCGGCAAGATCCTTGGCGCTTGCACCTGTGAGCGACGACTTGAAGGGGTGATTTGGCGACCACCAGACCTCCGAGGACAGGTTGTTACCGTCCTTGCCCAGCGCTTCGACGGCGACCGGAAACAGGATCGCCTTGCCGACGGACGCAACCTTGGGTTTGAAGCCTTGCTGCAAGGCCTGTTTCCAGAACGTCGTGAAGTCGGGCGGCAGCATAACGCCCGTGATGATCTCGCAATTGGCCGACTTGAATGCGCCTATCTGGGCGGAGAAATTGTCCGTGAGATTCTGGTAGCGGCCGGGATCGGTAAGTTTGTAACCCGCCTTTTCGAGTACCGGCGGAAAGCCGACGACCTTGTCGCCCCAGGCATTGCCGTCGCCGTCGTTCGGAAACAATCCGCCGACGGATTTGTTGGTCGCAACCTGACTCCACATGTTGGTGAAGACGGCAATAACGTCTTCAAGCCCCCAAAAGAAATGGTAGGTGTAGTTGAAGCCTTTCCACGCCGGCGGACCGCCGGCTGGATTGGCCTGACGGCCGATGAACCAGGGTTGCCAGGGCGCCACCGTCGAGATGCACGGTGTCTCTTCGATTTCGCATTGTGTGGACACCGGATTGGTGGTCTCAGGCGTCGAGGCGACCAGCATGAGATCGATCTTGTCCTGAACGATCAGGTCCTTGGCGACCTCGGCCGCTCGGTTCGGATTGGACTGGCTGTCCTTCACAACGACCTCGACCGGCACGGTAGCATTGCCGAATTTTATTCCCCCTCTCGTTGCTTCCTTGAAATTGGCGAGGATGAAATTGTCGGCCTCGGCGAAAGCAGCGAGCGGCCCCGTTTGCGGGCTGACATAGCCGAGCTTGATCGCACGTGTCTGCGCGATCGCAGGCGCCTGAACTCCCATCGAAAGCGCGGCTCCCGTTACAGCCGAGTATTTCAGCAGCGTCCGGCGGTCGATCGAATCGCGATAAGTCGAGATGGTCTTCTGGCCGTTCATCTGCGCGTCCTCCCATCGGGATGCGCCGGTTGCGCCTGGGGATCGTTTGACACCAGCGCCGGCGTTCGATATTCGAACATACGTTCGTTAGTCGACCAGCTTCCGTCAGAGACCACGTGAAGTCAACACACCGTGACGGGATGAGATCACCGATGCAACAAAAAGGCGACCCCGACGATAAAGAATTCATGGCGACGCTCGCGAAGGGCCTTGCCGTGCTTGGTGCGTTCGGGCGGCAGCGTCCGACCATGACCCTTTCCGAAGCCGCCCAGGTCGCCGATCTATCGCGGGCAACCGCTCGCCGCGTGCTGCGTACCCTCTCGATGCTGGGCTATGTCGAGCAGGCCGGCCGAACGTTTTCACTCTCGCCGAGGATTCTGGACTTCGGCTTTGCCTATTTGTCGACGCAGAGCTGGATCGACCGCGCGCTGCCGCTGATGCGCGAGCTTAGCGAGCGCCTCAGCGAATCTTCTTCGGCCGCAATCCTGCAAGGCAATGACATCGTCTATGTCGCGCGCGTGCCGGCACGGCGGATCATGTCGGCAACGCTGTCGGTCGGCAGCAGGCTCCCGGCCCTGCACACCGCATTGGGACGAATCCTGTTCGGGTACCTCGACGAAGCCGAAATCTGGCGGCGGTTGAAATCGCAGCGCATCGAGGCTTACACCCCGCAAACCATCACCGATTTGCAGGCACTGTTCGACCGCGTTCGCGCCGACCACGAACAGAAATTCTCCCTGGTCGATGAAGAACTCGAGCGCGGCCTTCGCGCCTTGGCCGTGCCAGTCCTCGACCGAACCGGACAGGCCATCGGCGCGATCAATTTGTCGACCCACTCAACCCGCAGGACCCGCAACGAAATGCGGGAACAATTCCTCCCTGAATTAACCCGCATAGCCGGACAGGTTTCGTCCATGATCATCTGATGCAACGTCCGCTATTGCCATTCGGAGAAGCCGACCGTATCGTCGTTGGCACGTTCGAAATACGGACAATCGTTCGATTATCGAACATTTGAGGGAGATACGCAAATGGCAGGCAAAGCGCAGAGCGGCGCAGCATTGGCAGTTCCACCCGAGCATACGGGCAACGTCAAAGTCGCACGCCCGCAAACCGGTCAGGAATACCTCGACTCGCTGCGCGACGATCGCATCGTCTACATCTACGGCGAGCGGGTCAAAGACGTGACCAAACATCCGGCCTTCCGCAACACAGCGCGCATGGTCGCCCGCCTTTACGACGCGCTCCACGACGAGAAGCGCAAGGACAAGATTTTGCTGCCGACCGAGACGGGAAATGGCGGCATGACACACGCCTTCTTCAAGGCGCCGAAGAACATCGATGATCTCATCGCCGGCCGCAACGCAATCGCCGAATGGGCCAGGATCACGTACGGCTG
>Ga0210390_10006225_pt1 | contig 9995 bp, 10 predicted proteins | sample IncBWH11OmetaG_FD_161050 | JGI IMG/M metagenome (GOLD analysis project Ga0210390, IMG submission 161050) | Forest soil microbial communities from Barre Woods Harvard Forest LTER site, Petersham, Massachusetts, United States - Inc-BW-H-11-O ...
AAGAAATTCCCCAGAAAAAAAGAAGAGCCAATGATTGTATCGAATCACTGGCTCGGCTGGACGGGAGAGGTGCCCGTCCCCCATCGTTCATTTCATAGTTTTGAAAATCGCTTGGTTTGAAAAATCGCCTGCCTATGCCGCCGCCTTCTGCACCCGCCGCGCCTCGATGCCATCCAGCGCACGCCACAACGCCTTGGCGGCATTCTCTCCCGCCACCAGCGCCTGGCCTGCCATCTGGGGATTCGACGACAGCCGTTTTCCCAACTGTTGACGCCACACCTGGGAGTGGTAGACATCCGCCGTAGTGTGAAGTGAGAAGTATGCGGTTACACGCTCGTTGGCACCATACATGTCTCGCAGCCCGCGTGCTTTCTCTTTCGCGACCCGCGGTACCTGGGACTCATACGTGTAGAAAGCCGCCAGAGCCTCCTCGGGGGTACCCTCACTCGCTACGCGATGGAAGAATGAAATCAGCTCAGCAATTTCAGGCGCTGGGTTGTGTCCTCGCATATCGCGGTGTGCGCCCATGCCTTCGGCGAAGTCCAACCAAAGTTCCGAGTGCGGCGCTGACTGCTGGCCCAATCCATCCGCCATGCCTTTCTCATCCGCCATGTTCGCGAGCACTGTTTGGCGGAGCTCGCTTTCGTCGAGGCGGATACCCAACTCCGCCAGATAAATCGGAAAAGCTTCCACATGATGGTAGTAATCGCGGGCGTACTCCCGTAAATCCTCGCGCGTAAGCTCGCCTGCACTCCATGCCTGATAAAAAGGATGGCAAAGCAAATCATATTTTGCGATCCGCGTATCCAACTGCTCGAAGAATTGCTCGGTATTCATAATTGCGCCTCCAGAACATTCCAATATACGGGGCGAGCAAGGCGCGTGCAAATAACCCAATCCGGGAATTCACGTCAACGACAAAGCAGTTTCAAGCAGGCGAACAGTAGATCCCATCAGATAATGTAGGCGCGGGCGTCCTCGCCCGCGCGGGCGCATATGAGAAAGCGAATGGCGATTGCAGCGGTTGTGTATGCGGTGCTGATTTCCGCACTCGTGACCGCGCAAAGGACTCGCCCTGAGATTCTCCGAATCTCGCCCACCAGCGGACCGGAAGGTACTCGCGTGCAAATCACAGGCAGAAACCTGCAGGAAACCTCAGCCGTTTTTCTGGGTACCACCGACTCCACTTTCGAAATCATTTCCCCGGAGGAACTCATCGCCGTCATCCCGCACAAAAGCCAGACCTCGACGATCACGGTGGTCGCCGCGGATGGCCGCGCTGCGAGCCCATCTGCCTTCGTCGTCTCTAACGATCCGCGCGTTCCCGACGAGGTCAGTTATAAAGCCGGCTACGTGAATCCCGTTCCCGTCCCTCGCGGCTTCAAATCCGCCATGTTGTGGGGAATCGCAATCGCCGACACCCGCGTCTCCGGGTACGAATCCGCCGAAGTAGAAATTGCCTCGACGCAGCTCACCTGCCGTGTGGATGGCAAAGACGTAATCCTCAATGACGACAGCGGCAACGTTCGCGGCGGACTCTACCGCCGCGACCCATGGTTTGGCACCGATCAGCACGATCCTATGCCCGTGACTCATGACATGGCAGATCAAGCAGTCGCGCTCTCCGTCGGCCAACGCCCCGATCGCGTCTGGCATTTCTGGAGCGCGTCGCCGCGAGCCGCACTGCCATCCGGAAACCTCGAAGGCTGTACCGTCAAGGCCCGCGTCAAGATTTCTCCCGGAGCCCTGCTGCAAATCGGCATGGACTATTGGCGCAATCCGACCATCGCCTACGGACCGGGAGGAAACAATCACGAAGCCGGAGCCAGCAACTGGTATTTCTCCTCCGAGCAATGGCAGGAAACTATCTTCACCGATGTCGGTGGGCCCCAGTTCTCTCTGGGCAGCGGTTCCTATCACGTGAGGGAACCCGTCAGTAGTTGGCCATGGTGATGGCAACATTCTCCGACCACTCATTGCTAGAATAGAGGGCGGAGATGCAATTCACCGAACATTTCGATGTAGTCGTGGTCGGTGCCGGACACGCCGGGTGCGAAGCCGCCATGGCCGCAGCCCGCATAGGGCTCAACACCGCTCTCTACACGCTGAATGTCGACCTGATCGCACAGATGTCATGCAACCCTGCGATCGGCGGAATCGCCAAGGGACATCTGGTCCGCGAAGTCGATGCCCTCGGCGGCATCATGGGCGAAATTACCGACGCGGTCGGCATCCAGTTCCGCCTGCTGAACACCTCCCGCGGGCCCGCCGTCTGGTCTCCGCGCGCCCAATGCGACAAGCAAGCCTACCGGCTGAAGATGCGCGAGGTGCTCGAGTCCCAACCAAATCTGAAGATCAAGCAAGCAGAAGTAGCGGATCTGATTATCGAGGAGCCGTTAGCCGTTGGTCGTTCGTCGTTGGCTAACCCTGATGATGTAAGCGCTTCTCCCGACGACCAAGGACCAACGACGAACGACCAAATCTGCCGCGGCATCAAGCTTCGCGATGGACGCACCGTCGGCGCCGACGCGATCATCATCACCACTGGCACTTTCCTCAACGGACTGATTCACTGTGGCGAGCAACAATACCCCGCGGGACGCTCCGGCGAGCCCGCGGCTGTTCTCCTCGGCGAGTCTTTAAAGCAGCTCGGCCTGCGCGGCTGTCGCCTCAAAACCGGTACCCCGCCGCGTCTCGATGGTCGCACTATCGACTGGTCGCAGTTCCAGCTTCAGCCCGGAGACGCCGACCCCACCCCGTTCAGCTTCCGCACGAAGCGCGTGGCTCATCACGATTCGCAAGTCCCCTGCTACATCGCCTGGACCACGCCGGAAACGCAACGCATTATCCGTGAAAATGTGCACCGTTCGCCGATGTACAGCGGCCAGATTCAATCTATCGGGCCACGATATTGTCCTTCAATCGAGGACAAGATTGTGAAGTTCCCCGACAAAACCACGCACCAACTGTTTCTCGAGCCCGAGGGCCTGAACACGCACGAGATCTACGTCAATGGCATGAGCACGTCTTTGCCAGTCGAGGTTCAGCTGGCGATCATCAAGTCCATCCCCGGACTTGAAACTGCGGAAATGCTGCGGCCGGGCTATGCCATCGAATACGACTCGATCGATCCGACTGAACTGGAGCGCACGCTCGAAACCAAAAAGATCGCCGGACTATTCCTGGCCGGCCAAATCAACGGAACCAGTGGGTACGAAGAAGCGGCCTGCCAAGGCCTCATGGCCGGAATCAACGCCGCTCTGAAGGTGAAAAACGAACCACCGCTCATTCTCGATCGGACGGAAGCTTATACCGCGATCCTCATCGACGACCTGATCTCGAAGGGAACGAACGAACCCTATCGGATGTTCACCTCACGCGCCGAGTTCCGCCTGCACCTGCGCATCGACAATGCCGACCGCCGGCTTACGCCGCACGGCCGCAGAATTGGATTGATCTCCGACGCCGCCTGGGCCGACCATTTGGCCAAGCAACAGCGCCTGCAGGCCATGAAGCAATTGCTGGAGAGAACCAAACTCACCAGCACAATGCTAGAAAAAATTAATGCTCCTATGGAGTCGAGTCACGTAGGGGCGAACGCCCTCGTCCACCCAGCCAAGCAAAGCTCGGCCTCAGACGTTGAGGTCAATCTCGCCCTCGGCCAAACCTGCGCCCAACTGCTCAAGCGTCCTGAGATTACAATCGAGAACCTGGTTCCTGCCCTGCGAGAGCTAGACCCAGAATTTTTTGCAAGAGAAGAAATCCATGCGAATCCGCGTGAATCCCTGGCGGCTCTGTCTTCCGAAATCCGCAACGAACTCAAATCCGTCGAAACCGAAATCAAATACGAAGGCTACCTGCTGCAGCAACAGCGCGCCATCGACCGCCTAAAGAAAGCCGAGCAGCACGCCATTCCCGAGTGGTTCGATTACCACTCGGTCAGCGGCCTCTCCCGCGAAATGCAGGAGACCCTGCTAAAGATACGGCCGCGCACCCTGGCCCACGCGTCCCGGATCCCCGGAGTCACTCCCGCGGCCGTTTCGTTAGTCCACATTTACATCGAGATTCAAGGCAAGCGCCGCCAACAAGCCGCGGCCATGTGATCGGGGAACTGCCGCGCGTTCAACGTAAGACCACGTAGGGGCGAACGCCCTTGTCCGCTCAGCGGTGCAGCCCGGCAGTCTTGCCTCAGGTTCAGGTCCGGAAACGGCCAACATCTTTAGCGGGATCGGCTATCCTTAACTCGGAGCCCTCAAATAATGAGCACCACGTTGTTCTATACCCAAATCGAAAGCCCGCTCGGGCCCTTGCTGCTAGCTGCGGATGATGCCGGCCTGCGGCAAATCCTTTTCGTGAACGGCAGGCACCCGGCAAAGCCACAATCATCCTGGAAAGAAGACCGCGCCTCCTTAAGCCAGACCATCGGCCAGCTCAACGCTTATTTCTCAGGAGAACGGGAAAGCTTCGATCTACAGCTCGCGCCCGAAGGAACACCCTTCCAGCTCGCAGTGTGGCATCGCCTATGCGACATCCCCTACGGCGAAACCATCTCCTACGGCCAACTGGCCAACCAAATCGGAAATCCCAAAGCCAGCCGAGCCGTAGGCCTAGCTAACGGTTCGAACCCAATCCCCATCGTGATCCCCTGCCATCGCGTCATCGGCAGCAATGGCAAGCTCACCGGATACGGCGGCGGCTTGCCCATCAAAGAGAAGCTGCTCGCTCTGGAACGCCGCCAGTTGCGTCTGCTGTGAGGTGGAGGACCGGCGTCTTGCCCGTCCCGCCGGGCGGGGAAGCCCGGCCTCCAATCGCACCTGACACCGCGCTTATGCCTGGGTTACCATAGAACATCAACGCTGAACTGAGTTTTCCGCCACACTATGAATAAAATTCAGGTCGTACTCGCATCGGTAGTCCTCTTATTGCTCACCGCTGGCGCCGCCGCTCAGGACGAAGTCAATCCTGTTCTGAGACCGCCGAAAGGGGCTCAGGTCGCCATCGTGGTGTTCGAGGATCTCGAGTGTCCTGATTGCCGTCGTGCCGCCCCACTGGTGGAAGAAGCCGCGAAGACCTACAAGATTCCCGTAGTTCGCCACGATTTCCCGTTACCCTTTCACAAATGGTCCTTCAATGCGGCTATTATTGCGCGTTATTTCGACACGCATTCCAAACAAATCGGCAATCAGTACCGCGATTACATCTTCGAGCACCAGCCCGAGATTACGCCAGAAAATCTTCGCGGATATTCAGAAAAGTTTGCAGCCGATCACAAAGTTGATCTACCTTTCGTGGTCGATCCGCAAGGCAAGCTTGCGGCAGAGGTCACTGCCGATCGCGACCTGGGAAAATCCATCCACCTCGAACACACTCCGACTATTTACGTGGTCAGCAACAAAACCCAGGGCAAGCCGTTTGTGGAAGTGGTAGACCGCACCCAGCTTTTCCAGTTGATCGACGCGATGAAGGCGGAGTAGTTAAATCAGAGCCCATCTGGTAGTCTCCGCCGGGTCAGGACACCCGGAAGTGTGGCCTCGATTGCAGCTACGCGGTCTGACACACTGCCCGGTTCAACCAAGACGATCTCAAAACCGAAGTTGCGATAGGTCTTTTCATGGACCCGTTCAAAGCGCAGGGTTTCCTCGAAACTGATTCGCCGCGCTTCGGTCGGCTTGATGAAGCCACGATTCTGTATAAAGAAAACCCGCTTTTGATAGATTGCCTCCGTCCTGATGCGCTCCAGGTCGCGCGCAAGCGCGTCGGAGACTGGGTGTCCAAGATAGGCCGCCAGAGCAGCAGTGCAGACGGCGGACCGATCATGGAACTGTACCTCGTCCGGCTCGCGCGACGCGCGAACCAGCCTTCTTCTTTGCAGATCAGCGACCGAATCGATGAACGACGAATGCGTCCATGGTTCTGCGATACCTTGTGCCTGCTCGAGTGCGATGACGTCGGTAGCCGCCTCTTCTACCACGCTGAAGCCATCCAGCTCCAGCTGACGAATGATCGCTGTCTTCCCCGCGCCGGGCGCTCCCGTCAATACGAACCTTTCATTTAATGGCTCACCGTTGTGACCAGCTGTTACAGGTTTCAATTAGCCTGGAATCAATCATGGCCTGGAATCGCGCCCGACTTACGTGCGCATCTCAGTTGAAGTATTATTTAAAAGGTATTTTATGGCGCTAAGCTTTGCCAAAGACATTCGCCCCATGTTCCGGGACACGCCTGACGTGGACACGATGAAGGACTTTGGGCTCGATCTTTCGTCCTTTGCGGATGTTAAAGCCCAGGCTGAAGAAATTTATGCTCGCGTGCTCGATGGCACCATGCCTTGTGATGAGCCTTGGCCCAAAGACCAGGTTGCATTGTTCAAACGGTGGATGGAAGAAGGTAAGGCGCCTTAACGCAGCAGCCTCTTCGTCACTCAGGCCGATTTTTCCTTGCCCCGCTCAAAGGCGTGCTTCTTCTCCAACTCCTCGCGCGCAGCGTCCATATCAGTCTCAAACTTCTCCGCTTGTTCCATGAGCGAAGGATTCGCGGTCGCTCGCTCGCCCTCCAGCTTGATCAGCCCCTGCGTTTCCATTTTCTTCGCGATATCCAGAAGGTGCTCGCACGATGTCTCCACATACAGGGCCTCCGTGGGATCTCCGATCCAAGCCGCGCCGGCCCGCGTCCGCATCTGCCAGTACACTTTCCGTGCCAGCAGTAAGGCGATTTCGTCATCGCTCGCCTTACCGAACATCCATTTATTGCGCTTGAAATCATAGTGACGGCTGGAGAACTGTACGGGCACAAGCTTGCCCGACTTGGCGAACTCCAGTTGTCTGCGGTCCACTTCCTTGCGCAATGCGTTGATGACTGGACCCTGGGTGTCCTTTGCCTCAAGCGACGGCACGATTTCGCGCACGGTAGCCGAAAGATTCACAGCTACCGGTGCGTGCAAACCGGCTGAGTTCTCCAACCGTATGTCGGCATGGAGCACGAAAAAATCAGCGCCCGAAGTCGATTTGCGAAAAGGCCATTCCAGGTGAAAGGAAAGTGGCAGCCCACTCAGAGTCACATAGACGTTCTTTGGTCCGCTCCCATCGCCCGCATCGTGATTGCTCATACCGCTCGATATTTTACCGCGAATGCTGCCTCGTGGATGACTGCTCGTGCAGGGACGGGTCGGAGCCTGTCCTGAGCGAAGTCGAGGGAGCCCGTCCGGGCCGACCAAAGCACGGCAGCTTCAGGGCCGGATTTCACTCAAATGCCATTCTCGCGAACGAAACTTCCGCGATGGGGAGCGGAAATCGCGATTCCTGTTCCACTTTTACTATCTTGATTCTTATCTGATGAGATGCAATAAAAAGGCGGCCCCAGGGCCGCCTTAGCGGGAACACAACGGAAAACTGAGAAACCGCGGATGAACTACTTACCGGCGGCCGCGCCTTTGGCCAGCCTATTCGAAGAAATTTCGCCGGTGGTCATCATGGAAGCGATCTTCGCCACCAGATCAGCGATGCTCCTGCCAGTGTCAATATTCGCATCCACCGCAGGATGCCCTTCGCCATCGGTGTGCATGACCAGAATCCGCGTTGCCGCCTGCGCTTTCTTGATCACGTAAGGTAGATGATGCCGATCATTTTTGGTCAGGGTGGGTCCGAGAATCACCAGGTCGAAGCCTCCGCGGCGCGCGGCCTCGTCGATCGCTTTGCGGCCCACCGCCGTTTCCACCTGGTGGCCCGCCTTTTGGATGGCGACTGCCTGCGAGACGAGCACTTCTGGGTCGCCCTCACCGTAAAGAATCTTTAGCTGAAATGACGATTTCTCACTCTTTGCCATAGTGTGATCAGAGCCAGCCTTTCCTGCTGCTGCCCTACACGTTAGCAATGCCCGGGAGATAAGAGAACGTCACCGAAGACCACGTCCGAATAGGGCATGGCAACACTCGAAGGCAAGACGCCGCGTACTCCGGACGCCCCGTCCAGGGTGGTCGAGCGAAGATCGTAGAGTCGCGAGAAGCACAGACCACGCATCCTCCAATCAATTCGACGAACCGCCGTCCGCCGCGAATTCCACCTGCAATTGTGGCCCCTGCCGAAGTACAATGAAGCGGCGCGCGCTGTCTGGCGTTGAAGAGTCTAGTCCGCGGAGGAATATTTCATGCGTGTGCTAGCCATCTGTATTGTACTGATGACTCAGTCTCTCCTGCTCTCAGCCTCTGAGCAGGCGGCGGACCCGACCGACCAGACTGCAACCATTACCTGCGACTTCGCCGACGAGCAGGAAATCACCGTGCAATACAACAACACCATCATGAGCGATAGGGATCTGCCTCGCAATGGCAAGGTATGGCTCCCGGGTGGTTCTCCCATCACTCTGTACACCCAGGTTCCACTCGTTCTGAATCACGTCGAGCTCCCCATCGGCGCATATAGCGTGTACGTCATCCCAAACAAAAAAGAGTGGACTCTGATCGTAAGCAAGAACGTCACCAATCCCAAAACCTACGACGAAAAACAGGATCTGGTACGTGCTCCGATGGAAATCGGAGGAGTCAGTGCGCCTCCTAAGCGGCTGCAGGCTTCGTTCGCGCACGTTGCGCCGAAACAATGCAGCATCCGGCTGTACTATGAGTCGACTGGCGCATTCGTCGAGTTCAACGAGAAATAGTTCTGCCGACTCTCCAACTCGTCTTTCCACAAACTTCGAAAAATTGTCATTCCGTCTCTAACGACGCAGTGCCCTGTCAAGCGAATTTGGGCGAGACCTGTCCGCCGACGCTTTTGATTTTAAAAAAAGCGCCATTTCGCTCTCTTAGGAAGCCTTTGACTTTGCAGACCAAAGCTCGTCACTCGATTCAATCTCGCAGCGGGACACCAGGTCCCACCATCCATCTCTTCGGGACTTGCACCCACAATTGCTCACTTCGAACTCCCCGCTTCTCCGGGGAGGCCGGCTGCCCACTCAAGGACTCGGCTCGCTTACTCGCCGGCCACAGAATGACTCGGGCTCACCGACATGACCGCCTGATTCAGTTGCGCGTACGTCCATCCCTCGCGCAACATCAGGTACATCCGCGTGGCCAACTTTCGGGCCACGGCCACCTTGGCCACGCCGCGATTTTTACGGCTCGCCAGGCGACGATAGAAGCGCTTCAGTTGCGGATCGTAACGCACCGCCGTCTGTCCCGCTTCCACCAGCAAAAAGCGCAGAAACGAACTGCCCTGTTTGCTGATCTTGCCCAGCCGCTGTTTTCCGCCGCTGGATTCTTCACTCGGAATCAGCCCAAAATAACTGCCCACTTGCTTGGCCGATTCGAACCGTTCCGCCGGACCCAACGTCAACACCATGGCCAACGCTGTCACCGGCCCCACTCCCGGATGCGTCATCAACCGCACCGCTTCCGGCCGCTGCCGCGCTTCTTCCGCGACTCGCCGGTCCAGTTCGCCGATCTCTACTTCCAGCCCGTCGAGCGCTTCCAGCAACCGCTTGCGCCGCTCGGCTGCGTACGGCAGCAGAGGCAACTGCTCCAACTCCGCTCGCCCCGCCTTCGTCCACAGCTTGTACTTTTTCTGGACCCCACAGCTCAGCGCCATGGCTTGCAGCTGATTCTTGGTGCGCGTCCGCGCCTGCACCTGCTTGTGGCGATGCACCAGCAACTGCCGCACATCCCGCACCTCCAGGCTCGGCACCCAGATCCGCGGAAACCGATCTTCGATCAGCAGATGCATCAGATGCTCCGCGTCTCGCCGATCCGTCTTCTGCTTGCGCACCACCGAGGCTCGCACCTGCGCCGCATCCCCGAACCACAGCTCCTGTCCCAACTCCTGCAGCAACCGCTCGAACCACGGATAGTGCCCGCAAGCCTCCATCCCCACTCGAACCTCCTGGCCCGCCACACCCCGATAAAACTGCTCCGCTTCTCCGCGGTGCTGCAATCGTTTCTCTTGCATCTCTCCCGTTCGATTGTCAAAGATCGCGACCTGCTGAAACCCCGGATGAAAATCACAGCC
>Ga0210390_10006226_pt1 | contig 9995 bp, 10 predicted proteins | sample IncBWH11OmetaG_FD_161050 | JGI IMG/M metagenome (GOLD analysis project Ga0210390, IMG submission 161050) | Forest soil microbial communities from Barre Woods Harvard Forest LTER site, Petersham, Massachusetts, United States - Inc-BW-H-11-O ...
CTCGATGCCGGCACGCCTGATTCGCTGTTGCAGGCGGCGACCTTCGTGCAGACCATCCAGTCGCGCACCGGCATGCTGGTCGGCTGTCCGGAGGAAGTCGCATTTCGCATGGGATATATCGACGCGGATACGCTGCGCTCGCACGCGCGCCATCTGGGCAAGACGGATTTGGGGCGCGTGCTGATGGAACTGGCCGAGGGGGAGCAGGCATGATCGTCGAGCCGACCGGCATTCCGGATGTTCTGCTGATCACGCCGCCGCGCTTTCTCGACGACCGCGGATTCTTTTCGGAAACCTGGAATGAGCGCCGCTTCGTTGAGGCGGGCGTGGCGGGTCCGTTCGTGCAGGACAACCACGCGCGGTCGGCTGATCGCGGTGTGGTTCGCGGACTGCATTTGCAGATTGCGCCGAATGCGCAGGGCAAGCTGGTTCGCGTGGTGGGGGGATCGATCTGGGACGTTGCGGTGGACATCAGGCATGGCTCGCCGACTTATGGCCGCCATGCGGGCGTCGTGCTGTCGGCGGACAACTGGCAGCAGTTGTGGATCCCGGCGGGACTGCTGCACGGTTATTGCACGCTCGAGGCGGACACCGAGGTGATCTACAAGGTTACCGCGCCCTGGGACCGACAGGCGGAACGTGGGGTGATCTGGAACGATCCCGAACTCGGCATTCCGTGGCCGATCGCGCCGGACGAGGCGATCCTGTCCGACAAGGATCGCATCCTGCCGCGCCTGGTGGAGTGCGGCGAGTGGCACACGGCGTGACATGACGGCTCCGATCCTGGTCCTCGGCGTTAGCGGTCAGCTCGCGGCGGCGCTGGCCGAGGCGGCACCGGCGCGCGGGCTGGCGGTGGATTGCGTCGGCCGTCCGGGGCTGGATTTCAACCGGCCTGAGAGCGTGCGCGAGATTTTCGCGGCCAGTGCGCCGCCGTTGGTGATCAACGCAGCGGCGTATACCGCGGTAGATGCGGCCGAGGACGATGCGGCGGCGGCGTTCAGGGCGAATCACGAGGGTCCGCGGGAGTTGGCGCGGCTGTGCGAGGCGGCTGGCATTCCGCTGATTCACGTTTCGACCGACTACGTGTTCGATGGGCTCAAGGGTGCGCCGTATGTGGAGACCGACTCTGTCGCGCCACAGGGCGTCTATGGGGCGAGCAAGCTGGCCGGCGAGCAAGCGGTGCTGGACGAATGCTCGCGCGGGATCGTGGCGCGGACGTCGTGGCTGTACTCGCCGACCGGCACTAACTTTGTCCGCACCATGCTTGCCGCAGGGCAGCGCCACAGGCATTTGCGTGTTGTGGCGGACCAGCGCGGGTGCCCGACCAGCGCGCCTGATCTGGCACAGGCCACTCTGGGCATTGCCGCGCGGCTGACAAACGACGGGTGGCAGAGCCGCTATGCCGGTGTCTATCACGCCGCAGGGACGGGTGCCGCGACATGGCACGAACTCGCGACCGCGACGTTCGCGGCGGCGGCGCGTTACGGCGTGGAGGTGCCGACGATCGCACCGATCGCGACGGATGAGTGGCCGACGAGGGCGAAGCGACCGGCTGACTCGCGTCTCGACTGTGGCAAGTTCGCCGCGGTGTTCGGCCTGCGGCTGCCGCCGTGGCAGGACGGGTTGGCACGCACCGTTAAGGCGATCTTCGCTGCGCACGCGCTCAGCCGAGCGTGATCGCGCAAACCTCCGGAGCCACACAGCCGCTGGTTGGCGCTATCGCCGCACGCGACGTGGTTGCGGCGTAAGCCGCGACGGTTGGGTAAGGTTGCCGAGGCCGGGCGGGGCGTGGTATTTGCGTGCTCGGCGCTCCGGTGGGGGATAGTTTAGCGGTAGAACTCCCGGCTCTGGACCGGGCAGCCTTGGTTCGAATCCAGGTCCCCCAGCCACCGCACCGCGAAGCCCGCGGAAGTCCTCGCCCTCTTGGCCCCGGCCATCCCGCCGGAGGCCCTACTCCCATTTGGTCGGGATGCTGCCGGCTATGCCTCACGGCAAACATTCGGTGGTATGCTTGTGGTGTGCTCGCCACGCAAGGAAGATGGGCCATGACGCCATTGAGTGCTGAACCGATTCGGGATGCAGCCATCCTCGTCGCCCGCATCCTGTTAGTCTTGCTCTTCGTGGTGTTCGGCTGGAGCAAGCTCACTAACTACTCTGCGACAGTTGGTTACATGGCGAACGTCGGCGCTCCCGTGCCTTCCGTCGCCGCGCTAGTGGCGATTGCGGTCGAGTTCTTCATCGCGCTCGCAGTCGCCTTCGGCGCATGGACACGCCCGCTGGCCCTTCTGCTTGCGCTCTACACATTGGGAACTGCGCTTATCGCGCACCACTTCTGGACCATGGAAGGCGCTGTCCGCTCCGCGAACGCGATCAACTTCTACAAGAACATCAGCATTATTGGCGGGTTCCTCCTGCTCTATGTCACCGGTGGCGGCAAGTATTCGGTGGATGCTCGCCTTGGATCAGCCGGTCCAGTGTTGCGTGGGACCTGATAGCAGGTGCTGTTACGGTCAGGATCAGATCGACCAGCGACGCGTCGCTTCTCAGCGCCGTCCTCCGGGCCCCTTGCCCCGGTCGCTTTGCCGTAAATCTCCAAGATGGCGTAGTCGTGTCGGCGCCGAAGGACTGCTCCATGGCCTCCAGGTTAGGGCTTGTCGCCGTAGTCTGTCGGTGCCACCTGGTTTGGGCTTTGCCATGGCGGGAGCGGTGCGCTTCCGGTATTCTTGCGATGGCGGGACAGTCCTGCCAGGGGAGCCCGCGATGGTCCGCACTATATTGGCTGCAACCGCTACACTCGCCTTACTGTCCGTCATGCCACCGGCGGCGGGCGCCGTGACGTGTGCCAACGGCGTCTATCGTGCGGGATGTGCCGGACCCAACGGAGCCGCAGTGGTCAAGAAGCAGCCGGTGGTCCGTCCGCCAGCGACGGTTCACTGCGTCAATGGCGTCTACCGCGCGGGTTGCGCGGGGCCGAACGGCGCCGGTGTCGTCCGCAAGCCGTACTGAGGTGCCTGTCGCTCGTCTATAGGCCCGGTCCGGCTGTCAAGCAGTCACGTTTCGCGCGCGTCTTGCTACCGGCCGCAGGTTTTAGAATTCCATCAGGTTGTCCTTGAAGTGCTTGTGGGAATACCGCGTCCGCGTCAGTCCGCGGCGCTGCAATTCCGGCACCAGCCCATCGCACACTTCCATGATGTAGCGCCGGTCGAAATAGGCATTGAAGAAAAGGAACCCGTCGCCGCCGACCTCCTCCATGATCTCCTGCATCATGCCCGCGACGTGATCGACCGTGCCGGTGAAGTCGATGCCCATCTTGGTCGACTGGCTCGCGGCGACCTCGCGCGGCGTCTTGCCGATCCACTTGGCGAGCGATGACTGATGGCCATTTGTGTGCAGCTCGGGCAACGGCTCGTCCGGATCGAACATCGAGAAGTCGATGTTGGTCAGGCGCGACATGCTTGAGAGCTGCATGTCGAGATGGCGGTTGGCGTCCTCATGCATCAGGCGCCGCCTCTCTCGCGCGGCCTCCATCGTCGTGTCGACCAGCGGGTATGCCAGGAACAGCACCTTGACCTTGTCGGGGTCGCGTCCGGCGGCAGCGGCGCGCCGACGGACATTGGCCCGATAGGCCTTCATCGCCTCGACGCTGCCGGCATCGGTTATGATCGTGTCGGCCCAGCGCGCGGCGAATTCCTGCCCGCGCTGCGAGCCGCCTGCCTGGCAGATCGGCGGACGTCCCTGCGGCGAGCGAGGCGCGTTCAGCGGGCCGCGACAGCGGAAGTACTTGCCCTCGAAATTTACCGGATGGACTTTTCCCCCGTCGGCGAACATCGGCGCGTCACGGTCGAGCACCATGGCGTCAGGCTCCCAGGCGTCCCACAGCCTGGTGACAAGGTCGGCGAATTCATCGGCAAGGTCGTAGCGTTCATCGTGCGGCGGCTGGCGCAGATGGCCGTAGTTCTGCGCCGCACCGTCATTGCTGCTGGTGACGCAGTTCCAGCCGGCCCGCCCCTCGGTCACATGGTCGAGCGAATTGACGAGCCTGGCGAGCAGGAAAGGCGGGTACTCGGTGACGGAAAGCGTCGGGATGAGGCCAAGGTGTCTCGTGGCCTGCGCGAGGTAAGGCACGAGCACGGCCGGATCGAGCTTGGGCGTGCTGGCGGCATAGCGCAGATAGGTGTCGTGCGAGCCCTGAAACGTATACGGCACCATCGAGGAGTCCTCGATGATGAGGTAATCGAAGCAGGCACGCTCGAGCCCGCGGGCGAGGTCGAGGAACAGATCGGGCATCATCCAGCGTGCGACATCGCTGCCAGGCCAATTTCCTCGCCAGGTCTTCGGACCATAGCCCTGCGAGAGGAACCAGGAGAGGTGGAACTGACGCTTGGCCATCGTGACGGATCTCGTTCGTGCGCGTTGCGGGGCGGACGTGCTGCATTGCAGCATGCAAGATGGCTGCCGCTTGTGCCAGCGCCCGCGACGAACGGGATAAATCGACGCCTCTGTGATCAAGCGTTATGGGTTCGAAGCAGCTTTAGTCTTTAACACGGAGGAAAAGGGAGGACCACGGAGGACACGGAGGAAGCAAGCATCAAGGGCGCTTCGCGCGTAGCGCGTCGATTACTGCTCCGTGGTCCTCCCTTTTCCTCCGTGTTAAAACTAGGACGCCACCAAACCGCACCATCGGCGCAAATATGGGCAGACGCCTGTCGCCTTGTGCGGTGACGCCTCTCACTCCCGCAGCATCGCCGCGACCTGGTCGAGGCTGCGGATGCGCGCGTACATCTTCATCGCCTTGTCGAGGCTGTAGGCGTGAGCGGCGGTGTCGCTGCTCCAGCAGCATTCGCGCACCACGACGGCAGCGAGGTCGAGGTTGAAGGCCTCGCGGACGCTCGTCTCGACGCCGCGATTGGTGGCGCCGCCGCCGATGATGATGATGTCGCGCCGCAGCATGTGAAGGAGCTCCGCTACACCCGTGCCGTAGAACGCGCTCGGGCGGCGCTTGAGGAAGACGTAATCCTCCGGCCGCGGCGCGATCTCGTCGGGGAAGCCGGCCTCTGCGGTACCTTCAATACCGTTGGTGAGTGGCGGCACACCGGTCTCTGCCGAAAGGTCGGTCGGCAGCATGACGACGTCGGCACCATCGTCGCGGCTGACGGGGGTCGTGTAGATCACCGGCACACGTGCCGCGCGCGCGGCTGCGATCATGCGCACCCAGGCATCAAGCACGGGACGCATCGCCGTTCTCCGCGCAGGATCCGACGGCGTCAGCGCGCGCCGGCAGACGTCGTAGGCGATCAGTGCCGCGCGGCGCCGATCGATGTGTTCGGGTTCGGGCATGGCAACCTCGATTGCGATTGGCCGGCGGCCTTCTAACGCTCATGAGCGTAACCCCTCAGCCATCGAAAGCAATCGGTCCGCCTGAGTGGTTTGCGGCAACCGCGGCGTGCTTGACACCCACACCGCGGGCTCCGCATCGTGGCAAACGATCGATTTCCTGCAAGCATGCGGAGAAGACTTCCATGCCCATCGACGTCGAGCGGGCACGCGCCGACACACCGGCGGCGGACAAAACCCTGCACTTCAACAATGCGGGTGCGGCGCTGATGCCGGAGCCAGTGCTAAAGGCGCAACTGCGCCACCTAAGGCTCGAGGCCGAGATCGGTGGTTACGAGGCTGCCGCGGCAGTCGACGATAGGGCTGAAGCGGCTTACGATTCGATCGCGCGACTTTTGAACGCCGACCGGACGGAGATCGCGCTCGTCGAGAACGCCACCGTCGCTTGGGACATGGCGTTCTATTCTGTCGGCTTCGCGTCCGGCGATCGCATTCTCACCGCCGAAGCCGAATACCTCAGCAACTATATCGCCTTCGAGCAGGTCGCGCGGCGTACCGGCGCCATCGTCGACGTTGTACCAAGCGATGCAGCGGGCGAGATCGATGTCGAGGCGCTCGAACGCATGATTGATCCGCGCGTCAAGCTGATCGCCATCACACATGTGCCGACCAATGGCGGCCTGGTCAATCCGGCGGCGGAGGTCGGGCGCATCGCCCGCGCTCACGGCGTCCTCTATCTGCTCGACGCCTGCCAATCCGTCGGCCAAATGCCGATCGACGTCGCCGCCATCGGTTGCGACATGCTGTCCACGACCGGGCGGAAATATCTACGGGGGCCGCGCGGCACCGGCTTCCTCTACGTGCGGCGCGCCGTGCTCGACGGCCTTGAGCCGCCGTTCCTCGATCTGCAGGCGGTGAGCTGGGTCGAGCCTGACCGCTACGAGATGCGCCCCGACGCGCGACGTTTCGAGAACTGGGAACGCAACGTTGCCGCACAGCTCGGCCTCGGCGCCGCGGTCGACTACGCACTCGGCTTTGGTCTCGCCGACATTTACGCGCGCGTCGAGTCGCTGGCCGGCGAGCTGCGGCGGCGGCTCGCGGACATCCCGGGTGTCATCGTCCGCGACCGCGGGCGGCGGCGCTGCGGCATCGTCAGCTTCACGGCCGAAGGGAAGCCTGCGCGGGAACTCGTCGCAGCGCTGCGACAGCAACGCATGAATTGCCATACGTCGTCGCCGAGTTCGACGCTGCTCGATGCCCGGGCGCGCCGGTTGCCCGATCTCGTGCGCGCGTCCGTGCACTACTACAACACCGAAGAGGAGGTGGCGCGCTTCGCGGCTGCGGTCGCCGCACTGGCATAGGAGCCGACAAGAAAGTTCTCAACGCAGATTTGCGTGCATCCGCGTAAATCTTCTTGTATCTGCGTTCTAATGAGTTTCTTCCTGCAAGCTTGCGGCACAAGATGACCCAAATGACGAACTTGTTTGATCTGACTGGTCGGACTGCTGTCGTGACCGGAAGTGCGCAAGGCATGGGCCGCGCCATGGCACTCGCGTTGGCCGAGGCCGGCGCCGACCTCGTGCTGCTTGACCGCAACGCGACCGGCATTGATGCGACAGCGCACAGCATCCATCAGTTCGGCCGCAAGGCACTGCCGATCGCCGGCGACGTGACCGATACCGACCAAATCGACCGTGTTTTCGCTACGGTGGATCGCGAATTCGGGCGGGTGGACTTCCTCGGCAACGTAGCGGGCGAGGCGAAGGCCGGCGCGGCCGAGGACATGACGCTCGCGGATATCAACGCCACGTTCCACAACCTGGTGATCAGCCGCTACTACACCTGCCAGCTTGCTGGCCGGCGGATGCTGGCGCAGGGCAAGGGCAGCATCATCAGCATCGGCTCGATCGCCGGCGTGTCATCGCTGGGCCGGGCGCAATCGGTCTACGGCATGGCGATGGCGGCGGTGATTCAGATGACGCGCGAGCTGAGCACCGAATGGGCCGGGCGCGGCGTACGGGTGAACTGCATCCTGCCGGCGCAGGTGCTCGGCGACAACGGACTGGGGCCGCGCATGGAGGCCGATCCGTGGCTGCGCGATACGTTTCTGCGCGGCATTCCGGCTGGTCGCTTCGGCCAACCAGACGACATCAAGGGTTTGTCGGTGCTGCTGGCGTCGGATGCTGCCGACTGGATCACCGGTGCGGCGATTCCGATGGATGGCGGGAATTTGGCGATGAACGGCGGCGGTGGGCTGCTGGCACCGATCATGGAACGTTATCGGGTGCAGCGTTGAGACTACACGAGGCAGTGCCAACGCATCACCCACAGTGCGCGACGCCATTGTCAGACGTTGGGACCGAGGCTGCTCGATGCCGGGCTACGCCGGCCATGACAACGGGGGATGCTGCGCGCGAGTCGAAACACTTATTCCGCAGCAGGCCCGAACTAAGCAGAACTGAACACCGAAGCGGAGTTGGTTTGCGCCAGTGACCAGGCAAGCGCTCGTCATCGGCTACGGCAATACGCTGCGCGGCGACGACGCAGTGGGGCAGGTGGTTGCCCGCGCGCTTGCAGGTGAGGCTGCCATCGAAGGCGTTGAGGTGATCGCGTGTCACCAACTTATGCCGGAACTGGCCGAGTGCATCGACGCAGCGGACTTGGTCGTGTTCATCGACGCCGCGGCTGACCTCCAACCTGGCGCCATCGTGGCGGAGGTGGTGCAGGCCGCATCGCTGTCGTCGGGTCTGGTACATCACGTTGACCCGCGCATGCTCCTGTTCATGACCGCAAAACTCTACGGTCGTACTCCGGACGCATTCGTTGTCAGAGTTGGCGCAGGCTCGTTCGAGCTGGGAGAGGGACTGTCCGCCGCCGTCGCCGGCGTGCTGCCGGATGTGGTCGCGACGGTACGACAACTGGTGCTGGAGCAGCCGGGGACTCAGGCGCGCACAGAGTCCAGCATGGTTCCGTCGGCATCCAGCAACTGAAGTTCCACCGGATACTGGCCGCCGGCATGTGTTGAGCAACTCAGGCACGGGTCATAGGCCCGCAACACCGCCTGCACGCGGTTGAGCATGCCGTCGGTAATTCGCTTGCCATCGATGTAGTGCCGACTGACCTGACGAATGCTCCGGCCGATTGAGAGATTGTTGTGCCCGGTCGCGATGATGAGGTTCGCCCAGACAATCGCGCCGCTCTCGTTGACCTTATAGTGGTGCGTCAGGACGCCGCGCGGTGCCTCGGCCATGCCGATGCCCTCCAGAGCGTTCACTCCGGCATGAGCGCGGACGTGTCGATCGAGGATGGCCGGATCGTTCAGCAGCGCCTCCATCCGCTCGATGCAATACAGGATCTCGATCAGGCGTGCGTAATGGAAGTGGAAGGAGCTGTGCACCACCTTGCCGAATTTCTCGTGGTACTCTGTGAATTCCCTATCCGCCGCTTCGGTGCCGCAGCGGGCCACGACATTCAACCGCGCCAGAGGTCCCACGCGGTAGGTCCCATCCGGATAGCCGCGCGGTTTGAAGTATGGCGCCTTCAAGAATGAGCGGGGGACCGTCGCCTCGCCGATGTACTGTTGATAGTCCTCGGCGGCCATCCGATCGACCACAGTGTCGCCCGTGGCGTCGACGAAGCGCAGGCCGCCGTCGTAGAGTTGCATGTTGTCGTGGTCGTCAACGAGTCCGGCGTACATGGTGGGAGTGGAACCGAACACCGCGATCTCATCGCTGAACTGGTCAACCGCGCCCTTGAAGAAGCCGATAGTTCGCAATGCCAGCGCCTTCGCATCGGGCAGAGCGACCAGGATGCGGTCGCGGACTGCGGGGTCCAACGGCGCGTTGACGCCGCCGGGCACGGTCCATGACGGATGGATGCGCTCCCCTGCCAGGCCTGCGATGACCTGCTGGCCAAATCTGCGCAGCGCTATGCCATCTTTGGCGAGCTGCGGGTGGTCCTCGATGACGCCGACCAGGTTTCGGCGTGCCGGATCGGAGTCGAAGCCGAGCAGCAGGTCGGGGGCCGAGAGATGGAAGAAGCTCAACGCGTGCGACTGGATGACCTGCCCGCAGTGCATGATTTCGCGAAGCTTCGCAGCGGTCGGCGGGATACGCACGCTCATGATGGCCTCGCAGGCCTTGGCCGAGGTGAGCAGGTGGCTGATCGGGCAGATCCCGCAGATGCGAGCGGTGATCGACGGCATTTCATAGAATGGCCGCCCCTCGCAGAATTTCTCGAACCCGCGGAGCTGAGTGACATGGAAGGCGGTGTCCACGACGTTGCCATCGTCATCGAGGTGGATGGTGATCTTCGCGTGGCCCTCGATGCGGGTGACCGGGTCGATAACGATGGTCGTCATGACGGGCTCCTCAGCCGAAACGCGTCCTGGCCCTGAGATCGGGGATACGGCCATCGAGAAGCTCGTTGAGGACGAACAGGATCGTTGGGGCGGACGGCGGACACCCCGGCACGTGCAAGTCGATCTTGACGACGTCGTGCAGCGGAACGGCGTGTTTCAGCAGTATCGGCAGCGCGGGGTCCGCCGGGATGCCTTTGTCCACGTCGGCGCCCTCCACATAGATACGCTCGAACAGGTCTTTGAGCGGGATGGGGTTGCGTGCGCCTGAGATGTTGCTTGTGGTCGCACAGTCGCCGAGGGC
>Ga0210390_10006227_pt1 | contig 9994 bp, 14 predicted proteins | sample IncBWH11OmetaG_FD_161050 | JGI IMG/M metagenome (GOLD analysis project Ga0210390, IMG submission 161050) | Forest soil microbial communities from Barre Woods Harvard Forest LTER site, Petersham, Massachusetts, United States - Inc-BW-H-11-O ...
AGTTGCGTCCGTTAAGGAAGGTTGAGCACTGCCAGTTGTCGCTGTTTTCGCGGCGATAGATGTTGACCTTGCCGCCCATGATTTTGTGGGTTTCTGCTTTGGGTTTTGGGCTTTCTAAGGTTTCGGACATTGGTAGCTCCTTCGCGCCTAAAGAATGCCGTGCACATGTGTAATTTGTGTAGCAGATGTGGAAGGAAAAGTAAAGTTTTATATTATTGATTGTAGGTAATTTACGAATGTTTTAACTGGATTCTTCGTCCCCTTCGGGTCCTCAGAATGACGCCTCTCAGCTTTAGATAACCTTTAGACTTCGCGGGAGCGCTTCGACCAGTGCCAAAGGCCATTGGTGACCTCAGCAGGTAGGCGATGGCCTAGCTGGCGGGCGAGCATCACGATTTGTCCTCGGTGGTGGCCTTCGTGCGCGATGAAATAGCCGAGAACGTGGCCAACGTCGAGGGGAAGGTTGCGCCAAACATAAGCCGAGGAGGCGGGAATGGTTCCTCCCTGATCGCAGCCGAACTCGAGCAGGCTCAAGATGCCCTTACCGCTCAGCTCCAGCGCCGGAACGAGTTCTTTCGGAGTCACCTTAAACCGGTCGACGCTCCGCAGCACTGCGATTCCATACTCCTTGCCGAGCGTCTTGATCCACATACACCGGGCATTGTGAATGTGACCCGCAATCATTCGGATGGTGCGCCGCGGCGCTCCGGGGACCGCGGCTTCCCAGAGTTCGGCGGGGAGATGCTCGACCAGAAAGACCGTTACCCGGTTATTAGTCTTCCAGGCGTTGAGGATGGTATCGCGGAGGTTGGAGTCGGTCGCGCTCATCACGAAATGCCTCGCTCCCGTTCGTTTACCGCAAAGACGCGGAGAACGCAATCATTTCAACGCAGCGGAAGTCTTCGAAACTTATCAACCTCCCAGGCCAGAGGGCAGTAAGTCAATCCTCTTTCCGACTCAATAGAACATTCGGGTAACCATGGAAGCCGGAAGTCGTAACCGCTTGTATTACTAACGGCGGGCTGCGGCTACTTACCTTTAGTGCTTAGAATCGGGGGCATTGCGTTCCTGTGCGTGCTGTTACTGCCGAGGATCGTTATGACCAATACTCAAAGTGCCCTCTCTCCTGCGTGTGGTCTGAATTCGCCACCGTCAGCGATTACCTCCACTTCACCCGAGCCCTCACTCCAACACGGTCATTTGGGTGTCTTTAGGGGATTGATGTGGGCGCTTCTCATCGAAACCGGAGCGGCGGCTTTGGTGTATGGCGCCATTCTGACACTCCGTATGGCGTGCCGGTGAAATTCAGGCCAATTGACAAGGTCAGAGTTTATCGAAGACGGGCAGGTTGAAGAGCAAGCCGGCGAGGAAGCTGATGACGGCAAGAATCTCCGCATGCCGGTCCTTCAGGGTGATCGAGAAGACGATCATGGTGACAAGGATTCCCCACTTGACGGTTTCGCGGCAGATCGCAGTTCCCCACGCAGAATCGAATTTGACTGGATCCTGACGGCGCATCAGTCGAAGCAAACGGAGCGATTCACTAAAAACGAGGATGATGAATCCCGGGAGCGGCAGGAGAGCGCCGAAGCCGATTGCGTACAAAATCTCCCCGAAATACTTTGGTTTTTGGAAAACGCGCGCCCGGGTGCAGAGGGCGGCGCCGATCGCGATCAGGATGGTTGCAACGATGAAAAGAGAGCGCTCCCACAGTCGCGACGCGGAGCTGCTCCTGACAAAGCGCCATACGATATCGTCGGGGTCGATGAGGTAGGTGAGGAAGCCGGCTCCGACGATGAGCTGGTGGACGAGCGTCTGGTGGCGATATTCGAAATTAGTCGCCTTCATTGGCTCTGTGATTCTCTCCGCTTGTTTACCGTAAAGACGCCAGGAACGCAAAGCTTTCCCGACGGAGAACACGAAGAGCACGGAGGTTCTGGTGGCGATCTACGCCAAAAGCTGGGCACGACCGTGGCGCACTCGATATCCGCTCGATTCTTCGTCCCCTTCGGGTCCTCAGAATGACCGTCCTTCTTTTATACCTAATCGGGGACCGAGCCTATGTCTTCCAGAACAGGGAAGGCCCGATCATCTTCATGTCGTAGCGCGCCATGAACTCTGGAGAAGCGGCAGCTTTCGGGTTGGCTTCGCCATCGTGGAAATACTGTTCCATTTTGCCTGCGGGGCAGAAGGCGATCATCATGCGGCTGGGCGTGGTCGCACTCACAGACGAAAAAGCGTGCGGCACGAGTCGTGGAGCGAGCACGGCAGGTGCAGCCGCTGCTCGCCGACCTGGAAGGCGACTTCGCCATCCACCACGTAGAACCATTCCTCCTGATTCAGGTGGAGGTGCAGCGACGGTCCACCTGGCATGAGATGCGTGTGCTCCAGGATGAAAAGGCTGCCGCCGGTTTCGCTGCCGGAGACTTTGAAGAGCAGCGAGCTGAATCCCATGGAGTGGGGATGGCCGGAACGGTCCTCTCCGGCTCCGACGATGTGAAGATCGGGCTGCGTTGTTGTGAGTGCCTGAGCGCGCGCCTGATTGGCGAGGAAATCATGCAGACCGGCAGCAGGAACCGCCGCAGCGGCAGCTTTGAGAAAGGATCGGCGGTGCATCGCACCTCCCTAGGATTATGCGGGGGAGTCAAGGAAGGATAGCGGGGTAAGAGGTGGCGTACAAGGGGAGATTGTCTGAAGGCCGAGCAAATACTTCTTGCGCAACGAGGTCAGTTGTGACATAACTACGTTATGCGTAGTACGCAAAACGTAGTAAAGGCCGAAAAGCAGCCTGAAACAGGGCATTTTTCTGACCCGCCGCTGTTTGTTCTTGCCAGCCTCGCCAACGGGCCGAAGCATGGACACGCGATGATCGAAGACATCGCGCATCTTTGCGGGACCCGTTTGGGTCCGGGAACACTGTATGGAGCGATCACCCGTCTGGAGCAGCAGGGCTGGATCGAGCCGCTGCCACCTGAGGAGCGGCGGCGACCTTATCGCATTACCCCTAAAGGCCTTCGCGCTCTCCGTTCGAAACTGACCACCCTCCTGCAGTTCTCTAAGGCTGGGCTGCGCAGGTTGGAGGCGTGATGAATCCCAGACTCGCTCGCCTGCTGATGCGCCTGTATCCGCGAGCCTGGAGAGAGCGCTATGGCGAGGAGTTTGAGGCGCTTCTTCTGGCCGGCCGCGGCGGCCTTCGCACGTCGGCAAACGTCGTCAGGTCGGCACTTTCCGAGCATGCCTTCCCGACTCAAGGAGCCGAAATGCATCCTGTTACTTTTGTTGCCATCACGAGACAGCCAAGCGCCTTTCTTCCAATGGCAATGTCGCTTATCGCCCTGGCGTTGGTGCTTGGTAACGTTGGTTCAGACCTGATACAAAACGGCCATATCCTCCGCGAGGCCGACGAGGGGACAACGGCCCATCTCTGGCAGCTACTGATGGTTGGACAGCTTCCGGTATTGGCGTTCTTCGCGATCAAATGGCTGCCTCGGGCTCCAGGACAGACGCTGAAGGTGCTTGCGCTGCAGGCTGGTGCTGTGCTCGCCAATCTTGCCGTCGTCTTTTTTTCGGGGGTTGGTTAGTTTTCACATGTCCGCTGGTTGACTGTCCGAGTTTCAGGGCACAGGGACGCAGAGATGTGGTTTCCCACCCTTTCGCAAAGAGCGCGAAAGGATGGGGCACCCCGCCAACCGGGGATCAGGCGGGATCACCGGTGAACCTTGAAGCAGTACGCTACAATGCCCGCCATGAGAATAATCTTCTCTTGCCTGTTGGCCTCGGTTTTGTTTTCTCCGCTGACAAGAGCTCAAACCCCTGCCGGAGCTCCGGTCTTTGGGGTCACGCCTGTACATAGCAACATCAGGTTTCAGGTAAAGGCTTCTGTCGATATCAAAGGTAGATTCGACAAATGGGGCGCCACGCTGACCTTCCAATCCCCTGATGTGTCCACAGGCGCTCTGGAGATCAGAATCCAGGCGGACAGCGTCGATACCGGAAGCGGCATGAAAAACGGAAAGCTAAAAGGCAAAGATTTTTTCGATGTGGAACATTACCCGGAGATGGTTTTCACGTCCACGAAAATCGTTCAGGCTACGCCGGACCATTTTGAGGTGGACGGCAACCTCACGATCAAGGGTGTATCCAACCCAGAAAAGTTAACGCTTATCGTCTCTCACAAAGAAAGCCACCTGGGGGATATTGACGGGAAAATTATTTTCAATCGCAAAAACTATGGCATGAACAAGGGTATCCCGTTCATCTCAATCGCAGACCTTGTTGAGATAAATTTTCACCTCAAGATAAAACACGTAAGCGGACCTCAGCTGGCCCTCAAAACACAGCAATAGCTGATGTTTCGCTCCGGCCTTACTTCCGAAAATCCGCACACAGGCCCGGAACTTAGGTCTGAGCGCAATCGCCTGCTAACAACAGACTGCCATACACGGTTAGTTTTTTTGATTTGTTGACTTGCTGATTTGCAGCGAGCTCATAGATGGGCTCGCTGCGGCAGCCCAGCCGCAGATCAAATCGACATCCCGCTTTGAAAGCTTTGCCTTGCGATGGATCAGGGTGTAGTCATGCAGCGGCATGCTGCCGTCGGACACGGCGTCGCAGATCAGCATGGGTTCGTCTGCCAAGTCGGGCTGATGCGCCCAGTCGGAGAAGTCCAGGGTTTCACGGCCCTCCTTGACGTGTTTGGAGACGATCCACGAGACGGGTGCGACGCGGCTGTACCATGGCCAGGTGGTGTGGATGGAGTGGCAGTCCTGGCATGAACGATCCAGAATCGCGCCCACCTGCGGATTGATCACCTGCGCCATGTGGGCCCCGGTGGTTGCCGAAGCTTTGGGCGTTGTGGCAGTCGGAACGAACTGCATTCCGATAAAGACTAAGGCAAGTAAGATCAAAGTAAGTGCCGCGAGTTTCCGCACGAGTTTTTTGCTCATATATGCAGACTAAGAGGGCCACCCGGTTTGCTTGTCATCACCAGGTCACGCTTGCGTCGTTTTACTGGCGAACGTTTTTTCTGCCGAACAGGACGTGCCACCCGGGGGCAAAATAGGGTACGTGGCGAAGAAAGGTGTGGCCTGTAAATGCCCTGGATTCTTCGTCCCCTGCGGCCCTCAGAATGACGCTTCAATGCCGTTTTATTTGATCGTCCCATGCTTGACGCAAAAGAGGTGTCAAGGATGGGGCAGCCGGCAGGTCGTGTTGTGGCTGGGATTGCCTACGTGCCCACTACCATTCCTGGCTCCGCATATACTGGCCTGCGTGTGGAGGAGGTTCACTTTGCAGGCCAAAAAACTCATCGCGTTGACGGTTTTTCTAGGGCTGGGTGCGGAGGTCGTTTATGGTCAGGCAGCTGCGCTGCCGGGCAACGTGGCCCAGCGGATGGCGGCGGTGGAAGCGTGTCTTTCGCCTCCGGTGACCGTCAAGGGCGAGCCCAAGGCGTGCACCACTCTGCAAAAACGAATGGAGGTATTGCATATTCCCGGCGTGAGCATCGCGGTCGTCTACAACGGGGCGATCGAGTGGGCCAAGGGATATGGGGTCCGGCAAACGGGCGGAGATGCGGTCAACACCGAGACGATGTTTCAGGCGGGCTCGATCAGCAAGCCGGTTGCTGCGCTAGGTACGCTGCATCTCGTTCAAGAGGGCAAGCTCTCGCTCGACGCGGATATCAATACGAGCTTAATGAGCTGGAAGCTTCCGGCAAGTGCGGCTGCTTCGGGGGCGGTGGTGACGTTGCGTGAGCTGCTAACTCACACGGCTGGTCTGACGGTTCATGGCTTTCCCGGATATGCGGCAGGAGTCCAGTTCCGAGCCTGGTGCAGGTGCTAAATGGAGAAAAGCCGGCCAATACGGCGGCGATACGGATGGATAGCCCTCCGGGAAAAGAGTGGAGGTATTCGGGGGGCGGGTACACGGTGATGCAGCAACTGGTGATCGATACGGTGAAGGAACCATATCCGCAGTTTCTGCACGACACGGTGCTGTCTCCGATTGGAATGAGCCACAGCACGTATCAGCAGCCTCTGCCTGCGGCGCTGCTGACGAATGCAGCGATGCCGTACAACGCCGATGGAACGCCGGTGAAGGGCGGGCACACGTATCCGGAGATGGCAGCAGCGGGGTTGTGGACTACCGCGTCGGATCTGTGCCAGTACTTAATCGAAGTACAGAATTCGCTGGCGGGTAAGGCGAATCATGTGCTTTCGCAATCCATGACGCAACAGATGCTGACGCCAGGAAAGGGTGATTGGGGATTGGGATTGTCACTTGGCGGATCGACCGCGGACAAGTGGTTTTCGCACGGCGGCGTTAATGAAGGCTACGAAGCATTGTTCGTGGGATACGACAGCAACGGCGACGGCGCGGCGGTGATGACGAACGCGCAGGGCGGAAGCCGTCTTGCGAGTGAAGTAATGAGTGCTATCGCTGCGGCATATCACTGGCCGGATTGGAAGCCTGTGGAGCGCACGGTGGTCAAGGTGGATCCGGCGGTGCTGAAGCGCTATGTGGGAACCTATGAGCTTACGCCGAACTTCAGCGTGACGTTTACGCTGGAGGGTGATCAGTTGATGACTCAGGCGACAAATCAGCCGAAGTTTCCGGTCTATCCCGAATCGCAGACGAAGTTCTTTCTCAGGGTGATCGACGCGGAGGTGGAATTCGTCACTGATGACAAGGGACAGATCAACGCCGTGATTCTGCACCAAGGCGGGCAGGATCTTAAGGGAGTTCGGAAGTAGGCAACGCACATGCGGCAGAGAACAGGGTTCAGACAAGAGGGCGCCGTGGCGGAGTGAACCTTGAAGGTCTATCTGGTTGATGGCACTTACGAATTATTTCGGCACTACTATGCGGTTCCGTCGGCGCGCGATGCCGAAGGGCGCGAAGTGGGTGCTGTTCGCGGCGTGGTGGGATCCCTGCTGGGCATGCTCAAGGCTGGAGCGACGCACATTGCGGTCGCGACCGATAAGGTGATCGAGTCGTTTCGTAATTCGCTGTGGGCGGGGTACAAGACCGGCGAGGGCGTCGAACACGACCTGCTCGCGCAGTTTCCTCTGCTCGAAGAGGCACTCGCAGCGGCGGGTATTGTCGTCTGGCCGATGGTCGAGTTCGAAGCGGACGATGCGCTGGCGGCTGGAGCAGCGCTGGCCGCGCGCGATGAGCGCGTCGAGCAGGTCATCATCTGCACGCCGGACAAGGACCTGGCGCAGTGTGTGCGCGGAAACAGCGTCGTGCAGTTGAATCGGAGGACGGGCATGACCTGCGATGAGGCCGGGGTGATTGCAAAATTCGGCGTCCCTCCGGTGTCAATACCGGACTACCTGGCACTGGTGGGGGACGCGGCGGATGGTTATCCGGGACTGCCGGGTTGGGGCGCGAAATCGTCGGCGGCGGTACTGGCGAAATTCGGGCGGATCGAGGCGGTTCCTGCGGACAGCCGTGACTGGGGCGTGAACGCAGCGAACGCGAGCACCCTGGCGGCAACGCTTGTGCGGGAACGCGAGCGAGCGCTGCTGTTTCGAACGGTGGGTACGCTTCGAACGGACATTCCCCTCTTCGACGATGTGGATGAGTTGCGGTGGAAGGGACCTACGCCGGAGTTCGCGGCGATCGGAGAACGGCTCGACGCGGCTGTGACGGAGAAAAAACGGAAGGCAGGGAGCAGGGATTAGGGATTAGCCATCAGGACACGGAGAGCATACAAGGCGACTTATCACAAAGTGCACAGAGAACACAGATGTTTCGCGTAGGCGGTAATTTTTGAGTTGAGCTTTTGGGTCGGGGGTGGAAGTGTGCGGCGCGGTTGGGCATGGGTGCGGGTGGTCTGGTGGATGGCGCTGGCGGCTCCCCTGATGACGTGGGGACAGAAGGTGGCTGCAACTGCAGGCGCGAACAGCTGCTATGTGCGCGCGGTGAAGAGCCTGCCAGGGAGTCATGCGTTCGCGGCGGAATTCATCGAAGTGATGGCGACCGATCCCAGGCCAACGGCGAGAGATCGCAACACGGTATGGGCTCTCACAGCGGATTTGAACACCGATCTTCCAGCGGAGGAGCGAGCACTGTATATCTCAAAGTCAAGCAACGGCGGCGAGACGTGGACGCAGGTGGCGCGGGTGGATTCGAGGTATTTCGACTCTGGCATCGACGAGGGTTTGAGAAACGGGTTAAGCGTGGCTCCCGGCGGGAGAGAGTTTGTGATCACGACGCAGAAGGGATCCTTTCAGGTGATTCCGCATGGCCCGGATGCGGTGGTGAAGTACATTGAGGGGCCGCGGGTTCCCCATGACAGGCCGTGGGTGAGCATTCCGAAAAAGGAGGGCGATCCAGTAAGGGCGGCGGCGGTGAAGATGACAGGCGACGGGAAGAAGCTCTTTGTCGGTTACGGATATTTCGACATGGAGCCGCTGCTGTTTGCATATCACAAGGGCCGCGACGGGGCATGGGTAGAGGACGGGCCGCTCCCGCAGCTTCCGACCGACCTGGATATTTTTTCGATGGAATTCGATCGTCCGCGCGATCCTCATCCGCGGTCGCTCTATGTAGGAACGGGCGATCAGGTGTACCGTCTCGACCTGCGCGCCAGCGATCTGCGCTCTGGGAAGTGGATTGAAATTCAGGGGGTGGAGCCGGATTCGGCAATTCACGGAATCAACACGGTGGGCGGGCTGCATCTGGCGGCGTGCTGGGGAGTGTATGTGCCGGTGGGCCGGGACAGGGTAGGCAGATTAACGGATGCGGAGTTTATCTATCACAAAGATGACGATGAGACGGGGCCGAATGTTCGGGCGTACGGGATCGAGATCGATCCGGCGAGGCCGAGCCGACAGGTGGTGACTGCGCTCACAGGCGTGTACATCAGCAGGGACAGCGGAGGAAGCTGGAAGAGACTCAATGAGCTTCCCGAGGGCGAGTATCGTACGGCGCATTTCAATGCGGATGGGTCGGTGATTATCTCGGGGCTGCCGGGGACGTTTGTGGCGAATCCGTTTTCGAGTGGGTGCCTGCCGCACCTGAAGACACGGGAGGAAGCAGATGAGTAAGAGGAGGGCACTGTGTGGCGAGATCGGGCACTGAGGGTGGTGTTGGTTCTGGTAGGATTGCTGTTTTCGGCGGCGATATTTCCGCTGATCGGAGGCTTGCGAGATCCGGCGGGGTCGGATACGGGCGACACCATGATGATGAGTCTGTACTTCACGCTGGGGGTGTTTCTGCTCATTGCAGTGCGCAATCCCGCGGCGCATCGCAGCGTGATCGCCTTCGCAGCGTGGTCAAGCTTCGCGCATGCCGTGACGATGTCGATACAGGGCCTCGAGATGCCGAGTATGCGCACAGGATTTCTGGCCGGATCGGGTGTACTGGTTGTGATTGGTATAGCCCTGATCGCGCTGGCTCCGGCGAAGAAGGTGATCGGGGACAAGGCGGTGGTGAGGGCGTAGGTCCATGGAACCCACGTCCGGGAATCCGAACGTGGGGCACCCGGAAACGACTTGCCTCAGATCCTGTAGTAGACTCGACGCAACATCACTGAAGCGAGAAATGGAATCCCAAACCGGTGTTAATTGGGGACGTGGAGCGGTCTGGGTTTAGGCAGCCATTACGGGACTGGTTCTTCCTTGTTGGCTGATCTGGGCTACGTGGGGTGTCTTCCCTTATGGGTACTGCTCTCCGGCGTTGTATTCTTTCCTGTGCTTTCTCTCTGCATCGCATCAATCATCGGACTTAGAAGTAAACGACTGTACGGTCGGATTTGCGCCGTCGCGGCAGACGTTTCAATAAGCATAGTTCTTCTTGCTACGTCTGGCTGGTTTTGCTTAATTCCGGTTGCGGCTGTCGCTTACCTGTTCTTTCCCCGTGTTCGGGAAATTTATTGATGAGCGGCGGTATCGTTGGCAAACCGGAGATGAAGAAGACACTCATCTCCTGGAGCAGCGGCAAGGATAGCGCGTGGACTCTGCATCTGCTGCGGCAAAGCGGTGAGTAT
>Ga0210390_10006230_pt1 | contig 9993 bp, 6 predicted proteins | sample IncBWH11OmetaG_FD_161050 | JGI IMG/M metagenome (GOLD analysis project Ga0210390, IMG submission 161050) | Forest soil microbial communities from Barre Woods Harvard Forest LTER site, Petersham, Massachusetts, United States - Inc-BW-H-11-O ...
ATGTAGCGGGGCATCGCGCAAGTCGACATCGAGATGCGCGGGATGCTGCACCGACTGTCCGTAGGTAGCGTGCGGATAAAGAACGTAAACGATCGTCAAAAAGCCTATGAAATACAGATGATTTCGCCGTAACAAGAGCGCTCCTTCGAATCCGCGAAAGCGTACCACACTTGCAAGGTGGCTGTTGCCGAAGCGGCCAAGTTGGCTGATGAAAGTGTGCGCGCTCGGGAGACTCCGCGTCCGGGGCTTCTGCTACAATTTTGCTATGCGTACGGCTACCGGCGCGACCTCACTTTTTTCACGTAATCTTCGAAAACACTATCCGATCGCGGTACGCGGCGAAGGTTGCTGGATTGTTGACGCGGAGGGTCGGCGCTACCTGGATGCTTCCGGACAAGCCGCGGTGGTGAATATCGGTCACGGAGTTCCGGAAATCGGGCGCGCCATGGCCGAGCAATCCGGGCGCATCGCGTTTGCGCATACTACGCAATTCCATTCCGAACAGGCAGAGAAGCTGGCCGCGCGCGTGCTCGCGATTGCCCCACGCAATTTCCGCGACGACGGGCGCGTGTACTTTACTTCGGGCGGCTCCGAAGCTACGGAGACGGCGATCAAGCTGGCGCGGCAATATTTTCTGGAGAGCGGGCAGCCCTCTCGTTATCGCGTGTTGGCGCGCCGGCAGAGCTATCACGGGAGCACGCTCGGCGCGATGTCCGTAAGCGGGAATGTGGCGCGCCGCGCGCCCTATGCGCCCATGATTCCAGAGTGGGGACATGCCGCCCCATGTTTTTGCTATCACTGTCCGTTCGCCAAGACATATCCGGAATGCAATCTGGCGTGCGCCGACGATCTAGATATGTTTTTGCGCGCCAATGACTCTTCGACAGTGGCCGCGTTTTTATTTGAGCCTGTGGTCGGCGCGACGTTGGGCGCTGTGCCTGCGGTCGATGGCTATACGGCGCGCATCGCGGAAATTTGCCGTAAGCATGGAATTCTGCTGATTGCGGACGAAGTAATGACCGGCATGGGACGCACCGGCACACCGTTTGCCAGCGAGCATTGGGGGCTGGAGCCGGATGTGATTTTGACCGGGAAGGGAATCGCGAGCGGTTACGCGCCGCTTGGAGCTGTGCTGGTGTCGCCGCGGCTGGTGGAAGCTTTCGAAAAAGGCACAGCCGCATTTATGCATGGGTTCACATATCAGGCGCATCCGGTGGCGACGGCGGCCGGGAACGCGGTGTTCGACTACCTGGAAGCGCACAGTTTGTTTGAGCGTGTTACGCCAACAGGACAAACACTGCGTAAGGCCCTCGCCGCTTTGGAAAGCCATGCGCATGTCGGCCAAGTGCGCGGGTTGGGGTTGCTGCAAGGCGTGGAGTTCGTGAAAGACGAGGTGACGCGCGAACCTTTTCCCAAGGAGGCGGACATCGCTGAAAAAATCCGCCAGGCCGCTCTGGAGAAAAACGTATTGGTCTATCCCGGGCAAGGATGCGTTGACGGCGTGCGCGGTGACCATGTGTTACTGGCGCCTCCCTTCATTATCAAGCCGGAAGAATGCGAGCTCATCGCCGATTCCTTGCAATATGCGTTGAGCAAAGTCTTTGCTACGTGATTGCGCTAGACTAGTGATTTAATACGATTCAAGTAATTTCATACCCCTGGAGATTCTTTCATGAGCCAAATTCTGCACTCATTGGCGGTTTTTTGTGCTGTTGTGCTGGTGGGAAGCACGTGCCTTGCGCAGGATAAAACAACGGCGAAGCCTCGAGCGCGCGATCTGGGCGTGCCATTTGACGGAACACCGGGCCCGCTGAATGCGATCACGGATGTTGCCGGCGTAACGGTGGGACACACCACGCTGATCTCTGGAGAGGGCAAGCTCGTAGTCGGCAAAGGACCGGTGCGCACGGGCGTGACCGCCGTATTTCCTCGAGGGAAAGATGTGGACGACCCGGGAGTGTTCGCGGGTTGGTGGACGCTCAATGGCAACGGCGAAATGACGGGAACGACCTGGGTGGAAGAGTCCGGAATTCTGACCGGGCCGGTGATGATCACGAACACGCACAGTGTCGGCGTGGTGCGCGATTCCGTCATCCAGTGGACCGTGGCGCATCGGAAAGTGGGGCCAGATGACGATTGGTGGTCACTGCCTGTGGTGGCGGAAACATGGGATGGCTGGCTGAACGACATCAATGGATTTCATGTGAAGCCGGAACATGTGTTTCACGCGATCGAATCCTCGCATGGCGGGCCGGTAGAAGAAGGCGCGGTCGGCGGCGGTACCGGGATGATCTGCAACGGATTCAAGGGCGGGATTGGCACGTCGTCCCGGAAACTATCGGAAAAGGATGGCGGTTACACGGTCGGCGTGCTCGTGCAATGCAATTATGGATCGCGGCAGAATTTTCGCGTGGCGGGGATCCCCGTTGGGCGCGAAATTTCCAGCGAAGGTCCATATGCGTTCGCGCCGGGCGATATTACCGAGCGCGGATCCATTATCGTGATCGTCGCAACGGATGCGCCGCTGCTGCCGCACCAGTTGAAACGGCTGGCGCGCCGCGTATCTTTGGGATTGGGACGCAACGGCAGCATCTCCGGGGATGGCTCCGGAGACATTTTCATCGCATTCTCCACGGCAAATGTGGACGCGGCGGCGACAGATCACGTTGTGGATCTGAGGATGCTGCCGAACGACAAAATGAATCCGGTATTTGAAGCGACGGTAGAAGCGACCGAAGAAGCGGTGATTAACGCCATGGTTGCTGCGACCTCGATGACCGGCATTGATAATCATCATGTCAGCGCGCTGCCGCACGACCAGTTGCGCGCCATCTTGAAAAAGTACAATCGCCTGAATCCATAACCGCGCGGTGGAAATTTCCAACAGGCTAGCTGCCGGAGAACCGGCGGGATAGAATGACGTGTGGTTACTTCTATTCGCCGATCAGCGACTGGTTTTATTTTTTTAATTTTGGCCGCCCTGGCGTCGATTTCCTGTTCGCCTTCCCACCCCACCCGAATTGCCATAAAAAATGTAACGGTGATCGACGCGACGGGAGCTGAGCCGAAGCCGAATTCCACCGTGCTGATTTCCGATGGCCGCATCTCGGCGATTGGACCCGCGAACAAAATTACGATTCCCGGCGATTACAAGATCGTTGATGGTACCGGAAAATTTCTGGTTCCAGGTTTGGCGGATATGCATATTCATTTGACCGGGGCGGGAGAACCCGGCGGCAGCCGAGGGTTCATCATTCCGTTGCTTGTGGCCAACGGAATTACCACTGTCCGCGATATGGGCGGAAAAGTGGAGTATCTGAAAGCATTGCGCGAGGAGATCGATTCCGGCAAACGATTGGGGCCGCAGATTTTCTTCACCGGGCCATATCTGGACGGCAATCCACCATCATTTCAACCATCGATCGTGGTGCAGACGGCGGCGGAAGGTATTGCGGCTGTGGACAAATTGAAGAACGAGGGTGCGGATTTCATCAAGGTGCAATCGCGCTTGCAGCCGGATGCGTATTACGCGATCGCACTAGAATCGAAAAGACAGAAAATTCGCTTTCTCGGGCATGTTCCGGATTCGATCACCGCGGCGGCTGCTTCCGATGCGGGGCAGGCCAGCATTGAGCACCTTACCGGCGTACTCCTCGGGTGTTCCACGCGGGAAGAGGAATTGCGGCAGCGTAAGCTTGTTCCTCAGCCAGTGGGTCAGAACATGGAAGCGATCTTTGCCGAGGACCGCGCGTGGACCAAGGACCTTCTGGATTCTTATTCGCAACGAAGGGCTGGAAGTCTCGTGGAAAAATTCGCAGCCAACCGGACGTGGCAAGTGCCGACTTTTCCTATGCTCGTACACTTGGGGTATGTGACCTCTGAGACGGATCTCGGGAATGATCCCAGGTTGAAATACGTTCCTGTAAAGGTTCGGCAATTCTGGGAGGAGGGGCGAAACGCGCAGCTCACGGATCGAACTGCGGCGGACTTTGCGCAGCGTGCGGAAATCATCCGGCTGTCGCTGGAGATTATCGGGAAGATGAATGCGGCAGGCGTGCCGATCATGGCGGGGACGGACGCGGCGGCACCGAGCGTATTTCCTGGATTTAGTTTGCACGAGGAAATGGCTTACCTGGTTAAAGCCGGGTTGACGCCCATGCAAGCCCTGCAAGCTGCAACAGTCAGGCCGGCGGAATTTCTCGGGCGCCGCGCGGAGCAGGGCACGATCGAGATGGGAAAGCGCGCTGATGTGTTGCTGCTCGATGCGAACCCGCTGGACGATATTCGGAATACGCGGGAAATCAAAGCCGTGATCATCAATGGAAGGCTGCTCGATCGGACCGAACTGGATAGGTTACTTGCTAGGGCCGAAAACTTCGCGGCTACCCACTGAGGGATACTCAGCCGCCGGATAGTTATAGAACGAGAGCGGCGGTTTTGCGCGGAGGATTGAAGAATGGTAACGGCACAATTTTGGCCGAGACAGTTTTGCGCGATGCTTCGACGGTCAATTCTATGCTTAGCGTTGTGCCGACGGCTGCGCTTTCACGGCTGATCGAGGCCAGCGCGATCATGCGTTTCAGCGTCGGTGACCAGGTGGTCGAAGTGGCTTTGCCAACTTGACGCCCTCCGCGGTATACAGGCACAGCCACGCGCGACGCTGTCGACGGCACCTGGGGCGCCATGCCAATTTTCTCGTAGAGAGCTTCCACTTCGCTCCAGTTGATTTCGAGCCCGACCAGCGAACGCGCCGGTCCGCCGCGTTTGACTTCCTCGGCAAGGGCATCGCGCCCGACGAAGCTTTCCTTCTTGAGATCGACAAGTTTGGCCAAGCCGATTTCGCCGGGAGTATATTTTTGCTGCTCGATAATCGCGCGCTTGCTGGAAATGTAGTCCACTTCAATGAGGATGAGGCCGGCTTCGACGCGCGCGATATCCAGCGCGACCATACCCGCGGGGTGAATGTCGAAGGGAGCACCCTTAGCCATCAATTCATCGAAAACCTTTACGGCATCTTTCCACGGTACCCAGATTTCATAGCCCAGATCGCCCGTGTAGCCGGTGCGGGAAATGTCCACGGCAACTCCGGCGATTTTTCCGCGGGTAACGCGGAAGTATTTGAGGCCAGCGATGTTGGCGTCGGCGACGGCCCGAAGCAGTTTTCCGCTCGTGGGGCCTTGCAGCGCGAGTGCCGCAACCTTCTCCGAAATATCTTCAATCTCAACGTCGAGGCCCAAGGCGTTCTGCCGAAACCAGCGCAGGCTGGGATCGGCGGCCGTCCAGCGATATTCATTTTCGGCGAGGCGCGTGATGGTGCCGTCGTCAATCACTTTGCCTTCGGGATCGCACCAGCAGCAATAAATGACCTGATCGACGGCAACCTTATTGATGTCGCGTGAAATGACGCGATTGACGAGTTTTGTGGCGTCACGTCCGGAAACGTAATACTTGAAAAGCGGCGTGATATCGATAAGGGCGGAGGAATTGCGGATGGCGTTGTACTCGTGCTCATGCGTCATTTCGTAGGCGCCGACCGTGTAATAGCCAGACCATTCCTTGAAATTCAGGCTCTCGCACAGGGCGAGGGTTCTCTCGTGGAAAGCGGTTCCGACAGGCACGATTCCTCCGGTCTGGATGCAGGCAACAGGGCAAAATGAACTGTGGTGAACGAACAGCAAATTATGGTTCGGTTTTGCCGTGGCCGCAAGGGCACTATGGGAGTGGATGCGCCTTAAGTGCAGCATGCGAGGTTTGCGCGAACCGTTTCCATTTCGCGGCAGCGACCTTGAGAAGCGCACTGGCTGTCTATAGAATGACTTGTTCTGCACAGCGTCGGTGTCCTTTTTCCAACTGGAGTCCTATCGAATGGCTCAGTCCTACGATGTAGTGGTGATCGGGGGCGGTCACAATGGTCTGGTGAACGCCGCGTATCTGGCAAAAGCGGGAAAGAAAGTATTGGTTCTGGAGCGTCGCGGTGTTTTGGGAGGCGCTGCGGTGACCGAGGAAATTGTTCCCGGCTTTCTTTTTTCTGAATGTTCTTACGTGGTTTCGCTCTTGCGGCCAGAAATCATCCGCGAGCTGGATTTGCCGCGCCATGGACTGGAGATTCTGCCACTGGACGGCACGTTTTCGCCGATGCTGAATGGCGATTATTTGTGGCGCGTGAACGATCACGCGAAGACTCAACGGGAAATCCGGCGGCATTCGCGGCTGGACGCGGAGGCTTATGACGAATTTTCAAAAATGATGACGCCGATGTGCCGGTTCGTGAAGCCACTGCTTTCGATGATTCCGCCGGATCCAACGACACTGTATCCCAAAGATCTGAAGCAACTGAACTTCCTGTTGCAACGCTTCCGGGAGCTTTCTTCGGATGAGCGCTACACCTTGATCCAGTTGATGACCATGAGCGCGGCGGATTTTCTGGACCAGTGGTTTGAAACTGATGTGCTGAAGGCCACGATGTCGGCCTCGGGAATTATCGGGACATTTCTGGGAATTCGCTCGCCGGGTACCGCCTATGTTTTACTGCATCATTACATGGGAGAAATTGACGGAGCGTTCCGGTCCTGGGGATTCAGCCGCGGCGGAACAGGCGCAATTTCGTTGTCGATTGCGGCGGCGGCGCGTGAATTGGGGGTGGAGATTCGCACACAAGCGGCGGTGGAGAGAATAGTCGTAAAGAACGGGCGAGCGGCGGGAGTGGCGCTGAAGTCCGGCGAAGAGATTTCCTGCAACGTGATTTCGTCAAGCGTGGACCCCCACCTGACATTTGAGAGATTTCTGGAGCCGAAGGAATTGCCGGGCGATTTCCTGGAAAGCGTGAGGCGATACAAATTCCGTGGTTCTTCGGGAAAAGTAAATATAGCGCTGAGCGGACTCCCGAGTTTTCGCGCGCTGCCCGGTGTGGGAGCGCATTTGCGCGGAGCCCTTTCGATTTCACCTGGAATGGAATACATGGAACGGGCGTATGACGATGCGAAATACGGGCATTTTTCAAAACGACCGTACATCGACATGGTGTTGCCCAGCTTGACCGACCCTTCGGTGGCGCCGCCGGGGAAACATGTGCTTTCGTGTTTCGTGCAGTACGCGCCTTACAAGCTGGCGGAAGGCACTTGGGATGACCAGCGCGACGCCTTTGCAAACAACGTGATCAACACGATTGCGGAACACGCGCCGAATATCAAGGAACTGATCATTGACAAGCAGGTGCTTACTCCACTCGACCTGGAGCGGGAATTCGGACTGACGCAGGGGAATATTTTTCAAGGCGAGCTTTCCCTGGAACAGTTGTTCTTTCTGCGGCCGGTGCCGGGCTGGGCATATTACCGCACGCCAGTGGATAACCTTTATATGTGCGGATCGGCGACGCATCCGGGCGGAGGGATCATGGGGGCGAATGGACGAATCGCGAGCCAAGTGATCCTGAAGGAATGGAAGAAGGCGGCGAACTGACCATGCCCATCGGACAGAAAGTTGTGCTCATCGGTGGCGGTCACAACGCATTGATCGCCGCGTTTTATCTGGCGAAGGGAGGGTTCAAGCCAGTGGTGCTGGAACGCCGCTCGATGGTGGGCGGCGGTGCAGTCACCGAGGAATTTTATCCGGGATTCAAGGCGTCGACGTTGGCGCACACGCTCGGACCGTTGCACGCGGATACAGCGCGCGAGATGCAGCTCGATCGATTTAATCTGCAGATTTTCCGGCCAGACCCGCGCGTGTTTGCACCAGAGCCAGACGGACGCGGGCTGCTCTTTTATGACGACGCGGCGAAAACGGCCGGCGCGATTTCGCATTTATCAGCGAAAGATGGCGCGAGGTATACGGAATTTGCGAAACAACTGGAGAAAATCGCCGGGGTGGTCAGCCAGATTGCGTCGATCACGCCTCCGAGCATCGACAAACCGTCTCTGGAAGATTTGTGGAACTTGCTGACGACAGGGCGCGGGATCCGGCGCCTGGGTAAGCGGGGCATGCTGGACCTGTTGCGGTGGGGTCCCATGGCCGTGGCTGATTTTGTTGCTGAATTCTTTGACACGGAATTGCTGCGGGCCGTGATCGCGGCGCGGGGAATTTTCGGAACAAACTTAGGGCCATGGTCGGCGGGTTCGACGGCTGTTTTGCTACTGCGAGCGGCGGGCGATCCGCATCCGGTGGGTTCGGCCGCATTTCCGCGCGGCGGGCTTGGAGAATTCTCGCGGGCGCTCGCCGATGCGGCGAAGAAAGCAGGGGCGGAGATCCGGACGGACGCGGAAGTGGCGCAGATTCGCACGAAGAGCGGAGCAGTGAGCGGAGTTTTGCTGGAAAATGGGGAAGAGATCGTGTGCGAAGCGGTGGTTTCCGGCGTTGATCCGAAGCGGACGTTTTTCCAGTTGCTGGAGCCGGCGATACTCGATCCGGTGTTTGCGCTACGGATGAAGAATTTCCGGGCGCAGGGAAATGTGGCAAAGGTACATTTGGCGCTGGGTGACTTACCGACATTTCCGTCGCTGGCGAACGCGGTTGGGCCCGACGGATTCCACGAAGCGCTTTCGGGACGAATCCACATCGGGCACGAAATCGATTATCTGGAAAAAGCGTTTGATGCCACGAAGTACGGTGAGATTTCCGCGGCGCCGTATCTGGATGTGACCATTCCGACGCTGCTTGATCCTTCGCTTGCGCCGCCGGGCAAGCACGTGCTTTCCGCATACTTTCAGTTCGCTCCGTTTCAGCTGAAACGAGGGAACTGGAACAAGAGGCGAGGCGAACTGGCGAACAGCGTGATCAAAACGCTGGGGGATTATTCGCCGAACCTGGCGAGCCTGGTGGAAGCGGCGCATGTGATCACTCCGTTTGATCTGGAAGAAACGTATGGTTACACCGGCGGGCATATTTTCCATGGCGAGTTGGCGCTGGATCAGATGTTCACGATGAGGCCGGTGCTGGATTGGGCGCGATATCAAACGCCGGTGCGGGGATTGTTCCTGTGCGGGAATGGAACACATCCGGGAAATGGATTGACGGGAGCGTGCGGGGCGAACGCGGTGAAGGAAATCATTCACGAGTTGCGTTAGAGCGCTTTCGCGATGGGGCCTACCAGGATTCCAAGAAGCGAAAATCTGTGTTTGCGTCCGGTGATGCAGCGTCGCACCTACGGCGCTCGGTTTCGTTGTGGACGATACCCAGCCCTTGCGGGCTGGGCTGACTTGTGGCGCGCCTCTGGCGCTGGGATTGGGGATGCTGGAGGACAGGCTAGGCGCATAAATGCGTTCAGGATTATGAACGGAGGTGCGGGCGATGACGACGATTGATCGTGGGCGGCTTGGAAAGTTGCGCGCGCGGGAAGAGAAACGATTCGCGGAGGAGCATCCACGATCGGCGGAGTTGTATGCGCGGGCGGAGCATTCGCTGCTGGGCGGCGTGCCGATGAACTGGATGAAGAAGTGGGCGGGTGCATTTCCGGTATTTGTGAAGAGCGCCAAGGGCGCGCATTTCACATGTGTGGATGGACGCGAGTACGTCGATCTGTGTTTGGGCGACACGGGAGCAATGACGGGACATTCGCCGGAGGTAGTTGTGGAAGCCGTGGCGAAACGTGCGGGCGAAGGGATTACCTTGATGTTGCCGACGCTGGACGCGCTCTACGTGGGCGAGGATCTGGTCAAAAGGTTTGGCTTGCCTAACTGGCAATTTGCGCTGACGGCGACGGATGCGAACCGGTTTTCGATCCGGATCGCGCGGGAAATTACGCAGCGGCCGAAGATTCTGGTTTTTCATTACTGCTACCACGGGACGGTGGATGAATCGTTTGCGGGCCTTCACGACGGAGTTGTGGGGCCGCGGCGTGGGAATATCGGGCCACCGGTGAATCCGGCGGAGACGACGCGCGTGGTTGAGTTCAATGACCTGAACGCGCTGGAAGATGCGCTGAAGCAGCACGATGTAGCTTGCATACTGGCGGAGCCTGCGATGACCAACGTGGGGATCATCCTGCCAAACGAGGGATAT
>Ga0210390_10006231_pt1 | contig 9992 bp, 11 predicted proteins | sample IncBWH11OmetaG_FD_161050 | JGI IMG/M metagenome (GOLD analysis project Ga0210390, IMG submission 161050) | Forest soil microbial communities from Barre Woods Harvard Forest LTER site, Petersham, Massachusetts, United States - Inc-BW-H-11-O ...
TCGTGTTTTTCTCAGAAAACCTTGAGCAGATCGGCGTAGCGAATTTTGGCGGGGTCGAACTCGACTTCGACGGCTTCGGCGTGGCCGGTGCGGTCGGTGCAGACTTCTTTGTAGGTCGGATTGTCGCTCTGTCCGCCGATGTAGCCTACGCGGGTTGCGGTGACGCCGGGCAGCTGGCGGAAGGTGGCTTCGACTCCCCAGAAACATCCTGCTGCGAATGTGGCTTTTTCCATTTTGATTCATCTCCCTGGCTTAATGCGGCTTGTTAGCACCGGCTAACGATTACGTTGGTTTTCTTAATTGTCACCAATTAGATGACTAAATGCCAAGAAAGTCACACACTTGTAAAATCATGAGGATTCGTGCCCTTTCGGCAATTGACGCTCGTGAGGAATCACGATAAAGTCCGGGGCAGGGATTGCCAGGAGTAGGGTCCGTGTTTTTCCCAACCAGCCGCTTCGAACCCGGACGAAGAACTGCGCCGAAACGGGCGCTGCAGATTCTATTCGCCGGGCTGTTGACTCTCACCACGGCACAGGGCGCGCTGGCGGCATCTTCGTTCGCTCCGCAGACGCGGGTCGGCTACCATACCGGCGATCAATGGGAACCGGCCATGGCGGCCGATGGCTATGGGCATGTTTACATTCTCTATCCGCAGTACGGCGCGGTTCCGGATTGCACGAACTGCACGGCGCCGAGCGTTGCTCTGCTGATGAGCGGTGATAACGGGCTGACATGGCAGCCGTCGAAGGCGCTGCTGCCGTTTTCGAGCGGGCAGTTTGATCCGCAGATCGTAGTCGATCCGGTGGACCGGCAGACGGTGTATGCGTCGTGGCTGCAGAATGATAAGCGCGACGTTGTGGTCGCACGGTCGTTGAACTTCGGGCGCAACTGGTCGTACTCGTGGGCCGAGCGCGGCCGCGAAGATGCGGACAAGCCGGTGCTCACGGTTCGGGGTACGGACGTATACGTTGGGTTCAATCACGACGAGAAATTCTTCGTGTCCGCGTCGCATGACGCCGGGCAAACCTTCAGCACGGTGCAGGTGAATCCGAACGCCGGGCCGGTATCGTCGCTGGCGGGCGGCGCTACGGTCGATCCGTTGGGCAACATTTATTTTGGCTGGACAGCTTATGCGCGGCATGAGATGCCGGCGAATCCGGTCAGCGTTTTTGTGAGCCGCTCGACCGACGGTGGGCGCACCTGGAACACTTCGTTGCTCGATGTATCGAGCGCGCCGCCGGAGTGCGAGACGCAGAAGTGCGAAACCGGCTTTCTTGGTGCGCAGATCGCGCTGGCGTCGGATGCCTCGGGCGCACTTTACGCGCTGTGGAATGCGGGCGGCGCGAACGGCGGGCCGGAGCGCATATATTTTTCGTCGTCGACCACGGGAGGCGGCAGCTGGTCCGAGCGGGTGAACGTGTCTGATGCGACGCGAGGCGTCGAGCATGCTTTCCCGGCGCTGGTGGCGGGCGCTTCGGGCGATGTGCGCATTGCGTGGATGGATGCCAGGGCCAGCGAACCGGGTCGCCGCAATCGTCTTCTTTGGAACACCTACTATCGCACGTCGACCAATGGCGGCGCCACGTGGAGCGCCGAAACGCGGCTCTCTGGCGCGGCCGAGGGTTACGACTACATTCTGCCGGCGGGCTTCCGCTTTCCCTTCGGAGACTACTTCGGACTCGCCATCGACAACGAGGGTGCGACGCACGCTGTGTGGGGCGAAGGCCGCGATTATAAGTCTCCTGGTTCGATCTGGTACACTCACGGCCGATAGCGGCAACGCTATTTTCTGATCTGAATTCCTTAAAGGCAGTTTGCTTTCGAAGCGGCGGTGCGAACGCGGCCGTCTTGGGCCTTAAACCATTCAGTTGAGTGGCGGGACAAGTCATGGGACAAGTCATGCAGCAACGGAGGATTCAATGCACGTGATGGGCGTGAATCTGTGGGCGGTATTGGTGTGCGCGCTGGTCGACATGGTGGCTGGGTTCGTGTGGTATTCACCGGCGCTGTTTGCCAAACCGTGGACCATTTTGATGGGATACGATCCTAACGACAAAGCCAAGATGGAGGAGATGCGGAAGGGCGCGGGGGCGTCTTATGGCATGTCGACAGTAGCGAGCATTCTCGCGGCCATGGTGCTGGGAAAAATTATTGCGGTGGCTAACGTCACCACCGCGCTTTATGGCATGGAGATTGGTCTGGCGATCTGGCTGGGAATCGTGACTACGGTGCAATTGACTGGAGCGCTGTTCAGCCGGCAGCCGTTCAGGCTGTATCTGATAAACACGGGATATCAGGCGGTGTGCTACGTGGCGATGGGAGCGATTCTGGGCGGCTGGCGGTAGACTGGACAGCAGGTTTAGACTGGACCAGGTCCGAGCCAAATGGGCGTTGTTGATTTCGAACTTCGTGGACTCATCCTCCAGGAGGAACAATGCGTATTTTCGCTGGAAGCCTCTTACTGGCGTCAGTGCTCGCCTTCGGTGCTGCCGGACTCGCGCAACAGAGTGGGCCGCAAGCTGAATCGGCCATCCGCGGCTGGCTATCGGATGAGGGCTGCGCTCGCGGACGGGCGCAGAGCGGCACGTTTACTGCGACGAATCCAGATTGCGCTAAGGAATGCGTCGCCAAGGGGAAGAAGATCGTGCTGATCGATCCTGAGCGAAAAATGATCTTCGTGGTCGTCAATCAGGATCTGGCAAAGAAGAACGTGGGCGACTACGTGGAAATCGCGGGCCATATGGATCTGCAGGCGAAAACGGTCCGCGTGGATTCTTTGAAACTGCTTGAGACGGGAACAGCCACTTGCGATCGTCCCACGCTCAGCAACTAGCCCACCTACTCAAATAGCATTCCGCCGATAAAATCGGCAAGGCGGGCTACGTGGTGTTCGCTGCACCATTCTGCTAACTCGTCCACAATTTTTTCAGTGGCGCAGGGATCCCAATAACTGGCGGTGCCGATCTCGACCGCGGTGGCTCCGGCCAGCATGAATTCGACGACGTCGGCCGCGGTCGAAATGCCACCCATACCGATCACGGGAATTCTCACGGCGTGCGCCGCGTCGTAGACCATGCGCACTGCGATGGGTTTGATCGCGGGGCCGGAAAGCCCGGCGGTCACATTAGCTATGCGCGGCTTGCGCGTCTCGGGATCAATGGCCATGGCCACGAAGGTGTTGATGAGCGATAGGGCGTCTGCGCCGGCTTCCTGCGCTACGTAGGCCATTTGCGCGATGCTGGTCACGTTCGGCGAGAGTTTCACGATCAGCGGGCGGCGCGCCACGCGTTTGGCGGTGGTGACAACTTCGTCGAGCGAGCGCGGATCGCTGCCGAACTGCAGTCCTCCGTGGGCGGTGTTGGGGCAGGAAACATTTAATTCGTAGGCGGCGATGCCCTCGCCGTCGTTGAGGATTTCGATGGTGTGTTCGTAGTCTTCGCGGGTATAGCCGAAAACATTGGCTATCACTACGGTGTTCTTGATTTCCCGCAGGTGCGTCAACTTCTCTGCGAGAAATGCCTGCGCGCCGATATTTTGCAGGCCGATGGCGTTCAACATGCCGGCAGCGGTTTCCCACAATCTCGGCGGCGGATTGCCGATCATCGGCTCCTTCGACAGGCCCTTCACCACGAAGCCACCGAGCTTGCCGAGGTGAACGACATCTTCGAACTCGACGCCGTAGCCGAAAGTTCCGCTGGCGGCGATGATCGGATTCTTGAGTGGAATGCCCGCGATGTTCACGCTGAGGTCGGGAGAACTGCTGGCGGCCGCGGTCATGGCTTGCCTTCCGGTGCGGTCGCGACCGCGTTGGGGCGGTTGTGCACGGGCGAGAGCGCTTCGGTCAGCACGCGACCGACGGCGTGCGTGGGCGCATTGATGCCCAGCAGCGATGCGAGCGTGGCCGCCAGATCGACGGGTTCGGTGCTAGTTCGATATGTCCCGGCTTGGAAGGGCAAGCCGTAGAACGCGAGCGGCACGTGCGTGTCGTAACTGTAGGGCGACAGATGGTCGGTGCCATGGCCTGGCCCTAGAGTGTAAATATCGGGAACGCCCATCACGTACCAGCCGGCTTCGGGGGAATAACTGTTCAAATATTTTCGCCCCAGCGGCGTGTCGGGAGCTTCGCCCTCGGCGAGTTGCGACTTGGTGTAGTAGTCGCGCAAGCCGGCCTGCTTCATGGCTTCGCCGACGGCGCGCTCGGCGTCGAGCTCGTGGATGTGAACTGCGGCGAAAGCATCCTGATCGAGCCAGGCCATGGGATAGTCGAACTTTACATATGCGGCGGGATGGCCGGGAGAAAACTTAGCCGTGATCGCAGCGTTGATCTGGGCTTCGAGTTTTCCTGCTTCGAGGTTCTTCGCGGGAATGCGCAACTTCTTCGCGACATCGGGCACCGCCGAGATGCCGTGGTCGGCCGAGAGTGCGATCCACACGTCGGCCAGGCCGATCTGATGTCCGAGGAAATCGATGAAGTCGGCGAGTTGGCGGTCGAGATCGAGCGCCATCTGCTGCATCTCCGGCGAGTCCGGCCCGACCTGGTGGCCTAGAATGTCGTTGGGCGAGAGGCTGATCGAAAGCAAATCTGTTGCGGGACCGCGGCCCATGTTCTCGTAGACCATCAACTCTTTAGCGAATTCGAATTCGTACTCATTGCCAAACGTGGTCGAGCCGACGACTTCGTAGAAGCCTGCGTCGGAGCCGTCTTTACTCTTGCGATGCGCGGTCGAGCGCAGAACCGCGCCCTGCGCGTCTTTCCAATCGCGGTCCCAATATTTTTGTGGGCGGCTGGAATTGAAATCCTGCACCCACTTGGGCAGCTCGTTGCGGTAGTAGGTGGAGGTGATCCATGCGCCGCTTTTCGAATCGATCCAGTAGGCCGCATCTCCGGCAAATCCGGCGGGCAGGATCGCGGCTCGGTCTTTTAGTGACACCCCAAAAACTCGCGCTTTGCCTTGCGTGGCCAGCTTGAGTTCGTCGCCGATAGTATCGGCTAGAAGGTTGTGGGGCGACGCACCGGTTTTGTCGCCATCGACGCCAACCAGCTTTGTGTCGTCGTCTTCGACGGAGGTGACCATGTGTTTTTTCTTCTGGTCCCACCATTCGTTGGCGACGATGCCGTGGCCGTTGCTGTAGGCGCCGGTAAATAATGTGGAGTGTCCGGGAGCGGTGCGTGTATTGGCATAATTGTAATTACAGTTTGGGAAGTACGCGCCGTGGTCCATCAGCATGCGGAAGCCGGCGTCGCCAAACTGATCGCGGTAGCGCTCCAGGTAATCGCCGCGGAACTGGTCAATCACGATGACGACGACCAGTTTGGGATGCCCGTTGTAAGCGGAGGCGAAACCTGGGACCGGGAGGTTGGCGACCGCTGCGAGGATCACTAGCGTCAACCACAGCCGGATGGTGGCAGATCTGGGGAAAGATCTCATCTGTAAGCTACCATGCGATGGTAGTTTACACAGGCAGAGCGAATCCGCCAAAAGTAGTTGGTTCGAGATCCGCTTTGCGGAGTGCTAAGATTCGGGCGCTGTCCATCTCTCCTTGCGCAACTGGAGTCTTTCTAATGAAGCTGTTCCTTGCGGTGACCGTGGTTGCGTTGCTAATGGTTCCGATGTTGGCGGCACAGACGGCTAAAACCGCGAAGTCGCGAACGGCGGCGGCCAGAGTAGCTCGCGGCAAATACTTGGTCGAGGATATTGGCTTTTGCGGCGACTGCCACACACCGCGCGACGAAAAGGGCGAACCGGTGAAAGGCCAGTGGCTAAAGGGCGCGACGCTCGACTTCAAGCCCATCGCCCCCGTGCCGGTCTGGGCCGACAAAGCCCCGGCCATCGCGGGACTGCCGGGTTGGGAGGACGGCGCGGCCATAAAATTTCTGATGACCGGCATCGCGTATAACCAACTACCTCGGCGGCCTCCGATGCCGCAGTATCGCTTCAATGTGCAGGACGCGCAGGCCATTGTGGCTTATTTGAAATCGCTCGCGCCGGGGAAGTAGCAACGCGAGGATCCGTGGTGCGGGCATAAGCGATGAATCGCCGAAGACGCTCCAGCGTGTATTCCGCGCCTGTTTTCCGATACATTATTACTTCCCATGCTTGGCTTGAATCATGCTTGATCTGAATTTCGTTCGCGAGAACCTGCCTTTGGTCGAAGAGAAGCTGCGCCAGCGCGGCCTGGACCCGGCTGCCGTGCTCAGGGATTTTCGCGAGGTCGATACGCAGCGGCGGCAGGCTATTACCGAGGCTGAGACCAGCAAAGCGCAGCGCAACAAGGCGTCGGAAGAAATCGCGAAGCTGAAGAAGTCGGGGCAGGACGCCACGGCCGCGATGGCGCAGACCAAGGATTTACGGGAAAAGATTCAGACGCTGGAAAAAACCGCGACTGATCTTGATGTGCGGCTGCGCGACATCCTGGCTGGCATTCCAAACCTGCCGCATGCGAGCGTGCCTGTCGGACATAGTGCTGACGACAATGTGGAAGTGCGCCGCTGGGGCACGCCGCCGAAGTTTGATTTCGCGCCCAAGCCGCACTGGGATTTAGGCGCCGAACTCGGCATTCTCGATCTGGAGCGCGCCACGAAACTCACGGGGGCGCGCTTCGCGGTTTACTGGGACCTGGGCGCAAAGCTGGAGCGGGCGCTGGCGAACTTTATGCTCGATCTGCACACGCGCCAGCACGGATATACCGAGGTATTGCCGCCTTATCTGGTGAATTCCGATTCGATGTATGGGACAGGACAGCTGCCCAAGTTTGCCGCGGATTTATTTCGCGTGCCGCATGGGGAGAACGACCTCTGGCTGATTCCGACAGCGGAAGTTCCGGTCACGAATCTTTATCGTGACGAAGTGCTCGACCAGGCGCGACTTCCGGTATCGCTCACTGCCTACACTCCGTGTTTTCGCAGCGAGGCGGGATCGTATGGAAAGGATGTGCGCGGCATTATCCGGCAACACCAGTTTCAGAAAGTGGAACTGGTAAAGTTCGCGCATCCCGAACACTCTTACGAGGAACACGAGAAGCTTACGCGCGATGCCGAAGAAGTGCTGCAGAAACTCGGCCTGCATTACCGCACTATGGCGCTGTGCACAGGGGATATGGGTGCGGGGGCGGCGAAGACGTATGACATTGAAGTGTGGCTGCCGGGGCAGCAACTCTTCCGCGAGATTTCTTCGTGCTCGAATTTCGAAGCGTATCAGGCGCGGCGGGCTAACATTCGCTATCGCCCGGAAGGCAAGAATAAGACGGAATTCGTGCATACGCTGAACGGGAGCGGGCTGGCCGTGGGCCGAACCTGGGTTGCGATTGTGGAGAACTACCAGCAGGCCGATGGGAGTGTGGTGATTCCAGAGGCGCTGCGTTCGTATATTGGGGCGGAGAGAATTACGGCTAAGAAGTTTTGAGCTACGAACTGCTTCGGCGCCGCCGACTGGACAGCAAGTTCCTCACCGGGCTTTCAGCCCGGTTCGGAATGACAAAACCAGGGGCTAGAGGCTAGGAGCTGGAAGCCAGGAGCTAGTACACTTGCAGAGAGCAGAACTCACGACTGCCGCGCCCAATAGCGCGCCCCTGTCCATGAACCGCATCTGGCGGACAATTCGCGGATACATTCTTTGGCAATACGAGCGGGGCACACTCCATTACGACATCATGGTCGTGCTGATTATTCTGTTTGTGCTGTTCTCGCCGCGCGTGATCAATTTCAACGATAAACCCATTTCGCGCAATCCGCATCCGACGGATGTGGTGGTCAGCGCCGATGCGCAGGGCCATCTGTATTACCAGGTCGCAGGCAGCGCCATTTCGCCGGGCGATGACCAGGCGGTGCGCGAGCAACTGCTGCGCATCATCGAGCCTATTTCGGGGGCGGTTTCGATTGTGAGCTATGAAACCGTTTCCGACCATAAGGGACAGATACAGAGCTACAAAGTGCTGGCCAAGCGGGACTAACTGGAATGAAAATCTTATCTCTCTTTTTGCCCATCGGATTGGTCTGGACTCTTTTCAGCCCGCTCCCGCAAGCGCCGACTGACCCGCTGGGCTCGGTCTTGAAACAAATGGACTCCGCCGCGGTGAGCTTTCGCAGCACGCAGGCCGAGTTTGAGTGGGACACTTACACAAAAGTGATCGATGAAGTCGACGATGTGCAAACCGGCACCATCTATTACCGGCGCACCGGTAAGGAAAAAGAAATCGAGATGATGGCTGACGTCAAGATGGATGGCAACAGCCTTAAGACGCAGAAACCTGAGCCCAAGTTTGTGCTTTTCAGCGAGGGTAAAGTTCGCATGTATCAGCCTAAGATCGACCAAGTGACGGAATTCGATCTGGGGAAGAACCGGTCGGATTTCGAGAGTTGGGTGGTGCTTGGTTTTGGCGGCAGCGGACAGGATCTGGTGAAGGCATTCGACGTGAACTACGTTGGACCGGAGACAGTCGGCGGCGTGGCGACGGCGAAGCTGCAACTGGTGCCGAAATCCGAAAAGGCGCGCAACACTTACAGCAAGATTTTTCTGTGGATTGATCTCGACAAAGGCATCTCGGTGCAGCAGCAGTTCTTTACGCCGCAGCAGGACTACCGCCTGGCCAAGTACTCATCGATTCAAGTGAACGGAAAGAAAATTCCGGACGAGGTTTTCAAGCTGAAGACCACGAGCAAGACGCAGACAATTTCTCCGCACGGTTAAGTCGTTGAATCGAAAGAGCAAGAAATGTGCTGAGTTTTGCACAGCGGGACGATATACTGACCGCACCTTCAGTTGGTTTCATTCAGTTGGGTTCATTCATGGCCAAGGTTTTCACGATTACAGTCCCTCCGAAGCTGGGCAATAAGCGCCGGGAGAGAACCTCAGATCCTCGTTACGTCGACGGGCAGCGCCTGTTGGTGGAGGCGATGAAATATCTGGCACAGGAAGATCCGGTGCAGAACCGGCCTGCGATCGAGCTGATTTCAGAGCACGTCCGCACCCGCTTCCGCATGAGTGATTCGCCGCTGGGCTAGGGTTCGGCAGGTTCGCCTTTCTTCAGCCGAGATTCCAAATATTCGTAGTGGGTGCAATTTGGCTTACGCGTTGGGCCGGTTTGGGCGGGAGATCCTTCGCTACGCCTGAAAAACGGCTCCACTCAGGATGACAACCGTCGTGTAATAGTCAAAGTGCCTACCCCGATATTCCTGGAAAGAAAAAAAGGGACGGCTTTCGCCGTCCCATCCAAGAAACTCCCGCGCCTAGAACGAGAACCGCAGCGAATACTGCATGACGCGCGGCTGAGTTAGTTCAGTGTTGAACAGGCCGAAGCCAGTGTTGCTCACCAGACTTTCGCCGATCAGGGAACCCGCCGCGTCAAAGCGCACGGAGTTCGTAACGTTGAACACTTCCCAGGCAAAGCGGACCGTTCTGCCTTCGCTAACATCCCAGGTTTTGGAAAGGCCGGCATCGACTCCGAAGAAACCCGGGCCGCGGAAGTTGTTGCGCTGCCCGGCTTCACCCTCGTAAGTGGCGCGGAAGGTTGTGCCCCCAGCCGAGCCGGGAATGCACTCGCAGGTGATGCTTTGCGGATTCTGGAACACGCTGGGACCACTGGGCGTATTGAACACTCCGGTCTTGGGCTTGTCACCAGTAAGAATGGAAGAACCCTGCAGTTCGAAGTCAGTAGAGTATCCGGCGCCGGCTTCTACGGTGAAGGGGAATCCGCTGGTCCAGCGATAGAGGCCGTTGAAGCCCCAGCCTCCGAAGACGCCATTCATCAAGCCTTTGGTGCTGCTTCCCCAGTGGCGTCCGCGGCCGTAGGGCAGGTCCCAGACCCAGTTGGCATTGACCTGATGAGTGGTGTCGAAATCGGACGGGGCGCGCCATAGGTCGGGTGAAAAGGCGTTGATCACCTGACTGTTGAAGGCCAGCCCATTCGATTCGAATCCATTCACGCGCTCCGCGTTCGAGCCAACGTCAATCGACTTGGAGTAGACATAGTTGAGGTCAAACTGCAGCCCC
>Ga0210390_10006232_pt1 | contig 9992 bp, 5 predicted proteins | sample IncBWH11OmetaG_FD_161050 | JGI IMG/M metagenome (GOLD analysis project Ga0210390, IMG submission 161050) | Forest soil microbial communities from Barre Woods Harvard Forest LTER site, Petersham, Massachusetts, United States - Inc-BW-H-11-O ...
CGTCGTCGCAGTCAAATTGCATCACCGGCAGGATCGGGCCGAACGTCTCCTCGCGCATGACGCGCATTTCATGAGTGACGTCGGCCAGCACAGTGGGAGCATAAAAATTCGGCCCGAGCTCTGGGAGTCGCGCGCCGCCAGTCAGCAAGCGCGCACCGCGCGCCTGGGCATCGTCGACCTGCGATTCGATATTCCGCAATTGGCGCTCAGAGATCAGTGGCCCCACATCCGTTTGCGGATCGATTCCGTTGCCCACCCGCAGTCGTTGAGTTTTTTGCACGCAAGTATCCAGGAACGCGTTATACAAACTCCGATGTACGTAGCAGCGCTCGACCGAAAGACAAGCCTGCCCGCAATTTGCGAACGAGCCCCAGACCGCGCCACTCGAGGCGACGTCTACATCCGCGTCATCGAGTACCAGCATAGGATCTTTCCCGCCCAGTTCCAGCACCACGGGAAGCAGCCGCGCCGCCGCAGCTTGCGCGATACGTTTGCCCGTAACCAAACTTCCGGTAAATACCAGTTTGTCGATTTCCGAGTTCAGCAAAGCCGAACCCGCCGCTCCGTCGCCAACCACGACCTGAAATACATCTTTGGGCACCCCAGCCTCATGAAGCAAAGACGCCAGTTCCAACGCATTCAGGGAAGTAAGCTCAGAGGGCTTCAGCACCACCGCGTTTCCAGTTACAAGCGCGGACAGCGATTCCGTTGCCGGAATGGAGAAGGGATAATTCCACGGCGAAATAATTCCGATCACACCCTGCGGTTCCCGCAAGATCCGCCCGGTCTTGGTCTTCATCGCTAGGTTGCCGTGCGGAACCGGCTGTTCGCGCAGAAAGTCGAAGGCATTCTCCATGCAGAAGCGGGCGGCGTCCAGGACCACTAAAACTTCCGTGAGCAACGCTTCCACATGCGGCTTACCGGCCTCGCGCGTAATCAGCGCCGCAACGTCCGACTTCCTGGCATGCAAAAGACGCTGAAACTCGCGCAAGACAGCAACGCGTCGCCGCACTCCGAGTCCGTTCCAAGCCGGTTGAGCCGCCCGCGCTCGCGCCACCGCAGCGCGAACGTCAGAATCGCTCGGCGAGTCGAATTCGCCCAAGGTCTCGCCGGTCGCGGGATTGACCGAGACCACTTTTCGAGTGGCGATTTGAAGTTCAGTAACCATGTTCTCCGAAAGTTTACGCGGGCGAGGGCACCCGCGCCACAGCCCACCTAGTAATCAACGCTCACCAGATATAAACCGCTGGCTGGAGCCGTGGCTCCGGCCGCCGAGCGGCTTCGTGCTGCCAGAATCCCGGTCATGTCATCGGGCGTAAATGTGCCCTTTCCGACGAGTACGAATGTCCCCACCAGGTTTCGTACCATGTGGTGTAGAAATCCGCTGCCACGGACGGTGTAGAGCAATTCTTCCTTGGCTCGCTCCCAGGTTGAAGCGAAGATCTTCCGCACATTCGAAATAGCTTCATCCTCGCGACCGCGTTCTGAATCTACGGCAGCGAAGGAAGTGAAATCGCGCTCGCCCACCACCAGGCCAGCCGCGCGCCGCATGGCATTTTCGTCCAGCGGATACGGATAATGCCAGACGTACCGCGCCAGCGACGGAGGACAGATGGCCCCGCGATACATCCGATAGCGGTAGGTTTTCGCGTGTGCCGACTTGCGGGCGTGAAATTCAGGCGGGACTTCGGTGGCCTCGAGTACGCGAATGGAGGGCGGCAGAATATCATTTAAAGCCTTGACCAGATTCTGCGCCGGTATGGGCGATTCGGTGGCGAATGTAGCCACTTGCGCGAGAGCGTGCACGCCCGCGTCGGTGCGGCCGGATCCCTGCGGCAAAACCTTTTCGCCGGTCACTCGTCCAATAGCCGAGGCCAGCGTGTCCTGGATGGTGGCCGCATCCGGCTGTATTTGCCATCCGGAAAATTCAGAGCCGTCATAGGCTAAAACGATTTTGAGATTGCGCATGCGGATTGCCCGGAGCTTTCTCTCCGCGCCACATTGAGCAGTTTTCAAGTCTTTGCAAATTTGATGCGGTCTCGCGAAGTCACGGATCGCGTGTCAGTTATACTATTGCATTCCACGTAGCGGTTTACGACGAAACGCAGCGCCTTGCCCGGAGACATTTAAAGAGAACCATAAAAATGAAACCTGGACCGCGTGTTTTGCGTAATAACTCTTGATTTAGAAAAGCCTTGATCGTTATCACGAGCAGCCTTTTTGCATGGAGATAAGCGAATGTCTTTGCCTGCCTTGAATTCAGCCTGCCGTTTGGTTGCGGCAACAGTGCTCACTAGCGCGTTAGCGATTAGCGGTTGGGCGCAAGATTCATCCCAATCCAGTGCACCCGCAACATCTCAAGCTACGCCGGTGCAGGCTCCGCAGCCGCAGGAGTTTGTGTTAAAAGATTATTCCAAGCCAGTTTCCGCGTTCCCGAACGTACTTCGACCGTACGCACCGCAACACGTACCCCCGCCTAATCTGAGCAATACATCGCGGATCGGGGAGCTCATGCACGATGGCAAGATTATGCTTTCAATCGACGATGCCGTCGCCTTGGCGCTGGAAAATAATCTTGATATCGGAATCGCGCGCTATAACCTGAACATAGCCGATACGGATGTTCTGCGAGCAAAATCCGGAGCCAATAACTTCCTGGGAGCGAATTCTGGAGTGGTACAAAATACGCCGGGTAGCGGCGTAGGAGGACTGGGTGGAACCGTCGGCTCGGGAGCAGGGGGCACCACTGCGGCGCCAGGGGGCATCGGGGCCGGGACAAATGGCCTAGTGAGTTCTAGCCTTGGTCTGGGGTCGCCGATTACCAGCTTCGACCCAATACTCACGAGTACGATCCAGGAGGATCACAACAGTATTATCTCCAGCAACGTATTCACTGGAGCGCCTACGGTGTCGCAGAACACGGGAACTTACAATTTCAACTACGCGCAAGGTTTTCAATGGGGCACGAACATGTCCGTGGGGTTCACCAACTCGCGGATCACCACCAACAACGTGTTCAATACTTATAGCCCACAGGTTAGCCCCGCCTTCCAGTTCAGGCTGACGCAGCATCTGCTGCAAGGGTTCGGCTTTCTACCGAACTCCCGCTTGATCCGGCTGACGAAGAACAACCGGGAAATCTCTGACGTTGCGTTCCGGCTGCAGATTATTACGACGGTGGATCAGATCGAAAACATGTATTGGGACTTGGTCTTCGCCTACGAGAATGTAAGAGTGCAGCAGGAGTCGCTGACCTTTGCGCAAAAAACCTTATCGGATACTCAGAAACAAGTACAGATCGGCAGTCTGGCTCCGATTGAAGTGGTTCGCGCCCAGAGCACGGTTGCCGGCGACCAGCAAAGCTTGATCCTGGCCCAGAACAACCTCCAGTTACAGCAATTGTTGATGAAGAATGCTCTCAGCCGGACGCTGGTAGATCCGGTGTTAGCGGATGCTGAAGTCATTCCCACCTCCACCATCGCATTGCCGGAACAGGAACCGGTAATACCGACGCAGGATTTGGTGAACGACGCCCTTGGTCATCGGCCGGAATTGGCTGAGTCGAGGATTGATCTGACTAACCGCGAGATCAATAACAAAGCGATTCGTAATTCGATGCTGCCGACCCTCGATCTATTCGCATATTACGGCGGCTCCGGTCTGGCCGGTTCTCAAAACCCTGCCAACCTCTGCGCGAATCAACCCACTGGAGAGCAGGCGGAAGCGTTCTGCTCGGGTTTTAACCCCACCATACCGCCTAACGGGGCGACCGTAATTCCCCCTGTTACACCGGTCGGTTACACCAGCGCATTGAATCAATTAGTCAACTCGACTGCGCCCGACAAAGGTGTTGGCTTGACCCTAAACATTCCGATTCGTAACCGTAACGCCGACGCTCTGCAAGTTCGCGCGGAGCTGGAATACCGTCAGGCGCAGATGCGCGAGCAACAGATCGAAAACCAGATTCGCATCGAGGTTCGCAGCGCACAATTCAATTTGCAGCAGAACCGGGCGGCGGTGGTGGCGGCTCAAGCGGCGGTAGAACTAGGCCATCAGTCGTTGGATGCGGAACAGAAAAAGTTAAATCTCGGCGCTTCCACCAGTACCCTGGTTTTGCAGAACCAATCAGTCTTGGCGACTAATGAATCCAACTTGGTTTCAGCAATGGCGGCGTATGAGAAGTCGCGCATCGAGATGGATCGAGCCACCGGCTTGTTGTTAGACCATACCGGAATCATCATGGGGGACGCAGAACGTGGCCAAGTCACACACATGCCGAATGTGCCGTACGTTGCGCCGCGCAAGGATGTGAAGTCGGTGATGGGAACTCCGCAGCAACAGCCACACCAGTAAGCGCGCGGAATTGCTTTCGGACCTGAGGGATCGGGCTCACGTGTGCTGAATGTGTATCGCCTTGGCATTCGCGAAGAGCCAGTCCGCATCACTGCGACCAAAAACTTTCCAAAGCGTTACCTCTACAATCGCTGAATGGATCACTATACAGTCGCAGCCGTCAGCATCACCGGCAGCTGTCTCGATGTGCTCGGCAGCCTTTATCTCGCCTATGATCTGCTAGGCGGCCAACACGGCCCGTTGCGGTTGCTCACCAGGGCGGTGACTTACTCGGTCGTCTTCGGCGTCGGCTATGGCCTTGGCCTTGGTCTTTTCTTTGGCCTTGCCTCGGGAATCGCGACCGGGGTCACCTTAGCAATTGAACTCACCCGAGCCTCTCGCGGCCTGGAGCACTATTCCTTACCCTGGGAGACATTGTTCTCTGCTATCCGCGGGCTGGCTTTCGGCGCTGGACTGTATAAAATTCTGGGCTTCCGATTCGCAATCGCATTTGCCGTTTTGATAACGATCGGCCAAGTATTTGCCTATTCTCGCGGCATGCGCCCTGCCATCGACTATGGAGCGTCGCGCCGTCCTCGCCTCACCCGCCGTCAGTTTTGGGGAACGGTCGCCCGCACGGTCGGTTACATTATCACTGCGCTGGTTTGCAGCGCTTTCGTGCGTCATGTTGATCACGTATGGGCTTTTGCGCTTCGGGTTGGACTGTTGACCGGTCTGGTCACCGGCATCGGCGCGACGGTAAATCCCTACATCGAATACTACGCGGACAACCTCCCGGAGCGCTGGCTCGGAGTCTTCGGCATCGGGCTCATTCTTTGCGGCTTTTCTCTGCAATCCATTCAATATTGGCTGGCACTTTTTGATGTGCGCCTGACTTAGGCCGCTGATGTATTTCTAACCGTTGTTGCTCAGTCTCCCGCTTCAACTGCCGGCAACCACGCTGTACCGCGCCGTCGCATCCCTGCGACTTTATAATTCTTTACATTACTGCAGCTATATTTCGCCGCGACCCACGCTACTCTAGGTCAAGCATCGCAATATTAACCAAGCAGTCTTTACGCAAAAGGAGATAACGAAATGCTTTTGCTTCAATTGAATTCCACCAGCGGGCGAGTTGTCGGCATTGCAATTGCCACAGTGTTGTCGCTTAGCGGGTGGGCGCAGAACGCGCAATCTTTGCCGCAGGCTCCCCAGCCCATGCCGGCCGCAGCGCCACCATCCCAGCAGTACGCCGCGGTGGACTATTCGAAACCACGCTCCCAGTTTCCCAACGTCATCGCTCCATATAAGCCGGGATACGTGCCGCCGCCGAACCTGAACAACACCGATCGTATTCAACAGTTGATGCGTGACGGCAAAATCATGCTTTCGATGAACGATGCGGTAGCCCTGGCTCTTGAGAACAATCTTGATCTGGTGCTGGCGCGCTACAACCTGAACATCGCCGATACGGACATTCTGCGCGCCGACGCGGGTGCGAACATCCTCGGCGTGAACACCGGCATCGTGCAAAACACGCCGGGCGGCGGCGTGGGCGGCCTCAGCGGAGTTGTCGGCTCCGGAGCCGGCGGCACCAGTGTAGCTGCGGGCGGCGTCGGTACAGGTACAAATGGACTGGTCAGCTCCACGTTGGGTATTGGCTCGCCCATCACCAGCTTTGATCCCGTGGTCAGCGGCACGCTTCAGATGGACCGTAATTTTGTTCAATCCACCAGCGTGTTCAGCCCGGTGCCCATCGCCAACACCAACACCGGCACTGCCGATTTTAGTTACCTGCAGGGATTTCATTGGGGAACGAATTTTGCGGTGGGATTCAATAACACGCATGTCACCACTAACCTTCCAACCAGTGAGTACACTCCCAGCATTAGTTCTGGTCTGCAGTTCCGGCTGACCCAGAACTTGCTTCAAGGCTTCGGCTCCGTGGCCAACACACGCTTTATCCGCATCGCCAAAAACAACCGCGAGATTTCCGACGTGGCATTCCGCTTGCAAATCATTACGACTGTAGATCAAATCGAAAATCTGTATTGGGATCTGGTCTATGCTTACGAGAACGTTCGCGTGCAGCAGGAGGCGTTAGCTTTTGCGCAGAGGACACTCGCTGACAACAAGCAGCAGGTACAATTCGGAACCTTACCGCCTATTCAAGTGGTGAGTGCGCAGAGCACGGTGTCCACCGATCAGCAGGCTTTGATTCTCGCTCAAACCAATCTTGAGCTGCAGGAATTGCTGATGAAAAATGCCTTGAGCCGCACCCTGGAAGATCCGGTGCTTGCCGGAGCCGATGTAATTCCGACGTCTACCATGCAACTGCCCGAGCAAGAACCGGCTGTGCCGGTGCAGGATCTGATCAATGACGCACTCGGTCATCGCGCGGAATTGGCCGAGTCGCGGATTGACCTGAACAGTCGCGAACTCAACAACAAAGCGGTTCGCAATGCGATGCTGCCCACCCTCGCCCTATTTGCTTATTACGGTGGGTCGGGGCTGGGTGGAGATGTGAATCCGGTGCTGCTGCCTCCGGCGTTGGGAGGAACATGCACGACTGCGAAGAGCCGTTTCGGGTGCTTCAGTCCGACTACCGCCTCGCCTCCTTTCAGTAACGGCGGGCCTGTCAGTACAGGCGATACTTTTAGTCAGCTCGTAAACAGCACCGCCTCTGACAAGGGAGTTGGTTTAACCCTTACGATTCCGGTTCGTAATCGGCAGGCGCAAGCGGACCAGGTGCGGGCCGAACTGGAGTATCGCCAGGCACAGGTGCGCTTGCAGCAACTGGCGAATCAGGTTCGCATTGAAGTGCGCAATGCACAGTTTGCGCTGCAGCAGAATCGCGCCAGCGTGCAAGCGGCGCAGGCGGCGGTTGATTTTGCTCGCGAGACCTTGAACGCCGAGCAGCAGAAGCTGACGGCGGGAGTTTCGAATCCCACAGCGGTGTTGCAAGACCAATCAGGCTTGACCACGGCCGAATCCAATCTGGTTTCCGCCAAGGCCGCGTACGAAAAGGCGCGGGTGGAGTTGGACCGCGCTACCGGCCTTCTGCTCGACCACTCGGGAATCGTAATGGCCGATGCCGAACGCGGCGAGGTTACCCACATGCCGAATGTTCCATTTGTCGCGCCTCGACAAGACGCGCAACCGGGCGCGCCCTCGCAACCGCAGCCGCCGGGTTACTGACGCGGCTGGAATTAATCGGCCCTGTCCTCTGACGTTTAGACGGCGGGGCCGAATGGTTTCTGCTTTCGGTATTCCTAAGCTCCGATGTATCCTTCCACGCGTGACGCTGTCTGTCGTTTTAATCACGCAGAATGAAGAACGCAATCTGCCTCGCACCCTGGAAAGCGTGACGCCGTTGGTCCGCGATGGCAAGGGAGAAATCATCGTGGTGGATTCGGGCTCAACCGATCGCACTATCGAGATCGCGCAATCTTATGGCGCCAAGGTTTTTGTCGAGCCATGGAAAGGCTTTGCCGCGCAGAAGAATTCCGCAATGGACAAAGCGTCGATGGATTGGGTGCTGCAGTTGGACGCGGATGAGGCGCTGGAACCGGAGCTAGCCACCGAAATGGAGCTCGCACTGAAAGCTGGTTCGACGATGAATGGTTTTTGGATCCCGCGCAAGAATTTTTTCCTCGGCCGCTGGATCAAGCATGGCGGCTTCTATCCCGATCCTAAGCTGCGCCTGGTGCGGCGCGGTGCGGGGCAATTCGAAGAGTACGGCGCGCATCCCACGATGAGGGTGGCTGGTCCTACTGGCAGGCTCTTCCACGCATTGCTTCACGATTCCTATCCCGCGCTGCGGGATTACATCGATCACATGAACAGCTATTCGTCGATGGGCGCAGAGGTTGCGGCGGCTAAAGGTCATCGCCGCTTCAGCTTTGCCGATATCGTGATCCGTCCGGTGCTGACTTTCATCTACAACTATTTTTTTCGCCTCGGTTTTCTGGACGGACGCGAAGGCCTGCTCCTGCACCTGTATCACTCGGTCTACGTTTCCTGGAAATATGCCAAAGCCTGGGAGTTAACCCGCCAAGACGTCGCCAGCAACGTCTCTACAGATTGACATCTTCTGTAGAGACATGGCTTTTGACGTCTCCAGCCTTGCCGCCGGCCTGAACTCGCCCTATCATCTATAGAGACGGGGTGTTCATGGCTGACAAGAAGCCTTCCAAGCCGCAAGTCGCGGAGAATCCGATTGCAGACGTGTTCGAAGGGCGACATCCCTCCGAGACAGAGAAACGCTGGGCGGAAAAAACGCTGGCGCCAACATTGGAGAAGGCTCCAGAGCGGCCGATTGGCGCGCCTACGGGCACCAACCTGGACGAGAACGGCCACGCCCGCTTCTCCACAATTTCGAATGTTCCCATCCGCCGCCTCTACACCCAGGCCGACCTTCCCGAGGACTGGAACTATGATCAGTATCTCGGCTATCCGGGCCAACCACCCTACACCCGCGGCATTCACGCCACCGGATACCGCGGCAAGCTTTTCACCATGCGCCAGTTCTCCGGTTTTGCCTCGCCGGAAGAAACCAACCAGCGTTACAAGTATCTGCTCGAACATGGCGGCGGAGGGCTATCGGTTGCTTTCGATCTGCCCACGCTGATGGGCTACGACTCCGACCATCCCGCCAGTGAAGGCGAGGTCGGCAAGTGCGGCGTGGCCATCGATTCGCTCGAGGATATGGAGATTCTCTTCAGCGGAATTGATCTGGAGAAGACCACAGTCTCGATGACCATCAACTCGCCCGCGTCAGTGCTCTGGGCCATGTATCTGGTGGTCGCGGAACAGCAGGGCGCGGATTGGAAAAAGATTTCCGGGACGATTCAGAACGACATTCTCAAGGAATACATCGCGCAGAAGGAATACATCTATCCCCCAGCGCCGTCGATGCGGTTGGTGGTGGACACGTTTGAGTTTGGCTCGAAGTTCACGCCGCGTTTCAACACCATTTCAATCAGTGGATATCACATTCGCGAGGCGGGCTCGACCGCGCTGCAGGAGTTGGCATTCACGCTCTACGACGGCGTGGAATATGTGGAATGGGCGCTTCGGCGCGGACTCGAGGTGGACGAATTCGGTCCGCGACTCAGCTTCTTCTTCAACGCGCACAACGATTTCTTCGAAGAGATTGCCAAATACCGCGCTGCCCGCAAGATCTGGTATCAGGTGATGAAAGACCGTTTTCACGCCAAGAACCAGCGCACCTGGCTGATGCGGTTTCATACCCAGACCGCAGGCGTTTCATTAACAGCGCAACAACCGATGAACAACATCGCGCGCGCAGCAATTCAGGCCATGGCAGCCGTGCTGGGCGGAACCCAGTCCCTGCACGTCGACGGTTACGACGAAGCGCTTGCCTTGCCCACGGAAGAAGCCGCGCGCATCGCGTTGCGAACCCAGCAAATCATCGGCTATGAGTCCGGGGTTGTACAAACCGTCGATCCTCTGGGCGGGTCTTATTTCCTCGAGGACCTGACCCTGCAAATGGAAAAAGGTGCATTCGACTACTTTGGCAAGCTTGACGCGATGGGTGGAATGGTCAAAGCCATCGAGCGCGGATATCCGCAAAGAGAAGTTGCGGAAGCGTCCTATCAATTTCAACGGGCGGCAGAGGCAAAAGAAAAGGTAATGGT
>Ga0210390_10006233_pt1 | contig 9991 bp, 8 predicted proteins | sample IncBWH11OmetaG_FD_161050 | JGI IMG/M metagenome (GOLD analysis project Ga0210390, IMG submission 161050) | Forest soil microbial communities from Barre Woods Harvard Forest LTER site, Petersham, Massachusetts, United States - Inc-BW-H-11-O ...
TAATGTCTTCCAGACTCAGCGCCAACCCCTGGCCGTACTCGTCGAGAGTGCGCTTCCGCATGGAAAGCAGTTGCAGCGACGACTTCACGATGGCCACATCGGTCTTGAGTTCGTGCGCGGCATCGCTGGTGAATCGCTTCTGCTGCTCGAACGAACGCTGCAGACGCGCGAGCGCAGCTTCGAGAGCTGCGGCCAGAGGCCGCAACTCTGAAGTCTTTTTCGCGCTCTCAGGCGCGTGGAATTGCCAGTCGCCCGGCCCGATGCGCTCCGCTTCATAAGCGAGTTCATGAACCGGTGACAGTCCCTTCCGCACCAGCCACGCCATAAGGGCTGCGGTAAGGCCCAGAAGGAAAGCGGTAGCAATGGCAAAGAAGCGAACCGCCTCCCCGACCTCATGCCAGACATGGCGTAAGGGGGTTCCATAAATGATGGCGATGCTGTGGCGAACTCCGCCGTTCGCTTTACCGGGATCAACGATCCGAGTGCCATTCAGAACGATGAAGCGGTAATCGCGGCCGCTAACGCGTATGTTGCGAAAGAGCGGCGCGCCGGATGCGGTTGCCTCCAGATGTGGCGGCTCGCCGGCGGAACCGAGCACTTTACCGCCCTCGTCCTCAACCCGAAAGACTGCATCTTTGGCAAGCCGCACTCCGCGCATGTCGAGCATGACGTTGTCGCCTTCGTCTTCTGTGTCCTGAACAGCGCCCATCAGCGACTCGGCAGTCGCAACGAGAGAGGTATCGAAAATTTCGAGCTGCACGCTCCACTCGTGAACTGTGATGGCGGTAATCAGGGCGGCTGCCGACAGGAGTTCAAGAATTAGGACGGTGACCACGAGGCGTCGCGTGATGGAGACGGAGGCGGAGCTTTTCATTGCGAGCCGGCCTCCTCGCGGAGACGGTATCCGCGATGCCGCAGAGTCTCGATCAACGGTTCCGTGCCCGCGACGTTCAGTTTTCTTCGCAAATTCGAGATATGAGCTTCGATCACGTTGGAATGATGTTCCCAATCGAAATCGTACAAGTGCTCCAGCAATTCCTGCTGTGAAACCACGGCGCGGGGTCGATGAATAAGGTATTCAAGAATTCGGTATTCCGTCGGCGAGAGATCGAGAACTTGACCTCGCCGGCGGACGGTTTGCTGCACGGTATTCAATTCCAGATCCGAAACCGCCAGCACCGGCGTAGAGACGCCCTTAGCGCGGCGGATGAGAGCTTTGATCCGGGCGAGAAGTTCGCCCAGGTCAAATGGTTTGCTGAGATAGTCGTCGGCCCCAGCATTCAGCAGACTGACGATCGATTCCTTGCTTTCCTGTGCCGTGAGAATGAGGACCGGGGTGTGAAGTTTCCTTCGTCGCAGGTCCTGTAGCACACGCTGACCGCTCTTGCCGGGAAGCATCAGGTCGAGGACGATCGCATCGTAGACGCCCTGTTCGGCGAGGAGCGAACCGGCTTCTCCGTCGGCGGCATGATCCACTGCCAGCCCGGTCTCGCGCAGGGCAGCAACAATATTCTCGGCAAGCCGCTGCTCGTCTTCGACCAGGAGTACGCGCATGACATGACAACCTGAGAATATTGTCTCAAAGCTTGCTTAAATGTGGCTGAACTTGGAAAGGTGGTGACTAACGGTATCGGGAAGCTGGGGTTTTTATGGTTCCATCACTGCAAATCCATGGGATAGTGTGTCGCAATGGGGAAGGTGTCAGTGGGTCTTCAGAGCGAAAAGCATTTTCGTACAATAAACCTACAATGGATCGGGCATTGGGGCTTTTTTTGCCCTTCTAGCACCTCCTGGAATCAATAAGTTACGCGTTATCAATAATGATTAGGTCGACTCCCGCCGTCTCCACCAATATTTCCTTTATTACTTTATTATCAATTGTTTACTGGTACATTATAATTTCGTACAATAACATTCTGCGGAGCTGGGTTCTCCGCTGTGCTTCTCTCACGGTTTTCCTTCTCGCCGATCACGCACCGATAGTTCCGGATGGGCCCGAAGTGATCCGCCTGCGGCCCGCGAGTTTCTCGAAGTGGCTTGGCACTAGCCTCCAATCCCGCTCGGCTCCCAGGCGAAAAGGCGACGAGCGTCACACATCTCTTGCAGAACCTGCACCTGCGGTTGCGAAATGCTGAGCTACCTCCGAGCGCTGGTTCTTCGTTTTGGCCGGCGCGAAGTCGAGCACCACGCGTGACGGCACATCGCCGTGCTCAAGGCGCTCGAAGATTTGGTTGATCGAAGACAGGGGCTGCAGCTCGATATCGGCTTTGACCTTGCCCCCGATAGCGAAGGAGAGGGCTTCGGCCATGTCCTGGCGCGTGCCGACGAATGAGCCGCGGAGGGTTATACAGTTCGCTACAACATCGAAAAGCGGAACTGGGAATTCGCCTGGCGGTAGTCCGACCAATACGCAAGTGCCACGCTTGCGGGTCATGGCAACGCCCTGCTTGAATGCAATGAGCGAAGGCGCCGTAATCAGAACGCCGTGAGCTCCGCCGCCGGTCGCCTTCTTAACCGCGGCTGCCGGGTCTCCAGTCTTGGCATTGATCACGAAATCGGCGCCAAGGCGCGTGGCATGGGCCAGCTTGCCGTCGTCAATATCGATTGCACAGATGAGTAGCCCCATGGCCTTCGCATACTGAATGGCTAGGTGGCCAAGTCCACCAGCGCCAGAGATAGCTACCCATTCGCCGGGCCGTGCCTCGGTCTCCTTGATGCCTTTGTAAGTCGTGATTCCGGCGCAAATTAGCGGCGCGGCTTCCGCAGCCGTAAGACTGGCAGGAATATGGGCAACATAATTCGGATCGGCGAGGAGGTATTCGGCGAAACCGCCGTTCCTGGTGTAGCCGCCGAACTGTGCCTCAGCACACACCGTTTCCCAGCCAGTCAAGCAGTACTCGCAGTGACCACACGCCGAGTAGAGCCACGGCACCCCGACACGATCACCCTCCTTCACAATTGTCACGCCCGATCCAACGGAAGTGACCAAACCGATAGCCTCATGACCGGGAACGAACGGAAGTGTGGGCTTGACGGGCCAGTCACCGTGGGCCGCATGGAGATCGGTGTGGCATACTCCGCAGGCCTCGGTTTTCACCAAGATTTGGCCTGCTCCGGGAGTGGGAACGTCCCATTCCACGAGCTCCAACGGTTTCCCGAATTGTTCGACGACCGCAGCGTGCATCTTGGGTGACATGGATTGCTCCTCATTTTGTCTGTCAGGAAATTCGAGCTTAGCAACGGACCTCTCGTTCTTCTGAGCAAGAGTGCTCACTGTTCCTCCGCCTGTTGGGTGTACTTTCTGCAAGAGGAAAATATGGATCACAGTGAGTCAGTCCGGAAATTTGAACACTTGACGTTGAAACAAGCCGACCACGCACACGACGCGGCAACTGAACTTGAAGGCTTGGTCTTGCTTATGCCCAGTGAGAAATCTCGACCGCTCGCACAGCTTCAGGTGAAGGCCAGTCACAAACAAGCCAGAGAATTTCGCGAGCTAGCGCAACAAATCCTGTGGCAGTACAAAAATGCGGGGTTACCTGCGACGCGTCAATACGTGCTTCCCGGCAAGGGCTACGCCGATCTTGTGTTCGATAGCGACGCGGACCTGGCCACCGTCGAGAAGAACCTCTACGACGCCATCGTGGAGAAGCGCTCTCTCGCCGCCGCGCAACAATCCTCCGTCGGCCAGAAGGTCAGATAAAGAGCCCCGGTCGGCCATTTCTCACTGAGCGAGTAGTGGCGATGTTATGTCAATTGACGCTCGCGCCGCCCGTTGCCTATGCCTTGTCCAGAGTGGTCGTTTTTGACCATACGGCGATCGGAACACCGCGTAACGTAGGGTGCATCTCAATCGATCATGTCGCATCGTCGAAATGTTTGATCGCAAATTGGAGTAAGTGGAATGGCTACTCAACTATGCCAGAAATGCAAACAAGCCCATGCCGGTCACGTCTGCGATTACGACGAAAAAGGTGAATGCACCGAGACGATTGACGCCAATGAAGTTGCTCAACCCTCTGACGCACCATCGCAGAAACAAGCCGGCACACGTTCCGAAAATTAACCCCGAGGCCGGAAGTCCCCTGCAACCCGCCAGATTTGGGCTGCGCGGCAGATGATGATGGGATACGCAATCCCAATATGAGCATTTTAGAAGCCGAAAAGAGGCGAGAGCCAGACTCAGTCCCAACTGATGTTCTTCTCGTATTGAGTGGCCAGAAATCCTCGTTGCTCGAACGAACCCTGGCTTAGAAACCTGCACCTTTGGCTGCGAAATGCTGGTCTACCTCCGAACGCTAGTCTTTTGTGTTGGTTGGGGCAAAGTCGAAGAACACGCGTAACGGCACGTCGCCCTGTTCAGGGCGTTCAAAGATCTGCTTGATCGAAGATAGGGGCTGCCTGCGATTAGCCTCTTGGATAAAGCCAATGCGCTGTGCCCAATCTCATGTGTACTAGCAACCATCAAGGTTCGAAGTCCGAATGGAGATCATCGAGCATTCACACCGGTCGGAAAATGTCGGGCTACGCGTCTGCTGATTTCCTTGGCGAGGTGGTTCCGTGAGTCACATGCATGAGAGTCTGGCTGAGCAAACACGGACTGCGGCGGAGAAGTCGGCGAAGGTTGGAGCGAAGTCTGGTTTGGACGCCTTGTTCATCCCTGACTCCGTGGCAGTAATCGGGGCAACCGAGCGGCCCGGTACTGTGGGCAGCACAGTTCTATCGAATCTCATTGAAAGCCGTTTTCGGTCGAAGGTGTATGCCGTTAATCCCAGCCATTCGGAGGTCCTCGGACTTAGGGCTTACAAAAGCGTTCGCGACATTCCCAAGCCAGTGGACCTAGCCATAGTGGTCACCCCGGCACTCACCGTTGCGCATATCATTGGCGAGTGCGTGGATGCAGGAGTAAAAGCGGCCGTCGTGATCTCAGCGGGATTTCGAGAGCGAGGTTCGGAAGGCGCGGCGCTCGAGCAACAGATCCGACAACAATTGCAACGCGGCACAATGCGACTGATCGGTCCCAACTGCCTCGGCATCATGAATCCGGCAATTGGCCTGAATGCCACGTTCGCCAAAGGCGCGCCCAAGGCTGGCAATGTTGCGTTCCTCAGCCAGAGCGGTGCACTACTGACCGCTATCCTGGACTGGAGTCAACGCGAAGAGGTGGGATTCAGCGCGATCGTCTCGACTGGCTCAATGTTGGATGTGGGCTGGGGCGACTTGATCGATTATTTCGGCGATGATCCGCATACACATAGCATCCTGGTTTACATGGAGTCGGTGGGGGATGCACGCTCGTTTCTTTCCGCCGCCCGGGAAGTATCCCTCAGCAAACCCATTATCGTGATCAAGGCTGGCCGCTCCGAGGCCGCTTCTCGGGCCGCGGCATCACACACGGGTGCCCTCACAGGAAGCGACGAAGTTCTAGATGCGGCTTTTCGACGCTGCGGCGTGCTGCGAGTGCACAACATTGCGGACCTCTTCTATATGGCGGAAACCCTCAGCAAGCAGCCTCTACCCAGAGGACCGCGGCTCACGATCGTAACCAATGCCGGCGGACCCGCCGTTCTCGCGACTGACGCACTTGTTGCCAGTGGCGGTCAGCTGGCTACGCTCTCCGAAGAGAGCCTGCAGAGTTTGGATAAATTTCTCCCACGGCATTGGAGCCACAACAATCCAATTGATATTCTGGGCGACGCCGATTCCGAGCGCTATGCGAAAGCACTCGAAATCGCATCGAAAGATCCCAACAGCGACGGTCTGCTCGTGATCCTGGCGCCACAAGGAATGACCGACCCATTCGCAGTCGCTGAACGTCTGCAACCCTGTGCCCTAGCCTCTGGAAAGCCTCTGCTCGCGAGTTGGATGGGCGGGATGAGCGTTGCCTCAGGAGAGAAAGATCTTAATACCGCGGGCATTCCGACGTTTTCCTTTCCCGACACCGCTGCCCGCGCATTCACCTACATGTGGCGCTACAGCCATAACCTGCACGGTCTCTATGAAACTCCGACTCTTGTGGAATCTCTGGCGCCCGAGGGCGCCTCTCGGAGCCGCGCGGCAGCGGTCATCGATAAGGCCCGGAGCCGAGGGCGGGTGCTCCTCACAGAAGTCGAATCGAAACAAATCCTGTCGTATTACGGAATTCCCACGGTCGAAACCCGAACCGCCGAGAACGAAGACGAAGCCGTGCAGCATGCGTCGAAGATTGGGTATCCCGTCGTGCTGAAGGTTTTCTCCGAGACGATCACTCACAAGAGCGATGTCGGCGGCGTCAGGTTGAATTTGCAAGATGAGCAGTCGGTACGATCCGCTTTTCGCGGGATAAAGTCTTCCGTCATAGAAAAAGCCGGTCCTGACCAGTTCTCGGGCGTTACCGTCCAACCCATGGTGCGGTTCGAAGGCTACGAATTGATCCTCGGGAGCAGCATGGATCCCCAGTTTGGGCCGGTGATCCTGTTTGGTTCCGGCGGCCAATTGGTCGAGGTCTATCGAGACCATGCCGTAGCCCTTCCGCCGCTGAACAGTACGCTGGCCCAGAGATTGATGGAGCAAACGCACATTTTCAAGGCGCTGAAGGGCGTTCGCGGCCGTCCGCCGGTTGATTTGGTTGCTCTTGAAAATCTTTTGGTCCGTTTCAGCCAGTTGGTGGTGGAGCAGCCTTGGATCGCAGAAATTGACTTGAATCCCCTGCTCGCCTCAGCGGAAGGTTTGTTGGCTCTGGATGCGAGGGTGCTTTTAAACGAACCGAGTTTGCGTACGGATGAACTCCCAAAGCCGGCGATTCGTCCATATCCGTCGCAGTACGTTTCACAATTCACCATGAAGGAGGGAGCGGAGGTCACGCTTCGACCGATCCGCCCCGAAGACGAACCGTTGATGAGCAAATTCCATGAGACGCTTTCCGACGGTAGTGTCTATATGCGGTACTTTTCCTTGCTGAGCCTAAACTCACGCGTGGCGCACGAGCGTCTGGTTCGCATTTGTTTCGTTGACTATGATCGCGTGATGGCTCTGGTTGTGGACCACAAAGACGAGGTCACAGGCCAGCATCGGATCCTGGGGGTAGGCAGGCTGATCAAATTGCACACGAAGAATGAGGCCGAAATTGCCATCCTCGTGTCAGATGAGTGCCAGAAGCAAGGCCTGGGAATCGAATTGCTGCGCCGCACTGTCCAGATCGCGCGCGACGAGAAACTTGGTAGCGTCTCCGCGGAAGTATTGCGAGACAATCCTTCTGCCCAGAGGGTTTTCAAGAAAGTTGGGTTTCGTCTGCAGGCGCTGGCCGACTCCTCTTCCATTTCGGCCGTGCTTGACCTCTGAACTCTGTACGCTAGTCGCAGTCCACTGAGATATCGTTACCTTTTCTGTCTAAACTATCGCCTTGTGGACGTGGCTCCGACCGTTCAGTGCGTATGTTTTTGGCCCGGTCGAGGGCGTCCGCGACGCTCGCGCAAACATTCTGCGGTCCGAGATGGACGTGAAGTCCTGCTTCCCGCAGCCGCTTCGCGGGTTGCTCTCTGGCTCCGCAAAGAATGAGTTGTCGCCCGGATTCGTGGACTTGATCGGCGAATTTCTCCAGCGCCTGAAGGCCAGTGGAATCGATGGCCGTCATGTTCCTGAGCCTGAGGATAATGATGGGTGGAAGCTCGTGCAGACGAGAAACAATCGCGTCGAGTTTGTCTGTCGCGCCGAAGAGGAAAGGGCCATGGATTCTGAAGATGCCGACGTAGGAGGGGATTTCTTTGTGCTGCAAGATGTGAACGTGACCCTCCCGAATGTACTCCGCCGTCACCTCGGACACTGTGGTGGTTTGCGTAACTTTACGTATGTACACCAAAGCCGCCAGAATCATGCCCGCCTCCACGGCAACAGTCAGATCGGCAAAGACCGTAAGCAGGAAGGTCACCAGCCATGTCCCAATCTCGAACCGAGATAGTTTCAAAAGTTCAGGAATCTCAAGCCATTCGCCCATGTTGTAGGACACAACTAAGAGAATGGCCGCAAGAATCGATAGCGGAATAAATCGAGCAAGGGGAGCGGCAAAGACAACAATCGCCAAGAGAGTCAGCGAGTGAATCATCCCGGCCACCGGAGTTTTCGCACCGGAGCGGATATTGGTAGCCGTTCGGGCGATGGCTCCCGTAGCCGGGAGTCCGCCGAATAGAGGAGACAGAATGTTGGCGATCCCTTGGCCTACAAGTTCTACGTTTGGGTTGTGCCTATCTCCGCTCATGCGGTCGGAAACCACTGCGGACATCAGCGATTCAATTGCACCCAGCATGGCGACTGTGATCGCCGGTGAAATCAGCGGTCGTAGCAGGTCCAAACGAAAATGGGGAATCTTGAGGGTTGGGAACCCCGACGGAATACCACCGAATCGTGTGCCGATCGTAGCCACCGGAAGTTTGAAGATGACAACCACCGCCGTTCCCAGGAACAGAGCGATGATATAACCGGGGACTCTCTTCACGAAGACCATGAAGAGAATAATCACTGCGAGCCCGCTAGCCGCTAGGGATGTTTCCACCGGCGAAAATGATCGACAGTTGTGCGCCAGGGTCAAAATGCGCGACGCGAAGTCACCTGGAACCTTATCGATCTTGAGACCAAAGAAATCCTTGATTTGAGTGCTGGCAATGATGACGGCGATGCCGTTCGTGAAACCCACGACTACAGGGCGCGGGATGAACTTGACGGCCGTGCCCAAACCGGTCGCTCCCAATATCAACAGGAGAACGCCAGCCATCATGGTGCACATGAACAACCCATCGACGCCGTATCTCGCAACAATTCCAAACACGACGACTACGAACGCGCCCGTGGGACCACCGATCTGCGTTGAGGATCCGCCTAAAGCAGAGATCGCGAAACCGGCGACTATAGCGCAATATATTCCCGCTTGCGGTGGAACGCCGGACGCGATCGCGAACGCCATGGCCAACGGAAGCGCCACGAGGCCAACGGTGATTCCTGCCACGAGATCTGATGCGAACAAACGTGGCGTGTAGGATCTCAGACATAAGACAGATTTCGGAAGCCAATTATCCATCTTGTATTTCCCTAAGCGAGCGGCAAGCCTTTAACGATCCATTTGGAGTGTACTGGCAGTCCTCCTGTCGACGGGCTTTACTTGACGAGAGTGGCATGTTCTCCCGGATAAGCCTCTTGACGTGTCGCGCGAACAAGAATCTCTCAGCAAACGTGACGAGGTCTACTGCACCGCCGCTCTGCCTGCGCCGGCTTCTCTCACGGGTTTTTTCTCGCGGATTTCCGTATGTATTTCGAGCCAGAGGTAGTGATAGGTAGTGTCCCAATTGTATCCGTCCATTCATTCTACCTCCTGTGCAGCGAGTTCCCAACTCACGGCCGAGACGCCGGATTCAAGACCGAGTCGCTGAACAATTTCTTCCAGCATCGCGTTTTGGCGTTCCGCGCTGACCAGCGTGGCGCGCACTTCCACCTTGCCGGTGGAATTCAAATCTTCGCTGTGCAACGCATGCAAGGTGATCGGTAAATCGTGTAAAGGGTGCATAAGCAACAGGCGTACCTTGGCTTCGTCATCCCCCGGCAAACCAGACGAAGCACGTATTGCGTCTCAACCTCGGTCGTGCGCCTCGGTTGCCGGTCGATCTTTCTTGCGAGTGGCCGTAATAGAACGGTCGCTCCAAGGACTCCAACTCCTCCAATTAGAGCTTCTCGAACAAAGCTAAGCCCGCAAAGAGATCCTACTTCCGCCGAGCACCTATAGTACTGTCAAATAAAAAAGTCGTAAGGAAAAGGGTCTGTCTCTTGCAGGCGCAAAAACATCGACCTTTCCACCCCAGACCAGGCCGTCTTATGGTGGCCTCGACAAGGAAGTGGGCACGCGACTGTCGATGTTTGGCTGGGGCTGACACAACGAAGCCGGTATGCAGGTCCTCCGCATGATCTTGTCTGGCAAGTTCGACAAATATCCTGACCTTCCAGTGATCAATGGTCATTGGGGAGAGAT
>Ga0210390_10006235_pt1 | contig 9989 bp, 10 predicted proteins | sample IncBWH11OmetaG_FD_161050 | JGI IMG/M metagenome (GOLD analysis project Ga0210390, IMG submission 161050) | Forest soil microbial communities from Barre Woods Harvard Forest LTER site, Petersham, Massachusetts, United States - Inc-BW-H-11-O ...
TTTCTAATAAATTAAGTGGGGTAGCTGCCTTAGTACAGTGGCCACTACCAGTAGTGTTCCTGCGTCGTAATTCTGGCTCGTGAAGGTCGGTATCGGGTTGGTTCTGTAACGACGGCGTTCTCCAGCAGGCGATAGAAGAGCATTCCCCGGCGCCGCGATTTTCGACGGTTGAAGCGAAACCCAAATTCGTCCAGATACGCATCCAGATGGGCGGCGGTGACAGAGCCCTGATGCGTTCCCAATAGCCAACGTTTCAGCAGAGCAGCAACCGTATGGACACCGGGCATGACGACGTGAGCTGGATCGCCACTGGCCGCGAGGCAAACCCGGCGGTGATTGTAGTTTTGCTTGGCCAAGCCCTTATAGCCATTCCAAGCGTCGGTACACACATCCGACCCCGGTTCGACAGCGTACTGGATAAAAGGGATCAGGCTGGCCGATGAAACATCTTCGATACGCCGGAGCCGCACCCGTCCGAAGCCTTTGGGCACAAGCAATTCAATGGCGATGGCCACGATGAATTTACATTCCCCACCGCGTCCCTGCTTGGCCTTCTCAATGCCTCCGATGTAAGTCTCATCGACCTCGACCGTTCCGCTGAGCTTTTCGCGGCCTGGACGTACCATGGCCGAACGCAATTTGCGCAGCATCGTCCAGGCGGTCTGATAGCTGCCCAAGCCCAGCAGCCGCTGTAAGCCCAGCGCGCTGATCCCATACTTCTGATTGGTCATAAACCAAATAGCCGTGAACCAGTCGGCCAGAGCCACTCGGCTGCGGTCGAAGATCGTGCCCGCCGTGACAGAAACTCTACGAGCACAACCAGAGCAAGCCCAGCATCCGTCGTGCAACCGCCAACCCTTTTCGCCAGCGCAGCCGGGACAGCGAAAGCCTGTCGGCCAGCGCAAATGCTCCAGATAGGCGATGCACGATTGCTCGTCGGGAAACCAGGTGCGAAATTGCCGCCATGTAGCAGGATAATCAGGCTGCAAATCGGCTTTTGGACCGAAAACCACTATATCTTGAGTCTACTGTACTAAGGCAGCTACCCCACTTTAATTAATTTGATCATGTTGCCTGTTTCATGGGTGGTTGCGTCTCCCCAGCGGCAGGTAAAGACCAGTACCAGACCCCTCTGATTCCATCTTTGGCACTGCGAACGCCCAGATCGAATTTGGCGCGGCGCAGAGTCGCGATGCGAAGGCCATCCCGCTTGGCGGCGGTCTCGACTGTGCCTTGCGTTTGGCTTCCATTCTGCAAGTACTCGCGCAGCCATTCACCGGCAAACTTGCGTTGGGGGAGGCCTGCGCCGGTGGGGCGGTCTGCCAGCATTTCCTCCCGGGTCAGCTTGCTGAGACCAGTCCAGAGGAAGTTTCCGGCATCATCAATTCTGTACGAGAGCGGTGGAGCGAGAGGCCCCAGGTTCGACTTGATCTGCAACAAAGCGGGCTGTGATGGAGCGTCAGGGGAAGTGCCGGCGAGAAACTCGGTGCGGAAGGCGGTGGAGAACTCGAGGGAACCCTGGCCGCGAAGGGAGGGTCCGCCGGCGCCACGTTTGCTGAGATGGCGAAGTGAGAAGAATGCAGCAGTGGCGCCTCTCAGCCAGGCTCGCGAGTTTCTCTAACAGAGAAAGGGTTTCTGTAGGTTGACGGAGATCGCCGACGCCAGAGTAGTTGAGGAATGAATCGAGAATCACGAGGCGGGCATGGGTTCGCTCAAGTGCATCTTCGAGGACGGAGATATCGCGGAGGTTCAAAGAGGCCGATGACGGGGAGACGGCTCCGCGCAAGACGGCGAAACGTCTGGAGTCTCCATGGAGCCCGGCGAAGCGAGGAAGAGATTTCCGAACTGTCGTGCTCCATCGAGGCGTACAAGACTGTGCAAGGTTCGAGTTTTTCGCCGGTGACCGGGGCTCGCCCACGGCTCAGCGCGGCCGCAATCGCGAGGGCGATCCAGGTTTTTCCCGATCCAGGCGCTCCGGAGATCATGGCCAAGGTGCCGGATGCGAGCCTGTCTTGCCAGAGCCATTGGACGGGGCGGGCCTGGAGGTCGCAGAGGTAGACAATATCCGCGCAGGCGGCGATGGCAGTTGGTTCGGCGGGTAATGAGAGCGGCGCGAGCGAAGCGTCTTGCGGTGAGTCTTCTGGTCTGTTGATGGTCATTCTGCGACTCCGTGGTTTTTTCTATTCCTGCGAGCACGGTAATATGCGCCCAGAATGGGCGTCGAGAGGGGCTTTGAAATAAACATGAGGAAAAGAGTCGGGAACTCGTTCAAGTTTTGGCCGGGTTTTGGGGGCTCTTTGAGTAGGGGCAAACAGCAGGTGGGTCAGCAGGGGCTAAAGCCCGGGATTATTTCAGTTCTATGGCCCGACTAAAGTCGTGCCCTGATACAAAGCCAAGTGGTAACTAAACCTCTTCAGGCTCCCCCTTCAACCCCTGTGGCCTATGAAAGCCCTCGTTTTTCTTTCGGGACGACCACGTACTCGTCCATTCAGAGAGCGGATTCGCGTGCACCTGTGACGCCCGCAACAGGCTTGAAGGGGAGGCCTGTGGTATCCCACATCTCGCGAAAAACGAGCGAGATATGGGGCACCCGGCTATTGTGGCGGGGATAGAGTGAGCAGGCACAGTCAAGAGTTAAAAGGAGTTATTTCGCTCACTGGTGTAGAGTCTGAGGTTACTTCGGTGCAGTTATCGGCTTTGCGATCAATCACTGTGTCCATGTGCGTCATTCGGGTTATGTGACCCAGACGATCGGTCACCTATTCTCGACAGAAGTAAGCTTGGCGTTCTGGTAAGAAGTATGCCCTGGTGTTCGGTTTCGTTTTGACTGAGATTGCCTGGAGAAGCTTAACGCTCAACTCTATGCGGCCACGAACCGATGTGCTCGTAAGCGTAAGTGTCTTGCTGACGGTGGTACTGGGGACGGTTTCCCCAGCGCACGTCTTTGGCCGATGGCAGATCTTTGCCTGCTATCTTTGCCTGTCGTTGATCGGTGCCTGCTTCAAGGTGGCATTGCCTGGCGGCGAGATTGCGCTCTCGTTCAACGTACCCTACATCCTGCTCTCGATCATGTGGCTGCCACTGCCTGCCGTGCTGGCCGTCGCTGCAGCCTCTGCGCTGGTGATCTGCACCTTCAGAGCTTCTCCCCGCAATACCCTGGTGCAGATCCTGTTTCATTTGGCCAACGCCATCAACTCCGCCTTCGTTGCGTGGTTTATCTACTACGCAGCGAAGAAAGCGTCAGGTCAATCATTGCCCTCGCTGGTGTTCGCGGCGATGGCCTACTTCGCCATCAACACGATCTCAGTTGCGGCGGTATTGGCTACTCTGCGGAATAAGCCGCTGTTCGGCGTGTGGCGGCATTTCTTTTGGGCATGGCCGTATTATCCGGCAGGCGCAGTAGTGGCCTCACTCACCTACTACGTCGAGGTACACCTTGGGCGATTCACCGCCCAACTGGTGCTGCCCCTGGCATACCTTCTCTATCTCATCTGCAAAAGCTATTCTGGCAGGCTGGCGGAACGCCGCAAACATGCGGAGGACATAGCCGCACTGCATCTGCGGACTATGGAAGCTCTTTCGCTGGCCATTGAGGCCAAAGACCAGAAAACGCACGATCATCTTTGCCGCGTACGGGTGTACGCAGCAGGCATCGCTGCGGCCATGAAATTGGATGACAACGAGAGAGACGCCCTGATGGCTGCGGCCCTGCTGCATGACATCGGAAAGCTCGCCGTACCGGAATACATCATCAACAAGCCGGGCAGGCTGACGCCCGAGGAATTCGATCGAATGAAGATCCATCCGGTGGTGGGAGCGCAGATCCTCGAACGCGTATCCTTTCCCTATCCAGTGGTGCCCATCGTGCGGTCGCATCATGAACACTGGGATGGAAGCGGGTATCCAGACGGGCTGAAGGGCGAAGAGATACCGGTGGGGGCAAGGATCCTCGCGGTCATCGACTGCTTTGATGCCATGGCATCGGATCGCCCCTACCGCCGTGCCCTTCCTATCTCCGGCGCCGTTGCCCATGTACAAAAGCTTGCCGGCATTCAATTTGATCCGCAAGTGGTGCGCATCCTTTTCCAGCTTCAAGAAGAGCTAGAAGGGAAAGCGCTTGCAGAGAGCAGAAAAATGGAACCCTTGAAGACCGACATTACGGTGAGAAAGGGAGAAGCTCCAAGCGCAGGGTATGAGAGAAGTGGACCGGCATCCGGAAGCGGGGCCGGAGCCGGCATGGATCCCGACACACGTACGCGGTTTGAGAGCGGGATCAAGAGCATGATTGCGGAGACGCTGCAGACGGTGGGGTCTGAGGATTCGCTGGGTTGCGTGTCGGCGACGCTAGCAGTTCTCATTCCGTTCGACATTCTTACGATCTACGTTCTTGAGGGCGAGTTGCTACGGCCGTATTACGTCAGTGGAAACCGCGCCGTATCGCTTTCGAGCGCTGCGCTGCCAGTCGGTCTGGGTCTGTGCGGCTGGGTGGCTCAGAGCCGGCAGCACATCCTGAATGGGAATCCATCGGTCGAGGTTGAGATCCAGACCGCGGATCCGCGGATATCACAGATGCATTCCAGCCTGGCTATTCCACTCGTGGATGATGAAGGCTCCGTGATCGGCGTTCTTGCACTCTATCACTCAGAGCGGGATGCCTTCAGCGTTAGTCATCTTGACTTGCTTCTTTCGTTGCAGGCGTCGTTCACGGGGTTTCTTGTGCGGGTTTTGCCGGACGCGGCAGGTTCGATTTTGGATCAGTCTCCGTTGCAAGCGGAGACCTCTGGCGTTGCAATCGTGTGATGGGAGAGGGTTCGGGGGGCAGAGACTTCCCTCAGGGATGATTCGTAGCGGCGCCGGGTGAAGTGCGCTTGGGAGCGGGCTTGTCTGGCAGGCTAGTCGCTCCAACTCCGTATTTCGCGTCGTAGGTCTTGATGAGTTGGCCAGTGATATCAACATTGCCAGCTGTGTACCAGACAACCGGTGCAGTTTCAGTTCCTCGTTCAAATACAGCCGCGTAGCCATGTTGTTGAGAAAAGTCCTGTAGGAGCGAGAAGACCTTCTGCGCCACCTGCTGAAACGCTTGTTGCGATTCGGCTTGAGAGTCGTTTTTGAAGTCCTCAGCTTCACGTTGAAGTTGTTTCTCCCTCGTCCCAAGATCCTGAAGCTTCTGATTCCTCTCGGCGTCTGTCAGCTTAGCGGCAGCATCATTCAAGCTTTTCTTTGTAGCCTCGATATCCTCGTTCAACTTTTGCAATTCCCGCTCTCTTGGCGCGTATTTCTTCTCGAGGGCGCCCAGAGTTCCCTGAGCCTCGGCCGTTCCAAGCACCACTGCATTGAAATTAACGACCGCTATATTCGAGGGTGTTGAGGCGGCTGGAGCGGTTGGCATTGAGCTGTTGCTTTGTGCCAGGGCCGCAGTCATTGCACAAACAGCACCGAAAGAGAGCATGACGGTTACTAGCCGCTTCATCGCGAACTCCTTTTGGACAATGGAAGTGCTTACCAGCTTTGCCTGGGATCGATATGAAATACAGGGGTGTTGAACCTAAAGTCAGGCACGAGCGCGCTTGCGCCGGCGTTCAGTGGAGAATCGGAACGGGGAAGAGACGCTAGCGTGAGATCGAAGTGAAACGAGCGTTCTTCAGGCTTGCCGTCCCACTTACGGCCAAACAAACTGGCAGCATACGGTTTTGTGAAGAGCGGCGTGTTCAGCGCTAGATATGGGTGAGTAACATCCCCATAGCTAATAGGAGATCCTGTCAGCACTGCTCTCCCGGGAACGGCGGATCTGCGTTTAGTTCGCCTTTTGTTTACAACTGCAGTATGAACGACCCCAGGAAACTGCAGGGCGGTGTCTGAGACAGCTTTCGGCCTTGCTTCCGTTTGAGATGGAAACTGTCCAGACGCTCGTTCGGCATGAGAAGTCGATGCAACTTTCCAAGCTACCGCGATGAAAAGCGTTAGCACTGCGGCGATCGCGGCATAACGAGCAAATTGAAGAGAAAAAACTGCGGACGTTTCGGGTTTGAGCGGTATACCTGCGGCGACCGCTCTTTGGATAAATCTCTCTTCCATCCCCTTGGGAGTTTCACTGTTGTTCGGCCGGATCTCCGTCAGGAATAACTCGCGGCTCAAAGTAGCCATCTCCACCATGTAGTTCCGGCAGGAAGCACATCCCGATACGTGCTGCTCAAGCTCTTCCAGTTCAGAGCCGGAGAGATGGCCGGTAGCCGACAACGCACTTTGCATCTCGTAGAACCTGTGGTCACGGATCACTTTCCAACCTCCCTCTCACTGGGACAATGACGTTCAGCGCGAAACGCTATCCGAAGTTTTTCGAGCCCGCGGTACAGGTTGTGGCGGACGACACGCACGCTTTCTCCGGTTTTCACCGAAACTTCTTCCGCAGTCAGGCCCTCGTAGTAAATCAGTTCGATGGTGCGGCGTTGACGTGGCTGCAAGGACTTGAGCACCTGGCCAACAAGAACGCTATTCTCAGTTGCGGATTGTCCGAACGCTGGTCTCTGGAGTGCATACGAAACCTCTTCAAGGGGGTCGGTTTCGAAGAATTTATTGGCTATTTGGGAGCGACGGCAATTGAAAGTCCGGTGATATGCAAACATCAGCAGCCAGGTTTTGAAGGTTCCCTTGGCGGGATCAAATTGATGGATCGACCGAAACACATCCAGGAAAATCTGCTGCACCGCATCCTCAGCCTCAGCATCATTTCTCAGCACCCGGCGCGAAATTTCAAACACTAAAGGACTGTGGCGCTTGAACAACACTGCCAGCGCTTCTGCGTTCCCACTCTCAAGTTGATCGGCCAGGTCCTCATCGGAGCACAGATGCTGCTTGAGGCGGTCCAGTATAGATGTTTCCGCGATAGGAGGAGCCAGGACCTGTTCGAAAGCTCCATCTGGTTCGCGGGCCAGAGCGCCGTCCGGATTCAAGCGAGCGATTCGCCACATCATTCGTGCGCTCCCATGCTGCGACATCTTGCGAGAACCAGGAACTTGTGCGGCGCAACGAGAAGTTTAGTCATCCCGGGATCTTCTCCTGCTAATGTATGCACCAAATCTCCTCAGTTTTCCCCGTATGTTCAGAAATTTCTTGAGTTCCGCTTTTTCTTCGCCTGGGATTGTGCTTGGACCTCTACTCGAGCTAACGCAGGAGTTCATCCAGACGAGAGCGATAGGTTCGGCTCACGCGCAACGTTTTGCCGTCGCGGAGCGTTAGAAGTGCATCTCGATTTGCCGATGGATCGATGCGCGCAATGTGTTCCACCTGGACGATCGTCGAGCGGTGAATCCGTACGAACTGCGCCGGGTCCAGGCGAGCCTCGAGCGACGTGAGGGGTTCACGGACTAAGTGAGTTCTACCGCCAACATGCAATCCAGCATAGTCACCCAACCCCTCAATCCAATCCACATCTGCCGCCTGAACGAAGGTAAATTCATTACCGCGGCGTACTGGAAAACGCTTGATGATCCCCCGATTGGCCTCTTTATCTGCGAACGCTAGAAGTCCGTAAAGACGCTCGAAGTTGGCCTCCTGACGGTGTAGAGCTAACATGCGTCGCGCACGTTCGATACAAGCCGCAAATCGTTCATCGTCAATCGGCTTCAGGAGGTAGTCGAGCGCTTCCACATTAAAAGCATCCAGGGCGTACTCCTCATGCGCTGTAAGAAACACTATGCAGCGGGCTTGCTCTCTAGGCAGCTCTCTCAGGAGATCCAGCCCGGAAATGCCAGGCATTTCAACGTCGACAAAAATCAGATCAGGCGAGACCTGCGGAATCCTTGCGCGCGCCTCCTCGCCGGTACTACACTCCCCAACCACCAGCATGTCGGAATAGGCACTTAAGCGCGTGGTGATACCAACTCTAGCTAGCGGTTCATCATCGACAACCAGAACGCGAATGTTCATCTTGCGGTCCCTGAGGAAACGGAAGAAGCCGTGGTCAGAGGAAATTGAATCGAGACCAAGAACCGATTGTTCGGAGCAGTGGCGGCTTTAACGCTCCCGCGTTCCCCGTAAAGTTTCTCCAGTCGCGTCTTAGTGTTCGCCAAGCCAAGCCCGTTTCCTTCGTCAACGGACTGCATCAGCCCTTCCGTACGATCATTTTCTATATCGATTCGCAGCTGTCCTTCGACTACAGAAGCTGTGATCGAGACCTCTCCACCATTCGGACAACGTGCGATGCCGTGGCGGATGGAATTCTCCACAATCGGTTGCAAGAGAAATCTGGGGACCTGAGCCTCGTAAGCTTCTGAGGTAACGCTCAGCGAGACAACAAGACGAGGTCCAAAACGAACCTTTTCGATGGAAAGGTATTCCTCTGCGACGGCCAGCTCTTCTCGTAAAGTCACGAGATGAGCTTCCGGGAAACTGAGGGTTGTTCGGAGTAAAGCGGCGAGCTTTGCGATCATCTCCGTTGCCCGTTCAGGCTGTTTGCTTACGACGAGCGACGAGATGGCATTCAGGGTGTTGAACAGGAAGTGAGGCTGCAACTGGTAACGGAGCGCCTGAAGTTGTGCCTCACGGGCAGTCGCTTCTGACGCCAACAATCTATTCCTCTGCTCCTCGACGGTACCGTAATGCTTGATCCCGAAGTAAAGTGCGCTCCATGCGATGAGAATGATCGCGCCTTCGAATGCCCGGGCAGCGACCATACTCCAGCTGAGGGGTGTCCGGGGCTCAACCAGGTGGAGCGCAATAAGAGCGGATACGACGGTGCATAGAAATCCCAGGATGTACGAGAATCCCCCTGATAGAAACAAGGCAGAAGCTAACGGGGTAGACCGGCGCCAGAGGAAATGACAACAAGCATATAGAACAAAGCTGGCCAAAAACGTGGAACAAAGGAAAGCGGCCTGGTAATCCACTGCTTCCCGCATGTGACGAAATGGGATGTACGAGACGGCCGTTGCCAGTCCATACAGCGCCCATCCGCCGAGCTGGAGCGGCCAAAAAGAAGGAGCGCGACGCTGGAGAGCAGTCTGGGGCACTTGTCCATTCTAGCGACCGGGTTCTTCCACCGAAACCGCGTGGGCGCATGAAATGCACGACTCACCGCAGAATTGCGGAAGTTCGCCACATGTGACTTTCGTCCCCGGTCGACTCGACGTTAGGTTTCTGCTGGACGTCAGGCGAAGGTGGCGTAATGACTGTACGAAGAGGAATGGTCAAGATCGTTTTGTGTGCTGTGGTTCTGACGCTGTGCGCTATTGCGGTCGTTACGATGGGCACAGCAAAGGGGCTGGCTTCGCCATCAAGTATGGCCCCTCTTCCGAACCCGGGAACGTACCTAGTCGATCCGGCCCATACTTTCGCCTACTTTGGCGCGATGCACCATATTGTCGGGCTGGTACGGGGCAGATTCGACAAGGTTACCGGAACGATCTCCGCCGCGAAGGAGCCTGCGGACTGCGCTGTCGATATCTCGATTGACACGGCGAGTATCGATACGCAGGTCACCAGGCGGGACGAGGACTTACGTGGACCGGATTTCTTCGATGTGAAGAACTTTCCGGCGATGACTTATCGCGGCCGAGGCATTCGGAAGAGCGCAGAAGACGCGTGGGTGATGGATGGCTTGCTCACCATTCGTAGCGTGACAAAAGAGGTGCCGTTGACGTTCCGGTTCAAGGGACTGTTCCCCGACATGCCGGCGGGAACGCCCGCGCGCACTTCGTTCCATGCATCGGCAGCTGTGAAGCGCGGCGACTTCGGAATGACGCGCGACAATCTGATGGAGCTCGGGCCAAATCCGAAGGGGCCGGACGTCGAAATCGAAATCGACGTGGAGGCAAACGCGAGTACGCCGGCTAAGTGATTCGCGAGTTTTCCGTCGACCTAATTGTCTGGTGAACAATATTTGAATGGCGGGGGCACACGAGAGATGTGGGACGAGAGTTCGTTAGAGACTTTGTGGCAGGATATCCGCCAAGCCCTCCGCACCCTGCGCAACAATCCAGGGTTCACCTTTG
>Ga0210390_10006237_pt1 | contig 9987 bp, 5 predicted proteins | sample IncBWH11OmetaG_FD_161050 | JGI IMG/M metagenome (GOLD analysis project Ga0210390, IMG submission 161050) | Forest soil microbial communities from Barre Woods Harvard Forest LTER site, Petersham, Massachusetts, United States - Inc-BW-H-11-O ...
GTCAACATTTCGACGACGCAGATCCTGAAGACCTCGAGCGGCGGCGGCGGCGACCAGGACCAGCCCGACATGCCGCAGTTTCCGCCGGGCTCGCCATTTGAAAAGTTCTTTCACGACTTTCTCGAGCACGGCCTGCCCAAGGGCGACCAGCCCGACATCGAGCCGCGTAAGGCGACCTCGCTCGGCTCCGGCTTCATCATCGATCCGGCCGGCTATATCGTCACCAACAACCACGTCATCGCCGATGCCGACCAGATCACCGTCATCCTGCACGACAACACCAATCTGAAGGCCAGCGTGGTCGGCCGCGACACCAAGACCGACATCGCTCTCCTCAAGGTCAAAGCCGACCACCCGCTGACCGCGGCGGCATGGGGAAACAGCGATGCGGCGCGGGTCGGCGACTGGGTGCTGGCGATCGGCAACCCGTTCGGGCTCGGCGGCAGCGTTACCGCCGGCATCCTGTCGGCGCGGCAGCGCGACATCAATTCCGGCCCCTATGACGATTTCCTGCAGACCGACGCGCCGATCAACCGCGGCAATTCGGGCGGTCCGATGTTCAACATGGACGGCCAGGTGATCGGGATAAACACCGCGATCTATTCGCCCTCCGGCGGCTCGATCGGCATCGGCTTCGCGATTCCCTCGGCGCTCGCCGAGGAGGTCGTCGACGAGCTCAAGAACGAGGCCGATCACACGGTGCATCGCGGCTGGCTCGGCGTGCGCATCCAGGCGGTGACCGACGAGATCGCCGAGAGCCTCGGGCTTGGCAAGGCGCGCGGCGCGCTGGTCGCCAGCGTCAACGACAACGGCCCGGCGCAGGCCGCCGGGATCGTGCCGGGCGACGTGATCCTGAGCTTCAACGGCAAGGATGTCGACGACATGCGGCGCCTGCCGCGGCTCGTCGCCGAAACGCCGGTGGACAAGACCGTCGCCGTGACCCTGTGGCGCAAACGCTCCCAGACCAACGTCGAGGTCAAGGTCGGCAAGCTGCAGGAGAGCGCCCAGCAGGCGAGCGCGCAGCCCGACGTGACCAAGAGAACGCCAAAAAGCCAGCCTGGCCTGGTCAAGACGCTCGGGCTCACCCTTTCCGGCGTCACCCCGGATCTGAAGGACAAATATTCGCTCGGCGACGATGCCAAGGGTGTGGTCGTCATCGATGTCGCCAAGAACAGCACGGCGGACGACCGCGGCGTGCGGCCCGGAGATGTGATCATGGAAGCCGCGCAGGAAGAGGTCAGAAGCCCTCAGGACGTCAGCGCCAAGGTCGACCAGGCGAAGAAATCCGGGCGCAAATCGATCCTGCTGCTGGTCGAGCGGCAAGGCGACCTGCACTTTGTAGCACTGCGTCTCGACCGCAGCTGAGTCCCAGGACCGCGGTTCGGGACGACGATAGCGAGGCTGACGATATGATCGATCACCTGACCGATCAGCCGGCGGCGAATTCCGCCTTCCGATAGCCTTGGGCGTAAAGCAGACCGGTTAGATCGGCATGGTCGAGACGCCAGCGCGCGGCGGCGGCGACCGCAGGCTTGGCGCGGAAGGCGATGCCGAGCCCGGCAGCGGCCAGCATCGCGATGTCGTTGGCGCCGTCGCCGACCGCGATCGCCTGCTCCGGCGTTATGCCGTTTGCCGCGGCGAACGCCCTGAGCGCGTCCCGCTTGCCGGCGCCGGTGACGATCGGCGGCACCACCTTGCCGGTCAGCCGGCCGCCGGCCACCTCCAGCCGGTTGGCGACAACATGGTCGAAGCCGAGGTCGCTCGCCACCCGCTCGGCGAAGATCGTGAACCCGCCGGTGACGAGGGCTGTCGCCGCGCCGGCACGGCGCATGGTGGCGACCAAGGCCGCTGCCCCCGAATTCAGCCGAATACGCGCCGCCGCCTGGTCGAGAACGCCGGCCTCGACCCCGGCCAACAGGGCGACGCGGGCCTCGAGCGCGGCGGCGAAATCAATCTCGCCGTTCATCGCCCGGCGGGTGATCGCGGCAACCCTTGGGCCGAGGCCGAGGATCAGCGCCAGCTCGTCGAGCATCTCGTTTTCGATGATCGTCGATTCGAGATCGGCGACGAGCAGCCGCTTGCGCCGTTCCGCCGCCGGCTGAATCAAGATATCGACCGGGCCGGCGCCGATGACGGCGCGCGCGGCGGCGGCGGGCGCCGCGGGGTCCGATGCGTCGAAAACCAGGTCGCAGGCTTCGGCCGGCGCGAGCCAGACCGGGGGGAGCCGGACCGCCAGTGCTGCGGCGACCGCGGCGACATGGCGGTGCAGGCGACAATCGCGAGCGCCGGCGATCAGGGTGAGGACCATGCGCATCAAGCATCGTCCTACGCCTCTCGGCCGACCGGCGACAAGCGGCGCGAGGCGGATCAGGCGCCGGCGCCGGCGCCGAATCCAGCAGTCGTGGTCGTCGCCGGTCCGACGGCGAGCGGCAAATCGGCGCTGGCCCTCGAGCTGGCGGCTTGTTTCGGCGCGACCGTCATCAACGCCGACGCTCTGCAATGCTATCGCGACCTGCAGATCCTGACGGCGCGCCCGGACCGCGTCGCGGTGGCGCGGTCGCCGCATCGGCTCTACGGTTTTCTCGATGCGGCCGAGCGCGGCTCGGTCGGCAGCTGGCGCGGGCGGGCGGTCGCCGAGATCGCTGCCGCCGCCCGATCGGGCAGGCTGGCGCTGGTGGTCGGCGGCACCGGTCTCTACATCCGGGCATTGACCCACGGGCTGGCGCCGTTCCCGGCGGTTCCGGAGCCGGTCCGGGTGCAGGCGCAGGCGCTCTATCGCCGGCTCGGCGGTGCGGCGTTTCGCCAGCGCCTGGCCGAGCTCGACCCCGCCGCCGCCGAGCAGCTCCCGGCCGGGGACAGCCAGCGCCTGGTGCGCGCCTATGCGGTGGTGCACGCCACCGGGCGGCCGATCGGCGCGTGGCGCGAGCGGCCGCATGCACCATTGGCTTGCCGCCTGGTCACGATCCTGTTGATGCCGCCGCGCGAGCGGCTCTACGCCGCCTGCGATGCGCGGTTTGCCGCAATGATCGATGCGGGCGCGCTCGCCGAGGCGGCGGCGCTGATGGCGCGCGGGCTCGACCCGGATCTGCCGGCGCTGAAAGCCTTGGGGCTGCCCGAGCTGATGCGTCATCTGCGTGGCGAGACTTCGCTCGCCGATGCGGTCGCCGCCGCACAGCGCGCCACGCGCCATTATGCCAAGCGGCAGACGACCTGGTTTCGCCATCAGCTCGCCGCGGATCTGATCCTCGTTGAGCAATTTTCGGAAAGTTTGGTGCACCGCTCACGCCAGTTTATTGACGAGTTTTTGTTGACCGACCCGGAATAGCTGATTAGGTTGCCGGCCCCGCCTGAAGGCGACGGCGCCGCGGCGGCTCATCTCCGAGGCGGTTTGTTTAGTGCGGAGGCGGTTTGTTTTGCAAAGGAAGCGCGTCATGTCGGCCGAGCCGATCAGCGGAGCAGAAATCGTCATCAAGGCGCTCGTCGACCAGGGCGTCGATGTCGTATTCGGCTATCCGGGTGGCGCGGTATTGCCGATCTACGACGCGCTCTTCAAGCAGAACGCGCTGCGTCACATCCTGGTGCGCCAGGAAGGCGGCGCGGTGCATGCCGCCGAGGGCTATGCGCGCTCGACCGGGCGGGTCGGCGTCGTGCTGGTGACGAGCGGCCCCGGCGCCACCAACGCGGTCACCGGGCTGACCGACGCGCTGATGGATTCGGTTCCGGTGGTCTGCCTGACCGGGCAGGTGCCGACCCATCTGATCGGCAACGACGCGTTCCAGGAAGCCGACACCACCGGCATCACCCGGCCCTGCACCAAGCACAATTACCTGGTCAAGGACGTGGGCGAGCTGGCGCGCACCCTGCACGAGGCGTTCTACGTCGCCAGGAGCGGCCGGCCGGGGCCGGTGGTGGTCGATCTGCCGAAGGACATCCTGTTCGCGCTCGGCTCCTACAGCCTGCCCCAGGACGGGCGGCACAAGAGCTACCGCCCGCAGCTGGCGCCCGACCCGGCGCGCATCGCCGAGGCGGCCCGGATGATCGCCGCAGCCAAGCGGCCGCTGTTCTACGGCGGCGGCGGGCTGATCAATTCCGGCCCCGAGGCCTGCGCCGGCTTTACCGAGCTGGTGCGCGCCATCGACGCGCCCTGCACCCTGACCTTGATGGGGCTCGGCGCATTCCCGGCGAGCGACCCGCATTTTCTCGGCATGGTCGGCATGCACGGCACCTACGAGGCCAATCTGGCGATGCATGGCTGCGATTTGATGATCGCCGTCGGGTCGCGCTTCGACGACCGGGTGACCGGGCGCTTGAACGCCTTTTCGCCCGGCTCGAAAAAGATCCACATCGACATCGATCCGTCTTCGATCAACAAGAACGTGCGGGTCGACCTGCCGATCCTCGGCGACGCCGGCCAGGCGATGACCGCGCTGCTCGCCGCCGCGAAGGGATCGGCCGGCAGGCACGGGGCCGCGCGCCAGGAATGGTGGCGCACGATCGAGGGCTGGCGCGCCCGCGACTGCCTCCGCTACGACAAGGGCCGCCGCGATCTGATCAAGCCGCAATATGCACTCGAACGGCTCTACGCGCAGACCGGCGGGCGCGACCTCTACATCACCACCGAGGTCGGCCAGCACCAGATGTGGGCGGCGCAATTCCTGAAATTCGACGAGCCATATCACTGGATGACTTCGGGCGGGCTCGGCACCATGGGCTACGGCCTGCCGGCGGCGGTCGGCGTGCAGATCGCGCACCCCGAGGCGCTGGTCATCGACGTCGCCGGCGAGGCTTCGATCCTGATGAACATCCAGGAAATGTCGACCGTCGCCCAGTACCGCCTGCCGGTCAAAGTATTCATCTTGAACAACCAGTATATGGGCATGGTGCGCCAGTGGCAGGAATTGCTGCATGGCGGCCGCTATTCCGAGAGCTATACCGCGGCCCTTCCCGATTTCGTCAAATTGGCCGACGCCTTTGGCGCCTCGGGGCGGCGGGTGGAAAACCCGGCCGAGCTCGACGACGCGATCGCCTGGATGCTGGAGACGCCGGGTGCCGCGATCCTCGACGTCGCCGTCGACCGGGCCGAAAACTGCTTTCCGATGATCCCGTCCGGCGCCGCGCACAACGAGATGCTGCTCGGCCCAGAGGACGAGGCCCAAAAGCCGGTCTCCGAAGAAGGCATGGTGCTGGTATGAGCACGGATCGTCGATGGAACGCCGATCGTCATTCCGGAACGGTCCGCAGGGCCGGGTCCGGAACCTATGAACACCGACCGTGAGAAAATGCGCACTGTCGGTCGTGCAATATCGGTCAGGGCCGTGTTCACGGGTTCCGGGCTCACCGCTGCGCGGCGCCCCGGAATGACGGACTCGTAATACGATGGCCGACATCGAGCGCCATACGGTCGCCGTGCTGGTCGACAACGAGCCGGGCATCCTCGCCCGCGTCGTCGGGTTGTTTTCCGGGCGCGGCTACAACATCGAGAGCCTGACCGTCGCCGAGGTCGACCGCCGCAACCGCCTGTCGCGGATCACCATCGTGACCTCCGGCACGCGTATGATCATCGAGCAGATCAAGGCGCAGCTCTCGCGGCTCGTGCCCGTCCACCAGGTTCACGACCTGACCGACGAGGGGCCGTTCGTCGAGCGCGAGATGATGCTGGTCAAGGTCGCCGGCAGAGGCGAAGCGCGCATCGAATCGTTGCGCCTGGCCGATATTTTCCGCGCCCGCGTCGTCGATTCGACGACCGACAGCTTTGTCTTCGAGATGACCGGCTCGGCCGAGAAGCTCAACGCCTTCGTCGCGCTGATGGAGCCGCTCGGGCTGGTCGAGATCTCGCGCACCGGCGCCGTCGCGATCGCCCGCGGGGCGGGCGGTTTTGAATTTTCACCAGTGAGACAGTGAGACAGTGAGGCGTTGAGGAGGAGAAAGGTCTTTCGCAGACCGGGCGCATCGGTCATGCAACCGGGTGCGAAGCGCCGCAAAATAAAATGCTGCCGCGCCTTCGAGACCTGTGGAGGATTTCTTCTCTCACCACCTCACCGCCACTGTGGTGAATAGTGAAAAGAGGGAGAATGGCCATGCGAGTTTATTACGACCGCGATGCGGATGTGAACCTGGTCAAATCGAAGAAGGTCGCGGTCATCGGCTATGGCAGCCAGGGCCATGCGCACGCCAACAATCTGCGCGACAGCGGGGTCAAGGATGTGGTCGTGGCCTTGCGCCCGGGCTCGGCCTCGGCGCCGAAGGCTGAAACCGCGGGGCTCAAGGTCGTGACCCCCTCGGAAGCGGCGAAATGGGCCGACATCGTCATGGTGCTGGCCCCCGACGAATTGCAGGCTCAGCTCTATGCGGGCGATTTGCGCGGCAACATGCGTGAGGGCACAGCACTTGCCGTCGCGCACGGGCTCAGCATCCATTTCCGGTTGATCGAGCCGCGCCCCGACATGGACGTGTTCATGATCGCGCCCAAGGGGCCGGGCCACACCGTGCGCTCGGAATATCTGCGCGGCGGGGGGGTCCCGTGCCTGGTCGCAGTCGAGCAGAACCCGTCCGGCAACGCGCTCGAATTGGCGCTCAGCTACGCCTCGGCGATTGGCGGCGGCCGCGCCGGGGTGATCGAGACGACCTTTCGCGAGGAATGCGAGACCGATCTCTTCGGCGAGCAGTCGGTGCTGTGCGGCGGGCTGACTTCCTTGATCCTGGCCGGGTTCGAGACCCTGGTCGAGGCCGGCTATGCGCCCGAGATGGCCTATTTCGAATGCTGCCACGAGGTCAAGCTGATCGTCGATCTGATCTATGAGGGCGGCATCGCCAACATGCGCTATTCGGTGTCGAACACCGCTGAATACGGCGACTATTCGCGCGGTCCCAGGGTCATCGACGAGCATGTGCGCGCCGAGATGAAAAAGATCCTCGGCGACATCCAATCCGGCCGCTTCGCGCGCGAATGGGTGCTCGAAAACACCGCCGGCCAGCCGAGCTTCAAGGCGTTGCGCCGGCGTGCCGCCGAGCACGAGATCGAGAAGGTCGGCGAAAGACTGCGCGCAATGATGCCGTGGATCAGCGAAAACCGCCTCGTCGACAAGACCCGCAACTAAGGCTCGCCAGTTGCCGGTGCGGCGGCGGCTGGCTCGCAGGAGTGGTGACCGCGCTTACCAAAAATAAACCAATTCAAGATTGCATGCCGGGTGGAAGGCGGTCCGGCAATGCGCTTTGCGGTAAGGTCACTGGGTTCGCTGCGGATGCTGCTGATCGTCATGATCGCAGCACCGGTCGTGCCGACGATCGCGTCTTCGATCCTGGTTCTGGCGCGCCTCGCGCATGGCCGGAACGCGGCCGCCAGCATCGCCGAGATTGCCCTTGCCGGCATGGGCTTGCGGATCGCGGGCGGCGGCGTAGCATTATGGGCGGCGGGCCGGCTGATCCGCGCGACGCGGCTGCTCTCGCGAGCGGCCGGAGCGCTCGACGCCGGCGCCTCGCCGTCGCAAACCCGCTCCGGCATCGGCGAGATCGACGATGTGCTCGAGGCGATCGGCGCGGCGGCCCAATCCTTGCGGCGGCGTTCGGAAGCGTATCAGAGCGCGGAAGCGGCGCGGCGCGACAGCGAAGCGCGCCTGTCGGATTTTGCCGAGACCGGATCGGACTGGTATTGGCAAACCGACCGGCAGCATCGCTTCACCTATCTGTCCGATCGCATCCGCGCGTTCGGCCAGGATCCGACGAGCCGCCTCGGCCGCGCCCGCTGGGAGCTCGTCGCTGAAGCCGGCAGCGAGCCCGAGAAATGGCGCGATCACCGGGCCGCGTTGGAGCGGCACGAGCCGTTTCGCGAATTCGTCTATACGAGAAAGGTCGGCAACGATCCCGAGCAGACGGTTTCGGTCAGCGGCAAGCCGATTTTCGACGCGGCGGGAGAATTCTGCGGCTATCGCGGCACCGCGCGCGACATCAGCGCAAAGGTGCGGGCCCAGCGCGAGCTACGCGCGGCCACCGCCGAAGCGGAGGCGGCGAGCTTGGCCAAATCGCGGTTTCTCGCCAATATGAGCCATGAGCTGCGCACCCCGCTGAACGCGATCCTGGGCTTTTCCGAAATGCTGGAGCGGGGCACCGCCGGAGCGCTGCAAGAGCGACAGCAGGAATATGTCGGCTACATCCGCCAGAGCGGATCGCATCTGCTCGACATCATCAACGAGATCCTCGACCTGGCAAAAATCGACGCCGGCAAGCTCGACCTCGAAGAGGACGCGCCGATCGAGGTGCGCGCCTTGGCCGATGCCTGCGTCGCCCTGGTCGCCGAGCGCGCCGCCGCCGGCGTGCTGAAGCTCACGCTCCAGGTCGAGAACGCAATGCCGCGGCTGGTCGCCGACTCGACCAGGCTCAAGCAGATCCTGCTGAACCTGCTCGACAACGCGATCAAGTTCACCGATCCCGGCGGCGCCGTCGTCCTCGCCATCCGCCGCGGCGCCGATGGCGGCGTCGAATTCGAGGTGCGCGACACCGGATTGGGCATGACGGCGGCAGAGATCGAGATCGCGCTCGAGCCGTTTGGCCAGGTCGACACCGGCCTCGCCCGCAACCGCGAGGGCACCGGCCTCGGGCTGCCGCTCGCCCGGCGGCTGACCGAATTGCACGGCGGCGCCCTCGAGATCGCAAGCAAGCCAGGTCGCGGCACGCGGATGGTCGTCAAGCTGCCGCCCGGGCGGGTGCTGGCCGGATCGGCGGCACCGCTCGCCGCCGCCGGGGCGCGCCGGGGCGTGCCGATCCCGGTCGGCGCCGCCGACTAGTCGCCGCCGACCCGACCTGCCGGCGGTTTGCCGATGGCGATGCGCGTCCTCCATGTCAGCGCCGAACTTTATCCCTGGGTCAAGTCGGGCGGGCTCGGCGATGTCGCCGCGGCGCTGCCCCCGGCGTTGAACGCGCTCGGCGTCGAAATCCGCTTGCTGCTGCCGGGATTTTCCGGGTTTCTCGACGCCTTCCCCGAGATCGCCGATGTCGCCCGGCTGGCGACGCCGTTCGCGCCGGAGCGGGTGCGGGTGGGTCTGGCCCGCCTGCCCGGCAGCGGGCAATTCGCCTATCTCGTCGACCACCCGCCATTTTACGACCGGCCCGGCAACCCCTATGCGGGTCCGGACGGCAGGGATTGGCCCGACAATCACCGCCGCTTCGGGCTGTTCGGCTGGATCGCGGCGGCGCTCGCCCGCGGCGCCGATCGCCGCTGGCGACCGGACATCCTGCATTGCCACGATTGGCACGCCGGTCTGGCGCCGGCTTATCTCGCCGTAGCCTCGCCGGCCGATCGCCCGGCGCCCTGCCTGTTCACGATCCACAACATTGCCTATCGCGGGCTGTTTGCGCCCGATACTTTCCCGGAGCTCGGGTTGCCGGCCGGATTTTTTGCGGTGGACGGTGTCGAGTTTTACGGACAGGTTTCATTCATCAAGTCCGGCCTATTTTACGCCGACCGCCTGACCACGGTCAGCCCGACCTATGCACGCGAGATTCAGACCCCGGATTTCGCCTGGGGCCTCGACGGCTTGCTGCGCAGCCGCGCCGGCGTCTTGACCGGGATCTTGAACGGGGTCGATCGGCAAGTGTGGGACCCGCGGCACGATCCGAACCTGCCGCAGGCTTACGGCGCGGGCGATCCGGCGGCCGGCAAGCCCGCAGCCAAAGCGGCGCTGCAGCGCCGCCTGGGGCTGGACCAGCGCGAAGGCGCGCCCTTGTTCGGAGCGGTGAGCCGGCTGACCCCGCAAAAGGGCCTCGATCTGCTGCTCGCCGTCGCGCCGCAGCTGGTGGCAATGGGCGGGCAGCTCGCCCTGCTCGGCTCCGGCGACGCCGATCTCGAACGCGGCTTTGCGACGATCGCGCAAGCGCATCAGGGCGCAGTCGCGGTCGAGCTCGGGTATGACGAGGCGCTGTCGCATCTGATCATCGGCGGCGCCGATATCGTGGTCATGCCGTCGCGCTTCGAGCCGTGCGGCCTCACCCAGC